>Ga0007882_10000270_pt1 | contig 30857 bp, 25 predicted proteins | sample CryBogCBH12Aug01_FD_71195 | JGI IMG/M metagenome (GOLD analysis project Ga0007882, IMG submission 71195) | Freshwater microbial communities from Crystal Bog, Wisconsin, USA - CBH12Aug09.1 | ecosystem: Environmental > Aquatic > Freshwater > Lake | place: Crystal Bog, Wisconsin, USA | collected... | reverse complement strand
AATAACGGTGAAATGGCTTACGATGCCTATTTATTGCGCTTTTTTCCTAGTTTTGCCGAGTTGAACCCTGCAACCACCAAAGAAAATTTCACCTTTTGGGCAGACCGCCTGTACCGTCCGCCATTCAAGCATATCCAGCAACTGTCCACGGATAAGAAGGCGACCCAATGACCGCCGCCGTTACCTTACAAACTTTAGATTTTCCCTTATTTGGCACCCGTTTGATTGAAGCCAGCGCAGGGACTGGCAAAACTTACACCATTGCCGCGTTGTATGTACGGCTGATTTTGGGGCATGGTTCCGGGCCAAATACTACCCCGAGTGTTTATTTGCCGCCGGATATATTGGTGGTGACTTTCACCGATGCCGCCACCAAGGAATTGCGGGAGCGTATCCGTGATCGCCTAAGCCAAGCTGCCCGTTATTTCCGTGGTCAGGTCGGCAATGACAAGGATGATGAATTTTTGCGCGACATCCGCGCCGCTTATGCTGAACCAGATTGGCCCGCTTGTGCCAGACGTTTGGAATTGGCGGCAAACTGGATGGATGAGTCCGCCGTTTACACCATCCACGGCTGGTGCAACCGTATGTTACAGCAACATGCCTTTGATAGCGGCAGTTTGTTCCGGCAGGAGGTGAACACCACCGACACCGAGTTGTTGCATGAAGTGGTGCGGGATTATTGGCGTAGTTTTTTTTATGATGCAGCCATTGACGAAGCCAGTTTTAAAAAGATTTATGAATATTTTGAACAACCTGATGACTTATACCGGCACATCCGTTCACTACTGGGCGATGTCGCATCAATTCCGCCCAGTATGGCGGGCGATAAAAGCTTGTCGGCTTTGCTGGCTTCGGTGGACACCGCCAAACAAACCTATTTAAGTGCACTGAAAGCACCGTGGCGCGAATGGGCGGATGAGATAGAAGCGCTATTGATAACAGCGGTTAAAAACAAAGTGCTACCAGCAAAAAACTACAAAGCCAATATTATGGCGAATTGGATTGCCAAAATTAAGGCTTGGGCAGCCAACCCCGAACAGGAAATACTGGATATTGGTGTGGGGTACAAAAGTTTGACGCCTGCCGGGCTGCAAGCGCTGACCAACCCTGGACAGGTGACACCCAAACACCCCGGCTTTGAAGCTATTGCTTTGCTGGGACAACAACTGACCCAACTACCGAGCTTAAAAGTTGAGCTGATCAAACACGCCGCCCATTGGATCAGCCAGCGTTACGACACCGAAAAACAACGCATAGCCCGCATGACCTTTGATGACATGCTGACGCGCTTGGACTGTGCTTTGCAAGGCGAAAACGGCCCCCAACTGGCCCTTATGATTAGGCAGCAATACCCGATTGCCCTGATTGATGAGTTTCAGGACACCGACCCTATCCAGTACCGCATCTTCTCCACCTTGTATCCGGCTAATGCTAATGATGGCAGCGGCTGTTTTATGATTGGCGACCCCAAACAGGCCATTTATTCGTTCCGTGGCGCGGATATTTATACCTATCTTAAAGCCCATCAAGCAACGCTGGGCAACCATTACACTTTGGGCACCAACTTCCGTTCCACTAAAGCGTTAGTGAAAGCGGTCAACCAAGTCTTTATCCGGGCCGACCAACAGCCCGAAGGCGCATTCCGGTTTAAGAAGGCCGATGACAGCAACCCTTTACCCTTTATAGCCGTTAACGCCAAAGGCCGTAATGATGACTGGCTGATTGATGACAAAGTGGCATCACCGTTAACCGTATGGCATTGGCAATCTAATGAACCAATAGGCATGCCCGCCTATCGTGGGCAGATGGCGGAAGTCACCGCCAGCGAGATAGTGCGCTTGCTTAATGCCGCGACTTTTGGCAAGCAAACCGGATTTAACACACCGGAGAAGCTTAAGCCGTTACCCCCCGCCAGTATTGGCGCTTTACTGCGCACAAGCCTGGTGCGCTTGTTCAAACCGGCAAGTTTAAGCAAGCACAGCGAAATTGTATCGCCAAAAAAGTTTACCCCCCTACAGCCCTCTGATATTGCCATTCTGGTACGCACAGGCCACGAGGCCAAAGTGATGCGTGATGCACTGGCAAGCCGTGGTTTGCGGAGCGTGTACCTGTCTGAGGGTGATTCTATTTTTGCCAGCCGTGAGGCCGCCGATCTGCTGTTGTGGCTGAAGGCCTTGGCAGAACCGCATAATGAACGCAGGGTGCGTAGTGCACTGGGTACGACCACCTTTGGCTGGCCTTATCAGACCTTGCAACGATGGGCAGTGGATGAACCTTGCTGGGAAATGCATTTGGAACGCTTTATGGGCTACCAACAACGCTGGCGGCAAGATGGTATTTTACCGGCCCTACGGCAACTGATCGGCGATTACCAGTTACATGCCCAGCTGATGGCAAAACAGGAAGGCGAACGCTGCATGACCAATCTGCTGCATTTGGCGGAGTTGCTGCAACAAGCCAGTGGTCAAATTGAAGGGGAACAGGCGTTGATCCGGCATTTGGCGGAATTGATTGAAGCCAGCGGACAAACCAGCAACGAGGCCATTATCCGGCTGGAAAGTGATGCCAACCTGATTAAAATAATCACCATCCACAAATCCAAAGGGCTGGAATACCCTTTGGTGTTTTTGCCGTTTATCTGTACTTTTAGGGAAGCCATTAACCGTAACAGCGACTATTACCGCTATCACGATGACCAGCACAACTTGACCATTGATTTGGGCAAAAGTGACAGCAACCAAGCGCTGAACGATGCCGAGCGGCTGCAAGAAGATTTACGGTTGCTCTATGTCGCCTTGACTCGGGCGCGTTATGCCTGTTGGTTAGGGATTGCCCCGATAAAATCCTATAATGCCAAGGATTGCGAACTGGCCAAATCCGCAATAGGGCATGTGCTGGGCTGGCAAGCTATAATGCCGGCAAGTGCCTTGGAAGACAAACTCAAACAACTTAAAGGCGGCTGTGCACAGATAGCAATTACAAAACTGCCCGACCCCAGCGAGGCTATTTTTATCGCTCCCCCACAGGAAAGCCAAGCAGATACCGTACGGAAGGCAACCGCCAAGATTATCAATAACTGGTGGGTGGCCAGTTATAGCTCGCTGCAAATTGCCCCTAAACCCGCCATAGACCAAACCCTAGCAGAGAATGGCCCCGCGTTGTCAAGCGAACCGGAAACGGCCCAAGAGGATAAGCAAGCTGATGAGGCGGATGCCAGCCCCACCCGAACACAATCTGACAGTGCCGGTGTCCATAGCCTGCCTCGCGGAGCGGCACCGGGCGTGCTGGTGCATGGGCTATTGGAGCAGTGTGCACAGATAGGTTTTGCGGTAGTGCAAAAAAATCCGGCAATAGCCAGCGAATTTATCGCCAAGCTTTGCACCAGCCACGCGTGGGGCGGGCAACAACAAGCGCTGCTTGCCGAAGCGCTGGCGCACTGGTTGGCTATGCCGCTGCTGGCGGGGGCGGAAGTCAGTCTGGCTACTCTGGCCAGTAAAGCATATCAGGCCGAAATGGAGTTTTTGCTAGGTGCTGATACAGTGGATGTGCAAACACTGGATCAGCTGGTCATTGCCCATATTTTTGCGGGTGCGCTGCGCCCCCATTTAATGCCCAAACAAATTAATGGCTTACTGAAAGGCTTTATTGATTTGGTGTTTGTCCACAACCAGCAATATTATGTGGTGGATTATAAGTTTAACAACTTGGCTGATGACGATTCGGCCTATACGCCGGAAGTGCTGGCAACCGCCATGCTAGCCAAGCGTTATGACCTACAAAGTGCGCTGTATCTGCTGGCTTTGCATCGCCTGTTAAAAACCCGTTTGGGCGACCATTATGATTACGATAAGCATGTCGGCGGCAGCTTGTACCTGTTCCTGCGCGGTGCGCGTGGCCCGGCGGCGGGGCGGGTTTTCTATAAGCCGCCCCGTTTGTTTATCGAGGCTTTGGACACGCTTTTTTTGCCAGCGGCTAGCCAGATAGGGTATTGATAAACCAATGATGATACTAAGCGAACAATCCTTATCGGTGTTTGACGGTATGAACCGTTGGCTGGAACGTGGTTGGTTAAGCCAGTTGAACCGGGCATTCGCCCGTTTTCTGTTCGATCAGGATGCCCAAGCGGACGGCGCCGTGTTCTGGGCAGGGGCTTTGCTTAGCCGCCAATTGGACAGGGGCGAAGTGTATTTGGATTTACAAAAACTCTGTAGCAACCCCGGTTTGACACTAGGGCTGCCCAACGAAGCGGCTTGGCAAGCAGGACAATTGGTTAGTCCGGATGATTGGCAACCGGTCGTTGATTACTGCCTTACCGACTGGCAAACCGTGTTGGGCAACTCGGTGCTGGTCACCTCGGGAGCGGGCAATACGCCTATGGTGTTGGATGGTTGTCGGTTATATTTAAGGCGTTACTGGCACTACCAGCAAACCGTCAATAACGGTATCCAACAACGCTTGGCCCCGATTCGGGACTGCTTGCCAATAGGCTTGTTACAGCCCTTGCAAACCTTGTTTGACAGCAGCCCGGAACAGCCCGATTGGCAAAAAATTGCCTGTGTTTTGGCGCTACGCTGCCGCTTCAGCATCATTACCGGCGGTCCAGGCACCGGTAAAACCACCACCTTGACCAAACTGCTGGCTTTGTTGATCACACTGCACGATCTGGAACAAGTGTCCGATAACCCGCGAAAACTGACTATCCTGCTGGCTGCACCGACCGGCAAAGCCGCCGCAAGGGTCAGTGAGTCCATTGGCAAAGCAGTGGAGCAGTTGGCTGTCGCTGATGCCATCAAACAAGACCTCCCCAAGAAAGCCAGCACCTTGCACCGTCTGCTGGGCAGCCGCCATGATACCCGCCAGTTTGCCTATCATCGCAACAATCCATTGGTGGCGGATATGGTGATTGTCGATGAAGCGTCCATGATTGACTTGGAAATGATGGCTTGTCTGCTGGATGCCCTGCCGCCCACCGCGCATTTGATCTTATTGGGCGATAAAGACCAATTGGCATCGGTCGAAGCGGGTGCGGTGATGGGGGATTTATGCCACGGTGCGGAACACAGTGCCTATAATAAAGCTACCGTACAATGGCTTAAACACTATGCCGGTGACAAACTGCCTACCTCAAGCACAGGCAGCGCCATCAACCAGCAAACCACTATGCTGCGTTATAGCCACCGCTTTAATGAACACAGCGGCATTGGCCAGTTAGCCAAGGCAGTCAATAATGGTGATGTGGCATTGGCCCGCTCCATCCTTAACGATACTGCCCGCTACGCCGATCTGTTACCGCTACCTGCGCCAGCGTATCTCAAGCACCGGAGCAATCCGCAATCGGAATCCGCCAATAAACTGTTAAAAACATTGGTGCTGGTTAATGGCGATGATGTCCACGGCGGCAAGCCCATAGCACGCGGCTATGCCTTTTACCGCGATATTATCCAGCGGCAACGGCCCACGGACAGCGGTCAGTACCAGGTATGGGCCAAGCAGGTGTTGCAGGCGTTTGACACTTTTCAGGTGCTATGTGCATTACGCCAAGGGCCTTGGGGCGTTGCCGGTTTAAACCAGCGTATTGCCGACTGGTTGCTGCCACAGCGCAAACCCGGCCTATGGTACGAAGGCCGACCGGTCATGGTCACCCGCAATGATTACAATTTGGGTTTGATGAACGGTGATATTGGCATAACCCTGCAAGATGCAAGCGGCAAACTAAAAGTGGTGTTTCCGCAGGATAATCCGCTGGCTGATGGCTCGCTACGCTGGCTGTCGCCTATGCGTTTGCCTGAAGTGGCAACGGCCTTTGCCATCACCGTGCATAAGTCGCAAGGCTCAGAGTTCAACCATGTGCTGTTGGCACTGCCAGAACACACTAGCCCAGTGCTGACGCGCGAGTTGGTGTATACCGGCATCACCCGTGCCAAAGAAAATTTCACCTTGTTGGAAAGTAAGGCGGGGGTCTTGGGGCAGGCCATTCTGTCGACCTGCAAATGACCGTTTAATGCAAATATTAATACTAAAATTTACCGCCATTGAGTAAAAATAATGTCCAAATACTGGCGAAAAAGCCCAATAGAATGGCTGGCATCCAGCGCAAATGCAGCGAGAAGGTATAGCCTTCACCTTCTTTCATTGCACCTTTCATTAAGCCCAACACATGTAGCCCAGGCGCCGAACCTATTGCCAACAGGCTGCCGCCAACACCCAAGGTCAGGGTCAATAACCTATTGCCTGGATATTTCCGGTACTGCTATGGCAGTTTTACTATGTTGGCGTGAAAGTCTGAAAGGTACATGCCTGCCCATTTGCCTAAGCATTCAAGCACTGGGCGTAGTGCTGCCCCACCTTCTGTAAGTCGGTAAGCATTATTACGGGAGGCGGCATCAGGACTTGTCCGCCGCAAAGATAACTGCTGGGAGAGCCTGCCACTTGGGTATAACGCTGTATCGGAGAGCTTTTTCCATACCCTGAAAACACAGTTGGTTCACCAGCAGCGATTTCTGAGCCAAGAGGAGGCCAGGCAGGCTGCGTTTGAATATATTGAGTTACTTTACAACAGTGAGCGATTACATTCAGCCAATGGCGTGTGTCCCCGTTTGATTACGTATTGCAGAAAAGGCTGCTTAAACTTGTGTCCGGAAAAGTGTTGACACATCTATACGGCATTCAAAAAAAGCCTATCTGTCAAGTCCAGTGACACGACTATTTTATTTTCCGCAAACCTAGCCACACGCAAATTAAAGGCTTGGTTTAGCTACCTGACAAATTGCCGCATGGTAATCTATGGCAAAAAATGTCATGATAAGAGCTGTTATATAGACCGATAACGTGCGTTGTAGCTTGTATTGCGGATAACCCGAAATAAACCCACATGCCTTACAAATCTTTACTAAAAACCCTTCAAGATAAGGGTAAGCTTTCCGCCACAGAATTGAGAAAAGTGGAGCGTGTCAAAAAAACCACCATTTCTGAAAGCCTGCCACATCTTTTAATCAAACTGGGCTTGTGTTCCGAGAATGATGTGACTGAAGCCTTTGTCGAGTCGGGACGCTTCCAGCGTGCCAGTACCGCTGATTTCCCTATTGAAAATCAGTTGCCTGACAGCGTTTCACTGCGTTTTCTCAAACATTACCATGTCACCGGCCTTGACCAAACGGAAACGGACACCACCGTTGCCATGATGGACCCTGAAAACCGTTTTGTGGTGGATGCCTTGCATTTGGCAACCGGCAAAACCATCCATGTCAAAGTAGGTCTGTTGTCCGAGATAGATGCCGCGCTGGAAATGCAATACGGTGAAGGCAAATCGCAAATGGATAAAATCGTCGATGGTTTGGTGCTGGAAGAAGGCGGTGAAGAGGACTTGGAACACCTTAAGGACTTGGCCAGCGAAGCACCGGTCATCAAAATGGTCAACCTGATTATGCAGCAGGCGATTGAGACCAAGGCATCGGACATTCACATCGAGCCGTTTGAACAAAGCCTAAAAGTCCGGCTAAGGATTGATGGTGTGCTGCAGGAAATCCACGCACCGCCGGTCAAATCCACAGCAGCGGTGATTTCCCGTATCAAGATTATGGCCAAGCTGAACATCGCCGAGCGCCGTTTGCCGCAGGACGGACGTATCAAAGTGCAAATGTTGGGCAAGGAACTGGATTTGCGGGTGTCCACCATACCCACTATGCATGGCGAAAGCGTGGTGATCCGTTTGCTGGACAAGGAAAACACCGTGTTGGACTTTGCCGCCCTGGGCTTTTCCGGCAAGCATTTGCAGCTGTTTAACGAGGTGTTGGCACAACCCCATGGCATTATCCTGATCACCGGCCCTACCGGTAGCGGCAAATCCACCACCTTATATGCCGCATTAAAACAACTGAACACTTCCGCGCGCAAAATCATCACGGTGGAAGACCCTGTCGAATACCAGATGGAAGGCATCAACCAGATTGAAGCAAAACCGCAAATTGGCTTGACTTTTGCTTCGGCCTTGCGTTCGATTGTCCGGCAAGACCCCGATGTCATTATGATTGGTGAGATGCGCGATTTGGAAACCGCCAAAATTGCCGTGCAATCGTCCTTAACCGGCCATTTGGTGCTGTCAACCCTGCACACCAATGATGCCGCCGGTGGTATTGCCCGTTTGTTGGATATGGGGTTGGAAGAATATTTATTGAGTTCCACGGTGAATGGCATTTTGGCACAACGATTGGTCAGGAAGCTTTGCACAGCTTGCAAACAAGTGGGTACTTTGACTGACACACTATTGCAAGATGCCCATATCCGGCGCTTTGTGCCGGAAGGTTCCGTTATCTACAAACCGGTCGGCTGTCCTGCCTGCGGTGGCCTGGGCTACCGTGGCCGTATAGCCATCATCGAATTTTTACTGATGACCGATCCGATACGCAAATTGGTCATGACCCGTGCCGAATCAGGTCATATCCATAAACTGGCAATCAGCGAAGGTATGACCACGCTCTACGAAAATGGCCTTGAAAAGGTCGCCCAAGGCATCACTACGCTGGAAGAAGTGATGCGCGTCACTGCAGAAAGCTAATGCCCTTATTTGCTTATAAAGCCATTAACGCCTTCGGTGAGCCAGAAGACGGTGTCCGCGAAGCAGCCGATGAAAAACAGCTGGTTGAAGCCCTGCAAGCAGACGGTTACCTGCCCGTTAAGGTCAGCCCTGCTTCGCCGCGCTCGTTTTTAGGTTTTGGCGGCAAACAAAACCACCTTAAACAAAAAGAAGTGGTTATGTTTACCAGGGAGTTGGCCACTTTATTGGAATCTGGGCTACCGCTGGACAAATCGCTGATGGTACTAAAAGACTTGGCGGATGATAACGAACGATTGCTTAAGCTTATTGGCAGGGTGCTGGAAAAAGTCAAAAGCGGCACGTCATTGGCGGATTCTTTGGAGTTGCAAGCGGGTATATTCAGTAAATTCTACCTGAACATGATCCGTGCCGGTGAAGCGGGGGGCAATTTGGGTGAAGTGTTGGCGCGTTTGTCCGAATATCTGGAAAGCTCGCAAGAATTAAAGGACACCGTCAGCACGGCATTGATATATCCGGCCATATTGCTGGTGATGTCGTTGGCATCACTGTTTATAATGCTCACCTTTGTGGTGCCGCAATTTACTGAGATGTTCGCCAGCGCCGGTAAGGCATTGCCTGTTTCAACCCAAATTGTGGTAGGTTTGGCGGAATGGTTGCAAGCTTATTGGTGGGTCTTGGTGCTGGCTGTGTTTGGGGCATCCAGTTACATGCGTTACGAAATGGCAGAACCGGCCCGAAAAAAAGCATGGGACGGGCGGTTTTTGAAAATGCCTTTGCTGGGTGAAATTTTCCTCAATCAAGAAACGGCCAATATCACCCGCACCTTGGGCACCTTGCTGGGCAATGGCGTGTCCATTATCGCCGCGATGCTGATTGTTCGTGAAACCGTCGATAATTTGGTGATAGCCGATGCCATTTCGGAGGCCGAGGGGCAGCTTAAACAAGGCAAACATTTGTCGAATGCCTTGCTGGAAAAAGCCCTGTTTCCTAAAATGGCCATGCAAATGATAAAAATGGGTGAAGAAACCGGCCGGTTGGAAGAAATGCTGCTGCGTGTTGCAACCATTTATGACAAGCAATTGCGGGTGTCCATCACGCGCATGCTGGCATTTTTGGAACCGGCTTTGATAATAACTTTAGGACTGATGATTGCAGGCATTATTGTGTCAATTTTATTGGCAATCTTAAGTGTGAACGATTTGGCTTTTTAACAGCGGACTAAACCATCATGAAACATTACAACGCTAAACAACAACAGACAGGTTTCACCTTACTTGAGCTATTGGTCGTATTGGGCATTATCGCCATGCTGGCCGGGATTGTCGGGCCACAAGTGATGAAACACATGGGCGAATCAAAAACCAAAGCCGCCAAAGTGCAAATTGAAGACCTCTCTGCCAGTTTGGACATGTATAAACTGGACTTGGGCCGCTACCCCACCACGGAAGAGGGCTTGAACGCGCTGGTGGAGTCGCCGGACAGTTCCAAACCATGGAACGGCCCGTATTTGAAAAAATCCAAAGTGCCCGTTGATCCTTGGCAACAACCTTACCACTATGTGTCGCCTGGCGAGCATGGCAAGTTTGACATCTACTCTTATGGCGCAGACGGCAAAGAAGGCGGCGAAGGCGAAGACCAAGATTTGCTGAGTTGGCAATAAGCAAGCTGCCTGTAACAGCATGATGGCAGCCACCCGGCAACGCGGCTTTACCCTGTTGGAGCTGATTGTGGTGCTGTTCATTATGTTGCTGGGCTTTTCCGCGATAGCCATCAGCATTTCTTCCGGCAATGACACTGCCAAATTGAACGCAGCAGCAAGGGACATTGTTTCCGCCCTACGTTATGCCAAAGGCCAAGCTCTGGTTAGCCATAAGCAAACCACGGTGGCTTTTGACATAGACAGCAACAGCTATGCCATTAGCACCCGCGAGCAAGCTTACCCGATAGACCCCGCCATTTCGCTGACTATGGTCACCGCCGAAAGCGAATTGACCGGGCAATCCCAAGGGAATATACGTTTTTTCCCTGATGGTTCCTGTACTGGCGGGCGGATAACCCTGCAACGTGGCGAGGCGGTACGGCAAATTGATTTGAATTGGTTGACAGGTCAAATAAAGCTTGAAAACAAATAATCAGCAAGGGTTTTCATTATTGGAAATTCTCATCGCCTTCTCCATTATGGCCTTGTCGCTGGGGATTTTGTTACGGATTTTTTCGGGTGGTGTCAATACCGCCATGGTGGCTGAAGACTATAATGTCGCCCTGCAAATTGCCGAATCGATGATGGCAAAAATAGGCGAAGAAATACCTTTGCAGCCCACCGAAGTTGACGGCGTGGCATTTGATAAATACGCTTGGGCTGTCACAGTTGAGCCGTTTGAATTTAATCCCGACAATACCGATCAAACTGCACAAAAGGCACGGTTGTTTAAAATCACGGTTTCGATCGCTTGGGGGGAGCAACAGGGCAGCGAACGCCGGATTGACTTGAAAACCCTAAAATTGGGTGTCAAACCGTTATGAACACGCGCTTGGGCCGCCATCCGTGTAGCCACCGCCAATACGCACGGGGCTTTACGTTGATGGAAGTTTTGATTGCCATGAGCTTGCTTGGCATTATGGTGGTGTTGCTGTTTGCCAGCCTTAAGACTTGTGCCGAAAGCTGGGAAAGGGGGGAGGCAAAAATTGCCGCAGTCAATGAATTCGCCGTGGTGTACCAATTTTTCAAACGGCATTTGGCCACCACGGTACCGTTGGCGAACGATTTTGATCCAGAAAACATAACCTTTTCATTTCAGGGCGAACAACATGCCCTGAAATTTGTATCAGCATTTCCGGCCAGTGCCGCCAAATCCGGCTTACAATTATTTTCGCTGCAATTGTTGGACGACGAACAAGGACACTACCTGCAAGTGACACTGACCCCTTTTGTGACGCCGCTTCAAGGGACTGACCTGCCACACGAAGAGGTCACCTTGCTTGACCATGTAAAAAGCATTTCTCTGGCATATTTTGGCACCAACCCCAATAGCGGCCAAGCCGATTGGCAAAACGACTGGCTAGAACGCGACAACTTGCCGCGCTTGGTAAAGATTACCATTGTCTTAGATAACGGCGCGGAATGGCCAGAAATGGTCATCGGGCTTAAACAAAACGGTGGCCAAAGCGATTCCGGTAGCGAAATTACACCGGCCACGGAGAACGAAGAATAATGGTCGGTGCCGCCCCCCGCGCCAGCAAACGGCAACAAGGCATCGCCTTGGTGTTGGTGTTATGGGTGCTTAGCCTATTGACCATTATGGCTGGCAGCTTCGCACTCAGCATGAGGCGCGAAGCTGCCATTGTGGCGGGCGAAAAAGACAACGCTTTGGCATTGCCCATTGCAGAATCGGGCATTGCTATTGCCGAACTGATGCTGCTAAACGCTGATGCCAATCAACGCTGGCGGACAGACGGCAGCATTTACGAAATTGCTTTCCCGCGTACACCCGCCAGCACCCCGTCTGACGATGGCAACTGGAAAATCAGGATAAAATTATTGTCTGAGAGTGGTAAAGTGGATATCAATGCCGCTGACGAAAAACTGTTACAAGCATTGCTGGACAATGCCCCTATTACCCAGCAAGAACAAGCCAACTTGGTGGGGGCTATCATAGATTGGCGCGATAGTGATGACTTGGTTCAGTTGAATGGCGCAGAAAAGGATGATTATGCCAAAGCGGGGCTGCACTACCAACCGAGCAACAAGCCGTTCAAAGCCATGGAAGAATTGCAATGGGTAAAAGGTATGGATGACACTGTTTATCAATGGTTGCAACCGCTGATCACCATTAATTCTGGTTCGCCGCAAGTTGATTTTCAAAAAGCCACGCCGGAAGTATTGCGCGCGGTCGCCAACATGGACAGTGGTTTGATTGATGATTACGTCGCCGCCCGGGTTGACAGCGCCCGTAATGGTCTGCCTTCCCCCGCTTTTCCGACAGCGGGGACACCTGCACAGAACCCCAACCAGAAAGGCGAGGCTGTCACCATTATAGTGGAAGCCCTATGGGATAGCGGCACTCATGACAGCACAGCAGACAACGGTGATAGCCAGCAAGGCACAGCAATAAGCGTGTTGGTGCAACAAGCTGCGGACGGTGCAAACCCGCCTTTTACGGTTTTAAAGTGGCAACATAACGCGTACACAAATGACACTGGGGATACAACCGGGAACACAACAGAGGACGCATCGTTATTTGGCGAAGCGATGGATGATTTTTTAGTGAAGCAATATGCTGAATATAAATTCGACAATTGATTGGGACTTCAAGTCCTTTTTGCGCTGGTGGCTACGCGAACTCAGCTGGCTGATACCTGAAAACGTAAGGCACTTGGTGTATGATGAGCAAGGTTTTATTATTGTCAGTGCCAGCCAAGACCATTTGATATTACATTTCAGTTATCGGGGGCAAACCGAGCTGTTGGCCACGCTTGAACACAGCAAACAGGGCATAGCACGCTATAAGACCTTATTGGATAATGATGCACGCTTGCCAAAAGCCAAGGTTATTTTGCGCCTTAATGCCTCGCAAGCCGTCCACACCACACTATCCTTGCCGGTCGCTGTCAAAAGCAACCTACAGCAAGTGGTCGGCTACGAACTTGATAAATATACGCCGTTTAAAGCCGAACAAGTTTATTTTGCCATCAGGCAATTACCCATCAGTGAACCTGGGCAAATCGCAGTGCAAGTGATAATAACGCCCAAAGAACACTTGGATGGCCTTTATTATGAAGCCAAAACATTGGGCATGGCCCCGCTGTTTGCCGATTTTGCCAGTGTGCCCAATGAGTTCGATGACAACAGGGGGCGCTACAATTTGCTGCCTGACGCGTTTAGGCAAAAAGTGGCGAAAACACCACAGATCATCTATGGCGGACTCGTCACAGCCCTGCTGCTTTTGCTGTTGACGGCGCTTATATTGCCTTTGTTGATGGAAAGCGAAACCATCGCACAATTGCAGGAACGTGTTGACAGCATTGAAAAAGAGGCGAAAAAGATCAAAAAAATGCAAGCGGAGGTGACTGCCTTTGCCGAGCAAACCCAAAAATTGATTGACCATAAAACCGCCTTGCCGCCGATGGTGGAAATGCTCAACGAGCTAAGCACACTGATTAAAGACGACACATCGCTCGATTATGCGCAATATTCCGACGGACATTTACAAATTCTCGGCGAATCACCGGCTGCATCAGGGTTGATTTCAGTATTGGAAGCATCCGAGTTATTTAGCAACGCACGTTTCGTATCGCCTGTCACCCAAGACAATGTCAGCAAACTCGAGCGGTTCCAGATAACCGTGGATGTCACCCAACGGGAAAGCCATGACAGCAACAAACACAAATAACAAGCATACACAGCGGTGGTTGGCCGTCGGGCTGCTGGTGCTGGTGATCGTCACTTTCGCTGCCTTGGTGTTGACCCCCCTGCTAGGCAAAGGCATGGAGCTTAGCGAAGAAAAAGACGCGCTGGAATTCAAGCTGCAACAATACGAACGCATCTTGGCTACCAAAGACAGCGTTACGGCAGCTTTGCAAAACCTAATGGAACAGCATGACCAACAAGGTTATTTCAATAGCCAAGAAACGGATTCCTTAGCATCTGCAGAAATGCAGGAATTCATAAAAAAAACTATTGTGGATGCCGGTGGCCAACTCAGTAGCACCCAAGTCGTACCTGCCAGCGCCAATAACAAATTGGATTTTGACAGCATTGATGTCAGGGTCAGGATGACCGCCACCAGCGAACAGTTGCGGACGATACTGTATCAAATTGAAACCTCCGCGCCGTTTATTGTTATCGACCAGATTGACATCAGGCCGTTGCGCGGCAACAGAAATGCCGTGACCCGGCAATTGGATGCCGGAAATTTACTGAGCGTCAATTTTCAGGCCGTTAGCTTTATGAGAAAAAAGCAAAATGAACAATAAGTTAGTCGCTACGTTGTTGGCCGCTTGTCTGCCCTTTTGTTTGATTATTATCGGTGAATGGCTATATGGGCAGCACTCGCGCGAAGCCGCATTGCAGCAAAAACCAACTGCCAACAAAACAGCCGTGCCAACCACTATGCCTAGTGTGGATTTATCAAAGCTGCCCGAAGAAAGCTACGAACAGATGGTCAGCCGGCCACTCTTTATGAAAGGCAGGCGACCCGTGGCAGAATCCAGCACCGCCCAGGCTCAGGCGGAGATGTTGCAGGCCAATTTTGATTGGCAACTGGATGGCATCTACACCACGCCTAAAGGCAGTTACATTTTATTAAGCCGTGCCAAGGGCAAAAAACCTCGGGACAACTACCGTAAGATCACCTTAGGTGGTACGGTGGAAGGCTGGAAACTGGAAGAAATAGATGCCACTAAAGCGGTATTTAGCGTCGCGGGGGAAAAAAAGCAGTTAATGCTCAAAAAGCCCAAGCCTAAAATGCCGAACAGGCCAGAAAACAACCCGGGGGACCCCACTGGCGCGGGCGGTATAGCCCCACCGGAGCAAATTATTCCGCCAGTGCCGCCTATTCCACCTGATAATGAACCGCCCATAGATGATTTAAACGAGAACTCACCTGTCAATGCCCCAAATGAATAAGCCAAAAAAAATAGCCACAGCCTGTTTCCTGATTAGCACAAGTCTGGTGCTTTCGAGTTGTGAATCATTGCATCCCCGCTCATCCCCTTTGCTGCCCTTGGAGCCGGTCGCCAAAAATTTGCGTAATAGCAATGGCGTGCTTTCTGATGACTTATTAAACAAACCGCTAAAACCCAAGGAAGCCATGCCGGGCGAACTCTATCCCGGCACCGACCGTTTTGTCGCCCCCACTCCAGGCTACCGCAAAAATGAAGCGGGTACTGCCGCTGGCACCTATAGCCTGAATTTTGACGATGCTGATTTGGGCGAAGTGGCCAAAGTGATCCTAGGCGATATCCTTGGGCAAAACTATGTGCTGAACCCCAAGGTGGCGGGCAAGGTCACTTTGCAAACCACCCAAGCACTGACCAAGGAAGAACTGCTGCCCACTTTGGAAATGGTGTTGCGGATGAACAACGCCGCTTTGGTGAAAGTGGCGAAAATCTACCATATAGAACCCGCTGCCGATGCCTTGCTGACCTCCGATATCACTGCCACCAGCCGTCCTGGCTATCAGACCCGGGTCATACCGGTAAAAAATGTTGATGTGCAAGATATTGTCGATATCATCAAACCACTGGTGGGCGAAAAAACCATCCTTAATGTGGATGGCACCCGCAATATTATCGTCGCCTCCGGCACCGCAGACGAAATGGCGCGGGTAATGGATATGGTCGGCACTTTTGACATTGACGTGCTACGCGGGCGGTCTTTCGGCTTGTTCCCCTTGGCGCATGTTGAACCGGATGCCATCATTGAAGAATTGCAAGCGGTATTTGACCAGAAAACCAAAGACAATGACTCCGAATTTTTCCGCTTCATACCCATAGAACGGCTCAACGCGGTATTGGCTATCACCCATCAGGGCAAGTACCTGAATGATATTGAAACATGGGTGCATCGGCTGGACAAAGCCAGTTCAGAAAAAGGCGGTGGGGTTTATGTTTATCGCGCCCAACATTATGATTCCGATGAACTGGCGAACACCCTAAACGAAATTTTTACCGGCGCACAAAAAAAGGACACTGCGGCAAAACTGGCACCGGGGCAGAAATCCTCTTCGCTCAGCAACAGTTCCGGCAGCAGCAGCGGCACTAACAGCTCGACTTCCAACTCATCTTCTAGCAACAGTTCTGGCTCCAGTTCCAATTCTAGCTCCGGTGGCAGTGCTGCTGCCGGTGGCAGCTCCGGTGGCCTGAGCAAAAAAACCAAGAAAACATCAGCCAGCGGTAGTGCCAGCACTGGCGATGTCAAGGTATCCAATGTGGACAATGTCAGGATTATTTCCGACAAAGCCAACAACTCATTGATTATAGTGGCTAAGCCGCGTGAATATGAAATTATTCTGCCAATCATCAAGCAGCTTGATATTCTGCCTTTGCAAGTACTGATTGATGCCACTATTGTTTCGGTAAACTTGAAAGATGATTTGCAATACGGCATTTCATGGTATCTGTCACACCATGGCTCGTCTCTTGGCAGCAATGGCTCTGTCGCCGCCGCTGCGGCAACTGCTGCCACCGGTGTTGCAACAGGGGGGCTGAGCGCGGTTTATAACTCAGGTACGGTGCAGGCTTTGCTTACCGCGCAATCGACCTTGAACAACGTCAAAGTCATTTCCTCACCTTCGCTCATGGTGTTGAACAATCAACAAGCTAAAATCAACGTTGGTGACCAGATACCTATCCAGACAGGCTCATTGACATCAACCAATGGTGCCGGTGTGGCAGCCACCACTATCCAATACAAAGATACTGGGGTCACTTTAGAAGTCACGCCAAGGGTAAACGCCAACGGTATGGTAATTATGGACATTTCACAAGTAGTCAGTAGTGTCGTGCCACAATCACAAGGGGTGACATCTACAGCAACCATCAATAAAAAAGAAATTGAAAGCTCGGTTGCCGTGCAAGATGGCGAAACCATTGTATTAGGCGGGTTAATTGACAACAACATCACCAACAATAAAGTCGGTATCCCTTTCCTGCAAGAATTGCCTTGGATTGGCCCGTTATTTGGTACAACCACCCGTAACAACGATAAAGACGAATTGGTGGTGCTGATTACCCCCCGCGTGGTCAAAAGCCAGCAGGACTCCAGGCTGATTTCCAACGAATTCAAACGTAAGTTGACCGGCATTTACGATAGCGGCGCACCAGCCCGTTATAAACGCTGATAGCCCATAAAAAAGGGGGGTGGCGATATATGATGCGCCAACCCCCCGTGTTGTGTTGTGTCGCCCACAGGGCAACATCCTAACTACATTTTAAAACTTAACGATGGTCTCGCCTTGGCACACCAAAACCACATCGGCAGGGCGCATTGCAAACAAGCCCACGGTGATGACACCAGTGATTTGGTTAATGGCTTGTTCCAATTTGATGGGGTCCAAAATATTCAAATTGTGGACATCCAAAATATGGTTATGGTTATCGGTCACGCAGCCTTCGCGCCACACCGGTTGTCCGCCCAGCTTGACCAACTCACGGGCCACATAGCTTCTGGACATAGGGATAACCTCAACCGGCAAGGGGAACTTGCCCAGCACATCAACACGTTTGCTGTCATCGGCAATACAAACAAAGGTTTTGCTGGCGGCAGCAATGATTTTCTCGCGCGTCAGCGCCGCCCCGCCACCTTTAATCAATTGCTTGTGCGGATTGATTTCGTCAGCACCATCAACATAAACTTCCAGTGTGCCGACCTCGTTCAAGTCCAATACTGGGATACCTAGGCTTTTCAATCGTTCAGTCGTACCCACCGAACTGGATACCGCGCCATCAATCGAGCCTTTCATGTCAGCCAGATAATTGATGAAATGATTGACTGTAGAACCGGTGCCCACACCAATAACTGGCACATCTTTAATATATTCAAGCGCGGCTTGTGCCACTTTTTGTTTTAATTCATCTTGAGTCATGATTGCTACCGTAATTTCAGTAATGTAATAGTTGGGTATGCGATAATAACCCAGAAACGCATATTATTCAGCCGATTTTTTAGCACATGCCACAACAAACTTACCTGGAAAAAATTCTCCGCGCCAAAGTCTACGATGTTGCCATTGAAACACCGTTGGATTATGCCCGCACCCTTTCGGAACGCTTCGGCAATCACATCTATTTAAAGCGCGAAGACCTGCAATCAGTATTTTCTTTTAAATTGCGCGGGGCATACAACAAAATGTCGTTGCTGAATGCAGACGATAGGGGCTTGGGTGTTATAGCCGCTTCAGCAGGCAACCATGCCCAAGGCGTTGCCTTGGCAGCAAAGCATCTGGGCATTAATGCACTGATTGTGATGCCCACCACCACACCGGAAATTAAAATCAAATCGGTCAAAGCAATGGGCGCGCAAACCGTGCTGTTTGGTGATGCCTATAACGACGCTTATAACCATGCCCTTACACTGGCTGCACAAAGCGGGCGGGTGTTTATCCACCCATACGATGACCCCGATGTGATCGCCGGACAAGGCACCGTGGCTATGGAAATCTTGCGCCAAAAAACCGGCGATCTGCACGCTATTTTTGTACCTGTGGGCGGCGGTGGCCTGATTGCAGGCGTGGCTGTTTATGCTAAATTTGTCCGCCCCGACATCAAAATTATTGGTGTGGAGCCGGACGATGCCGACTGTCTTAACCGCGCCTTACAGGCCAATGAACGCATCATCATTGATCAAGTCGGCTTATTTGCCGACGGCGTGGCAGTCAAGCAAGTGGGCGTTGAGCCGTTCCGATTGGCACAACGCTATGTGGACGAAGTGATCACCGTCAGTACCGACGAAATTTGCGCCGCCATTAAAGATATTTTTGATGACACCCGCTCCATCAGTGAACCTGCTGGGGCGTTGGCAGTGGCGGGCTTAAAAAAATATGCCGAACGCGAACAAGCCCAAGGACAAACCTTAGTGGCCATCGACAGCGGCGCCAATATCAATTTCGACCGTCTTCGCTATGTGGCTGAGCGGGCACAAGTGGGCGAGCATCGGGAAATTTTATTGGCGGTGACTATTCCTGAAACCCCCGGCAGTTTTTTGGCGTTCTGCCAATTGCTGGGCGGACGTAACATCACCGAATTTAACTACCGCTATTTTGACGCCGCCGCCGCGCAAGTGTTTGTCGGCATTTCCAGCAGTGGCATGGAGGTCGATCGGGCCACCCTGATAACGCAACTGCAACAACAAGGTTTAGCCGTCACCGATATGACCGCCAACGAGCTGGCCAAAGAACATATCCGCTACATGGTCGGCGGACATACCCATAGCGGACTGGATGAAGTGATTTACAGCGTGGAATTTCCCGAACGCCCCGGGGCACTGCTCCGGTTTTTGACCGAACTGGGCGGGCGTTGGAACATTAGCTTGTTCCACTACCGCAACCACGGTGCCGCTTTTGGCAAAGTATTGATGGGCTTGCAAATAGCCCAAACGGAACAAGCGGCTTTTCAGGATTGTTTGAAAGGCTTGGGGTTTGCCTATAAAGAAGAATCGGATAATCCTGCCTACCGGTTATTCTCCGGCGGCGGCAAACCGGCTTAACGGTCACTAGGGGACGTAAGGATTACTTCGTAAAAGAGGCTGGGCAATCCATCATTATATGAGGCTTTTTTCACAGCTTAGTCGAAGTTTTGAACGGCTGTTTTCTGTCGAGAACACTCCATTAGTGTGAATTATTATTAGTCTGCTTAATTGCTGTTGTTATTTCACATTAGCTGACAAACTGGTATTTTATGCTGTTGCTACCTATCGTTTCATGTGATTCAATGACGAAAGACTGATGATTAACGACCATTAAAACTTCTCACCATCGGCACTTTAATACCAACCATGGCACATCTCAATCCAGAATTTCAGGCTATCGTCAATTGCACTTTTAGAGTATCATTTCAACGACACCGTGCAAGCTAAACACCCTCAAACAACAGCAGGCAATCATTATGACAACTGAAGAAATTAACGATCTTCGTGAAAAATCCGGTGAGGATGTGCAGCGTATTTTGCGAGAATTAGAATCAAATGTACCCGGAATTACTGAAGGTTTCGGGGCAATTACAGGAGCAGGTATCGGCGGGGCAGCATCGTTAGCAGCCCTTTCTGGATTAGGCACTGCAGGACTATCAGCGGCAGGTATAACTTCTGGATTAGCAACTGCCGGTAGTCTTGTCGGCGGGGGTATGGTAGCGGGCATTGGTGTTCTTGCTGCACCAGTAGCTGTTTTGGGTATTGTAGGTTATTCGATATTCAAGCACCAGAAAGTGAAAAAACAAACTGCCGCTTTGCAAGATGCTCTTGGCGGACTTTATTCTGTTTTAGAAAGGCTGGTCATGAATGCCCAGTATTTTCAAGAAGAAATTGCCAGTATCAGAGGGGTTATTGAAGCACTAAAATCACGATCTCCAGCCTAATGTCCGCGCAGTTGCCAGGATTGCAGAATTACGAACCGATCAAAGGTTATTTCGATGAAAGATGAAATTAAAGTCGTTAAATTGATACAACAAGAAGCGGTTAAAGTAGATTCTATTCATTCTGAAATAGGAACGGATTTACAAGATATTAAAACACAGCTGTTAAGGGCTTTAGAAGAAGGCTGTTATTTATATAAAAACATAGCACTGACTAAAATTGCCAATAATGCTACGCCCTTGGCTAAAAAATCTTTTACTGAAATTGTTGGCATTGCTAACAGTAAAATCTCAAATGAAATTGGTTTTAGTGATATCCTCAGGGAGGAGGATATGCTTAAAATAGACAATAAAGTCAACACTTATATTGAAACGTTTAACAAAAAGCATCAGCTTGATGAATGGGATTATGCAATTAGTGGAGGTGTCGGTCTGTTTTGCGCTATTTTGGATATTTTGTTTGTTCAAAAGCCATTAATGCCTACGGCTAACTATTCACAAAAGGTCGATGGTCTGTTTAATCAATGGTCACAAACAGCAATTAACCACTTAATTCCGCCTGATTTATCAAAAATACTGGAAAAGTCATTCAAAATTGGCGGGGCTGATTCAAGGCTTCCTCAAGATTTTGTTGATCCAATTTCTGGCAAATTTAACCCAATCAATCATCGGTTTAAATCATTAAATCACGACCCCGTATTAGCTTGTTTTATTGGAGCTTTAGATGTCATAAATGGCACCTGCACGATTGTCGATAACGGTACTATCAAAGTGCTAAATACGGTTAGAGGCGCGTCAGGCGACTACGGTTTTTTTGAAGCATTGGGCATGATGCTTGGGCATTTAGCTTCTGATTTTAATGCACCATCTGCTAAAGGCAATAGAGGAATGGGCATTCCCGCACCATTAATGGGATTATTTGGAACATTAAAAGGTTTCAGAATCAATGATATAGATATAGCTAATCTTGCAGAATATATGTATGTTAAAGGCTATGATGCACGGCATTTTGTAACTATGTCTATACCTGTTTTAATAAGCGAAGTTTTAATTAGGGTTCTGTATATCACGAAAGAAATACAGGTTAATAACCGAAATTTCTTTGAAGTCTTCAAAGAAACCTTACCGTTTAATATTTTACCACGCTTTAGGATTTTGTTAAATATATCTTACGGCACTATGGTTGCAGTTAATGCAGGAAAAGTATCGTTAACAAAAGACATATTAAATGCTAACTATGCAATGTGGTTGGCTTTTACATGGCAGACATTTCATACAATGTATTGGCTTGTTTGGGCTAAAAATACTGAACTACAAAGCCATATTGATGATGAACTTGCTAAGGAATTGAGTGAGTTACAGTTAAAAATAGATAACTTGGCTAAAGTAGCTGAATTTTTACCCATTTAATTTATAACGCACTAAAGTACAGACGGGTATAGCGAAGCAAAATCAATCATTCAAGACTTATCTGACCTAACAAATTTGGTAATGGCAAAAACCAACGTGACGTAATTTTTCAAAGGTTATTGCCCTTTTGTGTAATCACTTTAATTTTTACTACCACAAATTTTACCATGTATCTCCGCTTCGCTTCGCACTGATCTCAATCGTTAAACGTCTGCTATCGGATTTACTGACCCCATACGCTAAAATCTTTAAATGTCGCAATTTGGTCGTTTCATATATTTGCAAGGTGTAAACATTGGACTGCATTAAGCAACCTGATTAAGATGTTACTCATTTTACGAAGGAATCCTTACGCCCCCCCCCTACTAACAAGCTGTTGTAAAAAGTCTTGTAGCCTGTACCCATGAAAAACAACTTATTCACCTTTGAGCAAATCCATATCGAAGTGGCGCGTAATGCTTCTGATGACTTCAACCTGTTCCATGACAAACACAAATGGCTAGAAATCACCCATAACCCGTTCCGCGGCCCCATAGTCTTGGGATTTCAATTGAACACTTTGATTGAACACCAAATGCGCCTATACCGTGAAACCCATTATGAAAACCGCATTATTGCCGACAAACAATTGCGTTACAGCAATTATCAAGTCATTTTCGTCAATGCCCTAAGGCCGCGCCAAGAAATATCGCTGGACATCAAAAAAACCCTGATCAACACCATTCCTAACCTGACCCTGACCAACCGTGTCACCATAAAATCCCAAGGCAAAACGATTTTATTAGGCTACAAAAAGGAAACGCAAAAACCCTTGTTCTTAGCCGATACTGACTTCAGTCTGTTGCCCGACCTGAACGCTGTACCGGACAAAACTAACGTGCCCGGCACCGGCTATTTCTTGAAGCGCAAATGGATGCACAATGGCAACGTAAAAAACTTCTTGTCCGGTTCATTGGCGGAACAATCGGATTATTTTGACGAATTGACCGATTTTGCCCATTATCCTGAAGTGTTCCCCTGTAGCTTGACCTCCGGTGCATTGTTGGATAAGGCACAACTGGAAAACCATGACTTTAAGGCCAACCCCATGGTCTACACCTCGCATGACATTAGCGTTGACCGCAATCTGGTCAGCCAAATAAGAAACAACGACAAATTGCATATTTTGGTGAAACAGTTGCCAGAATCGCAAGACAACACCCTGAACAACACCCAAATCCTGCTGCGCTCTTATGAGTGTTATGGTTTATTGGAAAATCACGCGGTATTGTTCAGAATTAAGCTTAATCTGGTGCCGCTGGAAGAGATCATCAAAAACTTGGCCACCAAAAACTAGCCTATCAACAGGCAAGCGGCATCGGTCGCCACTTCAGATTGCTCGGCAGGGGTCGCTTCCTAATTGGCTCTCGCCATGATACTGCTCTATTTTTTGCGCTTCGGCCTGAGTAATACGCCTACCTATCGCGGCACCACCGCGTCTATACATTCGACCCTCATAGTCTTGTCCTCAAACTAAGTTGACAATGCACAACCGTTACAACTAAATTAATGCTTATGAAATCATTTATCGGGGCTTAACACATGACCACCATCACTTTTGACACGTTAAAATTTGCCAATAAACTTAAGTCGGCTGGCGTTCCTGACAAGCAGGCCGAGGCAGAAGCCGAGGCTATATCTGAAGTCCTAGAGGTCAATCTAAAAGACCTCGTCACAAAAGAGTACCTTGATGTAAAATTTCAACAAGAACTGGCGCCGATACGGACTGATCTTGCCGTTTTAAAATGGATGATGGGCATATTAATTGCTGGTGTCATGTCGATTGTCATTAAGACCTTTTTCTCATAAACCACAAACCTTAAAAACACTTTATGGCAGAATCAGTTGCCAACTCCGCCTTATCCGCAAAAGCCGCCTCCCCGTCCGCCCTCGCCATCAGCTCCGCCGCCGTGCCGCTTTCCGTCGTGCCGTCATCCTGCTCAATCTCAAAAACCCGGTCATTGGGGATGGACGGTAGGGCTTCCCTTGCCCAGGCAATGTCGGGCGCTTCAGTTTTGCTTGCATTGGTGGCGGGTCGGTCTATAATCTTATTGGAGGCTTAGTTGAGCTTCGGAAAGTCGGCTGCCGGGTGATGCTGTTGATGCAAATCAGCGGACAACGAGGATGAGGGTACCGCCGCACCTCCAGCCAAGTTTTTGTTTCTCGATTCCTCTGCCATGCGCCTAGCTTCTTTTAGGTACTTATCCGGTGAAGTCATTGACGACACTACGTCAATTCCCTTCCCATTTGTTGAACAAGAGCAAAAAACCGCATGGTATCTAGGATTGCACTTCGGAGTTGAATCCGCGAATTATTTATCGGGTGCTTAATCACATGACCACCATTACATTTGATACCCAAGAATTAGTAAACGAACTTGAAAGCAGTGGCTTTACCCGGCAGCAATCTGAAACAGTGATAGCAATCCTTAAAAAAGCCCAAGGGGAACTGGCAACCAAAGCCGATTTGCACCGTGAAATGCTTGAGCTTAAAGTAGATATTGTAAAATGGGTAGGTGGTTTAATGCTGGCACAGGTTGCGGTGATCGCCGCCCTGGTCAAGTTGCTCTGAACGCAACTTACATAAATCACCAAATCTTAAAAAACACGTTATTGCAGAATCCGTTGCCAACTCCGCCTTATCCGCGAAGGCCGCCTCATCATCCGCCCTCGCCATCAGCTCCGCCGCCGTGCCGTTTTCCGTCGTGCCGTCATCGTGCTCAATCGCAAAAACCCGATCATTCGGGATTGACGGCAGGGCTTCTCTGGCTCTGGCGACGTCTGGCGTATCCGCTTTATTTACATTGGCCTGGGTTTGATCTATAGTCTTTACCGGTTGCTCAGGCTCACGCGACGGAAGCGAAACGTCGTGTTCCGTATCATCAGTGGGGCTCCCAACCTCGGCTTTTGAGTCTTGAGCAACCGACCTTGTAATAGGTTTTGAAAGCGGCAAATCAGCATCTATATGGTCTTTATTTTGCACATAGACCGATACCATGTGCCTGTGCCGCTTATCTTTCAATTTATTCTCGGCAAAGACAACAGTTCTTCCTCTTAAAGAAACCCGCCATTCCCTTCCTCTTGCCCCATCATCAGCTAATTCTCTTATTATTGCCCTATATGCTTCCGTTCACCACGAGAGCAGGAACCACTCAGCCATACCTGACTTGTACTGCCGCTTCTCCCAACCCCAGCCTGAGTTGGTGCAGCAATTCGTCGCTTGGCCTTACCCGCCATTCGTCACCCAATTGTACGGTCGCTTGGGCAGAAGCAGCAATATAGTGGATACTTACCGTGCTGGCCCCCCCCCTATACGGCTGCAGATAACTTGCCAGCTCGTCAATAAAATCCGCCGCCCTATTTCTATCGTCCGGCACAGCCCAGTTAATCAACAAACCTCTGGAAAACGCTTCCCTAGCTTGTGCCATATCGTAGAGTTTTTCCACGGTCAGGCGCAAAGTATTGGAGAAACTATCGATAGCCAGACTGCCTTCGGCGACCAATAACGGGTCGCCCACCAGCAAATCGCGGTAATTGTCATAAATATCGGCAAAAAGCGAACATTCCAAACGCTCAGTACGGTCATCAAGCATGACAAAAGCCATGGTTTTGCCATTTTTGTTTTGTCGGGTACGCACATCGACCACCAAGCCCGCTACGCGGACGTTTAAGTTGCCCCGTGAGCGTTCCACGGCACTGGGTAAATTAGCAAGCGTGCCGTGGGTGAAGTTTTTTAACTCCGCCACATATTCATCAATCGGATGACCGGTCAAAAACAAGCCCAAAATGGCTTTTTCCGCTGCCAGTTTTTCTTTTTGTGTCCAAGGGGGAACACGGATGCTCGGACTGCTTTCACCAATCTCAGGGGATGCCGCCGCTTCACTAAGGCCAAACAAATCATTTTGTCCAGTTTCGGCCATTTGCCCATGCTGTTCGGCAACCCGCACAGCTGTGGGCAGTTCGGCAAAATGGCTGGCACGGCACGGGTTGAAACTATCGAACGCACCTGCTTTAATTAAAGCTTCCAAAACCCTGCGGTTGACCCTGCGTAAATCGACCCGCTTGCATAGGTCATACAAACTGGTGAAATCGCCATTAGTCTTGCGCTCGTTGATGATGACATCCTCAACCGCCGCTTCACCCACGCCTTTAATAGCCCCCAAGCCATAGACAATTTGCCCTTGGCTATTGACAGTGAATTTATGCTCGGACAGATTGATATCCGGCGGGCAAATGGCCAGTTTCATTTGTCGGCATTCTTCAATCAGCACCACCACCTTATCGGTGTTGTCCATGTCCGAAGACAATACCGCCGCCATAAAAGCAGCAGGGTAATGAGCCTTAAGCCAAGCCGTCTGATAGGCCACCAGCGCATAAGCAGCCGAATGCGATTTGTTGAAGCCGTAACCGGCAAATTTCTCCATCAAATCGAAAATATAAGTGGCAGTTTTTTCATCGACTTGGTTGGCAATCGCCCCGCCGACAAATTTTTCCCGCTCTTTGGCCATTTCCTCGGGTTTTTTCTTGCCCATGGCGCGGCGCAACATGTCCGCACCACCCAGTGTGTAGCTGGCCAATTCCCTGGCAATTTGCATCACTTGTTCCTGATACAAAATAACGCCATTGGTGGGTTTTAGGATGGACTCCAGCAGTGGATGGGCATATTCCGCCTTGGCACCGTGTTTGACGTTGATGTAGTCATCCACCATGCCGGATTCCAACGGGCCGGGCCGGAACAAGGCGACCAAGGCGATAATGTCATCAAAGCAATCGGGTTTGAGTTTTTTAATCAACTCCTTCATGCCGCGTGATTCGAGCTGGAACACCGCCGTGGTTTGCCCGTGTTTGAGCAACTCGTAAGATGCCGTATCATCCCGGGGGATCACGTTAATATCAACCAGCGACGCACCAGTCTGGCGTTTTTTGGCATTGATGGTTTGTAAAGCCCAATCAATAATAGTCAGCGTCCTTAAGCCTAAGAAGTCGAACTTGACCAAGCCGACTGCTTCCACATCGTCTTTGTCAAATTGCGTGACCAGATTGCCGCCGCCCTGTTCACAGTACAGTGGTGTAAAATCGGTCAGTTTGCTCGGGGAAATGACCACACCACCGGCATGTTTACCGGCGTTACGCGCCGTGCCTTCCAAAGACAAGGACATATCAATCAATGCCCGGACTTCTTCCTCATTATCGTAAAGTTGCTTCAGCTCGCCGCTCTCTTGCAAAGCTTTGGTGAGCGTCATGCCAATCTCAAACGGGATAAGCTTAGCCAAACGGTCAACAAACCCGTAGGAAAAACCCAATACCCGCCCAACATCACGGATGACCGCCTTGGCTGCCATAGAGCCATAAGTGATGATTTGCGCCACATGGTCGCGGCCATAATGCTCCGCCACATAACCAATCACTTCGTCGCGCCTGTCCATGCAGAAGTCAATATCGAAGTCCGGCATGGAAACCCGTTCGGGGTTCAGAAAACGTTCAAACAACAAGTCAAATTCAATCGGGTCCAAGTCGGTGATCTTCAGCGCGTAAGCCACCAACGAACCGGCCCCCGAACCCCGCCCGGGGCCGACCGGAATATGCTGCTTTTTGGCCCATTGGATAAAGTCGGCAACAATCATGAAATAACCGGGAAAGCCCATATCAGCAATCACTTGCAGTTCCGTTTGCAAACGCTGATAGTAGACGTGACGGTTTTCTTCCTCACTGCCGTTGCCCACGGCAGGGTATTGCTGCAAGCGTTCCGCCAAGCCTTGTTGGGCGGCTGCCGTCATCACACCCGCCAGCGTCATACCGGGTGGTACAGGGAAATCCGGCAAAAAGTTTTTGCCTAGCGTCAGGGTCAAATTACAACGCTTGGCAATTTCAACGGTATTGGCGAGCGCCTCAGGCAAATCGGCAAACAACGCCAGCATGGCTTCGCTACTGCGGAGAAATTGCTGTGGGGTATAATCCTGCGGACGACGGCTATCGTCTAACACACGCCCTTGGTTGATGCATACCCTGACTTCATGCGCGGCAAACGCCTCTTCATACAAAAAACGCACGTCATTGGTTGCCACCACAGGCAGGTCACAACGGCTCGCCAGTTGCACAGCAGCGGCAATATAACGCTCTTCATCCGCTTTGCCGACGCGTTGCAATTCCAGATAGAAGCTATCGTTAAACACGTCACGCCAAGCCAACGCGAGCATTTCTGCCAAGCCTTCATTTTCTGCCAACAGCGCTTTGCCAATATCCCCTTCCATGCCCCCGGACAAGGCTATCAAACCCTGATGATTAGCCAACAGCCATTCCCGTTGCAACAACGGCACGCCCTGCTGCTGCCCTTCCTGATAAGCCTTGGAAATCAATTCGGTCAAGGTTGTATAGCCACGCTGGTTTTTGACCAGCAAGGTCAACCGATAAGGTGCGTTGACATCATCAGGATTGGCCAGCAACACATCCGCACCGGCGATAGCCTTAATGCCTTGGGCGGAAGCCGCCTTATAAAACTTGACCAAAGCAAATAAGTTGACGTGGTCAGTAATGGCCGCTGCTGGCATGTTGAGGTCAGCCAAACGTTTGATGAGTGGCTTGATTTTGACAATACCGTCCACTAACGAAAATTCGCTGTGCACTCTAAGGTGGATAAAAGACGGTTGCATCAGGTCAGGATAGCAGGGTAACAAAAGCAAAGGTGGAAGGCTTGGGGTAAGCCTGTAGCACGAAAGGCAATGGGCTATGGCAATACCGGTTAGACAATGGCAACAATTATCCGGCACATTGCCGAGCCAAACAGCAGGTTAATATACCCTATATATGGCGCAATACGCTAACGCTATTGCTAGGGGCGACAGAAGGCTATAGCGCGTTGTTTGCAGGTTGAGGATGTTGCTGGCGCATGATTGGATTTGAAAAGAGGGCTTTTCTGGTTCAGCCCGTTGAATGCAAAATTTAGCGTCCGCACCTTAAAAATATTATGTTTTCATTAGAACAATAGTGGTTCTAATGAAAACTAATTTATGCTATGCTGTAGCCCTTATTGGTATTAACGCCAGTCACCCTAAGTCGTTTGGGTGGCAGCCCCCAATACCCTATTGATTTTCTTGTTTAAGAGGTAACGTTATTGTTATGTTTACCCAGAGGCTTTAACGGTTGGATTATCCCCACAATGATGATGTTGACCGCCTGTATGCCGCCGGACAAGATGCCACCTGTGGATTATTATCCGCCCTCGTTGGGCAAGCCTGCCATTGGCCTCCGTGATGCCAGCGATTCACAGCATTACCAAACCCTTGGTAACGCACCGCCGTCCAGCCTATCCAGCCATTCACCTGAAGAAGATGCCATTGACGCCAAACTAAACTACGATTTGCCCGCACTGGTCGATTTGGCTTTGCGCACCCATCCGGAAACTAGCGTTAGCTGGGAGGATGCAAAAGCCGCCGCCGCGCGGCTCGAACGCAACCGCAGTGCTTGGTACCCCACTTTAACGGCAATGGCTTTTGGACAATCCTTTAAAACCAGTTTTCCTATTCCGGGTGGGCCTTTGGTCAGTCATGGATATTCTTCTTTGGGCAGTTTGGATTTGGCCTGGACCTTGTTCGATTTCGGTCGTCGTGAGGCATTAATAGACGCGGGCGCACAGCGTCTGAGTGCGGCTAATCTAAGTTTTGACCGCAAGCATCAGGAAATTGCCTATCGGGTTGCCGCCAGTTTTTTTGGTTATCAGGGTGCACTGGCGAAGGTGACCGCCGCACAGCAGTCATTTGAGGCGGCACAGTCCAACAGTGCCTCGGTGCGGGCAAAATTTGACCAAGGTTTGGCAACCAAGCCTGATTTGCTGCTGGCACTTCAGGAGCAGGCGAAAGCCAGTTACGACCGGCAAGATGCGCGGGGCGCGGTGACTCAGGCACGGGTTGCGCTGATGGCTGAATTGGGTGTTTCGCCCGCTTATTCTTTGCATCTGACCGATCTTAGCAAACTACCGTTACCGGCAGGACTGGCAGCGTCGGTCGAAAAAATTGCCGACCAAGCGTTAGCACAACGCCCCGATTTGCTGGCACGGCTTGCCGAATTACGTGCCCGTGAAGCGGAAATGAAGAAGGCTAGGGCAGATTTTTGGCCTAAGATTGCCCTACGCGGCATGATTGGCAACCAATACTGGGGCGGTGTGCATACTTCGCCCGGTAATCAAGTTTATGCAGCCAGCAATCTGGTCGATAGCGCCATGCTGAATGTGGAATGGACATTGTTCGATGGCTTTGAGCGCACCCATGCCGTGCATGAAGCGGAAGCCAAAACCAACAGTGCCAAAGCCCAATTGGAGGCACTGCGCTTGGAAATCATGCGGGATATTTGGAAAGCCTACGCTGACATCAAAACCGAACTGGAAAAACGTGAGTTTGCACTGGCCTTGTTGCAAGCCGCCGAAGCCTCTTATGCCGCTACCCAAGCATCTTATGCGCAAGGCTTTTCCACCGTCATAGAATTGCTGTCGGCGCAAAAAGATTTGGCGCGCGCCCGTTACACCGAAATTGATAGCCGGGCAACTTTGTTACGCGCTGCGGCAACGCTGGTTTATGTTGCCGGTAGCCAAGGCCGGCAGGATTTGCTACCAGATAGCGGGGTATCGGAAGACCGCTTTACGCCATTAAACACCCATTAGGACACTTTTTACATTCGTTACTTATGCCCATGCCCGCCACTTTTCCTACCGTATTGCGGCAATTGCTGCGCACACACCAAGCCTTCTTGTCTTATGCGGCCCGGCATGTCCACCCCATGGGTTTAACCTTGCC
>Ga0007882_10000268_pt1 | contig 30883 bp, 33 predicted proteins | sample CryBogCBH12Aug01_FD_71195 | JGI IMG/M metagenome (GOLD analysis project Ga0007882, IMG submission 71195) | Freshwater microbial communities from Crystal Bog, Wisconsin, USA - CBH12Aug09.1 | ecosystem: Environmental > Aquatic > Freshwater > Lake | place: Crystal Bog, Wisconsin, USA | collected... | reverse complement strand
GGCATCGTCGACATCGACCCCATTCGCTACGACCTCCTCTTCGAGCGCTTCCTCAACCCGGGCCGCAAAGAGATGCCCGACATCGACATGGACTTCGACGAGCGCTTCCGTGGGCAGATGATTAAGTACGCCGCTGAGCGCTACGGCGCGGACCACGTGGCCCAGATCATCACCTTCTCGACCATGGGTGCTCGAGCAGCCGTGCGCGATGGCGCGCGTGTCCTCGGCTTCAGCCCTCAAGACGGCGACCGCGTGGCCAAGGCCATGCCTCCCATCGTCATGGGTCGCGCTACGCCACTCCAAGCCTGCCTCGAGCCAGACCCCGACCACATGGACGGCTACAACGCCTCATCGGAACTGCGGGCGATGTACGCGAACGACCCCGTTGCCCGCCAGATCATCGACGTGGCCAAGGGCCTCGAGGGACTGCGTCGACAAGATGGCATCCACGCTGCAGCGGTCGTGATCACCAACGAGGCGCTGACGGAGTACCTCCCTATTCAGCGAAAGCCCGACTCCTCGGGCAACCCCGAGAACTCACCGATCGTCACGCAGTACGAAATGCACGGCGTGGCCGAACTCGGCCTGCTCAAGATGGACTTCCTCGGACTCCGCAACCTGTCGGTGATCGAGCGAGCCCTCGACCTCATTGAGGAGGAGACCGGCGAGCGACCCGACATCGACCACGTGTCACTCGATGACCCCAAGGTCTACGAGATGCTGAAACGCGGTGACTCGATCGGTGTGTTCCAGCTCGAGTCCTCACCGATGCGGGCCCTCATCCGGGCCCTAGCGCCAACGTCGTTCGACGACGTGGCTGCCCTCATCGCGCTGTACCGACCAGGTCCGATGTCGACCAACATGCACTACGACTACGCCGATCGGAAGAACGGCCGCAAGCAGATCACCTACCTGCACCCGGACTTGGAGCTCATCTTGGGTGGCAACCAGGGCCTCATGATCTACCAAGAGTCCATGATGCGTGTCGCCCAGAAGTTCGCTGGCTACACCCTGGAAGAAGCCGACAACCTGCGGAAGGCCTGTGGCAAGAAGGACCGAGCCCTCCTCGCCTCGCACCGCGAGAAGTTCATCCAAGGCACCGAGTCCGAGGGCTACGGCGCCGAGATCGGCAACCAGCTCTTCGACATCATCGAGCCCTTCGCCGACTACGCCTTCAATAAGAGCCACTCGTACGGCTACGGCTTCGTCACCTACCAAACCGCCTGGCTGAAGGCCAACTACCCCGTCGAGTACTTCGCTGCACTCCTCACGAGCGTTCGAGACTCGAAGGACAAGACCGCCATCTACTTGGCGGAGTGTCGCTCGCTCGGCATCGAGGTGCTCTGCCCCGACATCAACCGTTCGGTGGCCGACTTCGCGCCCGCTCGAGATGCAAACGGCGTGAAAGAGCAGGCCATCGTCTTCGGCATGGCGGCCATTCGCAACGTGGGGGAGAACCTGGTCGAGAAGATCGTGGCCGAGCGCAAAGCCGGCGGCCCCTTCACCTCCATCTACGACTTCTGCCGCCGGGTCGATCCCATTGTGCTCAACCGACGGGCCATGGAGTCGCTCATCAAGGCTGGGGCCTTCGATGCCCTGGGTCTCCCGCGCCAAGGCCTCGCCCTCGTAATCGACGACCTCGTCGAGCGGACCTTGAACGTGCGCCGGGACTTAGACGTCGGCATCGTCTCGCTCTTCGCTGCTGCGGCAGAAGAGCACGGCCAAGACGCTGATGAGGCCAAGTGGGAGGGGACCACCATCCCTATCCCCGAGAAGGAGTTCGACAAGACCACCAAGCTCCGCTTCGAGAAGGAGATGCTCGGCCTCTACGTCTCGGACCACCCACTCCGTGGGCTCGAAGGGGCGCTTCGACGCCACACCGAGGTCAGCCTCGGCGATCTCATCGACTTCGCATCGGATCCAGCCCTGCCCTCGGATGCTGCCATCGTGAAGGTGGTGGGTGGTGTGGTGACCAACCTCGACCGGCGTTTCACCAAACGCGGTGAGCTCATGTGCTCCTTCGTCTTAGAAGACTTGAACGCATCCATGGAGGCAATGTGCTTCCCGAAGATGATGGCGGAGTACGGCGCCATGCTCGAAGACGACGCCATCTGCGTCATCAAGGCCCGAGTGGATCGTCGAGAAGACGTACCGAAGCTCATCGTGATGCACGTCGAGCGTCCGGCCATGGAGGGTCAAGGCGACCGGATCTTGAAGATCGCGATTCCCCTCGCTCGCATGACCGCAGACGTGATGCAGGCGCTCAAGTCCATCCTCGTCGAGCATCCCGGCACCGTGCCGGTGCAGTTGCACATTGGTGAACAGGTCGTCCAACTCCCGCCGGAGTTCAACGTCGATGCCAATTCGGTGGTTGGTGAACTGCGAACCCTCGTCGGTCCCGACGCGCTCGTTTCCTAGGGAATCCGGGCGTTTTCGGGGGCCGGAGCGCCGCCCCCTAGAATGGTTCCATGCCAATCGCAGTTGTGACTAAAGATGCTGCCGCCCTCTCGGATGCTGAACTCGAGGCAATGGCCAACCTCTGCGTCGACCGGGATCCCGGCTACGACATTGGCTACCTCTCCAAGGAGCGGGAGTCCTGGGTCCTCGTCACCCTCGCCAGCGAAGGCACGAAGCTCCGTGGCTACTCGTTCTGCACGCTCGAGCGCATTGGTGGCACGCCCTCGTTGCTCGTCGGACTCGCACTCGTCGACCGCACGGCCAAGGCCGAGCAGGCCTTGAAGGCCATCATGGCCGACCAGTACCGCCGAGCGCTCCTCGCCTTCCCCGACGAAGACGTCCTGCTCGGCACGCGCCTCCTCAACGTGGAAGGCTTCCGGGTGTTCCAGTCGCTCACTGAGGTGGTGCCTCGCCCCGACCACAAGCCCTCTGGTGAAGAGCGGGCCTGGGCCCGTCGTCTGGCCAAGCGGTTCGGGAATGAGAAGGGTCTCGACGACCGCACCTTCGTGGTGGCTCCGAAGGACAGCGACCCAGTGGGTGGCATCGACTTCGTGCACCCGAAGGTCAAGGTGGACCCGGCGTTCGGAACGTTCTTCGCCTCTGTCGACGCCGACGCTGGTCACCGACTCGTGGCCTTCGGTTGGGCCATGGCTGAAGACCTGGCCTCCGGCAAGGTCGCCAAGTAGCAATCTCCTCGCTCCGGGCGCTAGTCCCTCGGCAGAATCGCACTCACCGTCTTGTAGCAGTGGCCGTCGCGCGGCCGACTGATCGAGGTGAGGAGGTAGTGCGGCCGGAACCCGAGAGCGGTTTGGAGTTCCTTGCCCGAGAGGCGCTCGCGCCGAGCAGCGTCGAGGACCCGTCGACCCATTCGGCCAACCATGGGCATCCACACGTCCTCTGATCCCCAGCCGAAGCGAACCCAGACCGAGTCATCTTCGTGGCGTCGGAGCAACTGCGGGCCACGTGACGGCGTGATGAGGGCCACGGAGGGGTAGGACCCGTCGAGTTCGAAGTAGGGGGCGGAGGTGCCCCGGAAGCCGAACAGCGAGCCATCTTGGGGAACGGCGAGGTCGGCGAGCAGGCTCCGCACCCGGCGGCCGTGGAGGTCGCCGATCTTGCGGGGGAGCTCGGCGACGGTGATCGCCTCTGGGTGGGCGGGGTCGTTCTGCTCGGGATTCTCAGCCACGGTGACCTGGACGACCTCGAAGGATTCGAGGTCGGGCTCGGTGCCCCTCGGCCACGGCACCCGGAGGCGCACGAGGACTCCAGAGGCCAAGTCGATGGCGATGGTGTCATCGAGGCTGGAGGAGAGGACGAGGGCGCGCAGTGTCTCACCGCCGTGGATGGTGAGCCGACCAGTGGTCGGCGCTGATCGTCGTCGCCGTGCCGCGAGTGCGTTCGCCATGGTCTGATTCTGCCTCGTCAACGAGGGGTCGTGCGGAGGAGTTCCATGAGCTGGCCCTCGAGCTCGGGGGACGAGGTGACGGGGAGGTCGCAGACCTGGCCGTGGCAGACGTAGGCCGTGCCAGCCTCTCGACCTTCGAAGAGCGGTGAACCCTCGAGTGCGCCGTGGGCGATGACCGTGCCGGGGAGCCACGGGCGGCGAGCGACCTCGAGGAGCGCACCAGCCGGCCCGGGAATGACCACTTCGCCGCCGAGCGCCCCGCCGACGACAGCGAGGACGAGGTCTGAGGCTGCGCTCGGCTGCGCCGCGAGCAGGGCAGCGGATCGGTCGATGATGCGCTGCGCTGCTGCCTCGAAGCGAGCATCGCCCGAGAGAGCGCCGAGACGGCGGAGCGTGGAGGCAGCCACTGAATTCGCCGCGGGAATCGCGGCGTCGAAGACGTCCTTGGTGGCCGCCAAGACGACCGGGGCGTCGTGGCCGGTGGCGTAGAGACCGCCCGCGGTGCAGTCAATGGTGTCGGCGTCGACCGCACCATCCCAGAATCCTCGGAGGAGGGCATCGGCCGTCTCAACCGCTTGGCCGAGCCAGGTCGGGTTGGCCGTCAGCTCGTAGACCTCGAGGCAGGCTTCGGCCAGCCACACGTAGTCGCCAGCTTGGGCCAGTCCTTCGGTGCGGCCGAGCGACGCGCTTCGGAGGAGGCGACCGTCAGCTCGCGTGTGGAGCCCGAGGCAGGTCTGGAGGATCTGTACCGACGCCGCGGCGAAGCGCTCTTCTCCGAGCACCCGTCCAGCCTCGGCGAGCGCTGCTGCGGCCATGGCGTTCCACTCGAGGAGGATCTTGGTGTCGACCTCAGGTTGCACCCGACGACGACGTGCGTCGAGGAGGGCGACTCGGGCCGCTTCGATGTGGGGTGGGCGCTGCGTGGGCGCCCCAATGGGTCGCACCGGGATCCACGATCCCTCGAAGGTGGCTGGCCCCTCGATGCCGTAGTAGGCGCAGACCTCTTCGGTGTGGTCCTCCAAACCAGCTGCCGTGAGGGCAGCTTGGACGCTCGTCTTGGTGAAGGTGGCGTGGCTCCCTTCGTGGCCCCCGGCATCGGCGTCGTGGGAGGAGTAGAGCGCACCTTCCTCGGCCCACAGTTCATCGAGGACGTAGGTGAGGGTCTCTCGCACGATCTGGGCGTAGCTCTCGTTGCCGGTCACCTGGTAGGCGTGGAGGTAGGCGCGGGCGAGGAGTGCTTGGTCGGTGAGCATCTTCTCGAAGTGCGGCACCAGCCACTCGGCATCGGTGGAGTAGCGAGCGAAGCCTCCAGCGATGTGGTCGTAGATCCCGCCAGCTGCCATGGCGTCGAGGGTGCGCAGCGCCATCTCCATGGCTCTCGGGTCGTTGACCTCGGGGAGCGATCCAGCGAGGAGGGCGCACTCGACGAGGCTCGGTCGGGGGAACTTCGGTGCTGGCGAGAAGCCTCCCCACTTCGGGTCGTAGCGCTCGGCGAGCTCGGTGGTCAGGGTGGTGAGCAGTGCTGCAGCCGACGGCATCGTTGCACCGTCGGACTTGACCGCGAGGTCATCGGCGAAGCGGGCCTCGGTCGCCACTGCGGTGAAGAAGGTGTCAGCCCGCTCCTCAACCGCAGCACGGTCGCCGACCCACGCGCCGGCGAGTGAGGTGACGAGCCGGGTGAAGCCGGGGAGTCCGTGGCGGTCTTCTGGGGGGAAGTAGGTGCCGGTGTAGAAGGGGCGACCGTCGGGCGTGGCGAAGACTGACATCGGCCAACCGCCGTGACCGTTCTGGGCTTGGGTGGCCGACATGTAGACGCCATCGAGGTCCGGGCGTTCTTCTCGGTCGATCTTGATCGAGATGAACGACTCGTTGAGGAGTGCGGCGACGGCCTCGTCGTCGAAGGTTTCGTGCGCCATGACGTGGCACCAGTGGCAGGAGGCGTAGCCAATGGAGATGAAGAGCGGCTTGTCCTCGGCAGCAGCCCGAGAGAGTGCCTCGTCGCCCCAGGGATACCACTCGACCGGTTGGTGGGCGTGTTGGCGCAGGTAGGGGGATGTGGCGTCGGCGAGGTGGTTGGTCGGCACCGCCCAAGCGTACCGAGGCGTCGGCGTGCGCCAACCTCTGCCTGCCTCATGCCGACATCGAATCTCAGGTTGCCGGAGCGCTCGCTCATGGAGCGATGGTTATCGGCGCTCGACTCCCTCGTGGGTCGAGTCCCGAGAGGGCTCGCTCTGAGCGGGAGCCACTCGGAGGTCTCTCACGTGAACGAAGACTCAGCTCACGACGAACGTCGGTTGTTCCGACTGGGACATATCGCGGGGAAGTGGTCGGCTGTGCGGTGGGAAATCATGAGTGTCGTTCCTGCCCCCATTGGGCACACGGCGACGACGGCAAATTGGCTGTTCTGGGGAGCGGCCGCTCCTCCATAGGGGGAGGAGGGGGTCGCAACGTGGACGGTCTGGAACGCAACGAGTGTGAGCATGAGCACGGCGAGACCGACGATGCTGCGACGAAGGTCGGTACTCCATCGCGAGAGCCGCACGCTCACCGCTCCGAACGCCAAGTTGGCGGCAAGGGCGAGCGGCATCCGTCCATCGGCGAGCAGGGATTCCAGGTCTTCGTTCGCATACTCTTCGAAACGATCTCGCCACCATTTGGGGTAGACCCGAAGAGCGACCTGCAGCATCCGTCCGAGTTGTCGTGGTTCGGATGCCATGGCTACGGAATCGCCAATCGCTGACGACCGATTGCAACGAGCCGGTCGGCCTCGTTGAGCTTCTCGATGAGGAAGGCTCGACCTGATGCCGTCAACTGAAACGGGCATCGCCGACTTTCAGAAGGCACTTCTTCAATGAGCCCGGATTGTTCGAGATCGGCGAGAAGACCGTAGAGGGTGCCGGGCCCAATCCTCGTCCCCGAGAGATGTTCGATCTCATTGATGAGGGCGTATCCATGCGAGGGCCCCCCGGCGAGTGCCGTCAGGACCAACAATCGCCGACTCACGAAACCGGAAATTGCGCGCTTGCTCACGGGGCGATACCTCCACCCTCACTCTACCAGGGTGATTGATTTATTATGAATTACCGACTATTATGAATTACCGAAGTTAATGAAGGAGAGCGAAATGACAAAACTTCTGTTTCTCGGTTGTGGGGCACTGACGAGCCTGATGGTGACAGCCCTGCCGCCGACGGCCACCGTTGCTTCGGCTGCCACGATCGCGGTGACCGCCGCCGGCCAGGCGAGCAATGCAGCTGCTGCGGATGACTCGAAGGTTCCAGTGGTCCCCGCCGCAGACGCGCCATCTTCGGTGTGGGATGCCTACGCGTCGGCGCAGAGGGCGGCCGCCGAGAATGGAACGCTTGAGGCGACCATGGTTCCAACTGGCTGTACGTTGACGCAGTTCATCACCTCTCCATCGGCCGAATACGTGCCGAGCTTGGGCCGGGACATTTCCCTCGACTCGTGGACGTCAGCCTTCACGTGCCCGGTTCCGAGTAGCACCACGGTGCAAACATCTGGGTTGACTCAGACCCAAGCCACCCCGGTAACGCCGACTCCTGCGTGCCCCGGACCGCCGAACGGGAACGGAGTGGTCCTTGCCAAGGATGCGTTGTGCGCCGACATTCGGCGAGTCGGAGTGAACGCTCGCTCGGAGCCCTGACGCACACTGCAGTTCACGATGAGGCGTTACTCAAGCGGCGCTGTGGTCTTCGGCGATCGAGGTCGCCGTTTCCGGCCCAACGAGACGCTGCAGCATGCGGTGGGCTTCATCGAGACGTGCGAGAGGCTTGAAGCGGCGGAGGCTCGGACGAGAGATCCTGCCTGCCATTTCTCGGGTGACGTTGCAATGCTTCGGCTTGGCCGTACAATGGCCGTACACCTTGGAGGAGTCCGCATGACCACCACAGCTCGACGTCGAGACCAACGCTTGGAAGTCCGGACTACGGTCGACGAGCGAGCGTTGATCAACCAGGCGGTTGCGGCCGAAGGTACTGATCTCACGTCCTTTGCACTTCGGAGCCTGCTCGACGCGTCACGCCGCGTCCTCGCCGACCGCACTGAATTCACCTTGAGCGAGGACCAGGCCGCAGCATGGGACCGAATCAACGAGGCTCCGGCGCGAGAGCTACCGGGCCTCCTCAAGCTCATGGAGCGCACCAGCCCGTTCGTGGCGTAGGCATGGGCTACTTGGCCCCACGGCCACTCGCCGCAACTGATGCCATCGACGCGTTCTCGTGCCGATCAACTGAGCAGACCACATGGCTCCACCGACACGCCAGGCAGTCCGTGGCGTCGAACTCGACCAAGGTCTTCGTCGTCACCGATGACGTTGAGGGAAGGGTTGTCGCCTACTACGCGTGGACGATGGCACAGCTCCGGTTGGACGATGCACCGAGTCGCCTGATTGCAGGAGCCGGGCGCTACCCCCAGCCGGTGGCGCTCCTCGCGCGACTCGGCGTCGATGAGCGACACGAAGGGAGCGGAATCGGTGCGGCACTCCTGGCCGATGTCGTCGCGCGACTCCTCCTGATTGGTGGAGCGATTGGTTGCCGAGGGCTCCTCATCCACGCCGAGAGCGACGAGGCGAGGGCGTTCTACCTCCACCTCATCCCCGAACTCGAAGAGAGCCCGACCGATCGCCTCCACCTCGAGCTCCTCATGAAGGATGCGGTGCGGACCCTTCGCCCCGGTTCTTGATCGATCTCGCGTCGCACCATCGTGGTGGACCAGCGATCAGGGGAGAGCGTGAGCAATTGATGCTGCAGCCGGGTCGGACGGAGGGGCGCTCCGTAGCGGGGAATCCCCTCTGCGCTCCAATTCCTCCACGATCCAGAGCGTGCTGTGCTGCAGCATCGCAGCCAATCCGCAGAGCTCGCATCCCGTCATCGAGTGCCGCCACTCAGCGAGCTCCGCACACTCGACGAATCGCCATCGGAACCTCGCCCCCATCTCTAAGGGTTCGGGGTGATCGTCTCGAGAACGCCGAATCGGACGCTGTAGATTTCGTTCGTGGAACTGCGACTCGATGGAAAGACGGCACTCATCACCGGTGGATCTCGGGGCATTGGTCTCGCCATTGGGTATCGAATGGCAGAAGCGGGGGCGAACGTCGTACTCTCGTCTCGCAAGGCCGACGGGCTTGCCGAAGCGGCAGCGACCCTCTCGGGACTCGATGGCCAGGTCGCCACGGTGGTCGCCCACGTTGGACGCCCAGACCAAGCTGTCAGCGCCGTCGCACAGACGATCGATCACTTCGGTGCCTGCGACATCTTGGTCAACAACGCCGGCACCAACCCCTACTTCGGCCCCATGGTGGACATCTCCGTTGAGGCAATGCAGAAGACCTACGAGATCAACCAGGCATCGATCCTGACCTTCGCTCAAGCGGCGTGGCATCAGTACATGAAGGAGCACGGCGGCTCCATCCTCAACATCGCCTCCATTGGCGGTCTTGGGCCCGAGCCAGGCATTGGTTGGTACAACGTGTCGAAGGCTGCCGTTATCCACACGACGAGCCAGCTCGCCTATGAGCTTGCCCCGACAGTGCGGGTCAACGCCATCGCTCCAGGACTCGTGAAGACCGACTTGGCCCGCGCCCTCTGGGAAGGCCGAGAAGAGGCGGTTGCCAAGCACATCCCCCTCCGTCGCCTCGGTGAGGTCGACGACATCGCTGCCATGGCACTGTTCCTCTCGAGCAGCGCTGCGTCGTGGATCACGGGCCAGACCATCGTGATCGATGGTGGAACGACGAACCAGCCAACCGGTGGCGTCAGCTGAGGAGCCGTCGAGCCACTTTCCCTGAGGCAGTCCGGGGGAGCTCGCTCACGAGGACGACCTCCTTCGGCCGCTCCCAAGGGGCGAGGTGCTCCACCTCACTTCGCAGCGACTCGAGGGAGACCGCAGTGCCAGGTTTCGCGACGACGTAGGCCACCACGCGCTCGCCCCACTCAGGGTCGGGGCGCTTCCACACGCACACTTCTGCCACACCAGGCGATGCAGCGAGGGCTCGCTCGACGACGAGGGGGTGCACCTTCTCGCCACCGGTCACGATCACCTCATCGATGCGACCAACCACCGAGACGGTGCCATCGGGAGCAACAGCTCCGGCATCTCCGGTGACGAGCCAACCGGCGGTGCCGTCGGGGCCGATGGTGAAGGGTTGGGTGCCATTGCGGTAAGCGCGCAGTTGCGTCGGGCTCTTGATGAGGAGGCCACCAGTTGCTGGGTCGACGGCAACGGCCACATCTCGCAAGGGGCGGCCGTCGTAGACGACGCCGGATCCCGTCTCGGTCATGCCGTAGGTGGCGATGACGTTCGACGGTCGGTGCTCAGGCGGAGCCGCTCCGCCGAGGAGGATGGCAGCGAAGAGCGATGGGTCGATGCGGTTGAGGGCGGTGAGCACCAGCGAGGTGTGGGTTGCTGCCCCACGCTCGGCGAGCGCTGTGACCGCTTGAGCGTCGAAGTGGGGGAGGACTTCGAGGGGAATCCCGCACAGCATCGACCGCAGCATGACGGCCATCCCGCCAATGTGGGCCCAGGGGAGACACGACAACCAGATGGCAGAGCCTGCTGTGGCGCCGAGCATCTCGTTGGTCCGCACTGCGGAGGCGAGGACCGCGTCGAGGGTGAGCACCGCGACCTTCGGCGTGACTGAGGATCCAGACGTCAGGCAGCAGACGGCGTCCCCCGACTCCGTGCCGAATCCAGCGGGATTCCTTGCGATCGCACCGGTTCCGTCCACGATCTGGGTGGGTTGGAGGAGGTCGATCTGCTGCTGGCGTTGGGCGATGCTCAGGCGATGGTCGATGAAGCAGACGGCATCTCCACGCTCGAGTGCGGACACTGCGGCGTTCGCCAACGAGCGACTGGGGGAGGCGTCGAAGGCCACGAGTTCAGGCATCGCCCGGTAGGTTAGGGGCATGGACCCCGTTCAGCAGACCGTTATCACTGGCGCGCCCCACGACCCTGTCGACGACTTCCGTGGTCAGCCGCTCCCAGCGTGGGAATCGCGTGGCGAATTCCAGGACATCACCTACGAGGTGGCCGAAGGCATCGCCAAGATCACCATCTGCCGTCCCGAGCGTCGCAACGCCTTCCGCCCGCAGACGCTGTTCGAGTTGACCGATGCGTTCACCCGAGCCCGTGACGACCTCTCGGTCGGGGTGATCGTGCTCACCGGTCAGGGCCCTGATGCGTTCTGCTCCGGTGGCGACCAGAAGATCCGTGGCGACGACGGCTACATCGGCGACGACGACGTCGCCCAGCACGGCGTCGGTCGCCTGAACGTCCTCGACCTGCAGATCCTCATCCGTCGGATCCCGAAGCCCATCATCGCGATGGTCGCTGGGTACGCCATCGGTGGTGGGCACATCTTGCACCTCGTCTGCGACCTCTCCATTGCCGCCGACAACGCTCGCTTCGGCCAGACCGGGCCGAAGGTTGGCTCCTTCGACGGCGGCTACGGCTCCTCGATCCTCGCTCGCACCGTTGGCCTCAAGCGGGCCAAGGAAGTGTGGTTCCTCTGCCGGCAGTACTCCGCAGCCGAGGCCTACGACTGGGGTCTCGTGAACACGGTCGTGCCCTTGGCCGAGCTCGAGGCGGAGACGGTGGCGTGGTGCCGCCAGATCCTCACCCTTTCTCCGTTGGCGCTGCGGATGCTCAAGGCATCGTTCAACGCCGCCGATGATGGTCTCGCCGGCGTGCAGCAGTTGGCTGGTGACGCCACGATGCTGTTCTACATGACCGAAGAGGGGCAAGAGGGCCGCAACGCCTTCGTGGAACACCGTAAGCCCGACTTCTCGAAGTTCCCGAAGCGTCCGTGACCGCCGGAGCGCCGCCAATGCCCGGACCCGTCAAGCGGTGGGTTGAGGGCGCGCGTCCGAAGACGCTCCCCGCAGCGCTCGTGCCGGTGCTCGTTGGCGCATCGCTGGCGGCAACGGCTCCCCTTCACGGTTGGTGGGTTGCCTACGCTCCACTGTCGGGAGCGACGACTGCCCCAAGAACCACGCTCGGTCTTCGTTTCCCCGACTGGCTCCAAAGCGAGTTCACCCACCTCAACTGGATTCGACTCTTGCTGACCGCCATCGTGGCGCTCTCGCTCCAGATCGGCGTGAACTACGCCAATGACTACTCCGACGGCATCAAGGGGACCGACGCTGATCGCGTCGGCCCGCTGCGCCTCGTCGGCTCGGGCCTCGTTCCAGCAGCGACGGTCAAGCGGGCAGCGCTCCTCTGCTTCGCCATTGCTGCCGTCGCCGGACTCATCTTGGCTGCGGCGACCTCGTGGTGGCTCATCGCCATTGGCGCGGCGGCGATTCTGTCGGCCTGGGGCTACACCGGCGGTCCGAAGCCCTACGGCTACCTCGGCCTCGGCGAGCTCTTCGTCTTCATCTTCTTCGGCCTCGTCGCCACGCTCGGCACCGTCTACATCCAGATCGGCACGATCCCCGGCCACGCCTGGCTGGCTGCCACCGCGGTGGGCTTCGCCTCCGTGGCCCTCCTCGAGGCCAACAACATCCGTGATGTCACCGGGGACACCGCTGCGGGCAAGAAGACCCTCGCCGTCCGCCTGGGGCGGGCTCGGTCGTCGTGGCTCTACTTGGGCGCTGAAGCCATGGTGGCACTCGGCATCATCGCCACCGCGGTGTGGTCCGGCACGCTCTCGCACGCAACCCGGATCGTCGTCTCACCGAACTTCACGCCGTGCACGGGGAAGGGGTGCGTCGACACCATGGTCAACGCCGTTCCCCAGCAGAGCTGGTGGCCGTTGCTCGGCCTCCTCGGCCTCGTCGGCCTGCGCAAGGTGGTCGGCCTCGTCCGATCTCCAGCTGAAGGTCGAGCACTCCTCCCGCTGCTCGGAGCAACCGGGAAGGCCCAGCTCCGCACGGGCCTCTTGTTGTCGCTCGGAATCGTGCTGACCGCAGCCCACTGGCCCTACTGAGAGAACGCACCATGCTCTGCATCAACGCCACCTTCACCCTCGACCCCGAAAAGATCGCCGAGGCCCACGCCGCCATGGCGATCATGGCTGAGGCCTCAGAGGCAGAGCCGGGTTGCCAGCGCTACCGCTTCGGCACTGACCTCGCCAATCCGGCGGTGGTGTACCTCTCCGAGGTCTGGGAGGACGAGGCGTACCTCAAGGCGCACTTCGCCGCACCGCACTCCTCGGCGTTCTCGGTCGTGCTCCGTGAGTGCCTCGTCGCACTGCCCGTGGCCACTCGCTACGACGTCAGCTGGTCGGGCCCGCTGACGGCCTAGTCGGGCAGACCATCGACGAACTGCGAAATCGCAGCAGCGGTCTCCGTCGGTTTCGCCAAGTGCACGGCGTGGCCCGCGCCGGGAATGACCACCACGGTGGCGTTGGGCATGGCTGCTGCCATCTCCTCGGCGAGTGCCGTGAACTTCGTGTCGAGTTCCCCGACGAGCAGGAGGGTCGGCACCTCGAGGTGCTCGAGGTCGCCCCAGAGCGTGCGCTGGGTTCCGGTCCCGAGGTCTTCCAGGCTGGCGGCCAGTCCTTCACAGGTGTTCTGGCGTCGTGCTGCCAACTCCTGAACCTCGAGGGGGAGATCAGCGAAGAGCGGCCCGCGGAGCCACTCCTCGAGGAAGCTGTCGAGGTCGTTCTCCGACCGGAGCCGAGCGGCGAGTGCTGCATCGGCCCGGCGCCGGTCTGCTCGCTCCTGGTCATCGAGAATTCCCGGGGTGGCCCCGATGAGGATGAGGCCACGCAGATCGGCGTTGGTCTCGAGGGAGACGTGCAGGGCCACCCTGCCTCCGAGGGAGTAGCCGAGGAGGACGCTGCTCGGTTCGAGTTGAGCGGCAACGAATGCTGCGGTCTCGCTCAAGGTGGCACGAATTGCACCGGATCCACCATGGCCCGGCAGATCGAGGGCGCGGATTCCGTAGGCTTGAGCGAGGAGGTGCACGCACGGCCCCCACGACTGACCGTTGCCGGTGAAGCCGTGGAGCATCGTGAGCGCCGGACCGCTCCCGAATTCGGTGGCGGCGAGAACGGGAGTCATCGGCATGAGCGTAGTGAGCGAAGCGGACATTCAGGCGACCTTCTGCGCCACCGTCGTCGACGAGTGGATTGCACTCGGCATGACCCACGCGGTGATCTGCCCCGGCTCGCGGTCAACCCCGTTGGCCTTGGCGCTCGCCGCTCGTCCCGAGGTGCAGCTGCACATCCGGCTCGATGAGCGCTCCGCCGCCTTCGTGGCCCTCGGCGCCTCTCGGGCACTTGCAGCGCCAGTTCCGATTCTCGTCACCTCAGGGACTGCAGCCGCCGAACTGCACGCCGCGGTCGCCGAAGCGGACCTGTCGGGGATCTCGCTCCTCGTTGTGACCGCCGATCGACCAGCTGAACTCCACGACGTTCGGGCACCGCAGACCCTCATCCAGCACGGCCTCTTCGGCGGTGCCGTCCGGGCGATGATCGACCCTGGCGTCCCGGTCGCCTCGACGATGGCGGTGTGGCGATCCATTGCTGCCCGTGCCTGGTTGACCGCCCGAGGCGGCGTCGTGGACCCGGGTCCCGTGCACCTCAACCTGCAGTTCCGAGAGCCGCTCGTCGGGACACCCCAGCCACTCCCCGAAGGCCGCCCGCATGGCTGGCGGGACGAAGTGCGTTCGAGCGGCATGGCTGGCGCGGAACTGCACCACGTCCTCCAAGGAACCAGCCGAGTGCTGGTGGTGGCCGGCGCAGGTGCCCCTGCGCAGCTCGGTGCGATCTGCGCTGAGCGGCAGTGGCCGCTCTTGGCTGATCCTCGATCGGGACTGCGCTCCTCGGGAGCGGTTGGCTTGGCCGACCCCATCCTCCGCAGTGAAGCAGCGGCAGCAGCGCTCTGCCCGGAGGTCATCGTGGTCGTCGGTGAATCTTGGGCGTCGAAGGTCCTCGGTCAGCGCATTGCATCGTGGGTCCGAGGGGGAGCGACGCTCGTCCACCTGAGTGGTCGCACTGCGCTCGACGATCCCCTCCACCTCGTGCACCTGCGGGTTGCCTGCGGCGATGCTGCGATGGCGAGCGTGCTCGAACAGTGTCCCGCCGCTTCGGATCCCTCCTACCGATCCTCTTGGCTGGCAGTCGATGAGGCGGCAGCGAGTGCGCTCACCGAAGCGCTCGATGGAGCCGCTGCTTCCCTCAATGAGGTCGCCGCCGCTCGCCTCGTCGCCGGGGCGCCGTTCTCGGCACTCGTGGTCTCTTCATCGATGCCGATTCGAGACCTCGAGTGGTTCGCTCCGCAAGTCGTTGCGCCGATGGTCTGGTCGAACCGTGGTGCGAATGGGATCGACGGCGTGGTGTCGACCGCGATCGGGACGACGTTTGCAACCGACGGACCCGTTGCTGTTGTCGTTGGGGACTTGGCCTTCCTCCACGACCTCACGGCGCTCGTTGATGGTCTCGGCGCAGAAGGTGGTTCGCTCACCGTCGTCGTCGTCGATAACGGCGGGGGAGGGATCTTCAGCTTCTTGCCCCAGGCGAGCGCCGTTGACCCCTCGACGTTCTCAGCGCTGTTCCTGACCGCTCGACCCATCGACCACCGTGCGGTCGTGACGGGACTCGGCCACACCGCGATCTCGGTGACGAGTGGCAATGCCCTGGCTGAGGCCTTGGAGGAGAGTGCCGCTCGCCCCGGGATCACGGTGATCCACGTTCCCGTTCCTGCTCCGGACGCCAACGTGTCGTTGCACGACCAGCTCAATGCAGCCGTCGGCGCTGCGGTTGCGGCAGTGCTCTAGTTGAAGTGTCCGGCGTCGAGGTAGGCGCCGTGGAAGCCGAAGGGGATTCGCACGGGGAGGTGGATCCTGGCCTCTGGCTTTGTGCTGAAGGCGTGGGCGTCGTAGATCACGAGGTCTGAGGTATCGCTCGTGCGGTCGTACTCGACCGCCAACAGCCACCCTTCTTCGTCAGTCTTGCCGTCGCTTGCCCGCACGAAGATCGGCTCACTCGCTTGGAGGTGGTCGGGGAGGTCGATCCGGGTGACGGTGCCGCGGTCAGCGTTGATCTTCACGTAGCCCGGGAAGGCGTCGAGTCCATCTCGGCGAGCGATTTGGGTGGCGTAGCCGTGGGCGTAGGGGCGCCCTGCCACTCTGTCGTCGATACGTGGGAACTCAGCGGGGAGGTCGTCGAGGACGGTGCGGTGCACGGCGGTCACCGTTGGCGACATGCGCCACCGCTCGAGTCGGGGGAGCGCAGAGCCGAGGAGTCGGCCCATCCCGGTGTCGAAAGTCCGGTCGTAGCAGTAGAGGTCGGCGACGAGGTCAGCCCCGTCGTCGAAGGCGTTGACCACGTGGAAGACGTAGCAGGGCTCGACGCTCAGCCACTGCACCCGCTCCCCAGGGGTGCCGCGGTCGAGCAGGCCGACTCGGGAGCGACCTTCAGGGTCGAAGCGGAAGGGGAGCGCCACCCCTGTCATCGCCAGTTCGGCGTCGAGGCCAACGGGGAGGTCAAAGAAGCCAATTTGGGTTGCCGACACCATGGCGTCGTGGATCATCACGCAACTCGGGAGGTCAATCGCGGTCGTCCACACGATCTTCCCCTCGGGGCTGATCTCGTGGTAGCGGAGGTAGGGAGGGCCGAACGGGTCGTACCCAAAGGCAGCCATCGCACCAGTGTCCGGATCGATTTTCGGGTGAGCCGTCATGGGTGAGGCCAAGGTGCCGTCGAAGTCCTCGACGCAGACCGTCTCCAAGTCGGGGGTCATCCGATGGGGGAGTCCGGACTCGACGAGGGCCAGGATTCGGTTGGCGAAGGAGATGACGTTGGTGTTCGCCGGTCCGTTGATGGCCTCACGGGGGCCTCGTGGTGGCATCGTGCCAATCTCGTCTGCGAGCATTCGGGTTCGCACGAACCGGTTGCGGTAGCCGAGGAGCGCTCCGTCTCGGAGTTCGAGTCCGTGGAGCATGCCGTCTCCGCTGAACCAGTGGTAGGTATCGCTGTTGTGGATGACTGCGGGGTTGGGTCCATTTCGAAGCAGGAGTCCGTTGAGGTCGGGTGGAATGGCGCCTTCGACGGTGAAGGGGCCGGTCCGGACGGTCTCTTCAACCACCGGGCGGAAGTTCCCCATGAGGTAGGGATTGGACCCGGCGAGGGGTGCGGTGGTTGTCAGGAGTGCTTCGGCGCGTGCCATGGCCTCAACCTAGTTCCACGCTTCAGCGAACATCTGCTCGCGTAGGCTTGCGCTGTGCCTGCCGACCTCTTCAGCGATCTCCAGAGCCGTGGACTCATCCACCAGCAAACCGACGAGGACCTCTTCGCTCGCCTGAACGCATCGCCGACGTCGGTCTACTGCGGCTTCGATCCGACGGCACCGAGCTTGCACGTGGGGAACCTCCTCATGCTGTGCACCCTGCGACGCTTCCAACTCGCTGGACACCGACCCATCGCTGTCGCTGGTGGGGCCACTGGCATGATTGGGGACCCGGGTGGTCGCAGTGAAGAGCGCAACCTCCTCAGCCAAGCGCAGCTCGCCGAGAACCTCGCTGGGATCTCGGTGCAGTTGGGGAAGTTCCTCGACTTCACCGACGCCGCCGGAGCGGCAAAGGCACTGCAGGTCAACAACGCTGACTGGCTCGGACCGGTCTCCATGCTCGAGTTCCTCCGAGACGTGGGCAAGCACTTCACGGTCAACGAGATGGTGGCCAAGGACTCGGTCAAGTCCCGGTTCGAACGACCCGACCACGGCATTAGCTACACCGAGTTCTCCTACATGCTCCTCCAGGCCGCAGACTTCCTCCACCTCTTCCAGACCTACGACTGCACGGTGCAGATCGGTGGCTCTGACCAGTGGGGCAACCTCACCGCCGGCACGTCGCTCATCCGACGGGTCACGGGCAAGCACGCAGCAGCGGTCACCATGCCGCTCGTGACGAAGGCCGACGGCACCAAGTTCGGTAAGTCGGTCGGTGGTGCGGTGTGGCTCGATCGGAACCTGACCTCGCCCTACCAGATGTACCAATTTTTCATGCAGGCCGAAGACGCCAAGGTGGTCGACTACCTCAAGTACTTCACCTTCCTCGAGATGGCCGAGATCGACGCGCTCGAGCAGGCGACCGCCGAACGCCCGCAGGAGCGAGCAGCGCAGCGAGCCCTCGCCGATGCCGTCGTGGCCATGGTGCACACCCGAGGCGATGCCGACGCCGCAGCTGCAGCATCGGCCGCCCTCTTCAGCGGCACGGTCGCCAGCTTGGATGCGGTCACCTTGGACACGGTGTCGAGTGAGGTTCCCGGCTGCGCCGTGTCGAGCGAAGCCCTCCATGGCTCGCTCAGCCTCATCGACCTCCTCGTCGACACCGAACTCGCAACGTCGAAGGGTGAAGCTCGTCGGAGCATCGAGCAAGGAGGCATCTCGGTCAACGACAAGAAGGTCGAGGGAATCGACACCACGGTGAGCACCGATGATCTCCTCCACGGGCAGTTCATCGTGCTTCGAAAGGGTCGCCGGCAGTACGCCATGGTGCGAGTGGCATGAAGGTCATCCGCCTCGGAGCGTTGCTGCTCGCAGGTGCGCTCGTGCTCGCAGCCTGTGGCTCGAGCGGCGGCGTCAGCGGTGCGGTGGCGCAGATGTCGGCATGGGTGACGACGACCAATCTCGGCGACGCGATCGCTGGACTGCAGCAAGATTCGGCGAAGATCACTTCAGCCACGGCGAACCACGCCGACCGGTTGACGCTGCAGACGCTCTGCGGGATCTTGCTGGTCGACGTCGAGTCAGCGAATTCGAACCTTCCCGCCCCGGACCTCGCAGCGAATGAGCACCTCGCCAATGGGCTGCAGTTCCTCGGAGACGGTGCGCACCGCTGCTACAGCGCTGGAGCGACGGACGTCGCACTGCAGGTGAAGTCGGCCGCCGATCGTTCCCGTGGCCTCGTCGAGTTGGCTCGAGGGCTGAGCGCCATCGAGGCCATCCTCGGCCGCCCGATCCCGACCACCACCACGACGACGACCGCGCCATGACCGAGGTCGTGAACGATGAGGACGACCGTCGAACCCGACGAGTGCTGTGGTCGTTGCCCACTGGCCTCATGGTGGTCGCTGCAGGCGATGCACAGCGGGATCCAGGCGGCGTCCGAGCCATGACGGTGAACTTGGTTGTGCAGGTGGCGACTGCGCCCCGAATCGTGGCCATCTCCATGGAAGCCGAGAGTCACACTCTGGCGGCCGCTCGGAGCACGGGCATCGTCACCCTCTCGTTGCTCGGTGTTGACGAGCGAGCGCTCATCCGGAAGTTCGTGAAGCCCACGCTCGGCGGCGTGGAGTTGATCAATGGAGGAACGAGCATCGCTGGAGTGCCCGTGTCGACCGACACCGATGGCTACTGCTGGCTCGACCGAGCAGCGGCGATGATCGGAGCTCAGGTGACCGAGATCACCGATCTCGGCAGCCACGCGCTAGTGCTGGCCGAGGTGCGGTCGACGCTGGAGTTCGCCGACCAACCACTCCTCACCATGCGCGACACCAAGATGAACTACGGCGGTTGACGCTGAGGAGCCGGCTCGTTGAGCGCTAGTTACTGCTCGCGCACGCCGAGGACGTGGAAGACGGCGGAGCGGGTGAAGGATGCCCACGCCTCTTCGGTGTCACCGTCGGGATTGATGTCGGAGAGGAACCGGCTGAGGAGGAGGCCGAGGAGCCAGATTCCGAGGGGTTTGACATCGAGGTCGCGGTTCACGAGTCCCTTGTCCTGGAGCGAGGTCAAGACACCCTGGGCGAGGTCGACGAAGGTGTTCTGAATCCTCCCAATCTCAGCCAAGATGTCAGGACGGTAGGCAGCGCTGCCAAGGGCGCTGATGCGACGACGGCGCTGCTCTTGCGCTTCGGGGCCGCCGAGTCGGTAGAGCTCGGCATCCATGGTCGCAATGAGCTCTTCGGTCGTCTGCACTGCGCTCAGGTGGGCCGCAAATTCGGCGAAGTCCGACGTCACCGATCGGATGTACCGCTCGACGACGACTTGTTCCACGAGATTCTCGCGCCCGCCGAAGTGGTGGTAGAGCGAACCGCGAACCGCTCCCGATTCCTCCAGCACCTGAGCGATCCGGATCGAGACCTCGCCAGATGCGTCCATCTGAGCGATGGCAGCTTCGAGAATTGCCGCTGCCGTCGGATGCAGCGGCTTAGTTCCAGCACCCTTGTTCGTCGTACTCACAACTCCACCCCCGGCCGGAAAGAGTAGTCGGAGCGGGAGCGAACGAGGAGATTTCTCCCAATGTGCGCTTGCAAAGTCCGCTGCTGCGGCACCTAGGCGGTCTTGGGGCGCAGGTCGATGCGGAGCGTCAAGATGCCGTCTTCGAGGATTGCCTCGGCATCGGACAGCATGGCGTAGTCCATGTAGTCCGTCTGTGCCTGCTCCTTGAAGCGGGCTCGTTCGGGGCCTTCGACGGGCGGAAGACCTCGGTTCTTCACCGCTTCGGCTCGAAGTCGGAAGCGTTCGATCATGGCTGCGGGGTCAAAAGCGGGCATGCAACGCTCCTTCGTCGTTTGCCCGATAGACTAGGAGGCCGAACGCGCCATACCAACACCGTTGTGGTTGCGTTCACATCAGCCGCTGCTGATGGCCGGTGGCGGGAACCACCACGGCCGGGCTTGCGAGGGAGTGAGGGATCGCCGTGAAGAAGGGTCGTCATCGTCGCTACGAAGAGGCGCGTGGTTTGAAGCGTTCCGTCGGCACCCGGGCGAAGTCCTGTGATGAGTGCGGAGCTGAGCCGGAAGATGTTCACGCCTCATGGTGCATGGCTGAAGACGACTCCTACGAGCGCATCTTGGGTGAAGTTCCCTCGGTTGGCTCCGATGAGCCAGACCCGCTCGACGAAGGCTGAGCTAGTCGTTCTTGGTTGACCGCACCGTTGGGTGGGGCAGCGCGACCACGCCACTCGCTCGACGCTCGAGGTACGCGCCGAGTCGTTCGTAGACGGCTGCACCCACCATCGCCGTCAGCTCCTCTGCCATTGAGGCGTAGACCGATGACGCACCAGCGAATGCCGCGGGGTCCTCGGTGCACCACCAGTGGAAGTCATCGCCGCCGCCGCCCCAGTGCTTGCGGTCCCACTGGGTGATGGTGGTCGTCACGTGGCCACGATCATCCACCGCCTCATCCCGGCGTAGCGGCAACTGCCAGCAGACTTCAGGTTTCATCTCGACGTAGCTCGTGCCCCGGGAGATTGCTGCGTAGTGGATCGCACATCCCGGCCCTGTTGGAAAGCCCGGTCGGTTGAGGAAGATGCAGGCGTCGTCGACGAGGCGTGTCACGGTGTCGCCGTCGTCGTTCGTCGTGATGGTGCCCTTCTTCTTCGCCTTGTCCTTGAACTGCCACTCCTCGGCCGTCAGCGTTGCTGCCACCGATTCAACTCGAGCCACGTCATCGGCGTCGACGAAGTGGGCGCCGTAGGAGCAGCAACCCTGGACGAGTTCCTCTGCCGTCCCGGTGAGGACGCCTTGGCATCCATTGCCGAAGATGCAGTTCCACGATGAGGTCAAGAAGGTGACGTCGAAGACCCAGGTCCGATCTTCCTCATGGTCGTCGAAACTGACCCATTCGTGGAGATCGTTCGGGAGTGGTGTGGTCACGGTGGCGATGGTACTCCGAGCCACTTCAGCGGTGACTCGCGCGTCGTTGCGGTGCGCTACGACGTCGCGACGAGCGAGCGGACCTCAGCTGCATCGTTCTCGCTGAGCACCCACGACCCCGCCGCAGCATTCGCGGCGATCTGTGCCGGGCTCGTGGCCCCAGCGATCACTGATGCGACGCTCGGACTGGCGAGCAGCCAGGCGAAGGCCAGGTCGAGGAGCGAGTGGCCGTGGTCCTTCGCCCACGTGGTCAAGGTGTCCAAGGTGGCGAAGTTCTCCTCAGTGAGGACGCGCTCGGCCATGTTCCACTTCTCGATGCGAGATCCGCTCGGCACGGCGGCACCGCGTTGGTACTTCCCCGTCAAGAGACCGCTGGCGAGGGGGAAATAGGGGAGGTACGCGATGTCGAGCTCGGCGCAGGTTGGGAGGACGTCGGCTTCATCGGCACGCTCGAGCAGGCTGTACTCGTTCTGCACGCTCACGAACCGAGGTCCGGTTCCGGCAGCGGCCGCTGCGGCGCGGAGTTGCTCAGCGGAGAAGTTCGAGCACCCAATTTCGAGCACCTTGCCCTCGGCGACGAGTTCGTGGAGGACCGAGAGGGTCTCAGCGATGTCGACCGTCGGGTCGGGTCGGTGGAGTTGGTAGAGGTCGATGCGATCGGTCCCGAGCATGCGGAGGCTCCGCTCCACGGCTCGGCGGATGTAGGGACCAGCGGCTCCGCCGGTGAACTCCTCGTCCGCCTTGCTGCCGAACTTCGTCGCCACCACGATCTGATCGCGGCGGCTGCCGAGCGCTGCGCCGAGGCGCACCTCACTCGAGAGGTAGGAGTCGGCGGTATCGAAGAAGTTGATGCCTGCCTCGAGGGCGGCGTCGACGACGGGGGCGACGTCGGCTTCATCCATGGTGAAGCCGAAGTTATTGGTGCCGAGTCCGATGACCGAGACCGACAACGATCCAATGGTGCGGTGCTGCATGGAGGCACTCCTTCGTCTGAGGTGCCACCACCGTAGGTGGCGTGCAGCGCTCCGTGAACGCTCGCGTGCCCTCTGGTCCCTGCACTCGTCACAGACCTCACCTCTAGACTGATCAGCATGACTGCTTCGACCGAGAACCTCACCACTGGACTCCCCGTGATCTCCATCACCGACGACGCTCGGGACATGGTCCTCGAAGCGCTCGCGCAGGAGCCCAACCCCGCCGAGATGGCGCTGTGGCTCGAGGTCCGGGCCGTTGAAGCCGACGCCTTCGTCTACGACCTCTACTTCCAAGCCGCCGGCGATGCCCAGAGCGCCGACTCGGTCTCCACAGTCGACGGGCTCACCACGGTCGTGCCTGAGCGATCCATTCCTCGCCTCCAAGGTGCGAGCCTCGAGTTGTCGACCGAAGGTGCTGGAGGCCTCGTGATCGTGAACCCGAACCGCCCAGAACCCCAGGTCAGCGCGTCCATCCCGAAGGAGCTCCTCGCTGCCGGAATCGAGGGTCCGCTGGGCCGCCGGATCACCGCCATCTTGGAGGCAGAAGTCAACCCCTCCATCGCCGGACACGGCGGGCGTTGCGATCTCGTCGCCGTCGACGAAGTGGAGCGCCACGCGTACGTGAAGCTCTCCGGTGGGTGCCAGGGGTGTGCGATGTCTCGGATGACCCTCAGTCAAGGCATCGAGCAGATGCTGCGTGCAGAGATCACCGACCTCGGCGACCTCATCGACGTCACCGACCACGGCTCAGGGGACAACCCCTACTACTAGAGCCGGAACTCGGCCTCCAGAGGCCGCCGACGCTCACGGTAGATTGAGTGGGTGCTCCGTTTCCTCACAGCAGGTGAATCCCATGGCCGTGCGCTCACGGTCACCATTGAAGGCTTGCCTGCGGGACTCGCCATTGACGAAGCTGACTTCCAGCGTGAACTCGGTCGCCGTCGACTCGGGTACGGGCGTGGGCCACGGATGCGCTTCGAGGTCGATGAACTTCGCCTCTTGGCTGGGATTCGCCATGGGCGCACGCTCGGCAGCCCGGTCGCCATCGAGATTCTGAACACCGAGTGGCCGAAGTGGGAAGAGGAGATGTCGCCGGCTCCGGGTCGTCCGAGCAAGCTCCACACCCAGCCGCGTCCTGGCCACGCTGACCTCGCAGGCATTCAGAAGTACGGCTTCGACGACGCCCGTGACGTCTTGGAGCGGGCATCGGCTCGTGAGACCGCTGCTCGCGTGGTCGCTGGCACTTTGGCCAAGGCGCTCCTCGCAACGATCGACGTTGGGATCTTGAGCCACGTCGTGGGTCTCGGTGCAGCCCACGCCGGCGAGGCGCCTCGCCCAACCATGGCGAATCTCGATGCAGTGGACGCTTCAGAAGTTCGCTGCTTTGACGCAAACGTGGAAGCAGCGATGATCGCCGAGGTGAAGGCCGCCGCCAAGGCAGGAGACAGCCTCGGTGGCATCGCCGAAGTCCTCGCCTACAACGTTCCGGTTGGCCTCGGGAGCCACGTCCACTGGGACCGCAAGATCGATGGACTGCTCGCACAGGCCCTCATGTCCATTCAGGCCATCAAGGCCGTCGAGCTCGGTGATGGGATCGACGTCGCCAGTCGACGGGGATCAGACGCCCATGACGCCATCACCTACGACGACAGCGAGGCTCAAACCTCTGGTGGCTACGTCCGCACGACGGCGCGTGCTGGTGGCATCGAAGGTGGGATGACCTCGGGAGCGCTGCTGGTCGCCCGCTTATTCATGAAGCCACTCGCCTCGCTCAACCGCCCAACGCTTGCAACCGTCGACGTCGCCACCAAGGAAGCCACGGTGTCGTGGAAGGAGCGCACGGACGTGACCGCGGTTCCCGCCATGGGTGTGGTCGCTGAGGCCATGACGGCGCTCGTCCTCGCCGCAGAAGCGCAGCGCAAGTTCGGCGGGGACTCGGTCGCAGAGTTCTGCCGCAACCACGCTGGCTACATGGCCCACCTCGGCGAGACCCTCTCGGGCCCTCGACCGTGACCGGGGCGTCGACGGCACACCTCGTGCTGATCGGCATGATGGGTTCGGGCAAGTCATCTGCGGCTGAAGGCGTGGCCAAAGTTCGCTCGATGGCCTGGTGTGATCTCGACGCCGAGATCGAACGCCGTGCTGGGCGGAGCGTGCGGGAGATCTTCGCCACTGATGGCGAGGCTGGATTCCGTGACCTTGAGCGCAGTGCGCTCGCGGGGCTCCTTCAGAGCCCAACCCCAACGGTGATCGCCGCCGGTGGGGGCATCGTCGTGACGCCGGAGTCTCGGGCGCTCTTGCGTGGCACCGCATGCGTCTACCTCCGAGCCAACGCTTCGACCCTGCTCCGTCGCCTCGAAGATGCCGAGGATCGACCGCTCCTCGATGGTGACCGAGTGTCCATCGTGAACAACCTCCTCGAGACCCGCTCACCGCTCTACGACGAGGTGGCCACAGCAGTCGTCGACGTCGACGACCTCGATCTCGCCGCCACGGTGGCGGCAATTTGTGCCACGGTGGAGGCATCGTGCTGACCATTCCCGTGCTCCTCGAGAACGATTCCTACGACGTCGCCGTGGGCGATGGCGTGCGTCACCACTTGGGACAGGTGCTCCGTGAACTACGAGGTGGCGCGCCCAAACAAGTCGCCATCATCACCGAGCAAGCCATCATCGATGCTGGTTGGATCGACGACCTCGCGATCGACGCTGCGACGGTGATCTGCACCATTGATGGTGGGGAAGCGTCGAAGAACCTCTCGACCATTGAACGGTTGTGCACGGAGCTCGTTGAAGCGGGCCTCTCTCGCAACGACGTGATTGTGGGCGTGGGCGGTGGCATCGTGACCGACGTGGCCGGGTTCTGTGCAGCGACGTACCACCGAGGAATCCGCTACGTCTCGGTGGCGACGAGTCTGCTGGCCATGGTGGACGCAGCCGTCGGTGGCAAGACCGGGGTCAACTTGAGCGTTGGGAAGAACCTCGTCGGCGCCTTCTGGCAGCCGAGTGCGGTGCTGTGCGACACCGAGACGCTCCACACCCTCCCTCCACGAGAGTGGGCGTGTGGCCGTGGTGAGATCGCCAAGTACGCGCTGCTGCGTGGTGAGGGGGGAGAGGACCTGCTTGACCTCGACCTCCACGAGCAGGTCGGTGCCTGTGTGGCTGATAAGGCGATGGTGGTCTCGAGCGACGAACGAGAGTCCGGTCGCCGCGCCCTCCTCAACTACGGTCACACGCTGGCCCATGCGCTCGAGACCATTGACTTAGAGGGTGGATTGTCGCTCGACCTCCGCCACGGTGAAGCCGTCGCCATTGGCCTCGTCTTCGCAGCAGAGCTGGCGTTCGACCTCGGTCGGATCTCCGAAGATCGGGTTCGAGCCCACCGACGGATCGTCGGGGGTCTCGACCTCCAAGGCGAGATCCCTGCAGGTCTCTCCGCGGCCCACCTCGTCGATCTCATGGGTCGAGACAAGAAGGCGAACCACGACCTCACCTTCATCTTGGACGGACCAACGGGCATTGAGGTCGTCCACGGCGTCGATGGAGCAGCGGTCCGAAGTAGCCTCGAACGAGTGGGGTGCCAGCCGTGACGTCGATCTTGCTGCTGTCGGGTCCGAACCTCAACTTGCTCGGCACTCGAGAGCCAACGGTCTACGGCACCGACACTTTGGAGGACCACGTCGCTCGAGCAACCGAGCGAGCAGCCTCTCATGGCTTCACCCTTGAGCACCTGCAGTCGAACCACGAAGGCGTGCTGATCGACGCCATCCATGCTGCTCGTGGGAACCACGACGCCATCGTGATGAACGCCGGCGCCTTCACCCACACCTCGTGGGCGATCCACGACGCACTCGCAGCGTTCGAGGGCGTGATCGTCGAAGTGCACCTCTCCAACCCTGCTGCTCGCGAGCCGTTCCGCCACACCTCGGTGCTCGCTCCCGTGGCGCATGGGTCGATCGCAGGGTTCGGTCGCAACTCCTACCTGCTTGGGATTGACGCTGTTGCGCAGCTCCTCGGTCGTTCACCGGTCTGAGGGTTCGCCCAACTAGACTGACCCCTCGTTGCCACTCCGCTGGCACGCCTCTTCGACGCGGTGACCTACCGCCAGCAACCCAAGGACCGAGCAATGGCAATCTCCACCAACGACCTGAAGAACGGCATCACCCTGGCCCTTCCCGAGGGACTCATGACCGTCATCGAGTTCCAGCACGTCAAGCCAGGTAAGGGTGGGGCATTCGTCCGCACCAAGCTCCGCAACGCCCGCACCGGTGCGGTCATCGAGCGCACCTACCGTGCCGATGAGAAGCTCGAGCAGGCCATCATCGACAAGCGTGAGATGCAGTTCCTCTACCGCGATGGGGCGGACTACGTCTTCATGGACCAGGTCAGCTACGACCAGATCAACGTGACCGAGGCCAACCTCGGCGACGCCAAGAACTACCTCTTAGAAGGTGCTTCGGCCGTCATGCAGATGTACGGCACCGAGATCGTCGGTGTGGACCTCCCCGCAGCGGTGGAGCTGAAGATCGTCGAGACCGAGCCGGGCATCCAAGGTGACCGGGTCTCTGGTGCCAAGAAGCCGGCGACGCTCGAAACTGGCCTCGTGGTGCAGGTGCCCCTCTTCGTGAACAACGGTGAGGTCATCAAGGTCGACACCCGCTCGGGTGAATACCTGACGCGCGCCTGATGGCCGTCGACGAGCGGGATCGACACAGTTCACGAGAACGAGCGCTCGGGCTCCTCTACGAGGCCCACGCCAAACACCTGAGCATCGACGAGGTGGTTGACGCACTGCCGCTGGCCCCTGATCCGTTCTGCCTCGACCTCCTCGGGGCCGTTGGTCGAAACCGATCCGCAGCAGAGGCCCTCGTGGCTGATGCCGCCGTTGGGTGGAGCTTCGATCGCATGGCGGTGATCGATCGCCTCATCTGCACGTTGGCGGCCTGTGAATTGCTCGACGACGCCGAGCCGCCAGTCGCCGTGGTGCTCGACGAAGCCATTGAACTGGCCAAGACCTACTCGACTGATGACTCCGGTCGATTCGTCAACGGTCTCCTCGTGACGGTGGCGAAGAAGGCTCGACCGGCTGCGTGAGCCCCGCCGGGCGAGCGGTGGCGCTGCTAGTCTGAGGGTGTCGTGAAGCGGGTCCCGTGAGGCCCGTACGGCGAGGAGAACAGTGGCGCACCCTGAACCTGATGCCGCGGCACCTGCTGCGGAGCCAGCGACTCGAGCTGGCGAAATCCTGAGCGCTGACGGCGTCCGCCGAGCCCTCACCCGTATGGCGCACGAAGTGGTCGAACGCCATGGATCCCTCGAGCGACTCGTCGTCGTCGGCCTCCAGAGCGGCGGTGTGGCCCTCGCCAACCGCCTCGCCCTCGAACTCGAACGCATCACCGGTTCGACAGTCCCCGAAGGTGTGCTCGACGTCGTGTTCTACCGTGACGATCTCGACCTCCGCCCCGTCGTGCCCGAATCGGCGACGGAGATTCCCGTCGACGTCGAAGGTCGCATCGTCTTGTTGGTCGACGACGTCCTCTTCACCGGCCGGACCGTGCGAGCAGCGCTCAACGCCCTCTCCGATTTCGGACGGGCGGGAGCGATCGAGCTCGCGGTGCTCGTTGATCGGGGTCATCGCGAACTCCCCATCCGCCCTGACTACGTCGGCAAGAACCTGCCCACCGCCCTCAGCGAATCAGTGACGGCGACGCTCGACGGCGTCTACTTAACGAGGAGCTCAGCATGATCGGCCCCCACCTCCTCTCCATTGCTGACCTCGGCCACGACGGCATCGTGCAGGTCCTGAACGTGGCCGAGTCCTTCGCCGAGGTGGAGAAGCGCACCATGAAGAAGGTGCCGGCGCTCAAGGGCAAGGTCATCGCCACCATGTTCTTTGAGGAGTCCACACGGACCCGCCTGTCGTTCGAGACCGCGGCCAAGCGGCTGTCCGCCGACGTGCTCAGCCTCTCGGTCGCCACCTCGAGCGTGAAGAAGGGTGAGTCGCTCAAGGACACCTTGAAGACCATCGAGGCGCTCGGCATCGACGCGGTCATCATCCGACACCGCTCCTCTGGGGCACCGCTCCAAGCAGCACGGTTCCTCGACGACATCCACGTCGTCAACGCAGGAGATGGGTGGCACGAGCACCCGAGCCAAGGCCTCCTCGACGCCTTCACCGTCCGTCAAGCCTGGGCTGCAGCCGCCGGCGTCGACCCAGCGAGTACGGGTTCGTCGCTCTTCCGGGGCAAGAAGATCGTGATCGTCGGCGACATCGCTCATAGCCGAGTCGCTCGCAGTGAAGTCCTCGCCTACACCGCCCTCGGGGCTGAGGTGACCCTGGTCGCCCCGGCGACCCTGCTCCCACCGAGCGTCGAGGGGTGGGGCGTCGCCGTTGCCCACCGCCTCGATCCGCTCCTCGAAGAGGCCGACCTCGTCTCCGTGCTCCGCCTCCAAGCAGAGCGGGGGAGCGGCGAGTGCGTACCGAGCCTCCGGGAGTTCACCGAGACCTTCGGCATGACCGAAGCTCGAGCGGAGCGGCTGAAAGAAGGTGCGCTCATCACGCACCCCGGCCCCATGGTGCGTGGGGTGGAGATCGCCTCAGCCGTGGCCGATGATCCTCGGTGCCTCGTCACCACCCAAGTCCACAACGGCGTCGCCGTCCGCATGGCGGCGCTCTACCTCCTCCTCACCGGAGGCAACGCAGCACTCGACCACTCGGAGGCCAACCGTGATGCATAAGTACCCACTCGCCAAGGGCACGGTGGTCATCCGTGGAGGAGCAGTCCTGACCCCCACTGGACTCATCGACGCCGACGTGGTCGTCGTCGACGGCGTCATTGCCGCCGTCGAGCCGAATGCTGCGGTGCCAGAGGGTGCGACCGTGCTCGATGCCCAAGGGTGCATCACCGGCCCTGGATTCGTCGACCTCCACACGCACCTACGCGAACCCGGCAAGGAGCAGGCCGAGACCATCGCCAGCGGCGCTCGTGCTGCAGCACTCGGTGGCTACACCGCAGTGGTGGCTATGCCCAATACCTCGCCCTGCCTCGACAGCGCCTTCGTGGTGCGGGCGGTCCTCGACCTCGGAGCCCAGACCACCACGGAGGTGGCAGTCGCCGGGGCGATCACGGTGGGCCGAGCAGGTGAGCAACTCGCTCCCATTGCCGAGCTCGCCGCCCTCGGTGTGCAGCTGTTCACCGATGACGGCACCGGCGTGCAGCATGGTGGCGTCGCTCGGCGAGCCCTCGACTACTGCACCGGCCTCGGCGTGACCTACGCCGAACACTGCGAAGACCTCGCCATCGCCTCCGGCGGCGTGGTCCACGAGGGGGCCTGGTCAGCCAAGCTCGGCCTGCCTGGGCAGCCAGCATCTGCCGAGGAGGCCATGGTGGCACGTGACCTCTTGCTCGCTGGTGAGCTCGGTGCTCGCATCCACCTCCTCCACCTCTCGACCGTCGGGTCGGTGGAACTCGTGCGTGCAGCGAAGGCGAAGGGCATTGCCGTCACCGCAGAGGCAGCCCCCCACCACTTCACCTTGACCGATGCTGAAATCGCCTCCTACGACGCTCGCTTCAAGGTCAACCCGCCACTCCGCCCCGACGAGCATGTTGCCGCCATCATCGAAGGTCTTTGCGACGGCACGATCGACGCCATCGCCACCGACCACGCTCCCCACACTCCAGAGACGAAAGACCTCCCCTTCGACGAGGCGCCTCCAGGAATGCTCGGCCTTGAGACCGCGTTCTCGTTGGCCTATGAGCGCCTGGTCGAAGGTGCGGGAATGCCGATGGAGCACTTGTTCGACCTCCTCTCGACCAACCCCGCACGGATTGCAGAACTCGACGCTGCAGGAGATCGGCCCTACGGTCACACCGCGCATGGCGCCCGGGTTGCTCCAGGAATCCCGGCCAACCTCGTGGTGGTCGACCCCAGTGCTCGCTGGACGGTTGCCGGTACGGCGCTCGCCTCACTGGCGACGAATACGCCCTACGAAGGAAGATCTATGCACGGCAGTGTTCGCCACACCATCCTCCGAGGTGAACCCGTCGTGATCTCAGGGGAGGCGCAGCGATGACGGATCGACCAACGGGCTACCTGGTCTTGGCTGACGGCACCGTCTTCGAAGGGGAGTTGGCCGGGGCCATTCCTGAGACGTCGGTTGCTGGCGAAGTCGTGTTCAACACGTCGATGACCGGCTACCAAGAGATCCTCACCGATCCCTCCTACGCCGGCCAATTCGTGGTGTTCACGACCGCCCATCTCGGAAACTACGGCACCAACCCGGTCGACGATGAGTCCTCTGGGGTGTGGTGCGGGGCCGCCATCATGGGGGATCTCGCCGATCGAGCGTCGAACTACCGCTCGACTGAAGACCTCGACGCCTTCGCCCTCCGCCACGGGTGCACCATCCTCTGTGGCGTCGATACCCGTCGACTCACCCGTCACCTCCGCGACCATGGGGCGCTCCCCGGCGTGATCGGCCACGGAC
>Ga0007882_10000261_pt1 | contig 31209 bp, 28 predicted proteins | sample CryBogCBH12Aug01_FD_71195 | JGI IMG/M metagenome (GOLD analysis project Ga0007882, IMG submission 71195) | Freshwater microbial communities from Crystal Bog, Wisconsin, USA - CBH12Aug09.1 | ecosystem: Environmental > Aquatic > Freshwater > Lake | place: Crystal Bog, Wisconsin, USA | collected... | reverse complement strand
TCATTGTGGTGTCGATCATGGGTGGTTCTCCATTGCGGAGCAGCGCCCAAGCCGATCAAGGGGCCGCTCCCACCACCCACAGCCCGGCCGATCGCGTCGGTCAGGGCAGCAGCCGGTCATGCCAGCCGCGACTTATGCGAACGACCAATGCTTGCTACGCTAGAGAAGTCGAATGGAATGTGGCCATTTTATTCAAATGCTGGTTCTGGACTTCGTCCCCACTTCGCGACGTGGTGGGATTATGGACGACAACTCCGATGATCTCGTAAACCGGATCAAGTTGTACTGACATGCCCCTGTCTAGACGAATTCCCGACCGAAGAGATGCCGGGCAACAATCAGTTTCTGGATCTGAGCCGTGCCGTCGGCGATCTGCTGACCGATCACATCGCGCAGCCGCTGCTCCTGCGGATAATCCTTGGTGTAGCCGTAATGGCCGTGCAGCAGCAGGCATTCGTGGATCGCGCCAACGGCGATATCAGGGCATTGCATCTTGCACATCGCCGCTTCCGCCGTATGCGGCATCTCCTGATCGCGCAGCCATAGGGTGCGAAAGCACAGCCAGCGCGCCATCTCCAGCTTCGCTGCCCAATCCGCCAGCGGGAACGACACCCCCTGATATCGGCTAAGCGGCTGACCGAAAGACTGACGCGCTTTCAGATACTCGATCGTTTCCGTCATGCTGGCCTGCGCCGCACCAAGGCACATCAGCCCGATCAGCGCCCGCGTGTAGTCGAAGGTCGCCATCACCTTGCCAAAGCCCCCGCCCTCCTCGCCAATGCGATGGCTGGCGGAGATGCGCACATCCTCGAAGAACACCGAACCGCGCGAAATGCCGCGTGAGCCGAGATCGGAATAGGAGGTGCGTGAAACTCCCGGCAGATCGAACGGCACAAGAAAGGCGGTGACCCCGCGCGCGCCGGCATGGGGGTCCGTCTTGGCGAACACGATCCCGGCATCGCCCGCCATCGCCAGCGTGACCGAGGCCTTTTCACCACTTATCACATAATGATCGCCATCGCGCACCGCACGGGTGCGAAGCCCGGCGGCATCCGAACCGCTCTGCGGCTCGGTGAGGCAGGTGCAGATAATCTTACGCCCTGCCGCCATATCGGGCAGCCATGCCTGCATCAGCACCCGCGAGCCATGTTTGCTGAGCATTTCTCCGGCAAAGCAGGCGATGAGAATGCCATAGCAACAGTTGAAATCGCCCGCTGCGGCAGCCTCGATGGCGATGCCCGCGGTTACCGCCTCGGTTGCCTGGCCGCCGCACTCCTCCGGCACACGCAGGCCCAGCAGGCCCATTTCTCCCATTTTGAGGAATTGATCACAGGGGAATTCGCCGGTCCTATCCCAATGGGCATAGCGTGGCAGCAGCACATCGCGGGCAAAGCCACGAACGCTGTCCGCGATCAATTCCTGTTCTTCGCTAAAGCGGAAATCCACGCCGATCAGACCATCACGACAGGATTCGCGATGATCGGCAGGGAATTCTCCAGATCAACGAAGTTCGGCTCGTCGGGCCGTATATTCGCCAGATAGGCGGGCTCGGCGAAGGCCTCTTTCAGCGCCTGCTCGTTGTGGAATTGCAGCACGGCAACGCCGTCATAGTCGCCAGAAACGCCAAACATCTGGGCGATGGCGCTGTGCCCGTCGACCGCGTGATACTGGACATAGCTGACCAGATGCCGCTTGAATTCGGGGCAAGCCTGGATCAACGGTCCATGGGAATTGCGCCAGTAGTCAGAGAACTCTCGCGGGGTGAGGCCGGGCTTGCGACGAATGCAGACGATCAGCGTGGTCATACAATCTCTCTTCCGTGATTAGTGGCAAGGGACTTCCCCTTCCGCACCCCGCCGATACCTCCGCGTCCGCCATCGTCGATCAACGCGGCTTACTCCCCGGAAAGAATGGAATCGCGCTCATCCACCATGAACACGCGGTGCTTGCTGCGATCGAAGAGATGCTCCTCATCGGCAACGATCTCTGCCACGATCGCCGGTTCGGCCAGCCGCTGCATGGCGATGGTGTATTGGGCCTCGTCGTCGAACCACAGCTCGGTGATGACATCGTGGTCAGGCTCGATCACCTCCCCGGTGAACAGCTCCGGGAGAGGCTCAAGATAACGCCGGACATAGCGCGCGGCATTGGTCACGTGCTTCTCGGCAAGCAGGGCATGACCGCCTTCGTAGCGCGCGATAAACTCGTCCCGGGTCATATCCGGGCGCCGCTTGAGCATGAATATCACTTTGATCATCTGGCCTCTCCCACTTCACACACATCTTAAGGCGAAGATTTCGACATTCTGCGCTGGTTTGCGGGTAAGTTGAAACCCACCACGCACCCTCAATCAACAATCGAGATTGCCCGCTCAGGGCAGGCCTTGACGCCATGCTTGGCGGCTTCGCTCTGGTCGGCGGGCACATCGATTTCCTCGCCGCGATGGGCGTTGAAGCCATCCTCGTCGATTGGGAAGATATCGGGTGCGTATTTCCAGCAGCGGCCATGCCCGGTGCACAGCGCCTCATCGATTTGTACACGCATAGGTTCATTTCGGGCAATGGCCCCGGGTTTTCACACCCGGGGCGCGTTGGTTACCATTCCAGCTGCAGCGAGCTCATCGCCCGCAGGAAAGCGGTCTCGTAGACTGGCTCGGTTCCGGGCTTCACACGGAAGTTTGGAATGCGCTTCAGCCACACCTCGATAAAGGCCGCCAGCTCCATCCGCGCGAGGTGCGAGCCGATGCAGCGATGCGGCCCGACACCGAAGGTGGTGTGATTGATGGTCGGCTGGGCGAAGTTCAGCTCCTTGGGGTTCTTGATCGTGCGCGGATCGCGTCCGGCCCCCGAAAAGCCCAGCATCACGTAATCGCCTGCCTTGAGCGACACCCCATCCACTTCCACGTCGCGGGTGCAGCTGCGGCCCATCGCTACCACCGGCGAATAGGCGCGCACGAATTCCTCGACGGAATTCTCGATCCAGTCCGGGTTGTCGATCAGCTGCTGGCGTTGCTCGGGATGATCGGCAAGATGGCGGGCAATCGAGCCAAGCGAGTAGATCGTGGTGGAGATGCCACCAAAGGTCAGATCGAGCACCACCGAAACCTTGTGCTCCCAGGGGGCCTCGCTGCCGTCCGAGTAGGTCACGCCCTTCAGGATGGTGTCAACGATGTCGCCCCGGGGGGGCTGGGCCGCGCGGTCCTTCATGAAAATCTCGAGATATTCGTAGACCTTTTTGTGATATTCCGCACGCCCCTCCAGCGGGCCAAACAGCGACTTGTCGACATCGTGCACCAGCGTCACCAGATCATCCACCGGCACGCCCAGCACATAGATGAAGAAGGCCCGGCCCGGCAGCTGCGCGGCGATCTCGCTGATGAACTCGCATTCGCCCTTGTCGACGAAGCTGTCGATCAGCAGGCCAACCTCGCGCAGCACATCGGAACGAACACTGGCCATCACCTGCGGGCTCATGTGCGGATTGAGCACACGGCGCCAGGCCTGGTGATCGGGCGGATCCTGCTCCACCGGGATCATCAGCGGCTGATCGGCCGGGCGGTTGGGAATATAGCCCTTGGCGCTGGAGAAGGTCTGCCAATCCTGCCCGATGCGGCGGACGGTCTCTTCCTTGCTGAACACGGTATAACCGGTGCCGACCTGACTATGCGCCACCGGGCACTTCTGCACCATGAAATCGATCGCCTCATGGAAGTGATCGTTGAGCGTGGGATCATCAATGTCGAAATCGCGATAAATGTCGCGGCCGAAACGTTCGATCAAACGCTCCGGGGCCAGTTCGGGATCATCGCTTTCCACACTATTTTTTGTTTCAGCCATCGTCTCTCTCTTTTGTTATCCGGACAGGAATTATGCAGCTCCGCGCCACGCGTTGGTTCCACCATCGATCTGATAGATTGCCCCGGTGGTGAACGAGGCCTCCTCCGAGGCGAGGAAACATACGAGTCTAGCGATTTCCCCGGCGGTGCCGAGGCGCTTGATGAGATGCGGGCCAGCGCAGAGCCGTTCCATCGCGGCCGGATCTGCCGCGCGCTCGATGCTGTGCAGCAGCATCGGCGTGGCAATCGCACCCGGCGCATAGGCGTTCACCCGGATGTCATAGGGGGCAAAATCGGCGGCCAGCGCCTGCGTGAGCAGCTTTACCGCGCCCTTGGATACCGAATAGCCCGGTATGCCCGGATAGGCGAAGGTGCTGGCCACCGAGGCGGCATTCACGATTGCCGGCGAGAGGGTCGACTGCCTCAGCCAAGGCAAGGCGAAACGCGCCGCGCGCCACATCGCCTTGACGTTGATGTTCAGCAGGTCGTCCCACTGCTCTTCGCTGAGGGTTTCCAGCGTTTGTGGTGAGCCAGTGAGGCCATCGTCGGTGATGCCGGCATTGTTGACCAGCACATCGAGGCCACCGCCCAGCTCGGCCGCCGCCGCTACCATCACCTCGATATCCGCCAGCGAGCGCAGATCGATGGCGATAAACCGCGCCTTGGTGCCCAGCGCGGCCACCTCGCGTGCCGCCGCCTCGCCCTTCTCTGTCTGAATGTCGGCCAGCGTGACCGCCCGCGCGCCCTCGGCCGCCGCTTGCAGGGCAATCGCCTTGCCCATGCCTTGCGCCGCGCCGGTGATCAGAATGGATCTGCCCTCAAGCCTTCTCATCGGCCCATCTCCCCAGAAATGCGGCGCATCACGCCTGATAGGCCTTATTCAACAAGGCAGTGTCGTAATATTCCTCGAATGACTTCACCTTGCCGTTCTCGAATTTGAAAATCTGGACATAGCGGCCGTTGTACGAAACATGGCGACTGCCCCAGGTTGGCCCGGTTTGCACATCGATGATGCTGTTGGCCTTGGTGACGATGACATCGGGGTTTTCGCCGATAATGATCTCGTCGACGAACCAGTCGAAGCGGCCTTCCATCTCGTCGTGGATCGGATCCCAGAAGGCGCGCACCGCTTCCCAGCCGCTGTGGCTGGCATAGTGGCACACCGCCACATCCCCCGTGACGAAAGGCGTGATCACTTCGGGCGCGTCTTCCACCCACAGCGAATAGAAGAACGGCTTGTCCTTGAGGTAGACCGAGAAGAAATCGATGATGGTATCGACATTGCGACGGGCGGTTTCGTTGCGGGTCTCAATCGGGCAATTGATGGTGACGCCCTTGATGACGGTGGTGCTCACAGGCTCTCTCCTCAGGCGGGGTTTTCCATGATCAGGGTCTTGGGTTCGAGATAGGCGCGCAGACCGTTGATGCCGCCCTCGCGGCCGACCCCCGATTCCTTGAATCCACCAAAGCCGATCGACATATCGCTGCGCCAGCCATTGTGGCCCACCGTGCCCGACAACAGCCGCCGCGCCACCGCATAGGCCCGCGCGGCATCGTTGGTGAACACCGAATTGTTGAGCCCGAAGCGCGTGTCGTTGGCGATGCCGATGGCGTCTTCCTCGTCCTTGGCCCGGATCACGCTGAGCACTGGCCCGAAGATCTCCTCGCGAGCGATGTAGTCGCTGTTGACGACATTGCTGATGAGGGTGGGCTCGAAAAACCAGCCGCGGTTGAGGTGGGCGGGGCGCTTGCCGCCGCTGACGATGCGGTTGCCATCACTGGCCGCGCGCTGCACCATCTGCTCGATCTTATCGCGCTGGCGCTGCATCGCCACCGGCCCCATGCCCACGGAGGGATCGAAGGGATCGCCCACCACCACCTTGCTGAAACCAGCGGCGAGCGCATCGACCAGCTTGTCGTGCTGCTTTCCTGTAACGATGATGCGGGTGAGCGACGAGCAGATTTGCCCGGTCATCGCGCAGGCCGAGCCCACCAGCGATTGCGCGGCCAACTCGGCATCATAATCGTCGAGGATCACCGCGGCGGATTTTCCGCCCAGCTCCAGCGTGAAGCGGGCAAGGCGCTCGGTACAAATCGAGGCGATGCGCTTGCCGACGGGGCCTGAGCCGGTGAAGCCGATCTTGTCGACGCCATGATGCCGCACCAGATGCTCGGAAGCGACGCGATCGGCGGTGACGACATTGAGCACACCGGCTGGCAGGCCGATTTCCTCGGCGATCTCCGCCAGCAGATAGCCCGTACCCGGCGCCTCGGGGGAAAGCTTGAGCACGGTCGTGCAGCCCGCGATCAGCGCCGGGGCGAGCTTGAAGGCCATGATGTTGACCGGCGCATTCCACGGCACAATCGCACCGACCACGCCCACCGGCTCATTGATGATGAGCGCGTAATCGCCGCCCATCGGCGGATTGTCAAAGCGCTCTTCCCAAGCGAAGGTCTCGGCGAGCCCGGCGTAATAGCGCCAGATGTCGCCGATAGTGCCCGCGAAGGGGTGGGCCATGGCGTGCAGGATGCCCATTTCGCTGGGCCAGATGGTGGCGATCTGATCGACCCGCTTGTCCATCGCATCGCCGATGCGGCGCAGATAACCCGCGCGTTCGGCATGAGACAGCCGTGGCCATGGGCCGGTATCGAAAGCACGCCGTGCCGCATCCACCGCCCGGTCGATGTCGGCCTCGCCCGCTTCGGCGACGGATATGAATACTTCTTCCGTAGAGGGATTTATCACATCGATGCTGGAACCCGTAAGCGCGGCGACCCAGGCACCATCAATAAATAATTTATCCAGATGCGACATCGCAGAGAATAAAGACATTCCGGACCCTCTCGTATTTTTTATTTTAAATATTTTGCACCGATATCCTAAAATTAATCAGGATACCGGTGCAAAATTCATATTATCGCACGTGGATCAGAACTTCAGACCAACCGTGCCACCAAACGTTGCTGGCGCTTCAACCGCGCCATAGATCGGATAGCCCCAAAGCTGGATGGTGATCAGCTTGTTGGCCGCGACCAGCTGGTTGGTCACGTTTTTGCCCCAGATCGACACCGTCCAGGCCTTGCCGGAGTCGTATTTGAGCGACAGGTTGGTCTTCACGACGTGCGCCTGCGAAGTGTTGACGTCGTTGAACTCGTCGAAGTAAATCCGCGAAGTGTATACCGCATCGGCATGGGCGATAAGCTTCGCGTCATCCTGAAGCGGGATCTCATACTGCAGACCCAGCGTTGCCGAGAATCTCGGAGCGCCCGGCAACTGGTGACCAGAGAGATTCTGGCCCGTTGTCTGCGCCGTCAAACCATCGCAAGCGGGCGCGCCAGGAGCCACACCCGAACCCGACTGATAAAGCGGATTGATCGAGCAGAACGACGAGAACTTCGAGATCAGATAGGTCAGGTTGGTGTCGATAGTGAACTGAGAAGTAGGCTTCGCCCGGATAGTCAGTTCGGCACCATCGGTTTTGGCCGAAGCGGCGTTGGTGGTGACGGTGGCAATACCAATGACCTTGCCGACCTGAAGGTTGCTGTAGTCGTAGTGAAAATATGCTGCGGTTACTTCTAGGTTATTATCAAGTGCCCTAGCCTTGATTCCTGCCTCGTAAGACCAGATCGTTTCTGGCTCGATAACCGGATTGACCTGACCGATATTGTAGGTGCCGCTCTTGAAGCCGTTCACTGCCGAGGCATACACCAGAACCTTGGGAGCAAGGTCATACTCGACGCGGAACGTGGGGTTGAACTTGTTGAACGTCTTGGCACCGCTGGTGTCGGTAACGGCAGTAAAGGTAAATGTTCCGACCTCATTACGCTTTTCAGTACTGTAACGGCCAGCAGCAGTCACACGCAATGACGGCGTTACAGAATAGGTCGCCTGAGCAAAACCAGAGAAAGCGTCAATATTCATATATCCGTTTTGGATATACTGTAGACCGTATTGAATGAATGGCACGAACACGTGGTTCATGATTTTTTCATGATAGTAACTCACACCACCGGTAAGCACCAAATCCTTGGTGGAGTAGTTTAGGTCGAATTCCTGACTGACCTGGTTGGAATTTTCGGTGTAGAAGGTATTGCCCAAGCCAGCCGAAGTGCCATCTGAATCCGATGCGTTATAACGATCATACTGCCGCCATCCCGTGATGGAGGTCAGGCTGAGGTTCTTGGCGATCTCGAATTTGCCATTCAGGGTGAGAGCATAACCTTCGCGCCGGTTGGTATAGCCGGGAAGATCCGTTGCCGCATTCTGCGAATTGATCACCGCAATGCCCTGCAGCGGGTTGTTGTTGGGATCCACAGTGCCAGCCACGCCCTGCAGCACGTAGCCCGGATAGGCGCCAAAGCTGGAGGTGTAGTTGTTGTTATCCAGCTCGTGATGGTATTCACCAATCAGCTTGATATCCACCGCGTTGGAAGGATTATATTGCAGGGTGGAACGAACATCCTGATCCTTGGCGTCATTCACCGCGTGCTTGGCGGTCACATCATAGCCATAGCCGTCGTGGCTAAGCAAATGCACCGCCGTGCGCATACGCCAATCGCCATTGGCGGATAGGGGCAGGTTGAAGGCACCCTCTCCCTCCACGAGACCGTAATTGCCGCCAGAGAGGTTCATGTAGCCACCCAGCGTTGTGGTCGGCTCGGCGGTGATCAGATTGACCGCGCCGCCCGTGGCATTTCTGCCATACAGCGCGCCCTGAGGGCCACGCAAAACCTCGATGCGCTCAAGGTCAAAAAACGACGAAAGCTGCGCCGCCGGACGGCCAACGTAAACGCCATCAACATAGAAGGCGACGCTGGGATCAGCGCCCGAGGCGAAGGAATTGAGCCCGATACCACGGATAAACAGACGGTTCACACCCGTCTGCTGCGCGCTACGGATGCCAGGCGAGATGGTCTCAAGATCGCTAAGGCCCTCGATCTTGTTGTCGCGCAGCGTGTTGCCGTCGATGGCGGTCAGCGAGATCGGCGTTTTAATCGCCGCCTGCTTGCGCCTTTGCGCCGTCACGATGATATCGCTACTGGCGAGACCCTTCGTGTCAGCCTTGGCTTCCGCCTGAGCCATCGTCGCTTCACTGAAAAGAAGGCAGCAGCTAGCTATCGCCAAGAAGCTTACCTTAGTAGAAAAATTGTTATTTTTTTTAAATTCCCGTATCATAACACCCTCCCTGTATAATTAAACTGAGGCATTCAGAACGTCACAAAGTATTTATATCCCCGCGCTCTATTAGCTCGAGCAAACTTCCTTTCTGAATTTTTCCAGATGGCGTCAGCGGCCAATTACGGATGCCAAACCATCTGGTTGGAACTTTTTGCGAAGACAGGTGGTCGCGGCAGTAAGTATTGAGCTCGTCAACACTGGGCAGCGCCTCCCCCTCTTTGGCTGAAAGCACGGCAACCACGATTTCGCCCCACTTCTCGTCGGGCAGGCCCAGCACGGCGACCTGATCGACCTTGGGATGCACAAAAAGCACGTCCTCGATCTCTTTGGGGTAGAGGTTCATCCCGCCACGGATGATCATTTCCTTCAGCCGACCGACGATCCGCACAAACCCGCGCCCATCCATCGTGGCTAGATCGCCGGTGCGGAGCCAGCCATCGGGCAGCAGCGTTGCGGCGGTCTGTTCTGGGCTGTCGAAATAAGAGGTCATGGTCTGAAAGCCACGCACCCAGATCTCGCCCACTGCCCCGGTCGGCACGGTTTCGAGCGTGGCCGGATCGACGATCCGCACCTCGACTTGCGGCAATGGCTGACCGACGGTGTCGCACTGGTCCTCGATCGCGTCGTCGGGGGAAGTAAGGGTGATCGGGCCGTTGCTTTCGGTCTGCCCGAAGATGATACACACCTTGCAGCCGAGCTTGGTGTGGACATCGCGCACCATCGCCGCAGGCACATTGGAGGCACCCGAGAAGATCGTTTGCCAGCTAGAGAGATCGCGCCGGGCTAGATCGGGATGCTGCAAGATGCCGAGGATCATCGTCGGCACGATCAGCGTGGCGTTGCCGCGCTCGCTCTCGAACAATTCGAGCATCAGCCCCGCATCCCACAGCGGCATCAGCACGAAGGTGCCGCGATAGGCGAGGCAGCTGAATTGCGCCATGGCCGCACCCGCGATGTGAAACATCGGCATGGCATTGATGTGCACGCCGCCATCGGGAAAGCCGGCGCGGCGGCCAATCGAGCGCGAGGTGTTCAGCACGCCATGATGATGCAGCAGCCCACCCTTGGGACGCCCGGTGGTGCCCGAGGTATACTGGATCTGTAGCGTATCCGACGGGAGAATTTCGGGCAGCTCGATCGCGGGATCGGCCGTCTTGATGAGGTTCCAGATTTCGCCTACCGGGCGGATAAAACGCACCTTCACGCCGGGGGTGGCGAGCGCCTTATGCAAGGTGGGGGCAAGGTGTTGACCCCGAAAGCTCTCGTCGAGAAACACGCCGGTCGCTTCGCTGTTGGCGAGGATGTAGCCCAGCTCCTTGGCGGTGTAGGCCGGGTTTACCGGCACCAAAATCAGCCCCGCCAGCGCCAGCGCATGCTCGATGAACACCCACTCGGGCGAATTGGTGGCATAGACAACAATCCGCTCACCCGGCGAAAAGCTGCCCAACAGCGCGCGCGCCAGCTTCTCGGAAATGTCGAGATGCTCGGCGTAAGTCCAGCGGCGGCGCGCGGCGGGATCGGCCACGCCCTCCACCAGCGCCAGCCGATCGGGCACATCGTGCGCGGCTTCGCGCAGCAAGCCGGGCAGCGTCAGCGCGGGGATATCCAGCGTGTGATCGGCCGGCCAGTAGGACATTTCCGGCAGGCCCTGCAGGCGATCCTCACGGGCGGTCATGGCTTCGGCCATCACTTCGCGCCTCCGGGGCCGCGCTTGAGTACTTCGGGCATTTGCGAGCGATGGAAGCCCTCGTAGGGCTGGTTGCGGTCGCTTTCCTCAAGGGTCCAGGTGGCCCGCGCATTGGGCGCGCCGCCATCCACGCGAATGCACGAGCCGGTGATGTAGGCCGCCGCCGGCGATAGCAGATAGACAATCGCCGCCGACACTTCCGCCTCGGTGCCAAAGCGCTGCTGTGGTACGCGGCGGGTATATTCGAACAATTTGTGCTGGACCTCGGGGGCGTAGGTATCGAAGCCGCTGGACGCGATCCCGCCCGGTGCCACCGCATTCACGCGCACGCCATTGGCCGCCCACTCGCAGGCGGCGCTTTCGGTCAGCGTCCACATGCCGCCGCGCGCCGCGCCCGAATGGGCGAAATCGGGCCAGCCGTTCCAGATATCGGCGATCATATTGACGATCGCGCCGCCGTTGTCGGCCATCCAGCGGTTGAACACCTCGCGCATGAAGATGAACCCGCCGGTGAGGTTGTTGCGGACCACCGCCTCGAAGCCACGGGTGGAGATGGTTTTGAGCGGGGTGCGGTATTGGCCACCGGCGTTGTTTACCAGCGCGTCGATCCGGCCAAACTTCGCCAGCGTGGCGTCGATGGCGGCAATCACGCTTTCTTCGTCGCGGATGTCACACACCTGCGTGGCCAGCGCGCCGCCATCCTCGCGGATTTCGGCGGCCACGGCCTCCAGCTTCTCGGCATTGCGGCCAAGGATCATCACATTCGCGCCAAGCGAGACCAGCTCGTGGGCAAGGCACCGGCCAATGCCGCTGCCGCCACCGGTGACTATCACGGTTTGGCCGGCAAAAAGATCGGGTCTGAACACAGAATTATAAGGCATTTTCTTAGGCATCCCAGCTCTCGATGGCGTGAAGTCCGGCCCGTGCGTAGGCCTTGGCGAAGCGCCGCGTTTCGGCAGCGGCGGCGGTATCGGGCAGCGCTCCCGCCTCGGCCCGCATCGCGACGCCCGAGACCCCGACCGCCGCGCGATACATCGCAAAGGCAATGTGAAACGCGCTCAGTCGGGGCAGCGAGGGCGCGGCGGCCTGATAGATTTCGGCGAATTCCCGCGCGCTGGGGATACCAAGCGTGGCCAGATCGAGACCGGCGAGCCCACCATTCTCATCGGGTGCGAGGAACCAGCCCTGCAGGCAGAATCCGAGATCGGCGAGCGGGTGGCCAATCGTTGCCAGCTCCCAGTCGAACACCCCCGACACCGCCCCATCGGGCGCGAACATGATGTTGGCCACGCGATAATCGCCATGGGCGATGGTAGCGCAACCGTCGTCTCCGGGCATTTCGGCGCGGAGCCAGGCGGCGAGTTGGTCGATCGCGGGATTGTCGGCGATGCCAAACTGCGCCCATTGCTTCGACCAGCCATCGATCTGGCGGGCGAAGTAATTGCCGGGCTTGCCGAAATCGCCGAGACCGCCCGCCTGCCAGTCGAACAAATGAATCGCGGCAAGGGTTTGCGCCATGTTGACAAAGGCCTTGCGCCTAGCGTCCACGCCTAGACCGGGTAACGTGTAATCATGCGAAACCACGCCCTCAAGCCGCTCCATCAGGTAGAATGGCTGACCAATCACGCTCTCGTCGTCGCAATAGATCACCGGCGCGGGCACGGGGACGCCCGAACCCTTGAGCGCGCTCAGCACGCGGTATTCGCGATCGATGCGGTGGGCCGCAGCGGAAAGCTGCACCGCAGGCTTGGTCCGCAGCACCATGCGGCGGTGACCACAGGTGACGAAGAAGGTAGGATTGGACATACCGCCCGCCGCCAGCTCGACCGCCAGCGCCCCGGAAAGCTCCGGGATGGCGGCGTGGAGCCAGTCAGCAAAGCGTGCGCGATCGATATCCGGCACGGCAGAACCCGTGGCATCGATCGACGCGAGGGCGACTTCAGCCACGGCTGGTGCCTTTCGCGCGGCCAAAGCCAAACAGATACTGCGCCACGCGGCGGATCTGGATCTCTTCCGAGCCCTCGGTGATGCGATAGCGGCGGTGGTGGCGATAGATGTGCTCGAAGGGGCAGGCGCGGGTATAGCCCATGCCGCCATGTACCTGGATTGCCCGATCAGCGGCGGCGCAGACCAGCCGGTTCGCCTTGAAGTTGCAGATCGAGACCTTGTCGCTGATTTCCAGCGGCGAGCGGTGATCCATCTCCCAGGCGGTGCGGAACACGTAGTTGCGGAGCATCTCCACCTCGGCATAAAGCTCGGCAAGCTGGAACTGGATGATCTGGTTCTTCGACAGCGACTGGCCGAACACCTGCCGCTCGTTGGCGTATTTCACCGCCTGCTCGATGCAATACCGCGCCGCGCCGGTGCTGGCCGCAGCCTGCCGGATGCGGTTTTCATGAATGAAGCGCTGGGCGATGTGGAGCCCCTTGCCCTCGCCGCCGAGAATGGCCTCATCGCCCACGCGCACATCCACCAGCCCCACCTCGGGGTGGTCGCTGGGCATATTGAAGGTCCAGTGGTTGTAGAGGATATCGATGCCCGGCGTGGACATCGGCACGATGAAGGCAGTGATCCCCTCGGCATCGCCGGCCTTGCCCGAGGTGCGGGCGAAGATGAGATCGGCCTTGGCGCGATAGACCTGGCTATTGTAGCGCTTCTGGCCGTTGATAACCCAGACATCGCCCTCCTTGTGGGCGGTGGTCGAGATATGGGTGGCGTCAGAACCGTGGTCGGGCTCGGTCAACGCGAAGGCGAGGTGATTTTCGCGGCCGATGATTCCCTCGACATACTGCTGCTGCGCGGGGCTGCCATATTCATGTAGCACCGGCACGATCGGGAAATTGCCCACCACCGAGCTTTCATCCTGCAGGTCGTTGGCCAGTTGCAGGCCCTGCCCGGCGAGATGCTCGCGGATGGCCGCGATCATCAGGTTGGACGCACCGCCGCCACCGGGCACACCCTTGGGCAGGCCAAGGCGCAGCAAGCCGGCCTTGTCGGCGCGGCGCTCCATTTCGGCGATGAGCGCGTTCCATTCCTCACGCGGCTGGCCATCGCGATCCCAGTCGGTGCGGGCATATTCGCGGCGATAATCGAAGAACTGGATGTTCTCGCGCTCCAGCGGTTTGATCTCACGCTCGTTGAACGCATCGATCTCGGCGATCTTGTCTTTGATTTCTTTGGGAAGTTCAAAATCCATGGCGGTGTTCAGTCCCTAAAATGCGCTGCAGACCAAGGCGGATGACGCCTCGCTCAAAGATCAACCTTGCCGAAAGGATGGGTGCTGGAGAGGCCGCCATCGGCGGCGATCACTTGTCCGGTAATGAAAGCGCTATCGTCGCTGGCGAGGAAGGCGGCGACGCCTGCCGCCTCCTCCACCGTGCCAGTGCGGCGCAGCGGGGTGATACCGCCCATCTTGTGCTCCACGCCCTTGTTCCGGGCGTAGTCGAAGGCGGATTTGGTGAGCTTGGTCTCGACCAGCCCGGAAGCGATCGCGTTGACCCGCACCTGCGTGCCGCGAAAGGCATTAGCCGCGCCCATCGCCAGCATATTCACCGCAGACTTCGCGCAGCCATAGGCAATCGTGCCGGCGTTAGCCCGCAGCGAGCCCGCCGAGCTCATCAGGATGATCGAGCCCTGCCCGGCATCGCGCATGGCGGGCCCGCAGTGCTTGATGGTCAGGAATGCCGAGATGACATTGCCGCGCCAGGCATGATCCCATTGCTCCACCGTCTGCTCGAACAGAGAAACCATCGAATCCGTGTTGCCGGCATTGGCAAAGAGGATCTCGTACCCACCCAGCACTGCGAGCGCACGGGCAGCCATGGCCGCCACCTCGTCCTCCACGGTAACATCGGCCACATGATGGTGCGCCGTGCCGCCGGCAGCGCGGATCAGCTCGGCGGTCTCGGCGATATTGTCGGCGCTGCGGCCCACGAGGAATACTTCCGCGCCCTCCGCCGCGAAGCGCAACGCCGCGCCGCGCCCGATCCCGCTGCCGCCACCCGTCACGATGGCGCGCTTGCCTTCAAGCCGCCGACACCCTTTTCCCAATTCGCTCATGCTGCAGAAATCCCCCCGTTGGCGCTGATCGCCTGGCCCGTAATGCGCTTGGCGGCAGGGCTAGCGAGGAACACCGCGAGATCAGCCAGATCCTCGGCCTCCGCCACGCCAAGCGAGGCCATCTTTCCGGCCTTCTCGAACAGCTTGGCGGCAAAGGGGCTTTGCAGCATCCGCTGGTTGGTCAGCGTCCCGACGATCAGCGAGGGGGTGAGCGCGTTGACGCGGATGCCTTCGCGCTTGGCCTCCATCGCCAGTGTGCGGGTGAACATCACGATGGCGGCCATCGCCGCGCCGATCACCGTTTCGCCCGGGGTGGCAAGCTTGGCGGCATCGGAAGCGATGTTGAGGATCACACCCCGGCGCGCGGCCACCATCGCGGGCAGCACCGCACGGCTCATCAGGATCGGCCCCATGGCTTGCTCCACGAGAATGGCCTGCAGGGCGTCGAGGGACGTATCCTTGAGCAGCGCTGGCGCGGCAGTCCCCACGGTGGAATTGAGCAGAATATCGATAGCGCCAAAGGCCTCAAGCGTGACGGATGTGATGCGCTCCGCATCCGCCACACGATTGGCATCGGCGGAGATGAACAGCACTTCGCAAGCCGCAGCAGCCTTGCGCACCCGGGTAGCCGCCACCTCGCCCCGCGTCGGGTCGCGACCCACCAAGACGATACGAGGCACCCCAGCAGCGGCAAACTTGATCGCCGCCGCCAAGCCGACGCCTGAGGTCCCACCCACAATCAGGGCGGTCGCCTCAGCAAACTGAATCGCCTCGGGGGGCGCTGCGCTCATCTCGGAACCTCTCCAACTTTTCATTTTCTTGCTAAGACAAATTCATAGTTTTTGATTGAATGTAATGCAACAGAATTATAATCTATATATATTAGATATTTAGATTGATATGTATGGCTCACTCATTTGGCTTTATGGTTTTTTGGTGAGGAGGCCTCATCTACGACCCCGCAAGCTAGGGCAAATCTGCACCGCCAAACCCCTCCACCGGCACCGCAAAAACCAGATTCGGAGAAATGACAAAAACAAATGAGCTACACTCTCTTTATTATTTTTATATTTAATGTTTTTTTTCAGTTATATGAATGATAATGACGTCCTTGGAGTGGCGTAATTTGCCATTTTAATGGGCTTGACTTATCAGCGCGATGGTGGGCATCACAGCTTTGAGTTCGTGCCCAAGAGAGAAAGCAAAGCTAGATGCGGGCTATTATCGAAGTATTTTCCGCCGTGGCGGCCGACAGCGTGGGCTATGCTCGCCGCTGGAAGGAGGAGACCGGCCGTCCGGTCATCGGGTCGTTCCCGATGAACTTCCCGGTGGAGTTGGCCCATGCCGCTGGCGCGCTGCCGGTGATCATTCAGGAAGTCGACGAGCCGATCACCGATGGTGAGGGCGCGGTGTTCTCGTTCTATTGCGGCTACAACCGCAGCGTCGTCGATCAGGCGCTCAAGGGGCGCTTCAAGTTCTTCGATGGCATCATGTTCACGGATCATTGCGTGCAGATTCTGGGCACCGCCGATGTGCTGCGCTGGCACGATCCCGACCTGAAGATCCTGTTCAACCAGCTGGTGGCCTCGATGGACGCCAGCTGGGCGGTTGAGGAGGCCACCAATTCACTGACGCAGCTGCGGCGCGAACTGGATGAGTTGCTTGGCACCACCGTTACCGACGAGGCGCTGGCCTCCAGCATCGCGCTGCTCAACCGCAACCGACAGCTGATCCGCCGCCTTTATACCATGCGCGAGCAAGGCCGTCTGGCGCTCAGCGCGCGCGAGCTGCAGCACGTGGTCAAATCAAGCATGGTTATGGATCGCGAGGAGCACACAAGGCTGATGGAGCAGCTTGTGGTCGCCTGCGAAGCCGATGCCCCGCCCGAGCGCAAGGGTATGCCGGTTTATCTCTCGGGCCATCTGTGTCAGGCACCCGAGCTGCGGCTGCTGGATCTGGTGGAGAGCACTGGCGCGGTGGTGGTCGGCGATGATCTATACCACGGCTTCCGCTACATCTCGACCGATGTGCCCGAAACCGGAGACCCGCTCGACGCGCTGGCCTTCTGGTATTTCGAGCGCAACCGCAAAGTGCCCTGCCCCACCCGCGCCGATGGCGATGCCGACTGGGATGATTTCCTTGTCCGCGAGGTGGCGCGCACCGGGGCCGAGGGCCTGATCGTGCTCATCGCCAAGTTCTGTGAGCCGCATATGTATTATTTTCCGGAGATCGCCGAGGCCTGCGAGCGGAACGGCATTGCCCTGCTTAAGCTCGAAACCGAGCATGACGGTATGCCGCTCGAAGCCTTCAAGACCCGGATAGAAACCTTCGTCGAAGTGGCACGGCGGCGCAAGCGCACCGCAGCCCTTGGATGAGCGTGAGGAGAGAACCGATGGCAGACCATACAAGACCGACCGCACAACTGCTGGATATTCCGCCGCGCCGGGCCAATCGCCTCACCAGCACACGGCTGGGCAGCGCGATTGTCCACGATTACTGGGCCGACCTGTTCTCCGCCAAGGAGCGGGGCAAGAAGGTGGTGTGGTACAACGGCACCTACATCCCGCCGTTCTTCCACGCCCATGATCTCGCCTGGGTGCATGGCGAGGCGTGGTCGGCCTATCTTGCCGCCCGCCATGTCGAGGGCGACGCGCAGCTGGCCGGCGAAACCCGTGGCTACGACCGCGAGCTGTGCTCTTATGCCCGCACCCATATCGGGCAGGCGCTGCTCGACATGAAGGATTTGAAGGACGGCAAGCTCGACCCGCAAAGCCCCAAGGCGATCGCGATCAGCCAGCTGCCGCTTCCCGACATGATCATCAACGCCTACCCCTATTGCAGCTCGGGCCAGCAGTGGGACGAGATGATCTATCGCCTGTTCGACAAGCGGGTGCCGATCTTTCACGTCAATATCCCGCTGCTGTGGGGCGGGCGCAAGGATGCCGCTTATCTCGCAGGCAGCGAGATGGCCGAGCGCAAAGTTTATGTTGCACAACAATTGCGCGAAATGGCCAAGTTTCTCGAAGAAAACACTGGTCGCAAATACGACTGGGACCGCCTCTCGGAAGTGATGGGTTTCATCAAGAAATCGGCCGAGCTGCGGCTGGAAGCGATGGATATGTGCACCGTCACCCCCTCGCCCGCCAGCTTCTTCGACTGGATCGTGAGCATCGCCCATGTGAATTTCATGCCCGGCACGCAGCGGCTGGTGGATTTCTTCGAAGCAATGAAGGCTGAGATCGCCGGGCGTGTCATCGCCGGCGAGGGCTCGGTGCCCGACGAGAAATACCGCTTCTTCTTTGACGGCATGATGAACTGGAACAAGGTGGGCTGGCTGGCGGAGAAATTCGCCGCGAACAATGCCTGCGTCGTGGCCGGGCGCTACACGCATATGTCGTTCTGGCAGGAGCCACAGGCGATCGACCTGTCCGATCCGGTGCCGGGCATGGCGCATAATTATCTCGCCTGCCCCAACAATTCCGGCGCGCCCTACATGATCGGCGAGATCGACCGGCTGTGCGACAAATTCAAGATCGATGGCATGGTGATGCACGTCTCGCGCACCTGCCGGGGCATGACCAACTCGCAGCACCTGATCGCGGAATCCGCCCGCAAGCATGGCCGTGCGGCGCTGTTCTTCGAGGGTGATGTGGCGGATGAGTCCTTCTACAAGGACGAACTGCTCAACACTCGTCTTGAGGCGATGATCGAGTCACTCGAATCCCGCCGGGCAATGGTGGCCTAAAAGGGGATGACCTGAGAGGGCTATTAGGCTGGCCGGCTTCCTTCAAGCCGGTCGGCTACCGCCTCCAACCGTGAGACCACGGAATCGATGGCATCGATCCGCTCGTCCTTGGATGCCTGTGCGGACATACCCTGATAGACCACCATAGTGATCTCATCGGCGAGCTCTTCCAGGTCCAGACTGCCTTCCCCGCGCAGGAAGCGCCAGGTGCTGTGCTCGATCGTGCCGAACACCATGTCGCGCAGCAGGCGTTCGGGCACGCCACTCTTGAATTCTCCGCTGGCGATTGCATCGCGAAATAACTGACGAATCTCACGGGTATATTCGCGGTTAATCTCGTAGAGCGCGGTATCCTTGTAATCGGAGCGCGGGCGCAGCTCCATCATCACATATCGGCTGAAGGTGGGGCCATCGGCCACCGTTTTCAGCGAATGCCAGATCAGATAGCGCAACTTGTTGTAAGTGCCGCTGAAGGCGCCAACCTCGATACGGTCGGCGTAGCTTTCCGTAAACCATTCCTCGGCGACCTGCATTAGCAGATCATCCTTGTTCTTGAAGTAGCGGTAGACCGTGCCCTCGACGATATTCGCCCGCTCGGCGATCTCGGCCATGGTCACACCTTCATAGCCTTTGCCGGAGATGACCTCACGCGCGGCGGCGAGGATATCCGAAATGCGCTGGTCTTGCGACAAGCGTGCCACTGGCCGCCGACGGCTCTTGCGGACTCCGGTCATCCTAGCCTCCTTCATACGCAACGGACTGTCGTGAAATAGTCCCAATCGCGGCTCCCTAGCGCCTTATTACCGGATAATCCAGACAATGGCCGGGACATGATCCGCCCCGGCCATTGTCCCGGACGTCATTCCCCGGATTTCGCCCGTAGCGCGACATAGCCACGGATCGCTTCGGCATCGCTGGGCGAGGCAATATCCTTGAAGCTGGCCATGCCACCGTCCTTCAGCGCCCCACCCCGCACGATGGCTTGCCAGAGCTTTGGATCAGAGAGCGCAGCAGACCGACGCAGATCGGGCACCACGCCGCTAGATTGAGCCGCCGACCCATGACACCACGAGCAGGTCGTCTCGAAAATGCGCTTGCCGATCGCCAGTTGCGCGGGAGTGAAAGGCTTGTCCACCCGCACGAAGGGCAACAGCGCGGGCTCTTGCCAGGCCGGCAGCTGCGCGGTGCCCCCCAGCCGGAATGCCAGCACGCGGCCATTGGGCCGGGTGTGGGTGCCATCGCCCAGCGGGGTCGAAAGACCAAAGCCGCCGCCATAGCCCGAAAGCACCACCACATATTGTTCGCCGCCCACGCCATAGCTGACCGGGGTGCCCTGAACGGCGGTCTGCGCCTGGAATTGCCACAGCTGCTTGCCATCGCGCGCGTCGAAAGCCTGAAAGCCACCACGCATATTGCCCTCAAACACCACATCGCCCGCCGTGGCCAGAGTGCCACCCGAGGCCGGGCCGGGCTGGGCCGCGCGCCACACTTCACGCTGGGTCACCGGGTTCCACGCGATCAGCTCGCCCTTTAGCGAAGCGCGGATCTTCACCACCGCCGCCGGGTCGTCGGGCAGCACGTTTTTGGTGGAGTAGGTGCCGATATTGAACGCGTTGGCGCGCTCGTGGAAAGCCTTGTCCTGCGCGTAGATCATCGGCACCTCTTGCGCGGGCAGGTAGACCAGCCCGGTACGCGGGCTAAACGCCATGGGATACCAATTGTGCCCGCCAAAGGCCGAGGGCAGCATCAGGTTTTCGGCGCTGCGATAGCGCGCGTTGGCGGTCTCCATCGGACGCCCGGTTTTGAGATCGATGCCGGTGGCCCAATTTACCGGCACGAAATTATTGGCCGAAATCAACTGCCCGGTGCCGCGATCTATCACGTAGAAGAAACCATTCTTGGGTGCCTGCATCAGTACCTTGCGCTCCTGCCCCGCGATCACGAGGTTGGCGAGAACGATTGGCTGTGTGGCGGTGAAATCCCAGCTTTCGCCCGGATTTATCTGATAATGCCAGCGATAATGGCCGGTTTTGGCATCCAGCGCGAGGATCGAGGAGAGGAATAGATTATCCCCCCGCCCGCCCGAGCGCAGCACATGGTTCCACGGCGAGCCATTGCCCGTGCCGATCAGAACCTGATCGAGCTCCGGGTCATACACGATGGAATCCCATGGGGTGCCGCCACCGCCGGTGGTGCGCCATTGTCCGGCGAACCATGTTTTCGCGGCCTTGCTCTTGAGCACACTGTCCGATGCCTCCCCATCGGGTTTGCCATCGGGCCGGGGTGCCACATAGAAACGCCAGACGCGCTTACCCGTATCCACGTCATAGGCGCTGACGAAGCCGCGCACACCAAACTCCGCGCCGCCATTGCCGATCAGCACCAGCTTGCCCGCCACGCGTGGCGCGCCGGTGATGGTGTAGGCCTTGGTCTTGTCAGTGGTCTGGGTCTGCCACAAGAGCTTGCCGCTATGAGCATCCAGCGCGATCAGCCGGCCATCAAAGGCACCAACGAAGATCTTGCCATCGCGATAGGCCACGCCCCGGTTCACCACATCGCAGCAACCAGCGCGCCCCCGCGCGCCCTCCACCTGCGGATCGAAGCGCCATAGCACCGTGCCGGTGGCGCCATCGATCGCCCAGACCTTGGACCATGCCGTGGAGACATAGATCGTGCCGCCCACCACCAGCGGGGTTGCTTCCTGCCCGCGCGCGGTGTCGAGTTCGACGCTCCACGCGAGGCCAAGCTGGGAGACATTAGCGGTGTTGATCGCGTCGAGCGGGCTATAGTGCTGCTCGGCATTATTGCCGCCATAGCGAGTCCAGTCGTCAGCATCCTGCGAGAACAGTGGGCCAGTCATGGTGGAAACCCAGGCGGGGCTCGCGCTGTCCGCACTACTGCCATAGGCATTTAATCCCGCCATCCCTGAAATAATGGCGACAGAATATCCTAATGTCGCAGCCTTATTACCCACAATAATCGATTTATAATTTGAAAACATCAGACACCTCTATTATTTTATATATTGTATTCTTAATAAAGTAATGGCATTATCCAAAATAAATTGGAGATGCGCCATGAAAAAAATTGACCACATTGCAATCTATGTTGACGACATGGAAGCCGGCTTGGATTTTTACGGCAAGATTCTGGATGGAATCCCGGTTGTTGCCACAGTGCCCGAACTCGGCATTACCTGTGCTTTCTTCGCACCCGCCGGCTCCCCGGCGATCGAGCTGGTCAGTTTTTCCGGCAAGGGCGAATTGCGGCACGGCGATGTGGTGGTGGCGATTGAGGTCGAGGATCTCGATGCCGCGCTGGCGCATTACCGCGCGCTGGGAATGAAGGTCTATGACCAGCCGCCCACGGAAAACCTGCCGCTGCGGCGCGGGTGGATCACCAAGGCGCAGGGTCACGGCACGATCATCGAGCTGTGCGTGACCGGCGAAATTGCCCGCTTTATCGAGAGCCGACGCACCGGCTCTCAGGCCTGACGTTCGTTTTGGTATGTGGCGCTCTGGCGCGCGGTGCTGGTCTCTGTCACCGGGATCACGCCCGACGCCACATCTTCGCATAGCTTGAATTTGCGGAGCTTGCCGGTGTCGGTGAACGGGAAGCTTTCGACGAATCCCCACAGGCTCGGCACCTTGAAGCCCATCATCGCCTCGCGGGCAAATGCGCGCAGTTCTCTTGGCTCGCGGGCTGATCCAGCCTCGGGCACAATAATCGCGCAGACCTGCTCGCCCCAATAGGCGTGCGGGATGCCGATCACCGCCACCGCCGCCACTGCCGGATGCTCCAGCAGCACGCTTTCCACCTCGCGGGGGTAGATGTTCTCGCCGCCACGGATGATCATCTCCTTTATCCGCCCGGTGATGGCGATGTAACCCTGCGCATCCATCCGCGCGAGATCGCCCGAGCGCAGCCAGCCATCGGGGCGCAAGGTTTTCGCGGTTTCCTCCGGCTGGCCGAAATAGCCCAGCATCGATTGATAGCTGCGCACCCAGATTTCGCCTTCCTCACCGATCGGCAACGCTTCACCGGTATCGGGATTGGCGATTATCACCTCCATATGGGCGTGCGGACGCCCAATGGTGGAGGTCTGCTGCTCCAGATTATCGCTGCGCTGGGTGCAGATGGTCACGCCATGCATCTCGGTCTGGCCGTAGACATTGCAGATGGTGGAACGAAGCTCGGCCCAGATGCGCCGGATCAGCTGGCTTTCGACCACCGAAGCGCCCGAAATCAGGCTGGTGAGCGAGGAAAGATCGTAGTTGCCACGCGCGGGATGCGCCAGCACCGCCTCAATCATCGTTGGCACCAGTAGCGAATAGGTGCCTTTTTCGCGCTCCACGAGGCGCATAAACAGCTCGGGATCCCAATGCGGCACCACGACATGGGTGGCCATATGCGCCACCGCGCCGATGCCCGCATGACCCAGCCCGCCGATATAGAACATCGGCATCGGGCTGACGAACACCCCGCCATCCTCCAGCCCGCCGCGCGCGTGGGTCATATGCGCCATGTTGAGTAGGCCTTTGTGGTGCAACACCACGCCTTTGGGCTCGCCGGTGGTGCCCGATGTGAACAGGGTCAGCGTCGGGTCCAGCGGATCCACCTGTGGCAGATCGGTGTCGCGCGGGCCGGTTTCCACGAAAGCGGCGAATCCATCGATCGGCACGATGGTGTGCAGGCCCGGCAATTCCTGGCTCAGCGTATGCGCCATGCCGAGGCAGTCGTTGCCCCGATAGTTGCGGATGACGAACAGGCCAGCCGCCCCCGATTTGCCCAGCACGAGGCGGATTTCGCGCGGCTTGGCAGCCGGATTGATGGTGACCAAAACAATCCCGGCCAGCGCGCAGCCATACAGCAGCGGGATCCATTCCACGATGTTGGGCGCACACACCGCCACCCGGTCTCCCGGCGCGAAACGCGTGAGCAGCGCCTGCGCGGTGCGCTCCGACCAGTCGAACAGCTCGGCGTAGGTCCAGCGACGCGCGGGTTCGCCCTGCTCGGTGGCCTCGATCAGCGCGGGCCGATCGGGCACCGTCCACGCCGCGGCCCGCAAGGCTTCGCCCAAAGAGAGGTCGAGCAAGGGCCAATCGCGTGCCGCAGGCCAGTGCGATATTGTCAACGGCGCGCTGTTCCTTGGCTCCGCTTCACGCATAATCATCCATCCCGCCGCCTCTGTGTGTAAATTCGTGCATTGTTCAGGCCGGTATCAACACGGCCCGCCCGCCGATCTGGCCAGCTTCGAGGCGGTCGAGCGCCTCCACCGCGTCATCCAGCGAGAAGCGCTGCAGATTGGCCCGCAAACGCCCTTCGCGCGCCAAGGCGATAACCTCGTCGAGATCGCGATAGCTGCCGCTGTAGGGCTTCATCAGCGTCACCCCCCAGGGCAGCCCAACGGGGGAAACATCCGAAGCATCAAACGGCAGCGCGCCACCACTCAGGCCAATGGCCTGAACCGCACCAAAGGGAGCGACGATGGAAGCCGCTAGGCGCAGGCTGGCATCGCTGCCCACGAAATCGATCACCGCATCAAAGCCGCGCCCGCCCGAGAGCGCCAGCAACCGCTCGGCCGCATCGGGGGCATCGGCGCGCAAGGCTTCATCGGCACCCGCCTCGCGCGCGGCGGTCAGCGCGCCATCGGCGATGTCGAGCGCGGCAACCCGCGCCGGGGTCATCACCTTGAGCAGTTGCACCGCGAACTGGCCCAACCCGCCCAGCCCGATCACCGCCACCCATGAGCCGGGAACAAGCCGCTCGCGCAGCAGCCGCACCGAGTGATAGGGTGCCAGTCCGGCATCAGCCAGCACCGCCGCAAAGGCCGGATCGAGATCGCCGATGGCGATCAGGGCGCTGGCCGGAGCCACCGCGAAATCGGCCATGCCGCCGTTGCGGGTAACGCCCGGCGTTGGCGGGGGCACGCGCATCATGCCATGCCCCTCGCAATAATTCTCGCGCCCGGCGCGGCACTGTCGGCACGACCCGCAGGCCCAGCAGGGATGCACCACCACCCGATCGCCAACACGCCAGCCGCTCACGCCCGGCCCGACTTCCACTATTTCGCCCGCGATTTCGTGGCCAAGAGTGGTGTCGGCAGGGGTGGCGAAAGGATGACTGCGGATGTGGCAATCGGTGCGGCACACGCCCGCCGCCAGCACGCGCAGCAGCACCTCGCCCTGCGCCACCTCGGGCCGGGCAATCTCTTCAACCGCAACAACGCCAGGACCTTTTAGTCTCACGGCCTTCATATCCCGCTCCCATCGCGGCAAACCAGCCTAGTGGACCATCTCCACCACAATCTGGATTAGTTCTACGTAACTCTTTGCTAGAAAATAGAAAAATGGCATGGCGAGCAGCGGCGCAAACCAGCCCGCCGCGCCAAACTGGCTCACCAGCAACCAGGTAATCGCCGCCGTGGCTACCAGCGCCACCAGCAAAGACCACAGCCGCCCAAAGCGCAGGATCAGCCGCAGCGCGGGAAAACGTTCCATCCCCCGCTCCCTCAGAAGTGCTTCTGGATCGCGCCCATCACCGACTTCAGCTTGCCCACGCGGGGGGCGGGCTCGGACGTTGCGGCGGGCGGCGCGGCGACTTTCGCATCCACGGGATTACCCTTGCAGCCGGTTACACAGGCCTTGTCGAACGCCATCTGCGCGTCGACGTCGTAGTCTTCCTCGCGCTGCACCCCATCGCGCCCCAATTCAAGCCGCCATTCGTCGAGCCCGATCAGCGCCGCGCCCAGCGCGCCGGCGATCTGCGGCGTTTCGGGCAGAATCAGCGGCATACCCAGCGCCTTCTGGATGTAGTGCACCGCCGCCGGGTTCTTGGCCACGCCGCCGGTCATCACCACCGGGCCTTTCTTGCCAACCCGGTTGACGAGGCCGACCGTGCGGGTGGCAATCGCCTGATGCACCGCGCCCAGCACATTGGCCTTGGAATGTCCCTCGGCGCGCAGGGAAATTACTTCGGTCTCGGCGAAAGTGGCGCACATGCTTGAGATCTTGAGCTCTTCCTCGGCCTCCAATGCCAGATCACCCATGTCCTCCAGCTGGATTTCCATGGCGCGGGCCAGCACTTCGAGAAACTTGCCGGTGCCCGCTGCGCAGCGATCATTCATGGCGAATTGCGCGACAAGGCCGTTGGCATCGACCGAGATGGTTTTGCTGTCCTGCCCGCCGATATCGATCACCAGCCGCGCATCGGGCACCATCGCCACCGCGCCACGGGCGTGGCAGGTGATTTCGGTGAAGTTGCGATCGGCGATATCGAGCATGCGGCGGCCATAGCCAGTGCTGACCGTGCGCCCCATATCCTCCTGCCGCAGCCCGGATTTGGCAAGGACTTCGCCCACGGCCTGATCCACCGCCGCGTTGCTGACCGCGCCCATGTGAGCGACCGACCAGGCCACGATATTGCCATCCAGATCAAGGATCACCGCCTTCGCCGTGGTCGATCCAAAATCGATGCCCATCACGTGTCGTTTCATCACATTTTCTCCGTGCCACAATCTGGCGGCAGTCTTATCGCGCCGCTGGTCAGGCGGCAGAAAGGCGGCGCGCGTCGATCGCTTCCAGCATGGCCTCGACGCGGGTATTGACCAGCTCGTCCTTGTAGAAGGACTCATCCACCACATCGCCCTCGAACATCGACGTCTGGATGCCCAGACGCTTCGAGGCGGCGTCGGCGATCAGGAACTGCGGGTTGGTGAAGGCCCGGCAGGTGCGCGAGGCGTGGATCACCATGCCATCGACCTGATACTTGCTGCAAAGCCCCATGATCAAATCGACCAAAATCGGCGAGCTGTGGTTGTTGGGGCAGATGAGATAATTCTGCGCCATGCCCAGCACCGGATTGTTGGCATCGATCAGATCCGGCTCCTGCCAGAAAGCCATGTGGGTGTAGCGCCCGGCCACCACCGTGGCATCATAGCGAGCGAATTTCTCCGCCAACCAGCCAACCTTGTTCCAATTCATGATGCCATCGAAGAACAGGCGGTATTTCTCGCGCGGCACCGCGCCCTCGCCCGTCCGCACCCGCTCGGCGACCTCGTCGCGCACCGAGGTGAAATAATCGACGATCGACTCATTGCAGGGCAGCTGATTGATCGGCGCGATGCTGACCACCCAGTCGAAGAAGCTCGCCGGGGCGGGAGTGGCGGTGCACATATCCATCGCCTCCAGCCGAAGCTCCGAGGCGCGTTTCACATTGCTCATCAACCAGCGCAGGCGATCCCAAGGATAGGGCTTGCCGGTGCGCTCCTCGATGAACTTCACCATGTCTTCCAGCTGGCGGGCGACATAACCCGAAGTTTCTTCCCACTCCGTGCCACGGCAATAGCCGGCATCCTTGCCTGAGGCCCATATCCACGGGATCGAGACGTTGAAGATGGGGATCTTCTTGCCAAACAGGCGCGAGGTCATCTCGTCCCACTGCTGGCCGGTGCTGCAATAGGCATAGGCGCTGATGATCATGTCGGGCGCGGGCAGACGGGCGGCAATGTCATCGTCCTCGGGGATATCGGTAAAGCCCGCGTCGGCGTCGTTGCGATTGCGCTGGTTGCTCACCGCGCAGCCAAGGTGAGTGCGGGCATAGGAGCACAGCTCCTGCATATAGCCGCGCGCCTCGGCGGCGGCCTGCGCCGGGCCTTCCTGATGGCGGGCGGCCAGCATCGCCGAATAGGCCTCGCCATGCACCCACACGATGTCCGCCGCCTCCAGGAAGGGGTTGATCGCAGAGCCTTCATACCAGCAGACGAGCTTGCCCTCCTCCTTGGCGCGCCACACCATTTCCCAATACTCGTTGACGAGCTTTCCCGCCTTGCGGGTGGATTTCAGCTTGTTGGCGACGCCGGGTAGTTTGGGCGGCAATACGGGCGCGTTCATGCGGGTTCTCCCTCAACTGGATGGACGGGCGCGGGCTGGGCAACACCCCGGCGGCGCTTGACGAGTTCGAGAAAGCTTTCAACGCGGGTGCGCATATATTCCAGCGCCATCCCCTCGTGCTCCGTCTCGATTAGGAGGTGCGGAACATTGGCGCGTTCGAACGCCTCCTTCACCTCAGGATAGTAATACATGTGCGGCTCGCAGAACTTGGCCATCAGCACGATCATGCCTTCGGCCCGCTCTTTCCGCATCGCCTCGATCAGGAAGGCATCCCAATCGACATTGTTCTGTACGCGGGTGGGGCACGGAACGCCGGTATTGCGATCCATATACCAGCGCGCCAGCCCATCCATCGGGTCGATACCCTCGGGCACGTCGGTCGAGATGTAGCGGAAGCCATGGTAGAGATCATCGCCCACCACCACCGCGCCGCATTCCTCAAACATATTGAGCAGCTCGGGCTTGGGTGCCTGACAGAAGTGCCCGGATAGATGCACCCGGATCGGCCCCTCGCCGGGCTTCGCGGGTTGTGAGGCAGCGGCTTCGGCCAGCAGGGTTTCGAGCAAAGCGGTATGCTCCTGCTTGTCCATCACCATGCTCGATTTGACGATGCTCTGCATCTGCGCGGCGGTGAGCACGATGCGCCCCTCCACCCGCATGGTGTAGAGCTGGCGGATCAGGGTGCGGTTGTGATTGAACAGGGCGATGCTGGCCACCAGCGCCGCATCCTCCACCGGATGCTCGAGGAAATCCTCGAGCTCGGTACGCAGCTTCTGAAAGCTCTCACGCGCCCGACCAAAGGTCCAGGGGTCGCACATCGAAGAGATCAGCTGGAAGAAGATCACTCGCGTATCGGGCAACGCCACGCGCACGGCATCGGCCGCGCCCAACAGCTGCACGCAGTGATCGCCGAACATGATCGCGTCGAGCACGGCGAGATCGCCCTTCGCCGCCTGATCAACCGCGCTGCGGGTGTAGCCGCAATAGAACGGATAAAGCAGGCCGTGGCCCACGGTGATCGGGGCGTCGTCCTCCTGGATGATCAGCGGCAGGGCTCCCGCCGCATGCACCATCTCGGAAGGGAAGTTCATGGGGAACGACCCGATCACGGACCGTCCCGTCCGCGCTTTCCAGGCGCGCGCGTAACCCAGCGGATCGGCGCTAACTTCGCTGAATCGGGCAAGTGTGTCCGAAAATGTCATTCCGCGCCTATCTCCCATGCTGCTCATTTGTACGGATGAGTATCGCTCATTAATATTTCCGGTCAAGGGCAAGTTGCGATGTGGCGGAATTATTTTCGCTATATACATATTATATATACATAATTAATCGATAAACCAGCCCACCCCCCCGCCCCGACGGCGCTTCGAGGGGTGCGGACTTGCATCGAAGGCCCCGGATGTTATTGAATGACTCTCAACAACGATTCGGGTGAGAAAATGGGACCACTGGCGGGCATTCGCGTTCTCGAGATGTCAAATATTGGCCCAGGCCCGTTCTGCGGGATGCTGCTAGCCGATCTTGGGGCCAGCGTGCTGCGCGTCGATCGCCCGGTTGCTGGTGATCTCGGCCTCGCCATTGATGTCCGCTTCGACCTGCTCAATCGTGGCAAACAGGCGGTCGCGATCGATCTCAAACACCCCGATGGCGTGCAAACGGTGCGCGATCTCGCCGCCCGCGCCGATCTCCTGATCGAGGGCTATCGCCCCGGCGTAATGGAGCGGCTGGGCCTAGGCCCCGACCTGCTCCTCGCTGACAATCCCCGGCTGGTTTACGGACGACTGACCGGCTGGGGCCAGCATGGCAGCCAATCCGCCATGGCCGGACACGATATCAATTACCTCGGGGTTACCGGCGCGCTGGCCAGCATCGGCGCTCCGGGAGGCGATCCGGTGCCGCCGCTGAACCTTGTTGGCGATTTTGCGGGCGGCTCGCTCTATCTTGCCATGGGCCTGCTGGCCGCACTGATCGAGGCCCGGCAGAGTGGGCAAGGACAGGTGATCGATGCGGCGATGGTCGATGGCGTAACCAGCATGATGGCGATGCACACCGGCTATCGCGCCGGGGGCATCTGGAATCTGGCTCGCGGCAGCAATCCGGTTGATGGCGGCGCGCCCTACTACACCACCTATCGCACGAAAGACGGCCTCTTCATGGCGGCGGGGCCGGTCGAGCAGCGCTTCTACAAGATCATGGTGGAACGACTTGGTCTCTCGCTTGCCGACCTGCCCGATCGCGACGACCCGGCCTGCTGGCCCGCCTTGCGCCAAACCCTGCAGGATCGCTTTGCCACCCGCACCCGCGAGGAATGGATCGAGGTTTTCGCCGGCAGCGATGCCTGTGTCACCCCGGTCTACGATCTCGACGAAGCACAAACCTCGGTTATTGCGCGGGAGCGTGGATTGTTTGCCAGCGTAGATGGTGTCCCCATGCCCGCCCCCGCTCCGCGCTTCAGCCGCACCGCGCCCTCCACACCCGACCTCGCCGCCGATCCGGCCGGTGTGACGCGTGCCTCGTTACTGACGTGGGGCATCGCCGAGGAGAAAATCGCCGATCTGGCCCAAGCGGGTGTGATCGTGGGGCAATAGCCGGGTCTGCTACCTGATACGGCAAACCCTCCCCCATCCTCAGCTTCACGTCGAACAGCCATTGGAAATCGCACTAATGGATGGGGGCGGTCAGATGGCGATCATCTGACCCCTTGGACGAAGGCGCACAAGGCTACCTGATTGTCGACCACAAGAGCAACTCCGTGGCCCGATCATGCCACTCGCTTTGCTACCTACCCCCGCGGCGGCGGGCAGTGACACACTGACCCTGAGCGCCAGCGACAATCTGGGCGGTGCGGCCAGCGCCAGCGTGGCGCTTAATGTCACCGGCACGCCCAGCATTGTGGCGCACCTCGGTATTGACCGATGCCGGCGTGACAGCAGCAATCCCCGGTGTTCAGGTGAGTGAGGTTGGCTCCACGAGCGGAGAGACCTTCACCGTCACCGTGTCTGATACGAAGGGCACGCTCTCGGCGAGTTGCACCGGGGTCAGCGGGTCTGGAACCGCCAAGCTGACTATCGCCGGCACGCTGGCGCAGGTCAACGGGGCGCTGGCTTCGCTCACCTATCTGCCGGTTGGCCTCGCCAGTGATGCGATCACGATATCGGTGAAGGACAGCCTTGGCGGCGGCGCCGGCCCTGCCTCTGTCTCCATCCTCACGCCAGTGTATGTGGTCAATGCGGGGGCGGCTCAGAGCTATCCGTTCGGCGGCTCGGCCGTGGCGGTGATGCCCTCGGCGACGGTGAGCGACGCACAATCGGCTACGATAAAATCCGCGACCATCAAGATCCAGAACGGCTTTATCTCGGGTGACCTGCTTGCCTTCCCCACCCATACCGCGACGGTATAGCGATCGGTAAAGCCCAGGCACCAGTTGTCGCGCCTGCGGTTCTGACGCAAGCCACTCTCTGTTATCTGCCTGAACCATCCCTGATATGCACCTGTTCTTTCCCTGTTATGGGCGTAAAATTTCCCTGCTCCGCTCACAGGGAAACTCTCCCAAAACTAGAGATTTCTGCCATTTTTTGGCATGGAAAGCCTCACCGAGGGCCTGAAAAGCGAAAAATTCCCTGTTAATTCCCTGAAAGCAGGGAATATCAGGTATAACAGGTGGCGAGCGTGGTTAGCCAGACACTGCGCCATTCACCACACATTCCTGCCAGCCGGAGCGGACATCGGGATCTCCCGGACATCGGAAAAATATCGCGCTATTCCCGGAGCTTTGCGCCGGTCGTGTGGTAGCCTTGGCGGTGTGGAGACGCA
>Ga0007882_10000259_pt1 | contig 31334 bp, 26 predicted proteins | sample CryBogCBH12Aug01_FD_71195 | JGI IMG/M metagenome (GOLD analysis project Ga0007882, IMG submission 71195) | Freshwater microbial communities from Crystal Bog, Wisconsin, USA - CBH12Aug09.1 | ecosystem: Environmental > Aquatic > Freshwater > Lake | place: Crystal Bog, Wisconsin, USA | collected... | reverse complement strand
GCCTGCCAGCCGCCATTGAAAACGAGATCGCTACGCTTAAGGTGCGACACCTCTGTTCGACGTAGCCCACTGTCTCGCATCAAAACAAGAAAGGCGAGGGCGGTCACGATAGTAGGGTTCTCTTTTTGGGTCAAACCCCATTCATAAACAGCTTGCCAGGCAGGAATAGATAACGCTTTTTCAACCGCGATGCGGGCAGGGCGGTTGTTTTTTGGCAAAGCAGAAAAAGGATTACTACTGAGATAACCTTGATTGACGAGCCACTCAAACATTGTCTTGAGAATCGTAATGGTGTGCGCAGCGCTAGTATAGGCAAGCGGACCCTGGAAGGGGCGCCAGTCGTCCGAAAACCGTTTTGTTGTTGGCCCAACCCATGTAAACCGAGGCTGAGGATCCTTTAAAAAGTCACGATAACGAATCACGTCTTCTACATAAACGTCCGACATGGCTTTGCCCGCAGCCTGAATACACCAGAGTAAAAATCGTTCAGCTTCTTTACGATAAGCCCGATAAGTATGCGAATTCTCCGGGTATAAAGATAACCAGGTAAGAATGGCTGCGTAGTCGTTGGGCGCATCGAGCCGACATTTACTGATATCTTGCCGATTCCTTCCTTTTTCGCCAGATAGTTCCGTGGCGATGCGAATGCGCTCCAAAGGAGCCAAATTAGGCGCTTGAGGGGAAATTAGCACTGAATTTTTATCGGTCAGCTGGGGTAGGGTAGGGGCCTTGATAAACGCTTTGAGTTGAATGCGAAAGTGTTGCTGGTTTTTACGGACCCAGCCAATCAGTGCTAAACCGCCTTTTTTGCCCAAACCTGGCACTTCTCGCCACCACGCTTCACCGCGCCGGTTCATCGTGTCGATCATTTCCTGGATAGTCCGGATATTCGACTCTTCAAGCTTTGCCGAGATACAACGGATAAACCAAATTTCAATTGGATGGTGAAGCGCTGGCGGGGATTGGCCAAGATCCTCAACTTGTAGGAGTGCCATTCGAACCGCAAGAAGATCCTTGTCTGTCGTGAACTGCTGGGCGTTCCTCAGAAAATAAGCATCGTTAGTTTTCCCGTGCTGATGTAAAAGGGAGAGGGCGCGACGAACTAAGGCTGCCGAGCTGGCCTCGTTTAATCGAAGGAATCGAGCGGAAATATCGGCGAGCGGCATTTTATAGGCCCAGGCTCGGAGTGCCGCGAGCTCAACCCGCCTGAACGCTGGATCGTCAATGTTGATTGAATCGGCTGTAAGGGTAGGGCGCATAGTGCTAACTTAGGCCAACAACTAACAGCAACGCTCGGTCCACTGCGCGGATTCGCTCATCCCCAATTCGGCCAAATGGTTCGCTGACGTTTGCGCGTGAAATGGTGGCGATTTTGTCGACCATCACCTGGGATAGCTTGGCGAGGCCGTTTGCTGCGTCTGGCTCAATGGTGACCCGAAAAGCAGCTGTGCGGATTTCGCCAGTAACAGGACAAAGGGTTACGCTCGAGAGGTCGCAAAGTAGGTCTGATTGAATGATTAGGGCAGGGCGGGATGTGCTCAAATCGCCTTGTAGCGAAACGGTTACAAGGTCTCCTCGCTTCATTCTGTCCAGCCTGCAGTTTTGTTGGCCGCAGCCTCGGTGAACACCAGAATATCGGATTCTGAGACGCCTTTAGAAAGGGCTTGGCATTGTTGTCGAATTTGAGCTACCAGAGCCTGCGACCGGGTGTCTGAAACCCAAAACTGGATAGGACGCATTCCAGCGGCACGCATTTTTTCTCGATGTCGTGCGACTTTTGTAATGGACTTGTCGGGAAGGCCGGTCATGAATGGATACTCATGTTTAGTTACATGTTACCTAACATGATATAGGACATGAGCTGAGTTTGCAACATCACGAAAAATCTACCTGGTTCATAAGAGAGCTTTATTGCTATTCAAATGTGCTTCAGGGTATGCAGATTTGAAAATTATTGAAAATTATCTCAAAAAAAATAAAGCTCAATTGAATCAAACTATTGCAAAATTATCTTAACGCAACAGGTAAAAAATAATCGTCAGAAATAGCAAAAATTCGGAATAATTAAAAAAAATCGATACATATTAAACAAGTCGCTGCAATCCCTAGTGTTTGGGAGAGCCCTTTTAAATGATTACGACCGCTATGGTCAGGAGTTTTCTATGACTTTTCCATTTCTGTTGGTGATTTGGGTTGCGTTTGCTGGTGTTTTGTACAGAAAAGGCAATCACGAATGGTTAGTTTTCTTGCTTGCCGCCACGGCGCTTTTGATGATGATATTTAAGTTGGATCAAACCTACCAATTTGTCATCGCACTGGCACTTGGTGTCTATGGCGTAGCGCTCATTACATATGAGCCTAAGTCTCGAGTCAGCAGCATGATGTACGACACCGAATCGATGGACTGATTAACCTAAAAGCCGCACCTTCATGGTGCGGTTTTTTTGTTTTTAGTCGAATGTTAACGAATTTGGCACTCGTCACAGTATAAAAATCAAGCACTTACAAAAAAATAAATCAACGAATCTGACACTCTTGAGTCAGCGAATTTGGCACCAGCAAGGATTTAGCTGGTGGTCGACACTCGGGCTTTTGGTTATTTGCAAAGTTGAGAAAATTTGCACGACTTCTGAGAATCAGAAATGTAGGTTCTCATAAAACATGCGAATTTGGGCTTATAGAAATCAAGTGTCTTTGCATGAATTCTGAGAATAACCGGCTATTCAATTCTCATGAAGCTGCGAAGAACTGTAGAGTTTCATCTAACTTGCAAGTTAGATGAAACTCTACAAAATATTAATATCGGCGTTACTGAAAGATGGTATTCACCGGAAGCTTACCCGCGATGTCTGCTTACTAGCCATTGGCATAGCGAACCCATGTGCCCACAATCAGCCCTCAGCGATCTTATGTTTCGCAGTTACAAAAAAGCCCGGAATCCCAGGTTTTTGGTTATTTGCAAAGTTGAGAAAATTTGCACGACTTCTGAGAATCAGAAATTCGACAAATAAGTGTCGAGTTTCATAAAGTCATGAACTCAGTATTCTAATAATTCAACGACTTACAGAAATCCGTTAACGGAGTTCTGAATTTTATGATCGTTGAGTTGTGAACTTTCAGGTCAAAATTTCACTAAGTCGTGAATTCCTCCGCTCAGATATTTTTTAGATATCAAAGATAGAAGTTTACGAACATCATTCACCATTAGTTGTCGAGAGGGGAATGTCAGGCCTAGTCTGCAAAACTCTCGACTTAAGTTGTCACCGAAAAATTTCCACACAATTAGCTCAAAAAAACCATCCCATTGTTATGTCTCTCGAAGGGTCGCTCAACGCACCTCATGCAAATCAATCGCAACAAATTTGCAAAGCACTTCGAGTTCCTGACGGAGTCCTCTATAAACGTTGGCACTGTGCCTAGAGAATCTTGACTGAGACGTCAATCGAGAATGTCAGGCGACAGACTTTAAACAGGCTTGAGGATATGTATTCATGGCTCTGGTAAATAAATGCGCCCTCAGATAAGATCCGTATGCTCTTGCTGACGACTGTCGAGAACAGTCCAGACACTTGGCAATATTGGATCAGCCTGTCAACGCGACCGGCGCTTACGTCGTTGATAACGAGTTTGCCTTAATCGATATTCCGGGCGAGAGCTCGGGGAACCGATGGTTCAAAACTCGATTATCTCACTCGAATTATCCAGCAGTCAGCTCTTCTTATGAACTGCTGAGCAATCACTGCAGCTTCGTCCCGAATGGTTGCAACGGCATGCCGAGAACTAGGAGGAACAAACTGTATTTCTAAGCTCGTTTACCGTAGTTAACGACGCCCTGCGAAGTTGATAAAACTCTTTTATCGCCTTAATTAATTGTGAACTAATTGCAATTACTTTTGCTGAAGGTGTAGTAACGCTGGTTCTGTCCACAGGAAGTTAATCCTCTTTCGTTCGGCGACACGCCACGAAAAACCTGCTTCAAATCATAAAGCACACTGGATTTATCTGCAAAATAACCATGGCCGATTAAGTGATCCTCCCACCCACTCAGGAGCCAGTGGGAAGGGGCGTCGGATGTGTCAACGGTATCAAATGGTTTGATAACAACAGTAGGAATGGCATAACCAACACGCGGCGCATCATGCAATGCTTTAGACATTTCGACAGCCCAGTCTTTCTTGGATGTATAAATCGTGGTGCGCTTTGCAATTTTTGAGTAGACCTCACTCAAATTTGTAAACACCTCGTTATCGACGTCTGGTGCCGCTAAAACAATCTGATCGATCTTCCCCTGTATTTTTCCACCAGCTTTCCAGTATGCACGATCTAAACCTCGCAGCACTCCTCTATTCCCCATTGAATGAGCTATGACATGAAGCGAAAAATTTTCGTCATGTGCCTTTTGAATCATCTGTATTAGAAAATCCCCGATCGCATTTTCGGATGCTTCAATATTTGCCTCATCCGCAGGGTACCCAGCTGGAATAGCCGCAATATCGTGAACAAGGTTGAGGGTGAGTCTTTCACGATCACTGGTCGGCCAGCTGTACACAACCGTAGTTGGCATTGCTAAATCATGCCCTAATTGCGCGCCCCGGATAATTGCATCCTGAAAAGACACATTAAAGCCATGAATAAATACAAGAACAGAATGATCGGTAGCTGCCGTTCGATTTTTATTGACGTCAATCCAAAAATCGGCAAACTTTGCAAATCCTTTGAAATTGGCAGGATCAATTTTTACTCCGTTAGTTTCACCAGAAGTGTGAGTTGCCGGAACATTTACCCAACATTGCCCGTACACAGTGGCTTCTCCTCGCACATCTTTTCCGTGACCCTGCTTGAAGTCACTTGTGCAGCTTGGAATCTTTGTTGGATCATTTTTTTTCAACCCATAAGCGCGGTTGGTAGCGTACCAAATTGGATATCTATCAACGGTATTAAATTCTGGAACTGAGGTAAATGTACCAAGAGCCATTGGTGCGGGCTGCGCCATTGCTATTTGATCTTTTATCGGTCCACTGGTGAGAACTGGCGCTGACTCTTCTCTGTTGGAAACGGTTGTGCAGCCAGTAACGACCAGGCAAATCAACGCAGAGAAAAGGAGGCTATCTGACAAAGATTTTTTTGTTGTCATCGCATCACGCTCAAGTCACAGATTGCACTAACCCATTGAAACCAAAATATTCAGAGGTCGCTTTGCTTGTATGTTCTAACCATTTAGACCACGTGTAGCGATGTTCAATTAAATTCCAGCCAGAGCGCGCAGTTTTTTCATCATAGCTACGTTCGCTGCCTTTTGCATTTTTTGCGATTGCACAGCTACTTTTGGAATCAAATGAATCAGATCACCTTTATTTTGGACGATAAAATTTAGGGTGTCACCTTTGGTTCTTGCCGCACAGAATATTAGATCGCATCTCCATTTACGGAACTGTCTGAAGCTCGCGGATATTCTCTCCGGTCTATCACCATAGCCCTCGATCCCGACGGTGAACTTTCCCACATTTGAAAGCACAACACAAGAATTTCTTCCTGCTGGGCCGTGAATCCACGTTGGAATCGCGTTTGGGTAACCCATGATAAGGGCATCCAGTAAAAGCCTCAAAGTTTCGGTTTTACCCACATTAGATTTACCGCGCAACGTAAATATTTGAGTCATTGTGATTCCAATTTGGCCTGAGGTTTGCTGAGTGATTTCGCGCCTGAGGCTCGTAAACAAAAAATGTATTTCGTTTTTATTGCATTTAAAATGAAATGTATATCCCCTATTCGAGTGGTATATCCCTAGTGCTGTGATCAAGTTTTTACACGTCAAGCAAGAGATTGGGATCCTTGGTATTGTCTAAATGGAGGCGCGGTCGACAACTCGTCAAATACGATTTCCCATTTAGGGAGAGAAAATTGCGGCCAATGTAGCTTAGGTACTTTCTCTGTGAAGCACCTGAGCAAAAAAAATTTCGGTTCAACTCTAGAACTAACTGTCGGAGCCGATTGAATACTGCCTTCAACGGCTTGTTCACGGTTTTTTGAACGACCTCGAATATAGGTTTAAGAGTGGTTGAAATAAAGCAAAAGGCGAGCGAGAGCAAGGGATAAGAAGGATATCAACAATAAAGGGTGACAATGAAGCTAATCAAAGCGCGCGTTCAGAATTATCGATCCATCGAAGACAGTGGGGAATTCGACATTGGAGATATGACCTGCCTTGTCGGTAAGAACGAGGCTGGGAAAACCGCATTGCTCAACGCTTTGCGTGGGGTTAATCCGTCACTCAATCAGCAGTCGTTCAAATATGACGAAACCACCGACTATCCCCGCCGATTCGCAGCGAAGTTTTCCGAGCGGCACCCTGACGGAAAGGCAGAGGTCGTCAGAACTTGGTGGAGACTCGAAGAAAGTGACAAGAAAGATATTGAAGACCGATTTGGTCTAGGCGTGCTTAACAGTGACGTTTTTCAGGCGCATTTGGGCTTTCACTACCAGGGCGATAACCCCGTGTGGGACATTAGCATTAATGACGAAAAGTGTCTGGAATACCTAGTCGCAAAGCACGAGTTGAACGATGAGGATAAGAGTGTCTTAAAAGAATCCGTTGATGGGCCGAGCGCCGATGCAGCATTGGCTGCGCTTGCGACTCGGACGCCAAGGCAGGAGGCTTTGTGGCAAGATATACGATCTTGCCGTGAGTCCAAATTCAGTCTTGAAGTACTTCATCTTCTTAGCGCAAAAATACCTCAATTCTTTTACACATCCCACTTTGAAAGAATGTCGGGGGAGGTATCAATTGAGCAGCTGCAGAGGGACAGGGCCTCGAATTCGGTTTCCGTTGGTGACCGGATTTTCCTCGACTTTATCGCCTATTCAGGCACAACTCTGGAAGAACTGACTGGTGCCGACAAACGAGAAGCATTGAAGGCACGGTGCGAGGCATCTAGTAATGACATCACTGATGAGATATTCAATTTCTGGAGCCAGAACAATGCTCTTGAAGTTGTGATCGACTTTGCTTCAGGTCAGCCGGCTGACAAGCCGCCGTTTAACAGTGGCACGGTCGCTCAGATTCGCATTCGAAACACAAACCACAAAGCCAGCTTACCGCTCTCCGAACGCAGCGCAGGATTTGTCTGGTTCTTCTCTTTTCTTGCCCAGTTCAAGCAGCTCAAAAAAAGCAGTGGCAATGCAATCATCCTATTGGATGAGCCAGGCTTGACTCTGCATGGTCGCGCACAGGGTGACTTGCTGCGCTACATTAACGAGCGGTTGCTGCCTGAACACCAAGTCATCTTCACAACGCACTCTCCATTTATGGTTCCCATGGACCGTCTCGCTGACGTGCGCATTGTTGAAGATGTGATTGATCACAGTGAAGGCAAACCAGCAGTCAAAGGAACGAAGGTCAATGGCGACGTAATGGAGGTCAACGAGGACACATTGTTCCCACTCCAAGCGGCTCTTGGCTATGAGATCACCCAATCGCTCTTTATTGGAGCGAACACATTGCTGGTAGAAGGCCCCTCGGACATCATCTATCTGCAAGTCGCTTCGCAAGCATTGAAAAAGCGCGGGAAGGAAGGTTTAAGTGACAAGTGGACGATGTGTCCTGTCGGAGGTATCGACAAGATCGCACCGTTTGTGCGACTCTTTGGTGGCAACAAGATCAATGTTGCAGTGCTGTCTGATATTGCAAAGGGCGAGTTGGGAAAGGTCGACAAACTGCGCAGGTCAGACATTATGAAGGCGGGACAGTTTTTCACGGTCGCCGATTTTCTGTCTCAGTCAGAGGCAGACGTAGAGGACCTGTTTGCGCCGGAGTTATTTGTGGACATACTCAATGGGGCCTATGCGCCGCCGAGCACCCACCAAGTAACAGTTGAAAGCTTGACGAATGCCGATGTCAACACCCCACGGTTGGTCAAGAAGGCGGAGGCCCTCTTCAGGCTCATGCCAGCCGAAGTGAACGAATTTGATCACTTCGGTCCAGCAAGATGGATACTCGAAAACCCAGATGTTCTTGACCAAGAAACACCGTCCGTTCTGGAGACGATTTGCCGGTTTGAGCATCTTGTGCAGGCGTATAACAAGCTGTTGGTTTAATCAGACTGGACAGGGTTCAAATTGACAGTACTACAAAATATTAGAGCAATTGACTTTATCCTTCTCGACGACATATTCGAGATGAAAGGCGGATACGTCTTGGATTTTTCAGATCGAACATTTAGGCAGTTTTTTGTACAAGAGCTCAACTGCGACATTGACGACCCGACGTATGCGGAAAACGGAGGATCCAAGGGCAAGAGGCTGCGTTGTTTTCTCCAAAAAGCTGACGCTCCGACCGCGATTCGAACGCTTAAGGCCCTATGGGAATATCGTGAAGCCAGGAGAGCTTCAAATCAAAACGTTGAGGCGGTGGAGAACGCGTATGATCGACTGCTGTCTTTGATCAACCGCCTAGAGAGAAAAACGGTGGCTGCATCGCCCACAGGAATAGCTCCCGAATCTGCGCTTGATCGTCCGCGGCTTGTCGCCTTGCACAACGAATTGGTTGCTCTAACCCAACTCCAGCCGCAAGCGCGCGGCTATGCCTTCGAAGCATTGCTAAGTAATCTATTCAATGCGTATGGCCTGGAGGCCCGTGATCCATTCCGCTTAAAAGGCGAACAGATCGATGGGAGCTTTGTGCTTCAAGGCGAAACTTATCTGGTTGAGGCCAAGTGGCAGAAATCTCCGACGGGAGTCGCGGACTTGCATACTTTTCAAGGAAAGCTCGAGCAGAAAGCGGCGTGGACGCGAGGCTTGTTTGTGAGCAATAGCGGGTTCACCGATGACGGTCTTGCTGCATTTGGCCGAGGCAAACGCGTGATCTGTATGGATGGTCTTGACCTTTCCGATACACTGAGTCTCGAACTTCCGCTCAACCATGTTCTCGAGAGAAAAGTGCGAAGGGCTGCCGAGACAGGATTACCTTTCGCGCGGGTGCGCGATCTTTTTCCGAGTTGAAGGTTGCACGAATTGGACATCACTCAAATTTCATTTTCACATTTCGAATTCGCCAAGGTTCAACAACTTCCGTTAGCGTTTGTCTCAATGGAGTCAAGCGATTAGTTTGTTGATAGCAAGTTTATCGGCAATCCCTACCAACGATCCCTCACCTTCATAAGGCAGCATTTCGGTTGTACTCAGGCACAAGCCTAAAGACTACTGTCGGCCCTCATTGGTAGCGGATTTTTAGATGATGATCGCCTCGCGCCACTACCACTGTCCGACGGGATAGCGTTGACGAATAAGAAGAACCTCTCGCGACTCCCTAAAGTCAAAGTCGAGCAGCGCCATTCGGCTAGTTTTATTAGCCAAGACCGTCATAGCCTCCACGGAGCAACGAAAAACTGCCGTCTACTTGATAGGAGTCCACACTCCAAGTCTCGAGATCAAGCCGGCGAAAATGAACTCGACTACCAGATCCTTTGAGCAAAATAACCCTCAAGCCTACACCTCTTAGAAACGCCTCACGAATTCTTTTATCAAAGGCATCAGCGCTATACGCTCGATTTCTTGAACTGACACGAGCCTGATTCGACAATGAGAAGTCCCTGTACTTGTCCCACAATTCCTTACCTTCTGATCTGGCATTTCCAGAAAAGACAACTCGCTCATTTTCGATTACAAGATTTTTGTGCCAAAAACAAACGACAATTGGCTCCCCGTAGCCTCCAAATGACCAATCCGTACAGAACAGTCGGTTAGCCTTCGGATTCAACGTCTTTTCTCCCTTCATGTCCCAAAACCAAGCTGAAGTATCCAATCCTGCTTCACTGACTAAATCCATTGATGCCACACGCTTTGTAGGCGTTAATTGTTCAAGTAATGTCATTTCAATCTCCTCTCGATTAATTCATTGTCCGATTTGTTTGATAAATGTTTGTTGTCTGCATCTTGCACACATAACGAAATTACCTGTTAGTTCACAAAGGCGTATCAGATCAATGAGACTGCGTGCCGATGTAGTGCCAACCTGTTGCAATTTTTTTTCAACTGACCTTCTTGCGTTCATTTCCGAATCGTCTTCGCTTATCGCCTCCTTAGTAATTCGTTGTTATCAAGAAAAAAACCATGATGTGGCAGATTTCCGTATTTTGCGAAATTTCGTAAACCTCGTATTGAATGCCGAATGTCTACCGCATTCTCGTAGACGTAATATCCGTGGAACAGTGAAGATAAGACAGCTCGGCCACGAGCCATCATCTCGAGCTCGCCGTCACTTATCGCGCCGCTCTTCAAAATACCTTTGACTTTCATCCAATGTGACGAAATCTTTTTTTCACAACTCACACATTGGTCTAACGAGACAACGTGCTTGTTCTTGTTAAGCGAGATCAGGCTTTGGGGCATGTCTACCGGCAGCCCACAATGCGTGCAGCGATCTTCCATCATGCAATCGTGCAAGGGGCAGTACCGCCATGCCTTAAAACGCCAGTGCACGGGGTAACTTTTGCAGCGCTGCTCTTGTAAACACACCGGGCAATACCTGTAGCGCGAGAGCTTGCCCGCGCCCAACAGAAAGATTTCACCTGTCGGATCAATGGATTTCAACGCGTGAAACATGTGCTGCATAAAGGAGAAGGTACTAGGCTTGAATCCACACGCAATGGCAATGGTTTGTATGCGTGGCTCAGTTAAAAGCAAATCTTTATCGCCAGGCGTATCGAGACCAAAGAAAGTTAACAAAGTCTTGTAATCCGTCCCTTGTGATAGTGCAGCTCTTGTTAGCCAGGAGGTAAAGCTTTCAAAGAGCTCAACGGAGGGGACATTTATGAGTTTTTCCATGTCTGTTAGTAATCTATTTTTTTAAAAGAACGAAAACTATGTCGACGTCGTTCTATTATCAGAACAATTCCAGTTGGCTCAAATGCTCGAAGCGTCCACCAACTCGTCCCACAATTGGCAGTTCGCACATTTCGTTCAAAAGATATGCAGCGAGACGCTGATCGGCAGCCGAATCATTTTTTATGAGCATTCGCATGAGGATTGCTTCAGAAAATGGCACTACGTCCTCAGGTAAGCGGCTCCAATTTGAATGATTCAACTGCTCAATACGAATGAGCGCTCGATTAACGATTTCAAACCACTGCCTAGTGCTCTTGTTACTGAGGAGTCGTTTGCCTGATCTCGATGCTCGCTCGCAGATGCCGATTGAGGTGATAAGGCTGCACCAGCCGTCCATACTGATGACACGGGATTGGTCAAAGTTATTAATCAAATAACCCTGGGGTTTCTTGTGTCTCAATCTGTCGGTCAACTCGACTTGAAAATGATGCAATGCCGGCGTCACATGTAAGTCACGGTTACCCGACTTAAGCACGTGCCCACAGTGCCCAACCTCCAAAGCGGGTCTATTCCAACGAATTTCTGCGCCGCAATCGGTACATCGATCAATTAGTGGGCAATTATGTTCAACGCAAATGGTCGATAACGCAATATCCCATATGTCCCGTACGTACCCACTACGATTGACGCACAGTGGGCAAAGCTGGGGACTTGATCGCAAGTGATAGGGCGGGCTGTACCACCTGTGGCCATAACATGTCCGTATTTTTGAAGATGGCTTTGGTGGCAGTGTTGAACGCAACCAATCTAGCGGAGTTTGAGATAATTGACTAAGCTTGCCAGCATCGACCTGAGTTATGAAAACGGAATCGCTTAACCCGATGATCCGACGAAGTGAGTGGAGATTCGCACCGTTATCAACTGACACCCTAAGGCAAAATCCAAGTCCTGACTCATCATGAAAGGGGGTGCGTCTGATCGGCAGTTCGGCGTCAATCGAATACATTGGTCTTCTCACTGGCAGCACCATTTATTTCGTTGAATGCCTGCACAAGTATTTGAGGATCGAGCTCCGCTTTTTCCTGAGCTACCGCAATTAGCACAGCTTCCGTTAGCAGGCGCTTTAATTGCCTGAGATTCCCAGAGCTCGCCAAATGAAGCCTCTTTGCAACGACGGGATCCTCTATGGCCGTTAAATCGAAGCGGGATGACTGCTTGACATAACTCTTTAACAGTCCAAGCCAAAACTGGTCGGGTTTAAAATTATCCAGACGGATTCGAACGGTTATTCGTGATGAAAGAGATGGATCGACTCGGTCAAATACTGAGCCCCCGTGATGGGTTGATAGCACAAGTGCGATCCGACATTCGTCAACGATCTCTCGCAACAAATCGGTGACTTCACTCTCGCCTCGGGAAGGTTCCCGGTTTGAAAGCTTTTCGATCAAGCCAGTTGCTTCGTCGATAAACAACAAGCGTGTCCCTTTCTGACGAATCAGGTCTATGAGCACTCCGCGGCGTGCGTACAGTTGGGTCTCGCCACCAGATGAAAATGGGTACCTGTACGCCCAGAGGAGCGACTTTATTAAATAGCCCGGTGTGGGACGACTAGTGCTTCTGATTCCTAACGCGCCCAAGCCAGGAGAAAATAAATTTGAACTAGGTAGCGCGTCGCGAAAATATCGAAATACAGATGTTTTCCCCACACCTGTGGGACCCTCGATCACCATACCTTGTGGCATTTCGAACTCCCCCGCGATTTGAAACAATCGATCAAAGGCTTTCAATGCACTTGTAAAACCTGGGTGACTGACGTAGATTCTGTCGACGTCCGCTGCAACCTTCAGGGCTTCAGGTGAATACACGGCGATTCGCCGCGCGTTGATTTCGATGTCTTCTGGATCTAACTGCTCGAGGCTAGGTGAGAATTTTTCTTTCATCTATGTTCGTCTCGCCATTGCAAATGTTTCAAATTCTGGAACTTCGCTGTCGACAATAATTGTGTCATTGGGAACTATGATTGATCGCTCCGTATGTTGGATTTGATCAACAGAAGATTTTTCGGTTGGAGGACTGACCCGGCTTGATGTGTAATCCGCAAATCGAGCGGCCTTCAGGGCATCAGCACGTTTGTATCCTCGACTACAGTTTTGCCAGTGATCGTCTAGGTTCTCTCGGGCCGTCATATACGCGTTTAGGCTATTACCCTTAGCATTTGCACGAATTAACCTGTGCTGGTTTAGCGATAGTCCCTCGGCATACTCTTCCCATCGACAAAATGCCTCGATCCAGTTACCTTTTTGCGGATCCTGAACATAGATCTTTGACATATCATCTGGGTCCCACTTCACTAGGACCTTGTTTCGCGAGCCATTCCTGTTAGCGATTTCTTTGAAACCATAACTTCCGTATGGCAATCCCAGTAGTTCGATCCCACCGTGATTCATCACTAACGTTTTCGACATGCCGGTCGCAAATGTAAGCTGATCGAGGTTTCCGGGATAGACAGCTGGCGGACACCTCTCGAGGCCTTCAGAGAAAAGCTCATACGGCGTTGCAGCTTTCCGTCGATTTTGCTGATGTGGAAAGACCTCAACAAAGTAATGCAACAAGCCTTTGACAAGATCAGAGAATAAAATAGTGGCGGTTCGGTAAGGGTCCACACGCAAACCATTAGCAACGGATTTCCGAACTCGTCCCGCGTTGAGTGTTAGTTCATTTAGGTTCCCAAAACTCCTCTCCACGTGCGGCTTTAAAAAAGGAGTCTGAACTTTGCAGTACATTAAATCGACGCCTAGGGCTTTCGCCATTTGATTGAATGCAAAGCTGTGAAACTCCAACCCGTTATCCAATACCCATTCGTCGCCCATGCCGTGAGATAGCCACGGTGTCTTTATCCCATGTTCCTCTAATAATCCTTGCTTTGGGCGAAGTGCGTTTCGAACTAAACCGCAGACGCTGCTTACACCTGCTCCATAAAAGCCCAGATAGAGTCCAAGAGGGTAGACAGAATAAGAATCAACCATCAGCGATAAAGTTGGCCGGCCCATTGGCAATCTCAGCCGGTCGCAAACGGCAACCCAATTTAGTGAAGTGTGATCAATTTCGACCCGCTGCAATGGGTAACTTGGATGCCCATGCGGAAAGGTTGTGCGGCAAAGCATTGCTGCACGCCTCGGTCCTTCGCGGCTCGACACCCTCTGGTAATAGTCGACTTCTCGAATCCTGCGTGTAAAAGACGGGTAACTGAGCAACGAATCGTTAACTGCGAGCTTACCCTCCTTGATTGCTTTCGACGCCTCTGCCAAAAATTTCCCATACGCATGTATGGCTGAATGACGATCACGGGTGAAGTAATGCCTCTTCAAACTTTCAAGAACCAAATCCTCGACTGCTTGAACTTTGCGTTTTACTCTTTTTACAACCCTGTACCGACTAACGAGGGCTATTGCATTGCATCCGCTCAACTCGTAACTTCGCAACCACTTCATAACGGCAGACGTTGAGGGAGGTTTTTCGCATAACTTAGTAGCTAACTTTTCAACTGCTAGCTTTATCGTCTCTCTCCTGCCTCGGCTTATCCGTTGGCGCATAATAGCTTTTACGTAATAAAGCCGGTGATCAAGATCTTTACGTTCTGCCTCGGTCAACGAACTTAAATCAAGGATGATCGCCTCTTGACGATTTGATGTCGAAGTCAAGTTTGATCGACTGGCCATAACCACTTGATATTTCTTTTCGTAAATTCCCTTAAGTATTTCCTCGCGCGAAATAACCTTGGGCCGCCGCGTTTCTGCATCCTCCCAGTGATAGTTTTCCTCGTCGATTTGACGTACTAACTCTATCGTTCTCGCACCAAGCCGAAGCGTCAATCCTGCTGTCAAGCTAAATTGGGTAGGCGTGACTTCCATCGCATGAATTCCCTTTTTGATTCGCATATGCCAGCGCTACCACGTGTCATCATCTGAATGAGTAATGGAGTCCCAACTCTCAACACCGAACCACACTTCAAAATGGTTGGCTTGATTACCGTAATTGAGCCGTTTAACTTCCCTGCAATAATTCTCGCGTGTCAAAATCACAGCCTGCGGAGATATATCCAACGTGCGCAATGGACAGATCCGCTTATATGCAATCAGGTAGAGAATTTGTTCGGGCAGCACATCCGCTGCATTAACTGCTTCGGCTATCGTCATGCCATCAGGCATTTCGGAAAGCAGCGACAGCAACCGATCGCTAGCTACCGGGTCAAACTCGCTTTTTGCATAACGACGAATTTTTAGAGCCCGCAGGTGAAGTTTGTTCGCTTGGATATCTACGTCTTGCGCAACTAAAAAGCCAATATTTAGCGCTCTCAGCTTTTCAGTTGCCGACGCAAACACATCTACGTACTCGGTGACTTTGGATGCGGGTTTCACCTCGACAACCAGCTCCGATCCATCTTGAAACGCGAGTAAAAAGTCGGGCGTATACTTTCTTTCACCCAAGATCAGTCGGAAGGGCTGGTGCTTAATCCGCTTGATGAACGGGTAGAGGGCGGCAATCTGCGCAAAGAATCTCTCCGGGTTTGAGTCACAATGGATCGGCTCTTCTTGCAGATGTTTCAGATGTAGGACTCGCACAGAATGAGAGGGCGAACGCGTGACGACCCGTCGTGCTGATGGTTCCATTTGGCTTTCCAAAAAAAGGAGACTTCTATGCTGAGAAGTCGCTAACTGACTTAATTAAAATTTGTGAATCTACCGGCACAACCGAGCTCAGACGAGTCGAATGCCTGGGAGAACCAGAAACATAGTGGATTAACAGTTGAGGGCTCGCCACGGCCTAATATTTATGATCAGGCAGGACATGAAGGTAGCTGGGATCTTTGCGTTTCAGCAACATTTGTATCTCCGAATTTGCGAGGCCGAAACGTTAAAACGCATTATTTGAATGCATTTCTCCCGCTTCAGCTCATTTTGGGCTTCAAAAATTTGACTTTGATCACCGAATCGAAGATACTGAAAGTGCTAAGTTGCAGTACACCGATTTGGTGAAAAAAAGTCGACGGATCCTTCGGGTGAACTCGACTTTTTTACATTTCACTCTCCTCTTTCTGATTGACGTGGGCGCTGTCCGTCAAGCTGCTCAACCACTCGGCCAAATCGCCGCTCAGGGCGTGCCAGTCTCGTCGATGTGGAATCTTAAAGACCGGTATTGGTATCTCACCTTTCTCGCGCGCGAGCCGGAAAGCGCCATAGGTTCGAAAACCCAAGGCCAAATATAAATCAGCCCCCGCGACTAATGGGCCGTATTTTTCGAGCAACTGATCATGCAAGTTGAATTCAGCTTTTGGCATTTGCGTGCAATTAATTATTTGCAACGATTGTGATTTTTTTTCTGCTAAAACACAAGGATCAAAAAGTCAGCGTTAAACGTCCCACAAAAAGCAAAAGTATGAATTCACCTAATTTCAGAGGTAGGCCGCCGAAACCTAATCTTGTCAAAGCTAGGGCGATGCTTTGGGCGCGAGACGTTCATGAACGAACAACGCTCACTTTCAGCGCAATTGACCGCCAATTCTTATACATCGACGATACAGAACCGCCGATCGAACCACCAAAAGTGTTTGAAAAAATTTATAGAGAGGGGAGATTCGCAGGCAAAGGCAAAACTGCGCATCGGCGAAGTTTGCCGGACCTAGTAAGTTTTATAGATCAGCAGCCAGACTTAAAATCTACCGCCGCTGTATTCAGGTCCGATATCTGGGAATTTTTGCAACAAAATAGTGTCAGTGATACTTGCTTAATGGATCGAGTTGACAAGGTTTTCAGAGACAATGGGCTTGTGCGCTATGACATTCCTAAACCACCCGTCAGTAATAATTGGCGTAGAGATCCAAAACTTGATGTGTCCAACCCAATCAATCCAATCGAATGGATTCGATTGCAAAAGGCAAATATGCACGAAATCAATTTTTTTTATTTGAGTTTGATTTTGTTTCTTTACACCAAGACAACAATGTTGAAGGATAACGAGAAACTTTTACAGGTTATGACAAAACCCTTTGAGGAGTATTTGGTGAGGCGGCTTGGATCATTTGGTGAAACTTGCTATGCCGAGGTGGTACTGAAAATTAACCAAATGCAAGTTGTTCATACCTTTTGATTTAGGACTAGACTTGATCGCAAGTGTTTGCGGAGAGTCAATACTGAACAGCGGAGTAATAGTTTCACTAGTGTCTACCTTTATGGCTCTCCTATGCCCAAGCAGCCGACAGCGCCTCGGCTTGCTGCAATACGGTTTTGACTGCCTCATCCTGCATGTCCGGCGGATAACCATACTTTTTGAGAATGCGTCTAACCAGTACTCGTAGTCGTGCTCTTGCATTTTCACGATGAGCCCAGTCGACCGTTATATTTGCCTTTAAGCTTTCAAGCAACTCGTGAGCGATCAGTTTCAGTTTCGAGTCCCCAAGCACCTGCACAGCGCTTTCGTTTTCTGCAAGGGCGTCGTAGAAGGCAATTTCGTCATCGGACAGCCCACTGTCCTCACCCCGTGCACGTGCCGCACGTATGTCTTTGGCAAGCTGTATCAGCTCTTGCAGCACTTCGGCAGTCGTGATCGCGTTTGCGTGGTACCTGGCGATTGATGCTTCGAGCCGCTTGGTAAATGTTTTACTTTCAGTAACGTTGGCTTTGCTGCGCGACCGGATTCCGTCATTGAGCAGTTTGCGCAGTGCCTCAAGCGCTAGGTTCTTGCGCTCCATTTGTTGAAGCTCAGCCAAAAAGTCTTCGGACAAAATAGAAATGTCAGGGCACTTCAGCCCGGTGGCTGCGAGAATATCGACGATCTCTGTGGAGATTACTGCACGGCTGATGAGCTGCTGCACAATCAGTTCTTTGTCTTGCTGCTGAACGCCTGACCCAGTAGCGCTCTTGACCAAGGCCGCGCGTATGGCCTGAAAAAAACCGACTTCTTCGCGGATACCCCGTGCCTCGTCACTTGCTCCAGCAAGGCTATAGGCTTTAGTCAACGCTAGAACCGCGTCGTTATAGCGCCGGTGCGCTGCTTTTTTCTTGTCCTCGGACTTCTCTCGCGCAGCCCACTTTTGCTGCATGTCGAGAACCCACTCGATGGCGTTTGCCATCATGACCATGCGCTGCTGTGCAGAACCACTCAGCACTGAGGCGTAGTCAAATCCATGGAACATGTCGCGAACGACCTCATACTTCTCAAGCATCACACTGACAGCCTGACTTTCATCGATACCGGTTTTGTCCCGATCCCCGGCGCTATAGACCTGCAGCGCAGATTTAAGGTTTTGAGCAATACCGATGTAGTCGACGATTAGGCCGCCTTGCTTGTCCTTAAAGACCCGGTTTACCCGTGCGATCGCCTGCATCAGCCCGTGGCCTTTCATGGGCTTGTCGACGTACATGGTGTGCATGCTGGGCGCATCAAACCCGGTCAACCACATATCGCGCACGATCACGAGTTTGAGTGGGTCTTTTGGGTCTTTGGCACGAGTAGCCAGATTGTCACGGCGCTGTTTGTTACCGATGTGCTCTTGCCACTCAAGTGGATCACTTGCAGCGCCTGTCATGACGACCTTGACTGCACCTTGGGAGTCATCCTTGCTGTACCAGTCAGGGCGCAGTTTTACGATTGCATCGTGCAGCTTGACGCAGATTCTGCGGCTCATACAGACAACCATACCCTTACCAGGCATTGAAATCAGGCGATCCTCGAAGTGCTTAACTAAATCCGCTGCCACCAAATCAATACGCTTATCACTACCCACAAGCGCCTCGACATTTGACCATTTGCGTTTGAATTTTTCTTGATCAACTAGATCGTCATCTTCGGTCAACGCTTCGATCTCACTGTCTATGAGGGGTACTTCATCCTGATTCAGTTCAATACGCGCTAGTCGCGATTCATAAAAGATCGGTACGGTCGCACCGTCCTCGACAGCGCGGCTAATGTCATAGACATCGATATAGTTGCCAAATACTGCGGGTGTATTGACGTCGTCCGCTTCGATGGGTGTACCGGTAAATCCGATGAACGATGCATTAGGCAGTGCGTCACGCAGGTATTTGGCGAATCCATAACTGACCTCACCGGTCTTGGCCTCCATCTTGGCTTTGAACCCATACTGGCTTCGGTGCGCTTCGTCAGCGATCACGATCACATTTCGGCGATCAGTTAACACAGGGTAAACGTTGCTATCTGCTGCAGGGCTGAATTTCTGGATGGTGGTGAACACCACACCGCCCGACGCACGGCTCAATATTTTTTGCAAGTCTTCGCGGTTGTTCGCCTGCTCGGGACGCTGCCGGATTAAATCCTGGCACATCGAGAACGTGCCGAAAAGCTGGTCATCGAGATCGTTGCGGTCGGTCAAAATAACAAGCGTCGGGTTTGCCATCTCTGGGGTGCGCACCAGTTGCCCTGCATAAAAAGCCATGAGAAGACTTTTTCCTGACCCTTGGGTATGCCAGATCACACCGACCTTTTTATCACCACCCGGCGCTGATGCTTTAACCGTCGCTGCCACGGCATGATTGACGGCATGAAACTGGTGGTAGCCCGCGATCACTTTTGCAAGACCAGATTTTGTCTCAGAGAAAACCGTGAAGTCTCGGATGATTTGTAGCAAACGAGTACGTGCAAACACACCTTCGATCAAGGTGGCAAGCTCTGGCGTGCCCTTCGGTGCGATGTCTGCACCATCTGTCGTTCGCCATGGCATGAATCTTTCTATATCGGCACTTAGAGAGCCGATGCGGGCCGTTAGACCATCCGATGCAATCAGCACCGCATTAGTATTAAAGAGCCCACCTATCTGAGTTTTGTAAGTCTGCAGCTGATTAAAAGCACTGACAATCGTGGCGCTATCCAAGCCTGGCGCTTTAAGTTCAATCACCCCAACAGGCAGACCATTGAGAAACACGACTACGTCAGGGCGTCGGTTGTACTGCCCAGAGATCACGACAAACTGATTCACCACCAGCCAGTTATTATTTTCTGGATTATCGAAATCAATCAGGTTGACCTTAGCGGCCGTGATTGCGCCGTCAGCGCCTTCAAACTCTACGTCCACGCCATCAGTCAGCAGCTTATGGATTCGCCGGTTTTCTTCTAGCAGCGTTGGAAATGCTGTCTGAGTAACTTGCCGTATGGCGTCATCTAGCGCGATCTGTGGCACGTTGGGGTTGATACGAGCAACAGCATCACTAAACCGTCGTTGCAATATGCACTGGTCGTGCCCTTCGCGCTCGGGATGACTGCCGTCAGGTCCGATGACTTCTTCGACGGCGATTTCGTAGCCAAGTCCTGCCAGCTGCTCGATCATGGCCTCTTCGACAAGTGCTTCACTCAGGAATGCCATCAGACTGACTCCTCCATTTCTTGAGCCTCTTCGATGCGTAGCTGTCCTGATATCAGGCGCGGTAGCAATGTGTCACGGATTTCGGCCAGGACTCGGGACAATCGATTATTTATATTCATCCGAGACATCAGTGGTTCGCACAGAGTATGGAAGGCATCAAGCACAAATCTTTTAGGGATAACGCAAGGTAAAGACGACACAGTGTCAGGACGCACAGCCGGGTAAGCAGCTCCATCAGCGAGATGCTCTAAATATTTGATACATGAATCTTGAGTAGCCGAAATATAAAGAAATTCGGCATCTTCTTTGTGTTTAGGTCGCAATACCGCAAAACCTGTGCTGCCAGTTGCCCCTTCTGGCGGGGTCCGTATAAATGCAAAGGAGCGATTCCCTGGACGGACTGTGCCAACTATCGTGTCACCATCACGAAGCACGCGTCTGGCGCGACTGGGGGCATCATCAAAGTTGAAGATTACTCCATTAGCTATCTGATTTTCTTTGACATTAGCCAAATCTAGATACACGATTTCTTCTGGATGTTTTTTTGTAGTCCATGACTCGGGATTAAGGTTCGACAAGTCATTAAGCGTACCAATTGTCCAACCCTTAGGCACCATCCCCAGTTCAGTCTCTTCAAAGCTATCAGGAAACAGGGCAGCCGTTGCTTCGTCCATCCCTTCAGGTGCTAAACCTTTTGCCTTGGCGTGCACAGGGTCGAAATCGACAAACCATGATTTAAAGATTGCTTGAGCGATGGACTCGAGGGTCTTGTTGGTTTCACGTAGGAGAGTTATGCGATCGTCAATGGCCGTCAAAATCATACCTATTTGTTGCTGTTGATCTAGCGAAGGTAGTGAAATTTCGATTTCCTTGATAGCGGAAGTCGATAAGTTCACTTGTACGCCGCTATTAGCTTTTGATCTTAAAAGTTCAACGTGCGGTTGCCAGTTTGAGTAGTAATACAAGTAATCAGGATCAACTAAGTCATGGCGTTTTACGCGAATACAGCCAACGCGCTGATTTAGTACGAATCGATTCGAATCATTGATTTTTGCTGTGTTACCAAGAATCGCTACGTTATTTTTCATGTCGGTCATCGCAATGACAATATCTCTTGGTTGAATTAGATATTTATCGAGCGATTTGCCGTATCTCCGTGGAACAAATACAGGTGTCGAATCTTCTTTAAAGCCGCCTCCCCGACTTATATATCCCATCCGTAAGACTTCAACCGTTTCAGTACTAGGTGCAACATAGTCAGTGCTTTTAAATGAAAAACCGTTTATAAAATCGCACAGTTCCTCCAATCGGAGCGTGGTTCTCTCAGAACTCATACCCAAGCCCCCCAAGCTTCTGACGGATTAGCGCATCAAGCTCAGCACCTTTAGCCATCTGTTCACCAAGCTGCTCGGTCAATCGGGTCATCTTTTCAGCAAAGGCTTCGTCATCGTCTTCGACTTCTTCTGCACCAACGTAGCGTCCAGGGGTTAGAACGTGCCCGTGCTTAGCAATTTCTTCGAGCTTGACTGACTTACAGAACCCAGCAACATCAGCATATTCACCCGCGTCTTTTTCACCGCGCCATGCGTGGTAGACGTCAGCGATGCGCTGAGCATCATCGTCGGTCAATTCACGTCTCACCTTATCAATCATGACTCCCATTTTTCGAGCATCGATGAACAACACTTCGCCTCGACGATCACGCCAGCCGTTTCCAGGATTTTTATTGCGTGCGAGGTACCAGAGGCATGCAGGGATCTGCGTTGAATAAAACAGCTGACCAGGGAGCGCGACCATGCAGTCAACCACGTCTTGGTTAAGCATCTCGCGGCGAATGACATCTTCACCTGACTGAGCTGAGCTCATAGAACCATTCGCAAGTACGACGCCCGCAGTGCCGTTAGGCGCTAGGTGGTGAATGATGTGTTGAAGCCATCCGTAGTTCGCGTTTCCAGCAGGTGGTACACCGTACTTCCAGCGTACGTCTTCACGCAGTCGATCGCCACCCCAGTCCGATATGTTGAACGGAGGATTTGCCAGAATGTAGTCTGCCTTGAGATCGCGCAGCTCGTCCTTGTGAAAACTGCCCTCGTTGTTCCAGCGGATGTCACTGTCGATGCCGCGCACCGCGAGGTTCATCTTGGCTAAGCGCCATGTGACGTAATTAGATTCTTGACCGTAGACTGCGATATCGCCGATGCGACCACCGTGCTCACGCACAAACTTGTCGGATTGCACGAACATGCCACCAGAACCACAGCACGGGTCGTAGATTCGACCGCTATAAGGCTCAAGCATTTCGACGAGCACCCGCACAACGGACCGAGGTGTGTAGAACTCACCACCGCGCTTACCCTCAGCGCCTGCGAACTGACTGAGAAAATACTCGTACACACGCCCCAGCACGTCTTTAGACGCGCCACTGCTCACATTCATGGCGATGCCGGATATCAAGTCGATCAGCTCACCGAGCATGATCTTGTTTAGCGCTGGTCGTGCGTAGTCTTTTGGCAGCACGCCTTTGAGTGATTCGTTGTCTTTCTCGATGAGCCGCATGGCATCGTCGATTAACGTGCCGATCGTCGGCAGCTTTGCATTGGCCTGCAGATGGCTCCACCGCGCTTCTCTGGGGACCCAGAATACATTCTCAGCGGCGTACTCATCACGCTCTTCTGCAAAGGCTGGGTCTTCAGCCATTAGCGCCTGATACTTGGTGTCGAAGGCGTCGGAGATGTATTTCAGAAAAATCAGGCCAAGCACCACGTGCTTATAGTCAGAAGGCTCCATATTGCCGCGCAGTTTGTCTGCGACTTTAAAAAGCTCGGCCTCGAATCCAAGATCTCCACCGTTCTTTGACTTGCTGTTTTCTGTTGCCATTTTCCGATCGCTTGAGGTCTTAACTTTTTATGTGATTATTTTAGGTGCCGGTACCAATTAATTAGATCGCTGACCTCAACTTGCTAAATCTATTGAGCCCGAGTCTCAACGGATGCTCTGCCAAAATGTTGTAGAAAAACTGCATCCCTTGACAAAGGATGAACCGCTAGGGGTTGATCCCCCCGGCTAGCTGCTGTGTGTATTCGGCAAGTACGGCACCTTTGGTACGCACCAAAACCGAATCAATCTGTCGAAGAACGGTAAAAGGAAAAGTTACTCTGCCATAGACGGATTGCTTGTAGTCGCCACGAAGAACGTCTGCAAACGACCAGATCTGGACAGATAACGATAGTGAGCTCATGCTAGATTGTTCTTATTGCGTAGGCGCTGGATTAATCGTACCAATCGTTGGTTTGCTTGGTTGGAGTCGCTGCTTGGCTAACTAAGAATATATTACAAAGTGTAAGACGCGCTAGCTTTAAAGCATCAATAGTTAAAGCATCATTCATGATCGACCGAAGACTGATTTCTGAGGATGAGCTGTGTTAATTCAGGAGCAATGGATCGATAAAACTAATTCCCACAAAAAATAGAACGACTCCAAAATGCATTAGAAAGCTAGTTAGTCTTATGAGAGAGCATTTCACCTATTTCCATTGTTTCAACTAATTCGGAGTAGTCGTCCTCTGCTAACTTAGACTCTATGAACAAATATTCAGGATTTAGTCTCTCCTGTGGTGTCGGATCGAATAAGCGTCCCGTAAGCTTCTCTTTGACAACAGAGTGGTGCATGAACCGTACATCTCCGAAGATCATTCTGAAGTCGAAATAAAGCCACCCTCTAACTACTTCCAATTTATTGGGGTACGACAGTGAAAGGATTGACGCGTTTCGATGACAGTCACGCGGACGTGGCAGCCAAATACCATCCTCGTGTTCCATCTCGATGCGCCTCAATGGAACGATGACACCTTCCGAGAGTCGTTCAAACAGGTTCCTTGCGTATTCGGTTTTGTCAGGTGCTGGCATAAATTAGCATAACGGATAACACTTCAAGATAGACCTGTTACAGCCGTCCTGATTAAAAAAATACGCGATCAATACTCGCTAGGCAGCATGATCACCCAGTGCTCACCGTGCCAGCAGGCAAACAAAGATATAGCGAGCATTGAGAAGTCCGTGTAGGGACTCGCTTGGCGAGCGTGCTCGCTCCCGCTGCCATCCTCGTAGATCATCGTTGCCCTGTTGCCATTGACAGTCACGCGCACTTGGACGATCCAGTCCTCCATGGCGGGCTTACAGCGAATTGGCTAAGGCTTTGTTGGTTCCAAATTCGATTACACAAAACCTCGAAATTGCCAAGTCTGCTGACGCAGTAATGTCAAATTAGTTGATTTATTTTTTTAAGTGCTTGATTTTTATATAGCGCCGAGTGCCATATTCACTGATTTTCGACATCAACATTTTGATTGGAAAGCCAATCGGCATGAAATCTGAAACATCGAAAAATCACATATTATCAAATACTTAGGAGTACCTTGAGTTCACAACTTAATGAGCAGAGTTCACAACTCAGTGAAAATCGACAGCCGATAATTAACAAAAAATTGAAGCGAGAAATATCCCCCCCTTGCAATCCTCAAATCCGACCTTATAATTAGCACTCATAGTAGATGAGTGCTAACAATTTGGTTCCGTCTCTTTCTACTAACTTTTTCTTTAACTTTTAACAGGAGTTCCCTATGGCCCTGCGTCCCCTGCACGATCGCGTGATCGTCAAACGCCTGGACAACGAGCGCAAGACTGCGTCAGGCATCGTCATCCCAGAAAGCGCTGCTGAAAAGCCCGATCAAGGCGAAATTCTCGCTGTTGGTCCAGGCAAGCAAACTGAAGATGGCAAAGTACTGCCTATGGACGTCAAAGTCGGCGACAAAGTGTTGTTCGGTAAATATGCTGGTCAGACTGTAAAAGTTGACGGCGAAGAAGTACTCGTGATCCGCGAAGAAGAAATTCTCGCCGTGGTCCTGTAATAGAAATCAGACACGAAGGAAATTAAATGGCTGCTAAACAAGTTCTATTCGGTGATGACGCACGCGTGCGCATCGTCCGTGGCGTCAACATTCTCGCCAATGCAGTAAAAACAACTCTAGGTCCTAAAGGCCGCAATGTTGTACTCGAGCGTTCTTTCGGCGCCCCAACGGTCACCAAAGACGGCGTATCCGTTGCCAAAGAAATCGAACTCAAAGACAAATTCGAAAACATCGGTGCACAGCTGGTCAAAGAAGTTGCTTCCAAGACCTCTGACAACGCTGGTGATGGTACAACCACAGCAACCGTGTTGGCACAATCGATCGTTGTCGAAGGCCTGAAATACGTTGCCGCTGGCATCAACCCAATGGATCTCAAGCGCGGCATCGACAAAGCTGTCATCTGCGCCGTCGAAGAGCTCAAGAAGCTCTCGAAGCCTTGCACAACCAGCAAAGAAATCGCTCAAGTTGGTTCGATCTCGGCTAACAGCGACGCTTCAATCGGCCAGATCATTGCCGACGCAATGGAAAAAGTCGGTAAAGAAGGCGTGATCACTGTTGAAGACGGCAAGTCACTCGAAAACGAGCTCGACGTCGTTGAAGGTATGCAGTTTGACCGCGGCTACCTGTCACCGTACTTCATCAACAATCCTGACAAACAAGTGTCAGCGATGGAAGATCCTTTCATCCTGATTTACGACAAAAAGATCAGCAATATCCGTGATCTGCTGCCCGTTCTCGAGCAAGTTGCTAAATCAAGCCGTCCTCTGTTGATCGTTGCTGAAGATGTCGAAGGCGAAGCCTTGGCAACTTTGGTTGTGAACAACATCCGTGGCATCCTCAAAACCACAGCTGTTAAAGCGCCTGGTTTCGGTGACCGCCGCAAAGCAATGCTCGAAGACATCGCCATCCTGACCGGTGGTACCGTAATCTCTGAAGAGACCGGCATGTCACTCGAAAAAGCAACCTTGGCTGAACTCGGTCAAGCCAAGCGCATCGAAGTCGGCAAAGAAAACACCACCATCATTGACGGTGCTGGCGACCATAAGTCGATCGAAGCACGCGTCAAGCAAGTGCGCGTCCAGATCGAAGAAGCAAGCTCGGACTACGATCGTGAAAAACTGCAAGAGCGCGTGGCCAAGTTGGCCGGCGGTGTTGCGGTGATCCGCGTCGGTGCAGCGACCGAAGTCGAGATGAAAGAGAAGAAAGCACGTGTCGAAGATGCACTGCACGCGACTCGCGCTGCTGTGGAAGAAGGCATTGTTCCTGGCGGTGGCGTTGCATTGATCCGCACACGCGCTGCTGTGTCACAAGTCAAAGGCGACAACGCCGACCAAGACGCTGGTATCAAACTGGTTCTGCGCGCAATCGAAGAACCACTGCGTACCATCGTTGCCAATGCTGGTGACGAGCCAAGCGTTGTGGTTAACAACGTTGCAAACGGCAAAGGTAACTACGGCTTCAACGCAGCCACCGGCGAGTACGGTGACCTGGTTGAGCAAGGCGTTCTGGATCCAACTAAAGTTACTCGTACAGCGCTGCAAAACGCTGCATCAGTTGCCAGCCTGTTGCTGACAACAGAAGCCGCTGTTTGCGAAGCACCTGAAGACAAGCCAGCTGGTGGCGGTATGCCTGGTGGTGATATGGGTGGCATGGGCGGTATGGGTGGCATGGGCGGTATGGGCTTCTAAGAAGTCATTACTGACCAAAATCCCGGTTCGCCGGGATTGCCAGACTTGCATTAAAAAGACCTCGGACTTGTCCGGGGTCTTTTTGTTGTATACCGAAGAAAGGATGCAGTAGCATCGAGTTAAGACCATCCGAAGGATAGAACCATGCACTTATCCGACTTAAAGTTCCTGGCGTGGATGCCAATGGATGGCATTCAGATTTTTGCCGTGTTGTTTCTGACCTTTTTGATTGGTCTGCAACGCGAAGGACATAAAGGGAGTGGGCAACCTTTTTCTTTTGGCGGAGTACGAAGCTACCCTATCATCGGCTTGGTCGGTTTTGGTACTTCGGTTCTAGCTGGGCAGAACCTGACACTCGTCTTCATCGGCTTTGGAATAGTTACCGCGTTTTTACTGATGGCCTACTGGCGCAAAGTGTCGGCGTCTGAGTACACAGGGGCAACGTCCGAACTAACGGGCCTGGTCACCTATTTGATTGGGCCGCTTGTTAATCATGATCAACTCTGGGTCGCTACAGCTATCACGGTTGCCTGTGTGCTACTGCTTGAGCTGAAAGATTTTCTCGAAGGCTTAGCCAAAAAGATCGAAGCCGCCGATATTCTTGCTTTCACAAAGTTCCTGCTGCTCTCTGCCGTCATTCTTCCAGTTCTACCCAATCAAGCCTACACCGATTTTGAGATCAATCCATTCGCGACCTGGTTAGTCGTAGTGGCAGTTAGTGGCGTGTCATATACGAGTTATGTCCTGCAGCGGATCGCCAAGGGTCATGGCGGGATCTTGCTGACCGCGTTGCTGGGTGGCGCCTACTCATCCACCATCACCACAGTCGTACTTGCGAGACGGTCCCACACGACGGTGCAGGATCGTGTTTTTTCTGGCGGCATTCTCATGGCCTCAGGGATGATGTACGGGCGAGTGGCGATTTTGCTTGCAATCTTCAATCAGGATCTGATGTTGCGTCTGGCTGGGCCTTTTGTGGCCTTGGCTGGCATTGCCATTGCAGGCGGTTTTATTTGGGCACGCACAGCTGTTAGTCAGAATACTGAGACGCCCGAGACAAGCTCTATCAAAAATCCGCTTGAAACCCAAACCGCATTTATTTTCGCTGGTCTATTTATTGTCATGATCATCGCCACCTACTTTGCCGTCAGGTATTTAGGTGCAGCTGGGATGTATGCGCTTGCCGCTGTCATGGGGGTAACCGATGTCGACCCGTTTATCATGAGTCTCACCCAAACTGCCTCAAGTCTTGCCCCAACTGTTGTCACGGCAAATGCGATTTTGATTGCTACTGCCAGTAACAATCTAGTCAAAGGGGTCTACGCTTACACACTCGCATCACAAAGAACAGGACGCCAGAGCCTGATATTTTTGATCACGCTTACCCTAATGGGCTTATTGCCCTTGCTATTTAGTTAACCAAAAGTTACGCTATCACGCAAGTAGAGCAGGTGACGACGGTTATAAGCCTCCCTCGACAGAAGCTAAGTTAGAGGCATCACAATGAACACAATACTAGTTATCGAAGATAACGAGCTCAATCTCAAGCTGATGGTTGATATCCTGACGATCAATGGCTATAAGACGATAGTTGCTCGCTCAGGTGAAGAGGGTATGAGTTTGCTCGCGACGCAAACTCCAAATCTGATTTTGATGGATATCCGTATGCCTAGCATGAGCGGTATACAAGCGCTTGAGCTAATCAAAGCAAACGAGAGTCTGAGCAGCATACCGGTTATTGCCGTCACCGCATCCGTCATGAATCACGATAAGCAATTGATTTTCGCAGCCGGATTTGATGATTTTCTGCAAAAACCAATTGAAATCCCAGTGTTTCTCGAGGCTATACGCAAGCACCTGCCTGCATAACGAAGCATTATATCTGCGGGACAACAATAGGGATTGAGAAGTAAAACCTCGATCCGGAACCGACCTCGGAGTGCACTTTCAGCTCGCCACCGTGCACTTTAACAAGGCGTCGCGAAATAGATAGACCAAGGCCGGTACCTTGATTGACTCGATTTTGGATATTGTCGATTTGCTTGAACTGCTCAAATACTTCTTCCAGTTCCGCTTCACTCATGCCGATGCCAGTATCCACCACGGCGAACTCCATCCAATCATCACTCGCAGTCACCTCAACGGTCACTCGTCCACCAGCTGGTGTGTATTTGATTGCATTTGCCAACAGATTAATTAAGACTTGCCGCAACTTTGTTTTATCTGCGTGGCACAAGACCTCAGTTTGAACGTTAACGGTTAGCTCGACGTGCTCTTTCTCGGCCCTGTCTTGCACCATAACCATCGTATGAGAGATAAAGTCAGCCAACTCGAAATCAGTCATATCCAATTCGAGTTGGCCTGATTCAATTTTCGCTAAATCAAGAATATCGTTAATCAAGGTAAGCAAATGTCTGCCAGACAAATGAATATCACCGATATATTCAGACTGTTTATCATTGAGCGCACCAAATACTTTTTGTTGCAAGAGTTCTGAAAAACCGATGATGGCATTAAGTGGCGTGCGCAATTCGTGCGACATATTGGCAAGAAACTCAGACTTCGACCGGTTTGCCAGCTCGAGTTGTTCATGACTCCAGAGCAGCTGCTCGTGCTTAACGGCAATCTCGTTGGTCCTTTTGGTTACCTTGATCTCAAGCTCTTTGTTCTGTTTTTCGATCTGTTCTTTTGTTTTTTGCAATTCGTATTGAATCAAAGCGCGTTGGTAATAGTTATTTGTAATTTGCGTGTCTTTTTTCAGAAAAACCTTGATGGCAAAAAATAACAGTAAGTTCGCAATGAAGGCGATTGCAAAAATGGGCATGAGTAACCGGTAGTACGCCTCCAAATAAATATCACTGCCAAACGACACCTCAATGTAAAAGGGGTAGTCGCTGACTTTGGATAAGGCGATCATTCGTCTCTTTGTCGCACTTGACCTGATCGATTCCTCTGGTGAGGTGATAAACACTGACGACTCACTAAACCCCTGGATACTGTCGTCGTTATCCGTTTCACTGGCTTTGAATCTACCGGCAAGGGCTTCACTTTCTGGCCATGCCACGACAATTAAACCATTACGTCGATACAAGATGATTGAGGCAGAGGGGCCAAAATTTGCAAAGATAGTTTTGTAAAATTTTGAAAAGTTATCAATGGACATGCCAATCAAGACCACACCCAAAAACCGACCTGATGTGTCATTGATCCGCTGACTCATGTAGAAAGACCACTTACCAAAATTATTAAACACTGGCTCGCCGTAATAGACAGCATCATCGTTGTGAGTCTTCCACCAATCAAAATGAAGTTTGCCTTCGAGATTGATCTTGATCGGTGGGTAAAATCTCGAAAAATTGATGATCTCGCCGTTCTTGTCTGCGACCATCGCAACCTCGATCAGCGGATTACTTTTGATTTTCTTTTGCAGCGCGTCATAAAAACTACTATCAGCCATTACTGATTTGAACTGGGCTTCGTCCGAGAATTTACTGCCATTAATCTCGTCTGTTATCGATTGCAGCAACACGCTTGAAGAAAAAAATGACTGGTTTGCGTGTGCAGAAATCGATAGGGAGAGATTCTTGATATTTTTCTTCCATTCGTTCTCGGCTTGCGTGTGTTCAAAATATGCGAGCGTAAACGCCAGCACCACGATAAGCACAGCAAGCACGACACCACCGTTCAGAATTAGCCCTCGATTGCTGATCGAAGTGGGCTTGTCATCTGAGTCAGTGGTCGACATGGATTATTTCCTGTCAGCTTGCCGAGCCGCTTTCTTGGCCATAAAGTCATTCACAATCACTGCATGCTCTTCTGTTTTATGAACAATAGCTTGATAAGCAGCAGACAATTCAAGCAAATTCGCCAATGAGCTGGTTTGACCTTCACGCAGCAAGCGCTTGGTCATACGTACGGCATGCGGTGAGTTCACCGCCATCTTCCTGGCCAAGGATTGTGCCGTCGCAAGCAAGTCTTCAGGTGCTACGACTCTAGACACCATGCCCCACTCAAGCGCAGTTTTGGCGTCGATAGGTTCTCCCGTAAATGACATCTCGGCTGCACGCGCCATACCAATCACTCGAGGCAAAAACCACGCCCCACCATCACCCGGTACGATACCTACTTTGACAAAGCTCTCAGCAAAAGTCGCTTTATCTGAGGCAATCCGCACGTCGCACATACAAGCTAAATCGCAACCTGCGCCGACGGCAGGGCCATTGACTGCGGCGATCACTGGTACCTCGATTTGATGAACTGCCAGTGGCAGACGCTGGATTCCGTGTCGGTACTCCTGGCGCAAGACGGCACTGCTAAAACCGTCACCGATTTGACGTTTCATCTCATCGATCTTGCCACCCGACGAGAACACTGGTCCCGTCGCAGTGATAATGACAGCACGCACACTGGGATCGTGCTCAATCCGGTCACAAGCCGCCAGCAGGCCCTCTGTTATCCCAGTACCGGTCAGCGCATTGCGTGTTTCAGGGTGATTTAACGTCAACGTCACAACACCTAAATCATCCTGCTCATACTTAACAA
>Ga0007882_10000258_pt1 | contig 31395 bp, 24 predicted proteins | sample CryBogCBH12Aug01_FD_71195 | JGI IMG/M metagenome (GOLD analysis project Ga0007882, IMG submission 71195) | Freshwater microbial communities from Crystal Bog, Wisconsin, USA - CBH12Aug09.1 | ecosystem: Environmental > Aquatic > Freshwater > Lake | place: Crystal Bog, Wisconsin, USA | collected... | reverse complement strand
GGCCCCAGGTTGGCTACCTCCGTGAAGCCGGCCTTCTTGAGGACGGACACAGCCGCGCCACTGCGGCTGCCAGAGGCGCAGCAGACCAGCACGGGCCGACTGCGATCCAGCTCCTTGGCGCGAACCGCCAGCTGGTCCAGGGGGATGTTGATGGCGCGCCCGTGGCGGGCACTCTTGAACTCGGCCTGGGTGCGGACATCCACGATCTGGCCGCCCCGCGCCAGCATGGCCTTCAGGTCGCCCACCGGCGCGGACCGCCGGCTCCAGAGCAGGTAGCCCACCGCGGCGAGGGGAATGAGGTAGATCCAGTGCTCGAGCATCATCATCTCCCCAGGGCCCAGATCAGCCCCATGAAAGCACCATAGCTGATGCCCCGGAGGGGGGTCGCGGTCAGCGGACAGGAGCCCGTGCTGCAGCCCACCAGGCGGTGCCAGCTGTAGCCCAGGGCGCCGCCGACGACAAGGCCCAGGGCGAAGCGGAGCGCCGTGGCTTTCATCGGGCGCAGCCTACGCCGGCGCCTTCGGGCACGCCCAGCTTCTTCAGGATGCTGGACATCAGGCACCAGTTGGTGAGGCCGCTCTGGAGCAGGTTCGCGCCCACGAAGACCGTGAACCAGATCCAGTTGGGGTTGTGGAACTTCGCCAGGGCCAGGCTGGCGAGGATGAAGGTGCCGGCGACGGTGTGGACGATGCGATCGACGTTCATGGGTTACTCCTGAGGGTGGGCGGAAGTGAGGGCGCCCTCGCGCTGCAGATCCGCGGCACGGCCGCGGCGGGCGACGAGGTAGTAGAGGACGGGGACGGCAAAGCGGGACAGCAGGGTGGCGGCGACCTCACCCGCCATGAGGCTGATGGCGAGACCCTGGAAGATGGGGTCCTTGAGCATGACCGCGGAGCCCACCAGCACGGCCGAAGCCGTGAGCAGCATGGGGCGGAAGCGCACCACGCCTGCTTCTTCCACCGCCAGGGCCAGGGGCATGCCCTCGCGCAGCTTCAGCTCGATGAAGTCGACGAGGATGATGCTGTTGCGGACGATGATGCCCGCCCCGGCGATGAAGCCGATCATGCTGGTGGCGGTGAAGAAGGCACCCAGCAGGCCGTGGGCGGGGATGATGCCGATGAGCGAGAGCGGGATCGGAACCAGGATCACCCAGGGCACCTCGAAGCTCTCGAACCAGCCCACCACCAGGATGAAGATCAGCACCAGCACGGCCGCGAAGGCCATGCCCAGGTCCCGGAAGACTTCCAGGGTGATGTGCCACTCGCCGTCCCACTTGAGGGACAACGACTCGGTGTTCTCGGGATGGGCCAGGCCCAGGCGCGGCACGGGGGCACCGGCGGTGCCCTTCATGGCGTCGATCTTCTTATTGAGCGCCGCCAGGGCATAGACCGGACTCTCGATGGTGCCCGCGAGATCCGAGATGACGTAGGTGACCGGCATCAGGTTCTTGTGCATGATGGGGGCCTCTTCCACACCGTCCTTCACGGTCACCAGCTCCCGCACCGGGACCATGCCCCGGGCGCCCGGCACCGAGAGCTGGAGGAGCTGGTCCAGGTGCTGGCGCTTCTCGGGGGCGAGCTGCACCACCACGGGCACCTGGCTGGAGCCGCGCAGCACGTGGAAGGTGCCGGCCGTGTGGCCGTAGCCGGCCATGTAGAGCGTCTGGACCACGTGCGCGGGAGCCACGCCGTGGAGCGCGGCCTTCTCCCGGTCCAGCACGAGGCTGAGCTTGGGGCTGGTGGCGTTCAGGGTGGAGTCCACATCCACGATGCCGTCGACGCTCTTGAAGGCCTTGAGGACCTCGCCCGAGAGGCGGGCCCGCTCGGCTTCGGTGGGACCGTAGATTTCCGCCACGATGGTGTCCATGACCGGGGGTCCGGGAGGGATCTCCACGAGCTTCATGCGCGCCCCGGCCGGCTTCGAGAGCTTCTCCAGCTCGGGCCGGAGGCGGACGACGATGTCGTGGCTCTGCTCCTTGCGGTCCTGCTTGGGCACCAGGTTCACCTGGACGTCCACCATCTCCGCTTCCTGGCGCAGGAAGCTGTGGCGCACCATCCCCACGAACGTGAAGGGAGCGGCCTCGCCCGCATAGACCTGAACATCCTTGACGGTGGCGTCCTTCAGCAGCCGGCGGGCGAGGTCCTGGCCCAGGGCCACGGCGTCTTCCCGGGGCGTGCCCGCGGGCAGGTCCAGCTGCACCATGAACTCCGACTTGTTGTCGAAGGGCAGCATCTTCACTTTCACCCAGCCGATGCCCACCAGGGACATGGCGCCCAGCAGCAGCACCACGACGCCACCGAAGAAGGCCCAGCGGACCCCTGCCCTGGACAGCAGGGCGCGGATGACGGTGCGGTAGAGGGCCGTGAACTTCGTGTCCGGAGCCACCTCGGGGTTCTTGTCCTGCCAGTCGTGGACCGGCTCCGGAGCGTGGTTGTCCGGCGTCGCGGGATGCAGGCCGGAGGCATCGATCTCCGGCAGGTGGGCTTCCTTCTTGAACAGGATGAGGCTGGCCCAGGGGCTGATGACGAAGGCGATGACCAGGCTGAAGAGCATGGCCAGGCTGGCCCCCACGGGGATGGGCCGCATGTAGGGGCCCATGAGCCCCCGCACGAAGGCCATGGGCAGGATCGCCGCGATCACCGCGAAGGTGGCCAGGATCGTGGGGTTGCCCACCTCGTCCACGGCCTCCACCACCACGGTGGCGAAGCTCTTGCGGTGGCCCGGCAGGTGCATGTGCCGGTGGATGTTCTCCACCACCACGATGGCGTCATCCACCAGGATGCCGATGGAGAAGATCAGAGCGAAGAGGGTGACCCGGTTCAGCGTGTAGCCGAAGAGGTAGGTGAGGAGCAGGGTCAGGGCCAGGGTGACCGGCACGGCCACGCCCACGACCACGGCGCTGCGCCAGCCCATGGCCAGGAAGATGAGGGCGATGACGCTGAGGGTGGCGATGAGCAGGTGCTCGATCAGCTCGTTGGACTTGTCGCCGGCGGTCTCGCCGTAGTTGCGGGTGACCGTGACCTTCAGGTCGCGCGGGATGAGGTTGCCCCGCAGGGCCTCCACCTTTGCCAGCACCTGCTCGGCCAGGGCCGTGGCATTGGTGCCCGCCCGCTTGGAGAGGGTAACGCTGACGGCGGGCTCGAAGCCGGACTGACCCGCCCCGGCGAAGAGCACGATGGGCGGCTCGGACTCCGGCGCATCCACCACCCGGGCGACATCCGCGAGGTAGATGGGCTTCTGGTTGCGGACGCCCACCACCAGCCGCTTCAGCTCCGAGGCCTGCAGGATGTAGCCCGTGGCTTCGAGCTCCGTGCGCTTGCCGTGGTCGATCAGCGCGCCCGCGGGCAGCTGGGCCTCCGCCGCCTGCAGGGCAGGCTGCAGCTCGGCGAGGGTGAAGTTGAGCGAGCGCAGGCGATCGGGGTCGGGCTCGATGCGCACCATCCGCCGGGCCCCTCCGGTTACTTTCACCTGGGCCGTGCTGGGGACGTCCGAGAGCTCCCGCGCCAGCACCTCGCCCAGGGTCCGGAGCTGGCCGGGGGCCTGTCCCTCCCCGTGGAGGGTGAGCACCAGGAACGGCACGTCATCGATGGTCTGCAGCTTGATGATGGGCTTCATGGCCCCGGGCGGCAGCAGCTGGGGATTGGCGGCAAGCTCCTGGTAGATCTTCACCAGGCTGGGCTCCTGGGGCTCGTTCACCTTGAAGCGCACGGTGATGAGCGCCATGCCGGGGCGGCTCATGCTGTAGAGGTACTCGACGCCGGGGATGCCCCAGAGGCGGCGCTCCATGGGGTTGGTGACCTGGCTCTCGATCTCCTTGGGGCTCGCGCCGGGGTAGGGAATGTAGAGGTCCACCATCGGCACGATGATCTGGGGCTCTTCCTCGCGCGGGGTGATGACCACCGCGAGGATCCCCAGCAGCAGCGAGGCGCCGACGATGAGCGGCGTCAGCTTGCTGCGCAGGAAGCCCTTGGCCAGCTTCCCGGCCAGGCCCAGCTTCGGCTCACTTGCCATGGTTCACCCCGCCGGCCAGCTCGATGGGCTGACCATCCTGGAGCGCGCCGGGCTGGTCGATGATGCTCTCGCCGGACTTCAGGCCGGACCGCACGGGCAGGTAGCTCCCGGCGCCTTCCCCCAGGGCGAGCCAGCGCAGCTCGGCGTGGCCTTCCTTGGCAACGAACACGCCCGTCAGCTCACCCCGCTGGACGAGGGCGCTGCGCGGCACCGAGAGGCCCTCGACCGCGACGCCTGCCACCAGGATTCGCGCGAAGGAGCCCTGCCGGAGTCCCTTGGGCTTGAGCACCCTGGCGCGCAGGGTGCCCTTGTGGCTGTAGGGATCACCGCCGGGGGCCAGACCTGAGACCTGGGCTTCGCCCTGCACACCCTCGGACTCGAACTTCAGCTTGGCGCCGGTCTTCAGGCCCTTCGCCTCCTGGTCGGACAGCGTGGCCACCAGCTCCTGCTCGCCGTCGCCCACCAGCTCCAGCAGGGGCATGCCGGGCCCGACGAAGTCGCCCTCGTTCACCTTGCGGGACTGCACGAGGCCCGAGAAGGGGGCCCGGAGCTGGGTGTAGGCGATGTTGGCCTTCAGGACATCCACGCCCGCCTGGGCCTGGGCCACCTGGGCCTGCACCTGCTCCAGCTCCGCGAGGGTGCTGGCCTTCAGGGCCTGGAGGGCCTGGATGCGCCGGTGGTGGGCCTGGATGGTCGCCAGACCCGTCTCTGCGGCCTTCAGCTGCCCCTGGAGGTCCTCGTCGCCCAGCGAGATCAGGAGGGCGCCAGCGGCCACCCGCTGGCCTTCCTGGACCAGGACGCGCTTCACCTGGGCGGCCATGCGGGTCGCGATCATGGCCGTGCGGGTGGACTGGAGCGTGGCGGCCACCCAGGCGCCGCCCTCGGGCGCGCCCTGGGCCACCAGGGAGACGGCCACCTTGGGCAGGGCCTTCACCTCGGGACCGGCCTCCTTGTGGCCGCAGGCCAGGGTTCCGAGCAGGGTGCCGGCCAGGGTCAGGGAGAACAGGACAGTCTTCATGGCTTCACTCCTTCAATGGGATTGCCCGTGGCCAGATCCAGGCCGGCGCGGCTGACGCGGAGGTCGAACAGACTCTGGAGGATGAGGGTGCGGGCGCCCTGGATGGCGGCTTCCGCATCGAGCACCTCGATGAGGGGGGCGAGACCTTCCTTGTGCCGGGCCTCCCGCAGGCGCCGGGACTCCTCGGCCGCGGCCAGGGCTTCCCTGGCGGCCGCATGCCTGGCCTGGGCGGCGATGACGGACTCCTGCGCGACGCGGACCTCGTGCTCGGCCTGCTGCTGCTTGAAGCTGCGCATCTCGAGCGCGGCCCGCTCCTGGGCGCGCGCGGCCTTGGCCTTGGCCACGTCCGGCGCGGAGAAGACCTTCCACTTCACGCCCACCCCGGCCCAGGTCCAGCTGCCCTTGTCGGCCCAGGAGTGGTGCAGCGTGCCTGCGCCCAGCTCGAGGCCGACCTCCGGGAGGAGGCTGCCCCGGGCGGCCTTGGCGCCTTCCCCGGCGGCCTTGGCCTGCAGGTCCGCGGCGACCAGGTCCCCGCGGAGGGGCGTGCCCTGAGCCGCAGCGGGAGCAGCGGGTTCCAGGGAAGTGGCCAGCGGCCCCTCCACTGGGCCGGTGCCCGTCAGGAGGCCCAGACCCGACCGGGCCGAGCGGACCTGCTTGATGACCTCCGCCTTCTGGGCGTCCGCCTGGGCGTGGAAGGCCTTGAGGCGCTGGAGCTCCGACTCGAGCATGAGCCCCTGGCTGACCCGGGCGCCCACGAAGTCCTCCAGGCCCTGGATCCAGGCCCGGGTGTCGTCCACCCACTTCAGGGCCTGCTCCGCCACCTGGGTGCCGAAGTAGGCCTCCACCACCAGCTGGGCCGTCTCCTGCTTGCGGCGCTCCTGGCTGGCCAGCTCAGCCTGGGCCATGTATTCCCCTGCCCGCCGGGCGGCGCTGAGGCGGCCGCCGGTGTAGAGGGGCTGCTGCACCACCGCCGAGCCGCCATAGGCACCGACGGCGTCCGGGTGGTTGAGGGTGAGCGGGTTGAAGTCCGCGGCCCCGATGCGGGCCTGGTTCAGCTTGATGCCGAAGGCCATCATGGGCTCGTCGGTGCGGATCCCGTAGGCGTTCAGGGTCACGGTGGGGAGCCGGAGATCCCGGTAGCCCTCGGCCTCCGCCTGCCGGCTCTCCACCATGGCCTGGCCGGCGCGGAGGCCCGCCTGACCCGTCCAGGCCTTCCGGATGGACTGGGCCAGGGTCAGGGGCTCCTGGGCCAGGCCAAGGGCCCCGCCTGCAACCAGCAGCAGGACCAGGGTCGATATTTTCTTAATGTTCATAAAGGAATACTCCTCGACAAAAAAACGGCTGCGGACAGCCACTCCCCTCTTCACTTCAGGGCCTTGTAGATCACCCTCGCCCGGTCGCTCACATGCCCGCAGACCAGATCGCAGAGGTCCCCGACCAGGGGCATGATGGGCGTGAAGTAGACGGCGTTGCCTTCGGGTTCCCGGGCCACCAGGCCCACCCGCACCAGGCAGGCCAGGTGCTTGGAGGCATTGGCCTGGGAGAGGCCCGCGGCCTCGGCCACGGCTCCCTGGCTGAGGGGCTCCTTGGAGTCCAGCAGGGAGCGCAGGATCTTCAGGCGCGAGGCATCCCCCAGCGCGCTGAAGAGGCCGCTCACTTCGTCGATCATGGGATTGCTGAGCTGGTGATTCACAGAATCAACTCCATGCGACTATATTCATCCAGTTTTGACTTCTGTCAAGCCGAAACTGACCAGCGTCTCTTTGAGAACTGTATACCCATTGGAGCATCCAGCCACCCAGGATTCCATCGCACTGGCAATAAGAGGCAGGAACGTGACGGAGGTCATGCCTGGGGGGCAGAGTTGCTAGGCTGATAGTGGAGATTCCCGTGGACGACCTGGACCTGCGCGCCGCCAAGATCCGCCTGCTCTGCACCGACATCGACGGGGTGCTCACCACGGGCGCCCTCCACTACGGACCGGAGGCGGGCCACACCAAGGCCTTCAACGTGCGGGACGGCGCGGCTACCAAGTGGCTGCAGCTGGCCGGCATCCCGGTCGCCTTCATCTCCGGACTGGACGCCGGCGCCACGCGGCACCGGGCCCAGGACCTTGGGGTGGTGGACTGCTTCGCCGGCCACCTGGACAAGCTGCCGGTGCTGGACCAGCTCTGCGCCAAGTACGGCCTGACCTACGATCAGGTGGCCCACCTGGGCGATGACCTGCCGGACCTGCCCCTGCTCACCCGCGTGGGCCTGGCAGGCTGCCCCGCGGACGCCGCGCCGGAGGTGAAGGCCGCCTGCCACTGGGTGACGGAGGTGCCCGGTGGCCACGGCCTGCTGCGCCTGGTGGCCGAGCGGATACTCAAGGCCCAGGGCCGCTGGGCCGACACCCTGGACAAGTATGGGGTCTGAGATGAAAGCGCTTGCCGTTCTGCTCGCCGCCGCGACCCTGAGCCTGTCCGCCCAGGAGGCCGACCTCGGCGCCCGGATCCAAGGCCTCCTGCCCATGGGGGACCTCCGGGACCTCACGAACAACCAGCCGGGCCTCGGCGCCGCGGGCTTCGTGTCCTTCACATTCGGCAGCGGCGTGGTGCTGCGCCCACTCCTGGGGCTGCAGTACGTTCCCCAGGGCGCCACGGCCAGCCTGCCCGGCACCAAGACCTCCGTCACCTCGGTGGACCTGATGCTGGATGCGCTCTGGTTCCCTGGCGACGACCCAGACCATGGGCCCTACCTGGTGGGCTCGGTGGGCGGCCAGCAGTGGCGCGTGACCGCCACCGGCGCCAGTCCCTCCACCCAGACTGCCGCCCGGCTTGGGCTCAGCGGCGGCCTGGGCTACCAGCTCACGCCAAAGCTCGGCTTCGAGACCCGAGCCCAGTGGAGTCCCGTGGAGAAGAACCTCACGGCCACCGCACTGATGATCGGGGCCACCCTGAAGTTCTGAGCTTCAGCGGCTCACGTGGGCGTTGTAGCCGGCACTGCGCAGCTTCTGGCCCTGGGGCTCGTCGTCCGGAATGATGTAGTCCACTTCGGCAGGGGTATAGGTCCGGTGGCTGAGATCCATCACCAACAGCGGGCCCACGCGCTGGCTCACCAGGCGACCTGGCAGCAGATAGACACTTCCCTCAGGTTGAAACAACATGGATTCACCTTCAGGCCATTAGATAAAATCCAAGGCCCGCAGGGAATACGCTTGATTGACTACCTGGAAATAGGTAATCGGCCGGTGGCGCCGCTCACCAGCTGGACCGCCAGGGCGTCATGGCGCCGCCGCACGGGCTCCAGGTCGAAGGCCACCAGCCGCCCCTGCCGGACGCGCACAGCCCCATCCACGATGGTGTAGGCGGCCGGGGCCGGCGCGCAGAGCAGCAGCGCCCCCACGGGATCGTGGACCGCCCCGCCCGCGAAGCCCAGGGCCGCGAGGTCGAAGAGGGCCAGGTCGGCGCAGAGGCCCGGCGCCAGCTGGCCGATGTCTGTGCGCCCCAGGACCCGGGCGCCGCCCCGGGTGGCGAGCCGCAGGGTGTCGCGCACGGTCATGGCCCCGGGTCCCCGGTCGCAGCCGTAGGGCTCCGCGGCGATGCCCACGCGCTGCAGCAGCATGGCCATGCGGGCCTCGCCCACCATGTGCGCGCAGTCGTTGCTGGCGCTGCCGTCGACGCCGAGGCCCACGGGGACGCCCGCGTCGAGCATGGCCCGCACCGGGGCGATGCCCGAGGCCAGGCGCATGTTCGAGGAGGGGCAGTGGGCCACGCCGGTGCCCGTGGCGGCGAAGCAGGCCTGGCCCGCCCCATCCAGCTTCACGCAGTGGGCGTGCCAGACGTCCGCCCCCACCCAGCCCAGGTCCTCCGCATACTGCGCCGGCGTGCAGCCGAACTTCTCCCGGGAGTAGGCCACGTCGTGGTCGTTCTCGGCGAGGTGCGTGTGCAGCCGCACGCCGCGCTGCCGCGCCAGCAGCGCCGTCTCGCGCATGAGGTCGCGGCTCACGGAGAAGGGCGAGCAGGGGGCCAGCGCCACCTGCAGCATGGAGCCCGGCGCGGGGTCGTGGTAGCGCGCGACCAGCCGGTCCATGTCGGCGAGGATGTCCGCTTCGCGCTCCACCACGCTGTCCGGGGGCAGCCCCCCGGTGCTCTGGCCCACGCTCATGGCCCCGCGGGTGGCGGTGAAGCGCATGCCCGCCAGCCGGGCGCCGTCAATGCTGTCGTCCAGCCGGCAGCCGTTGGGGAACAGGTAAAGGTGGTCGCTGGTGGTGGTGCAGCCGGACAGCAGCAGCTCCGCCATGGCCACCTGGGTGGACACGCGGAGCATCTCCGGGGTGAGCCCCGCCCAGATGGGATAGAGGCCCCGCAGCCAGGTGAAGAGCTCCGCGTCCTGCACCGCCGGGATGGCCCGCGTCAGCGACTGGTACATGTGGTGGTGCGTGTTCACGAAGCCCGGCAGCACCAGGTGGCCCCGGGCGTCGATGACCTCGTCCGCGCTGGCGGGCAGCTCCGCCGCGGGCCCGATGGCCTCGATGCGGTCGCCGCGGATGAACACGGAGGCGCCGTGGAGCTCGCGGCCCGCGTCATCCATGGTGGCCACGCAGAGGGCATCCCGGATCAGGAGGGTGCGTGAGGTCGGGTCGGGCATGGGGGCACCTTCTCGCAGCGGGGCCTTCCAGCCTACTCGAACACCACGGTCTTGTTGGCGTAGGTGAGCACCCGGTGGTTGAGGTGCAGGCGCACGGCCCGGGCCAGGGCTAGGCGCTCCATGTCCCGGCCCTTCCGGACCAGGTCCTCGGCGGTGTCGCGATGGCTGACGCGGACCACGTCCTGCTCGATGATGGGGCCCGCATCCAGGTCTTCGGTGACGAAGTGCGCCGAGGCCCCGATGATCTTCACGCCCCGGGCGTGGGCCTGGTGGTAGGGCTGGGCCCCGGCGAAGGCGGGCAGGAAGCTGTGGTGGATGTTGATGACCTCGGGGAAGGCCCGCAGGAAGTCCCCGCTGAGCACCTGCATGTACTTCGCCAGGATCACCAGGTCCACCCGCTCCCGGCGCAGCAGCTCCAGCTGCCGCTGCTCCTGCTCGGCCTTGGTGGCGGCGCTGATCGGGAAGACGTGGAAGGGCAGGCCCAGGGGCTCCACGTGGCGGCGCAGGTGGTCGTGGTTGCTGACCACGCAGGCGATCTCGGCCCCCAGCTCCCCGGCCTGGTGGCGCCAGAGCAGGTCCAGCAGGCAGTGCTCCTGGCGGCTGCACCAGAGGGCGATGCGCGGCACCACGTCAGAGAAGTGCAGCTCCCAGTGGCCACCCATGGGCTCGGCCACCGCCGCCAGCTCCCGCCGGAGGGCCGCCCGCCCCTCGGCGTCGGAGTCCTCCTCCCACTCGATGCGGCCCAGGAAGCGGCCCGCCTGGAGGTCCGAGTGGTGGTCCGAGTCCACGATGTTGCCGCCGCGCTCAAACACGAACCCGGACAGGCGCGCCACGATGCCCCGCTGGTCCGGGCAGGAGATGAGGAGGATGGCGGTGGGTTTGGTCATGGATCGAGGCCGGGATGCACGGGGAGTGGGGCAGGCCCCCCCGCAGGAGGGTCTGCATCCCAGGTTACACGACCGGGGCCCCGGTTCTGGCTAGTGGACGGTGCGCCAGACCCGCGGCCTCGCGAAGCGCTGGGCGGGGTTGCCCGAGATGGTGACCAGCTGCGCGGCGGTGGAGCTGCCGTCCTGGCTGGCCTGGCTGCCGCTCGGGACCATGCCCCCCTGGATGGCGCCCTGGGTCCCCATGGGAATGAAGTCCGAGGCCACCCCCGACCAGGTCTGCTTGAGGCCGCTGGGCGAGGAGAGACCGGTCCGGTTGTCCGTCACGATGGGGTTCATCACGTCCCTGATGAGCCAGCTGGAGGTATTGCCAGTCCCGCCCTGGCAGGGGTCCGAAGAGGTGGGGGTGAAGTAGGCGTAGTACAGGCTCCCCGCCACGACCAGGGGTGGGTTGATCCCCTTCGGGACGAAGCCCGTGCCACTGGCGGCGGCGGGGAAGCTGACGCAGTAGCCGAAGACATTGCTCTGGGCCAGGTAATAGCTGGAGCAGCCGGGCGTGATGAGCTTCAACACCGAGTCGCTGCAGGGGTCGGTGGGCGTGGTGCTCACGGTGTTGCCGGTGAAGTCCTTCAGCTGGCTGGAGGCGATGCCCGCGTCGGTGCCCGAGATGCTGTTGAGGCCCAGGGCGTAGCTGTCCTGACGGTCGAACACCACTGTCAGCCGGTGCTGGGTGGGCGTGGGGTTGGCGGTGGTGTAGGCGCGGTCCAGGGGGTTGTTGCGGTCGCCACTGACCATGGCGATGCCCACCGCTGCGGGAATGGCGGAGGTGGCGGACGAGGTCGCGCCGGGGAACAGACCCACGCGGAAGGGGGCCGGTGGGGTGGTGTAGCGGGCACCCTTGTTGGCGTTGTCATCCCGGTAGACCTTGCGGAGCGCCCAGTCCGAGAGCTTGGAGCTGTCCATGCGGAAATTGGTGAAGGGCGCGGCTGTGGCCACCTGCTTGGAACCCCAGGCCCAGAGGCCGCCGCGGTAGTCCAGGAAGTAGGCCCGCTGGGTCAGGCCGGAGTTGAGGATGAACTCGAAGGGCACCAGGCCCGAGCCCACGGGACCGATGGCGGGAGTGCCCGCCGCAGCGGCATCGCTGGTCAGGTCCAGGGCGGCCAGGACGCTGCCGGAGGAGACATCCAGAGCCACGACCGAGCGGCCGAGGGGTGTCGGCTTGGAGGATGCATCCAGGAAGTTCGCCTCCACGTCCGGGGTGCTGAAGCCGCCGCCCAGGAAGACCGCGTCGCGGAGCTTGCCGTCGGCATCCAGGACCCGGCCGATGCCGGGCGGGCAGGTGGAAAAGCCGAACTTCCCGAGCAGGCCCTGCACGGTGGCGAGGCTCGGGGCTCCGGACCCGATCCGGGCTGCGGGGAACGTCGCCGCCTCATCCGGCACCAGGACCCAGCGGAGGGTCGGCGCGAAGGGATTGCTGACATCCAGGGCATAGTAGCTGCGCCCTCCCTTGCCGAGACCGAAGACGGCCACGGCAAGCTCCCCGCTGTCCACCACCCCATTGCCGGAGCCGCCTCCGGCGGGCGGCAGGTCCAGGTGGTAGAGGGTGGGGCTGCCATCCACCATGAAGCGATGGGTGTTGCTGGAGACCGTCAGGTAGTCCAGCCTGGACAGGAAGTCCGTGGGCATGAAGCTCCAGAGCTCCTGGACCGCCCCGGTGACCAGGCCGTTGGTGCCGGTCTTGGTGACCTCACCGAAGGCATGCAGCCAGCCCTGGTTGGTGCCCACCAGGATGAGGCGGAACCGGCTGCCGCCCACGGCGCTCAGGTTCGAGTAGCTGCTGAGCGATGGGCTCACGGAGCTCCAGCTGTACTCGAGGGTGGCCGGGGCGGAGTTGATGACGTCGCCCATGATGGTGGCCCGGTTGGCCGTGGGCTTCCCGCTGCTGGCGAGCTGCGTGATGTCGGCTCCCGCGGCGTGCTGGATGATGGACTGCTTCTGGGCCAGACCCGCTGAGGAGGTGGCCGACACCGAGGTGGCCACGTAGTTCTTCAGGCCCGTGTTGGCATGGTTGAAGGCATCCCCGGAGTCCGTGAAGGCCTGCAGGGTCGTGGCTCCCGGGATGCGTGTGTAGAGAGTCCGGGCAGTGCCGACGGGCCCGTTGAGCAGAGCACTGCTCGCGCTCCAGATGGCGGTGCCGGCACTCAAGGTGCTGGTGGCGGCGCCACTGCGGTCCAGGATCCTGATGGCGCCATTCACCTCCTGGGTCGCGAAGGACAGGAGGTCCCCGGGCCACAGGACTCCCCCGTAGCTGGGAGGGTAGAACTGGCCGGTGTAGAACTGCTGGCCAAGGCTGGCTCCCACGAAGGGGAGGGTGGGCGCGGCGGTGGCCTGGTTGCCGACGGCAGCGATGGCAATGCGGAAGGCGTACTCGATGCTGCTGGTGAGCCGGTCCGGGTTCGTCGCATCGAAGAAGTAGACCGAGCTGTCCCTCGCTACGCCCCGGGCCGGATACTCGGTGGGCGCAATGGGATCGGGAACCCAGTCGTTGCTTGCGCTGGTCTGGCCATAGGGCTGGTCCCAGCCCACAAAGGGGTGGTAGGAGCTGAGCGCTCCGGTGGAGAGTCCCGGGCGCCCTGTGATGGCGGCAAGGAAGAGGCTGCGCTTGGGGCTCGAGGCATCCGTGTAATGGCCGGCCAGGCTGACGCCCACGGTCATGGTCGTCACCAGGTGATCCTGGCTGTAGGCAATTCCGTTGCGTTTCCTGAGGGCGAAGGGAAGGAACGACGAGGGCGTGCCGGTGCGGGCGATCGTCCCAGGATCCAGGGCCGCCAGGTAGACCGTGCTGCTCGTGCCCAGGGATGGGTCCGCCAGGTGGGCCGCGGCCCCGGCCATGGTGAAGAGGTTCCAGTATTGGCCGCTCCGGTTCACGAGGTTCGGGTTGCTGAGCAGGACCTGGTTGCCCTGGAGCGCGTTGAAGGTCTCGGAGCCCAGGGTGCCCGTGACGTAGGGCGTCGTCAGGTTGGCGTTGTTGCCGAGGCTCACGTTGCCGTTGTTGTCGATCCCGTCCGTGAAGAGGAGCAGGAAGTGCTTCCCGCACTGGGCCACATTGGTCCCTTCCACGGTGTTGAAGACGCTGTTGGGGTCGCTGAACTGGGCCAGCGTGCGCGCCATGGCATAGGTGAGGGCGGTGTCACCCGATGGGAAGAGCCGGGCGATGCGGGCCATGCCCAGCGCCGAGTTCCCGGTGGTGGAGGTGGGTCCCTGGGCGGCCGTATTGTTGAGCAGGGGCCAGCCCGAGTCCACCCCGTCCAGCCTGCCGGTGGAGGGGGCGCTCGCCAGGGTGGTCGTGCTGTTGTCGTCGATGGTGGTGGCCGTGCCCACCCCAGCCTCGCTGGCGGCATCCAGGCAGCGGAAGGCCCAGTAGACGTCCCCTTGGTGGGCCACCCAGCTCTGGAGGTGCGCCTTCTTGATGGCCTGGAGGCGGGTGAGGGCCGGGACCCGGTAGTTGGAGGCTTCGTCATACACCACGCCGGCGTAGCTCCCATCCTGGTTGCAGATGGGAACCCGGATCTGGCCCCAGGTCCCGGTGGGGCCGAAGCCCTGACCCCAGGTGACGCTCCCTTGGTTCTTCACCAGACTGGCAGTGACCGCATCGAAGGCGATGTAGCTGCCCGCCAGCGACGAGTCCGTGGTGTAGTTGGGGGCCGTGGGTTTCGTGTTCTGGTACTTGCCGTTGTAGAGCCAGGCCAGATAGGCCGGACGGTAGGCGACGCCATAGAGGTAGCAATGGGTCTGCGCGTAGGAGGAGGAGCCCGTCAGCCCCGCCCCGGCGAGGTCAGAGGTGAGGACCCCGTAGGTCACGCCCTCGTACTTGTAGCAGGTATCAAACTCGACCTGCTGGCCGCTGCCGTAGGTGGCCGCGCCCTTGATCTGGCGGTCCAGGATCGTGGCCGAGCTCAGGGGTACCCCGGAGGAGCCCTGGTCCATGACCTTCCAGGGGATCGGGATGTCGATGGTCCGCCCAGTGGCAGCATCTTTGAGCCGGACATGGCTGGCGGCCCGGATCCAGTTCCGGACATCAGCCGAGCCGAAGCTCGAGCCGGCCAGCCCCGAGCTCTGGTTGGCATCGGCGGCGGTGACTGCCGTCCCGTCTGGCTTCCGCAGGGCTTCGTAGGGGGCGGGCGCGGATGTTGTTCCGGAGAGCCAGGGCCGAGTGACCCCGGAATCGTAATTGGCCCCCGTGCTGGCATCCAGGGCCACCGTTACCCCGGCCGCAGTGCCACCACTGATGGCGTTGGTGCAGTAGGCGGGGAGGGTCGCGTTGATGCTGGTGGCGGAGCTCAGGGTCGTGCCGGCAGTGGTGGTCCCGAGAGCGGACGGTAGGCCTCCCGGGCAGGTGTTGGCCGTGCCGGGTGTCGTCGACCAGACGATCTTGTTGTTGCCGGTGCCTGTCCCCTGGGTGGCGAAGTAGGTCTGGAAGATCAGCTGGGAGCCCGCAGGGATCGTGGCGCCACTGGCAATGGGGGTGCTCGGCGAAGAGGCCAGCGCGACCTGGATCGGGGCGAGCTTGGTGTAGTCCGTGGCGTTGTAGGTGAAATGGACGAAGTCCGGGACCTGGAAGGTGACCTGCGACTGGAAGGTGCCGGGGCCGAGCTGGGTCGCGGTGGGCGAGCCCAGAATCACCCAGTCCGCAGACCAATAAACCGCCGCATTGATCGAAGCCTCACCCTCGGCCATGACATGGGTCAGGGTGGCGGTCAGGGTGACCGTACTGCCCGGGGCGTAAGGGCCCGACGGGCTCACACTGATCGGGGACACCGTGAAAGTGCCGGGCGAGCTGCCCTGGGCTCCGGTGCTGGTGCTTGCCCCGGCGGTGTACTTTGTATGATCGTTCGCCCCGACAGTTGAGGAGTTGCTCACGGGAGTGAACTGTATGCTGGCGGAGGCAGACCCGTTTCCGCTTGCACCTGCCTGGATTGTCAGGGTGAAGGGCGTGTTGCGCACGAACGAACTCGAGCACCCGCCATTGCCGGAGCCGCTGGACGGCTGCGAGCAGTGCCCGGCCGGGGTGACTGGCACAAAGGTGCCGGTGCCATCCGCGTTGATGGTGAGTGTGCCCTGGGCGGAGGCCAGCACATCGTTGCCTGAGGTGGCCGATATCTGCCAGCTGTTGTTGGGCTGGACCCCCCCGGATGCCGGTGTGTAATAGAAGAGCATGTACCGGTAGTCGTCGGCGTCGGTGGTGTCCTGGTTCTGATAGAGCGGGTGGAACATGAGGCTCGCCATGGAGCGGGAGAAGTCGAACACCGAGACGATCTCGGGCTTCGGCAGGTTGATGCTGGACTGCTGGAAGAGGTCCAGGAAGTCCGCGCTGCCAGCCTGCAGCTTGGGGTCCAGCTGCGCCCGCGCCGGCAATGCCGCCAGCAGAACCAGGACCAGCGCCAGGCCAAATCGAAGCGGAATGGGGAGGGCACGGCGCATGATCCTGCTCCTGGACACCTGGACGGCTAGGGCGACACCTGGACGGGCGTGGACACCCAGACCTCCCGGGCGTGGACGAAGGTTGCAGCGCCCTGGGTGACCTGGGCGTCGGCGCGGATGGCCCACAGGTTCATGGAATTCCCCGGCTTGCTGTTGAGGGGCATGCTCGGAGCGCCCATGTAGGTGAGGCCGAGGGTGGTGCCCTGGGTGGTCCCGGTCGGCCCGGCGAGGCTCAAGTCCGTCGGAGGCGTTCCACCCGGCACATAGGCGGTGGGGGAGGTCGGAGACAGCGAGGCGATGTCGTAGGCGGATCCGGACAGGGCGGTGTGCTGGGACAGGAAAACCTTCAGACTGGTGAAATTCTGGGCAGTCGAACTGGACGACGCCGCCTGGGCCGCCTGGCCGTTATCCTGATCGATCCAGTGGATGGCCCACTCCAGCCCGGAATCGGCCACGTTGCGCGCCATGGCCCCCTGGCGACCGAAGCCCACGGTGACGATGTCCCGCAGGGCGTTCCGGGACATGCCCACGGCGGCGACCGTGAGCAGCACCAGCAACATGAGGGCCACGACGATGGTGATGCCCCCGGTCTGGGAGCGGTGCTGGTGCCAGGAGCCTGCCTCTCGCATGGGAGTCCTCTCAGTTCGTGGCCAGGCCCGAGTGCCGGGGCACGACGATCAGGCTCTGGGTGAAGGTCCGGTAGGCGAGGGCCCTGCCCGCCGCGGCATATTCGGACCGCTGGGTGGCAGTGCGGGTCGTCACATCCAGGCGGACCAGGATCGGGATGGACCGGAACCAGTCCGGGATGCCGCGGGTGGTCGTGAAACCGGACCGGCTGGAGGCGGCCAGCTGCGCGTCCAGTCCCGACCGCATCCCGCTGCTCCCATTCCAGCCGGCGTCGAAGCCGGAGGTGGTGGAACCGAGACCCGCCCAGTTCGTCCCCCCGTCGGCGCTGAGGTAGACCTTGAACCCCGCCACGTTCTCCGCGAGGATCTGCTGGGGCTGCGTGGCGGCGAAGCCGGTGGTGCTGTAGTTGCCCTGGTCCCGCACCAAGCAGGGAATCCCGGGGGTGGCCCCGGGGTCCAGGTCCAGCATCTCGATGTGGTAGCGGACCATCTGTGCGGCCTGGGCGAAGAGGGCGTTGCTCCCGATCAGGTGCTTCCCGCCGAGCGGGTCACCCGGGTTCCCGTAGCCCGTGACCCTGGCACTGCTCGGATCAGTGGCAGCCACATGGACAGTGACCGTCGCACCGTTGCGGCTGTCCACCGTGATGGGGACCGCATCCCACGCGTCCTTGAAGATCAGCCACTGGCCGCTCTGGACTTGGCCCGCGTAGGTGGCGCTGCCGGCACAGTTGAGAGTGAACGTGCTGTCGGAGGGAGTCGGCGGGAGTCCCAGCAGCTCCGCGCTCGACTTCTGGGTCGTGGTGCTGCTCAGTGTCGCCTCGAAGGGCAGGGCCTGGTCCAGGTAGAAGTAGAGCTCGTCCGTGGTCTGGGGATCCTCGGAGCCTGCGCTGACGACAAGCGAGTTCGGCAGGACGAGAAAGGGGGGCCAGGTCTCGCTGGTGGAGGGCGAACCATAGAGATTGGTCAGATACATGCAGGCCTGGTTCAGGTCGTCCACCAGCACATCCAGCGACATCCGGTTCCGCCGGGTGCTGGAGATGGACTCGCCCGAGGTGTAGAAGCTGGACATGCTGGCCCGATACACGTTGGCCATGCCGGCCATGAGGGTCATGGTGAAGACCAGGGCTACCAGCAGTTCAACCAGGGAGAAGCCTCGGGCACCCCCGGCGCGGCGGGGCTCAGCCATGGGAGATCATCCGGGTGAGCGTGACGCTACGAACCACCGCGGCCTGGCCAAGAGCCTCGTCACTGAAGACAACCTGGACCGTCAGCGCGGACAGGTGCCCATTGATGGAGGTGCCATCGGAGGGGACGAGAACCCGGGTGGTGCGGGCCGTGAAGAAGGCCTGGCTCCCGGCCGGATCGGTCGAGGCCTGGTCGAAGGCCCCACCCTTGCTGTTGAACTGGTCCAGGGCCGCGGTACTTCCGTCAGCGGTCAGGCTGATGTACTTCCAGTTGGCCTCGGCCGCCGTGCTGTTGCCATTCGTATTCATGAAGATGAGCCAGCTCAGGCGCCCTTCCCGCTCGGCCTGGTCCAGCACCTGCTCGGCCACCAGGAGGGCGGTGCCGAGGCTGCGGCCACCCCGGGTGGCCTTCAGCGCCATCGTCTGGAGCACCGTGAGGCCCAGGATGCCGACGGCCATGATGAAGGCCGTGGCCAGCATCTCGATCATGCTGAAGCCCGCCTGGAGCCGCTGCGGCCGATGTGCCGCCCCGCCCGGCATCAGATCCGCCGCCAGATCCCGTCGCCATCCCGGGCGCCGGGGTTGTAGAACTTGAAGATCGAGGCCCCGTTGTCCAGCACCACGATGAGCCCCATGGGCGCCCCGGGCACGGCGCCGCCGGAGGAGGTGGTGCCCACGATGGGGATGATGAAGGCGGACAGGAAGCGCTTGCTGCTGCCGTTGATCACCACGCGGTGGAGATCCCCGGGGCAGAGGAGGTTCCCGTCGACCAGCAGCCCGCTCATGAGCCCGCTGGTACCGCCGGTGCTCGCGAAGGGCGGGACGGTGGTGATATCGACATTCCGGCCGCCGCCGTCGACGGGCAGCATGGCATTGGTCCACTGACTGGAGGTGACGGCCACGATGCGCGCGCCGGCCTGGGCCCGATCCCCGACAAGGTACCTGAAGGCCGTCGCCACGCTGCTGACCTGGGCGGCGGAGAGGGTGGAGCCGGCGGGGGTCGTCCCGTTGACCACCCCCTGGATGTCGGTGTCGCTGAGGGTCGCGTCCCCGAGGGCCATGAACAGGGGATTGCCCGTGTCCCAGGCTCCCCAGGTGACGATGGCCGTGTCCCGGCCCGTGGCGGCGGCGGCACGGTGGGCGTTGCCCAGGGCCCCCTCGACCTCATCCATGAGGGTGCGCACAGCATTGGCGCTGCGAGGCCCGAGCCGGGTGACCCCCACCGCCGACAGGATGCCGACGACGCCCATGACCAGCATCGTCTCGAGCACTGAATAACCCAGGGAGCGCCTGCGACGGAGGGAAGCTTTCATCTGAGGTCACCTCTCTGGACAAATGGAGACTTGGCTGGCAACAAAATGAACCTGGTTTTCAGTAGTAAAAACTCACGTGGCACTTGGGACTGTCAACGGCCGTGTGAGCAGATCTTGAGGTCGTATGATTTCAATTCAATTTTAATAAATATTTTATTTTCTATTATTTACAACACTGTCATGAGCCCTTCTCTCGCCTTATTGGTCTGGCTGAAAAAATCTAGACACTCCTAAGTGCCTTTCCAACCCGCCCTTCTGAGGCCTCCTCATGCGCCGCTGGCCGGTCCAGGCCTTCAGCAATGGCATTCCCAGCGGCTTGGGAAGCGGTCGCTCCAAATGACTGTTCGGCCTATGTCCAAAAACTAGTCACCTTCGCGTCCCGGGTGAGGTGGCTGATCTGCTCCTCGGGATCGTGAAAGACGTCTGCGCAGGGCCCCGCGGCCTCCGGGGCGCCGAGGCGCAGGTCCCAGAGCACTTCACCTGAATCCGCGTCGCAGACCATGGCCAGCTGGAGGGCAGGATCCAGCAGCGCCTCGTCGATGAAGTCGATGCGGCGAACCACTAGGTGAGAAGACCTGAGCAGCTCGGTGACGAGGTGGTCCTGCGCCTGGTACCGCTCCCGGCGGGTGAGCCCTGGACAGGCCCGCATGAGCACCACCACGATCACCTCGTGTTCGGCCCGGCCAGCGCAGGCGTCGAGGTACTGCGCCACGGTGGTGGTGGTATCCAGGCGGATCTCCGGGGCGATGGCCATGGGCTCCCTCGGTGGTTGTCAGTGAGTGGCGGCGGTGGGCAGCTCGGACGGGTGTCTGTTCGGGGCCTCGCCGCAGCCGAACTCGGGGCCGTAGAGCAGCCGCGGGCAGCAGAGATTGCAGGACAGGAAGCGCTTGGCAGCTGGCACATTGAGCAGGTCGGCGACCCGCCGGGAGGCACCCTCGGGTTCCTCCATGGTGGTCCCAAGCCAGATGTTTTCCGGCGCGCCGCCGTCCAGCCAGCTGCTCAACCACTGGATGAAGAGGCGACCCGGCTCCGTGGGCGTCCTGGCATAACGCTCCGTGGCCTGCTGCAGGGCGGCCTGCAGCTGGCTCAGGATCCGCTCGGGGTGCCGGGTGAGGACCATCCAGGTCAGGTGGGGCGTCTGGCGCATGGTGTCCAGGGCCACGTGCCGCGCTTCCTCGACCTCGAGGCGCGCGTCCCAGAAGTCCCCCATGGAGTTCGTATAGACCTTGAAGCCGCCACCCGTCCCAGCTGCCAGCTCCTCGAAAGACAGGGCCTCGTCCGGGGTGGAGGCGAACTGCCGGCGCGTCCCGAAGCGGAGCGGCCCATGAAGCTGACGGGACCTCCGACAGGTGGGCTCATCGTCTTCCCAGCCCTGCCAGAAGTTGAGTGTGATGGGCTCAGTGAAGGCGGCTGGGGGCATGGTGGTCATCCAGGGGATCTGGCCAGCGATGGGAAGACCGCCCTGTAGCAACCCGAAGGTCCCCGTATGGCGGTCCATGGTAGATGCCCAACTTGAGGCCGTGCCAAACCCTGTCAACCACCCGAAGAGTTGACCCGCCCATCGCCTGTGGGGCCCCCGCGGCCCACAACAGCAGACAAAGCGAGGCCCGGCTTGGCTTCGTGCAGTTCCATGGAAGGGCGCGGATGACTCTTCCAAAATTCTGGACAGGTAATGGCGCAAAGTCTTGTCTCAGAAAAGAGCAAAGACTCTGATTCCGTGTTTAAGGATTTGTCTGGATTTAGGGTTTTACAGGAAGGGCGAAGACCTGGTTCCGGATCAGGTCCTCGGTCTTCCAGGGGGCGGCCCCGCCACCCAGGTATTTCTGGAACCACTCCAGGTGCGCGTTGTAGTAGACGGGCATGGACTTCAGGTTGTCAGGCCAGTGGCCGTCGTGCTTGAAGACGATGAGGCGGCTGGGCACACCCATCTCCTGCAGTCCCGTGAAGAACTGCAGGCTCTGCGTGTAGGGCACGCGGTAGTCCCGCTCACCGGTGATGACGAGACAGGGTGTCTTGAAGGCCCCCACCCGGCTGCTGGGGTTCATGCGCTCGTAGGCCTGGCTCTTCTCCCAGGGCGTGCCCGTGAGGTCATGCTCCGGGAACCACAGCTCCTCGGTGGCGCCGTGCATGGCGCGCAGGTCGTAGACACCCATCATGGCCGCCAGGGCCTTGAAGCGCGTGGTCCGGCCCTCCAGCCACATCATCGCGTAGCCGCCCCAGCTCCAGCCCATGGCGCCCATGCGGTCCGGGTCCACATAGGGCAGCGCCGCGAGGTGGTCGGCCACCTTGGCGACGTCCTCCATCACCTTGCCGTCCCAGTCCCCGCTGATGGCATCCGTGAAAGCCTGCCCGTAGCCCGTGGAGCCGTGCGGATTCGGGAAGGCCACGATGTAGCCCGCGCCGGGATAGACCTGCCAGTCGCCGCGCAGCGTGTCGGACCACATCATCTGCGGGCCGCCGTGGACGTTCAGGATCAGGGGATATTTCTTCGCGGGGTCGAAGCCGTGGGGCTTCACCAGGAAGACGTGGATGGCCTTGCCGTCGGCCCCCTTCACCCACTGCTCTTCGGCGGGCCGGAAGTCCACCTCCGCCGCCAGGGCCTGGTTGAAGTCCGTGAGCCGCTTCGTCTCGCCGGTGGCGAAGGTGTGGCGCCAGACCTCCACAGGCTCGCCCACGCGGGTCTTGGTCAGGAAAACCGCCTTCTGGTCTGGACTCACCGCGAATTCCTTGATGCTCAGGCCCTCCAGCATGCGGGTGAGCTTGCCGGTGGCCACCTCGACGCGGTACAGGGGCCAGCGGCCCTGCTCCTCCACCGTGAACCAGAGCGTCTTGCCGTCGGCGGACCACCGGAAGGCATCCACCCAGTTGTCGATGCCCTCCGTGAGCACCTTCCGGGTGCCCGTGGCGCGCTCGAAGACCGCCAGGCGGAACCGGTCCGACTCATGGCCCGCCTTCATTTGCATCCGGTAGGCGATGTACCGGCCGTCCGGCGAGTACTTCGGGTCGCTGTCCGCGGCGGGGTTGTCGCCGGTGATGCGGCGCGGGGTGCTGTCGCCGTCGAGCGCGATGAGGAAGAGGTCGTTGTTGGTGCTGCGCGCCGGCACGGGATCCGTGTTGGTGGTGACGCAGACCTCGCGGCCGTCGGGGCTCAGGTCCCAGGTCTGCCAGAAGCCCGGGTAGTCCTGCCTGCCGGAGGTGAGCGCCGCCACCTTGCCGTCGAAGGTGCTGGTGAACAGGTGCGAGTATTGGAAGTCCCGCCACTCGGTCCAGTGGCGGTAGAGCAGGGAGTCCGCCAGATGGGCCTGCACGGGGCCCGACTCCAGCTTCGCGCCCAGCTCCTTGTGCTTCGCCCCGTCCGCCATGGCCTCGGGAAAGACGGAGGCCTCGAAGACCACCCGGGCGGCCCCCGCCACCACCTTGGGGGCGCCCACGCCAGGCTCGAAGGCGGTGAGCTTGCGGGCCTCGCCGCCGCCCGCCTCCAGGGCCCAGAGCTGGCTGCCGCCCTCGCGGCTCGAGAGGAAGTAGAGCGTCCTGCCGTCCTTCGACCACTGGGGCGAGGTGTCGGCCTTGCCCGAGAAGGTGAGCTGCTTGACGGCACCGGTGGCGGTCTCCAGCACCCAGAGCTGGGTGCTCTGCTTCGAGGCCGGCAGGTCGGCGGTGGACACCTCGAAGGCCAGGCGGGCGCCGTCCGGACTGAGGGCCAGGTGCTGGACGCCCTTGAGGCGGTAGAGGTCCTGGAGCTGGAAGGCCCTTTTCTCCGCCGCCAGGGCCGGAGACGCAAGCAGGATGAGGGCAGGCAGGCAGCGCAGTAGCGGGAACATGGGGCCTCCGGACGGAACCAGGATCGCACGGGCCGCAGGTCCCCAAGGTATCCTGGGCCATGCTGACCACAGACCGCTCCGACGCCCCCCGCCACCGGGGGATCTTCTGCAACCGGACCCTCAACCTGCGGTCGGTGCGGGCCGTCGGCTACGACATGGACTACACCCTGGTGGACTACCGGGTGGACGCCTTCGAGCGCATGGTCTATGGCCAGGCGCGGGAGCGTCTGGCCGCCGAGGGCTGGCCCGTGGCGGACCTCGACTTCGACGGCGGCATGGTGACGCGGGGCCTGGTCATCGACACCGAGCTGGGCAACCTGGTGAAGGCCAACCGCTTCGGCTTCGTGAAGCGGGCCATGCACGGCACCCGGATGCTGGGCTATGCCGAGCAGCGGGAGGCCTACGCCCAGGTGCTGGTGGACCTCAGCGAGCCCCGCTGGGTCTTCCTGAACACCCTGTTCTCGCTGTCGGAGGGCTGCCTTTTCGCCCAGGCGGTGGACCTCCTGGACCGGGGCGCCCTGCCCCGTCCTTTCGAATACGCCAGCCTCTACCGGCACATCCGGGCCCGGGTGGACGCACAGCACCTGGAGGGGCGCCTGAAAGCCGCCATCGCCGCGGATCCTGACCGCTTTGTGGTCCAGGATCCCGAGGCCGCCCTGGCCCTGCTGGACCAGAAGATCGCGGGCAAGAAGCTGCTGCTGATCACGAACTCGGAGTGGGAGTTCACCTCGAAGATGATGGCCCACGCCTACGACCGCCACCTGCCCGAGGGCATGACCTGGCGCGGGCTCTTCGACGTGGTGGTGGTCAGCGCCCGCAAGCCCGCCTTCTTCACCGAGTCCGGCCCCTTCTTCGAGGTGGTAGACGAGTCCGGCCTGCTGCGGCCCCTGGCGGGCCCGCTGCGCTCCGGCGGCATCTACCTGGGCGGGTCCGCGGCCCAGGTGGAGCGGGACCTCGGCATCTCCGGCGACGAGCTCCTCTACGTGGGCGACCACATGTTCGGGGATGTCCACGTGAGCAAGCGCACCCTGAGCTGGCGCACCGCCCTGGTGCTGCGGGAGCTGGAGGCGGAGGTGGCGGCCCTGGAAGGCTACAAGGCCACGGAGCGGCACCTCCAGGTCCTCATGCGGGAGAAGGAGACCCTGGAGGCCCGCCTCTCCCAGACGCGCCTGGCCCTGCAGCGCCGCCACGCGGGCTACGGGCCCGCCAGCGCCGAAGAGCCGACCCTGGAGGCCCGGGTCCAGGACCTGCGGGGCCAGCTGCTGGCCCTGGACGCGGAGATCGCCCCCCTGGCCCAGGCGGGCACGGAGCTGACCAACCCGCGCTGGGGGCTGCTCACCCGCGCCGGCAATGACAAGAGCCACCTCACCCGGCAGATCGAGCGCTACGCCGACATCTACACCAGCCGGGTCTCGAACTTCCTCCACGCCACACCCTTCGCCTACTTCCGCTCCCCCCGGGGCAGCCTGCCGCACGACGCGGGGGAACCCCATGTCTGAGCCCGGGGGCCACCTGCCTGGCCTGTTCCTGCAGGCCTTCACGGTCCCCGCCGAGGCCATCGACGGCAACGGCCACGTGAACAACCTGGAATACCTGCACTGGATGCAGGAGCTCGCCAAGGCCCACTCGGACGCGGCGGGCTGGACCCTGGCCCGCTACCGGGAGACGGGCAGCACCTGGGTGATCCGTTCCCACCACATCGACTACCTCCGGCCGGCCTTCGCGGGCGAGGAGCTCGTCTTCGCCACCTGGATCGGGGCCTTCCACGAGCAGACCTCACCGCGGCACTACCTGGTCTGGCGCGAGCGGGACCGCAAGGTCCTGGCCCAGGCCCAGACCCTCTGGGTGTTCCTGGACACCGCCGCGGGCCGGCCCAGCCGCATTCCGGAGGCGTTCCGCGCATCCTTCGAAGTGATCCCGGACGAGAAGACCGTGGTACAGACCCTCCGGACGGGGGCTTACTCCAGACCGTAGACCGTCGCCCCGTAGTGCTCGGCGTCCCTGGGTGGGGCGCTGTTCCAGTGGCCGTAGGCGTGGCTGTCATCGGTCCTGACCCGCAGCGTGTAGCTGCCCTTGGGCAGGTGGACCACCTCGTCCGTGCAGCGGTTCTTGTCGGCGCCGCCGGCGTGGTGCGTGCGCGCCTCGACCATCTCCCACACCCGCTTTCCAGCGGCATCCTCGATCCAGGCCGTGTCTGCCAGCTCGTCATCAGCCGCCTCCCCGAGGGCGTAGATGCGCACCGGGCGGTCCGCCGCGAGCACGAAGACCGCGCTGCGGTTCTCGTTGTTGCCGACCCGCACCAGCTCAGCCAGCACGGGCCCCGGGCCAGGCAGGGACCGCAGGGACAGCGCGCCGACCTCCCCGGGCTGCGGCAGGGAGAGGGTCAGCCCGTAGAGCAGGGGATCGCAGGGCGGCGCCCCCACCCAGTTCGCGGGCGAGTGGCTGCCGTCCGTGACGAAGGTGGCCACGTAGTCACCCGCCGGGAGCTGCAGGGTCTCCACCTGCCGCCGGTTGCGCCGGGCGCCTCCGGCGTACTGGGCACGGTCCGGCGTCATCTCCCACACGCGCTGCCGGGTCCGGGCGTCCAGGATCCAGCCGTAGTCGCTCATGCGTCGCCCCGAGCCCTCCCCCAGGGCATAGAGGTGGAGAGTCACGGGGCGCTGCAGGTGGAAGGCCTGGCTCCACTCGCCCTGGTCCCCGGTGGCGGCGAGCGAGAGGGCCACCCGGGCCCAGCGCAGGGGCGCCTGGAAGGTCGCCACCTCGCGGGGGTCCCCCGCGGGCAGGTAGAGCTCCATGCCGTAGTTCCCCACCTGAGTCCGCCAGCGGCGCAGGAGGCTGGCCTCGTCCGCCCCGAAGGCCGCGAGGAAGCCCCGGGGCCGCTCGGAGGCCCGGGCCGCCAGGTTGCGGCGGTCGATGTCCCGGGTCCACTGCGCGAAGAACAGGCCCTCTCCGAACGCGTGGTTCGAGAAGTAGGCCTCGTAGCTGCCCGCAGGCAGGTCCACGTACTGGTCCGCGACGCGGTAGGCGCCGTCACCGCGGGTGTTGGCGCCGTCCATCTGCCAGGCGACCTCGCGGGTGACCGCGTTCAGGAGCCAGCCGTAGGCGAAGAAGGAGCTGTCCCCGCCGGGATGGCCCAGCCGGCGCAGGCCCGCGCCCCGGGCGTAGACGTGGACCTTCATGGGCCGAGGGAGGGTGAAGCCCTGGCTGCGCACCTCGGCGGTGTCCAGCCCGTGCAGCGAGACGATGCGGGGCTCCGCGGCCCGGAGCGGGAGGCCCGCGGCGGCCAGGAGCAACCCGACGGCCAGGGCGTGGAGGGCCAGGAACAGGGCAGCGGCTTTGGACTTCAGGAAGAGTGGCATGGCAGACCCCGGGGCTGCTTCCAGGCTAGGCCGCCCCGGGGGCGCCGCCCGGCCCGGATCGGCGAGTGGCGGGCCCCCACCGGCGAGCGACCTGGGCCCTACCACTGCTCCAGGAACGCCTGTGCCTCGGCCACCGCCCCGGGGGACAGGTGGGCGAACCGCATGAGGCGGTCGTTGAACTCGTAGTGCAGCTCGCGGTTGTCCTCCAGCAGCATCTCCAGCTGCTCCCGGTGGATGGCCTCGTCGGTCAGGAAGCGCCAGAAGATGGCGTCGGCGATGGCCTTGAGACCCCGGGCCCGGGCCTCCCAGTGGGTCCGGAGCAGGGCTCGCCAGCCGGCCTTCCTGGGCCCGCCCTCCTGGGCGATGCACTCCTGCCAGACGGGACCGGCCCAGGCCTGGATCAGCTCTGCGGCCTCCTCCTCATGCTCGCGGCCCAGGCTGAGCACCAGCTCACCGAGGTCGTAGACCACTGTCTCGTAGGCGAAGTGGAGGCCCTGGCGGGAAGCCAGCCGGGCGTAGTGCAGGAGGTGCCGCGCAGCGTCGTGCATGCGCTCCGGCGTCGAGTGGAAGGTCTCGATGAGCAGGCGGTAGTGGTAGGAGAGGTTCTGGAACCGCCGCAGGTCCTGGTCCTCCAGGGCCTCCCGCACGAGGGTGTTGAGGGACATGACGTGCAGCTCGATGACCGCGTCCCGGCCCAGCTCGCAGGCCAGCCGGGCCGTGTCCACCAGCTGGCCCGCCAGCTCCGAGAGCAGCTCGTGCTGCCGCCGGGTTGCCCCCTCAGCCACCTTCAGGGTCTGGGCCAGGACGTAGGCCTCGGGCCAGGCCTGCTCGCGGGTCAGGAAGTCCTGCCCCTCCCGGGCCAGGCCCGGCACGAACCAGGGCCGGGTTCGGCGCCAGGCGGCGGAGCTCCGGCCGTCGCACTGGATCAGGCCGGTCAGGATGGCGTGGAGGGACTCCAGGGCCAGCAGCACCAGCTGCCGGTCGCCCCGGGCCATGCCCGTCAGGGCCACGTTGGTCACCACATCCACGATCTCGAAGAGGTTGGCCTTGTGGGCCTCGACCCGCCGCCCCCGGGCCAGATCCTGGAGGTCCCGGAGCCCCTTCCGGGTGAGCATGGGCATGAAGAAGCTGGGGCGCAGGAAGCGGCTGATGCCGAAGAGGTAGGGGAGGATGCCCGCCAGCACCACCAGGTAGATGCAGGCCACGGCCCAGATGCCGAACCGCGTGAAGGGGTGCCCGGCCGGGAAGAAGTGCAGGGCCATCACCAGCAGGTTCCCGGCGATGAAGACCGACAGCCCGCCCACGATCAGGGGGTGGGAGACGTAGAGCTTCACCAGCCGGGGCGTGTAGAGGTTCGAGGTGAGCGGCAGGATCAGGGCGATGCTGGTCATGACCACGGCCATGATCTGGTTCAGGGTCCGGCTGGCGGTGGCGAAGCCCGTGGGCTCAAAGTCGGCAGTGCCGCCGTAGTGGGCCGTCACCAGCCCCAGGCAGGCCGCCACCAGGAAGCACGCCGCCGTCAGCACCGCGGGCCGGTGGCCGCTCCAGATACCTGCCAGTCGTCCCTGGGCCATGTCCCTCTTTCGGCGGGGGGCTGGCGCATTCTGATTAATGCAAAGGACCAGCTTCGCCTACAGCCCGGCCCACTCGGCGAGTACGCGCTGGGCCTGGAGGACGGGGCCGTCCTCGCGCCCAAGCACCGGCAGCCGCACGGCGCCGTCGGGACTCAGGCTCGCGCCCTTCTGGCGGCCCACCCAGGCCATGAGCTTCACGGGATCCACGGGGGTCTGCGGGCTCAGGCGCAGCTTGAGCTGGCCCTTGTCCACGCCCACCTCGGACACGGCCAGGACCTGGGCGCGCAGCTTCACCTTGAGCAGCTCGAAGAACCGCAGGGTGTCCTCGTCCTCGTCGGCGATGTGGCCGAAGCGGTCCTCCAGGTCCAGCCGGTAGAGCTCCAGGTCCCGCTCGTCCCGCAGCCGCGAGATGCGCTTGTAGGCCACCAGCCGCTCGGCCGCCTGGTCGATCCAGCGGCGGCTCAGCTGGGCGCCGGGCGCCAGGGCGTCCAGCTTCACGTCGAAGCTGCCGCTGGGCTGGCCCTGCAGCTCCTGGAGGGTCTCCTCCAGCAGCTTCACGTAGAGCTCGAAGCCGATGTCGTGGATGTGCCCGGACTGCTCGCCGCCCAGCAGGTTGCCCGCGCCGCGCAGCTCCAGGTCCATGGCCGCCACCCGGAAGCCCGAGCCCAGCTCCGAGAAGTCTTCCAGGGCCTGCAGCCGACGGCGGGCGTCCTCGCTGATCTCGTGCTTGGGCGGGATCAGCAGGTAGGCGTAGGCCGGCACGTCGCTGCGGCCCACGCGGCCCCGCAGCTGGTAGAGCTGGCTGAGGCCGAAGGTGTCCGCCCGATGGACGATGAGGGTGTTGGCGTTGGGCACGTCGAGACCGTTCTCCACGATGGTCGTGGCCACCAGCACGTCCACGCGGCCCTCCATGAAGGCCAGCATCACCTGCTCCAGGCCCTCGTCGCTGAGCTGCCCGTGGCCCACGGCCACCCGGGCGTCCGGCACCAGCTCCCGCACCCGCGCGGCGATGGCGACGATGGACTCCACGCGGTTGTGGACCAGATAGACCTGCCCGCCGCGACGCAGCTCGAACTGGATGGCGGTCTGCACCAGCTCGTCGCTCCAGGGGGCCACCACGGTCTCGATGGCGAGACGGTCCTTCGGCGGGGTCTCGATGAGGCTGATCTCGCGCAGGCCCGTGAGGCTCATGTGCAGGGTGCGGGGGATGGGCGTGGCGCTCAGGGCCAGCTGGTCCACGTTCAGCCGCAGCTTCTTCAGCTTCTCCTTGTGGCCCACGCCGAAGCGCTGCTCCTCGTCGATGACCACGAGGCCCAGGTCCGCGAACCGCACCTTCGCCCCCAGCAGCTGGTGGGTGCCGATGATGATGTCCACCTTGCCGTCGCCGAGGTCCTGCAGGATCTGCTTCTGCTCGGCGGGATCCACGAAGCGGTTGAGCATCTCGATGCGGAGGGGAAAGCCGGCGAAACGCTCCTTGAAGGTCCGGAAGTGCTGGAAGCAGAGCACGGTGGTGGGACACAGCACCGCCACCTGGCGGCACTCCAGGGCCACCTTGGCCGCAGCCCGCATGGCGACTTCGGTCTTGCCGAAGCCCACGTCGCCCACCAGCAGGCGGTCCATGGGTCGCGGCGACTCCAGGTCGGCCTTGACGGCCTCGCTGGCCTCGATCTGGTCCGGCGTGGGCGAGAAGGGGAAGTTGGCCTCGAAGGCGGCCATGTCCGGCCCGTCCGCGGGATAGGCGTGGCCCTTCTCCAGCTTGCGCTGGGCGTAGAGCTTGAGCAGCTCGTCGGCCATGTCGCGGATGGCCTTCTTGGCCTTGCGCTTGACCTTGGCCCAGCTGGCGCCGCCCAGCTTGTCCAGGGGCGGCAGGTGGCCCTCGGCCCCGGTGTAGCGCTGGACGAGATCCGCCCGCTCGAGACTGACATTCAGCTGGCCGCCGTCGGAGTAGCGCAGCTGCAGGACCTCCTGCTCCTCGCCACCCACGGTGAGCGTGGCGAAGCCGATGAACTCGCCGATGCCATGGTCCAGGTGCACCACGCGGTCCCCGGGCTTGAGGTCCCGGAAGTCCGACAGGAAGGCCGCGCTGCGGGACTTCTTGGGGGCGGACTGGGCCACCTTGCGCCCGAAGACCTCCCGCTCGGTGTAGACGACGAGGCCGGGCTCCCGCAGGTGGAGGCCCGCGCTCAGCGCCAGGTGGAGGGCGTGGCAGCCCGCCTCGGTGCCGTAGGCCTGGGGCAGCTCGTGCTCACGCAGGAAGGCCTGGAAGCGGTCCCGCATGCCGGGGGTGGAGCCCGCCAGGAAGACCCGGTGCCCCGTGAGGGAGAGCTCCTGCAGGTGCTCGGCCAGCTCGGAAAGGCGGCCCTGGAACTCCCGGGGCGGCAGGGCCACCAGGGGCACCGTGGCCTCGCTCTGCCACTCGGTGAGGTGCAGCGTGGCCCGGCTGGGGTCCGCGTCCAGGAAGCGGTCCTCGAAGTCGGGGCAGACCACGCCGCCCCGGCGCAGCACCGCGAGGCCCTCCTGGATGCGGGCCCGCTCGGCGTCCCGCAGGGCCTCCTCCCAGGCCTCGTCCAGGCGGATACGCAGGCAGGGCGGCAGCCAGTGGATGAGCTGCCCCTTGGGCTGGGCCAGCAGCGGGTGGAACAGCTCCTCGCCGGGAAAGTGGCCGTGGGTCGCCAGCCGCGCCCGGCGGAAGGCAAGGTCGTCCTCGGGCTCCGGCGTACGGTCGGCCCGGGAGGCCACGGCCGCCAGCAGGGCCGGGCCGTCGCCGCGGTCACCCTCAAAGCGGGGATAGAGCATCAGGGCCTCGAGGGCCTCTCCAGTGCGCCGCTGGGTGTCGGGATCGAAGGGGCTGAGGCGCTCCAGCTCGTCGCCGAAGGTCTCCAGGCGCAGGGGCTGCTCCAGGTGGTCGGGCCAGAGATCCACGACCATGCCGCGGGAGCTGAACTCGCCCGGGGCCGAGGCCAGCTCCGTGCGGCGGTAGCCCAGGGCGACCAGGGTCTCCAGCAGCAGCTCCCGGGGCACCTCGGCGCCCTTGCGGAGCTCCAGGCGCTGCTTCTGGAACCACGAGGGGTGGGGCAGCTTCTCGCAGGCCGTGAGGGGCCCGGTGACCAGCACCTGCACCCGGTGCTCCAGCAGGCCCACCAGGGCCGAGAGGCGCTCGCGCAGCACCATGCCCGGGGGGCTGCTCTCGCCGCCCGCGTAGGCCGCGAAGCCCGGGAAGTGGGTGACGCCGACCCCTGGCAGGAGGGCCTGCAGGTCCTGGGCCAGGGCCCGGGCCTCGAGCTCCGAGGGGGCGTCCACCCAGAGGGACTGGACGCGGCCCCCGCGACTGAGCCACTGCGCCAGCACCAGGGCCAGGGCCGGCGGCGAGGCCCAGCGCAGGCGGGCTCCGGACGCAGTGAACCCCTCAGCAGGCGCATCCGCCAGGCGCAGCAGGTCCTTCAGGTCTTGGGGCGAAGCAGTCATGGACTTTCCAGAGTGCCTCAATCGAGGCCT
>Ga0007882_10000255_pt1 | contig 31439 bp, 29 predicted proteins | sample CryBogCBH12Aug01_FD_71195 | JGI IMG/M metagenome (GOLD analysis project Ga0007882, IMG submission 71195) | Freshwater microbial communities from Crystal Bog, Wisconsin, USA - CBH12Aug09.1 | ecosystem: Environmental > Aquatic > Freshwater > Lake | place: Crystal Bog, Wisconsin, USA | collected... | reverse complement strand
GGGCAACCTCGGAATAATCCTTGGAACGCTGGTCGGTGTTTTCGATCATCAGGCTGATCGCGGTGCCGGTGGTTTTGCCCTCAAACACGCCCGAGAGGATCTTCACCGCGTCGGGCTCCTGCCGCTGGGTGGTGAAGCGGTTTTGCCCCGGCCGGCGGGCGTCGAGGAAGGGCTGGAGCAGCGCCTCGCTGATCGCCAGCCCCGGCGGGCAGCCATCCACCACGGCACCCAGCGCCGGCCCATGGCTCTCGCCCCAGGTGGTGAAACGGAAAAGGCGACCGAAAGAGTTCCAGCTCATGCGGTGTGCTTTGTCGCGGAAAGGTGTAAAAGTCCACTCCCGCGTCCTGCCGGGCGCGTTGTAAGGTGTTCCCATATGTTTCTGAATGTTTTTCGAAACCGCATGCGCGCGGGTATCGATACGGTTGCCCTTAAAGCGGATATGATACGGATAGAGATGCTGGCGAAGGTCCAGCCCGGCTTTATCTCGTTCAAATCCTACTCTGCCGATGACGGCGAGGTGGTGTCGATGAGTGAATGGACCAGCGAGGCCGCCGTGGAGGCCTGGGCCCTGGACCCTGATTACGACAGGATCGTCAAGCGCTGGCGATCAGACTATTACCAGAGCTACACGCTGTTTTCCTGCACCGAGCCTCGTGTTCGTCATTTCCAGCGGGGGCACCTATGGCCCTGACCCTCTACGGCATCCCCAATTGCGACACGGTGAAGAAGGCGCGGACTTGGCTAGAGGCGCGCGGGATCGCCTACGCCTTCCACGATTACAAGAAGGCCGGGGCGGATGCGGGGAAGCTGGCGGGGTGGATCGCCGTGGCCGGGCTCGACAAGGTGCTGAACCGGGCGGGGACGACGTTTAAAAAATTGCCCGAGGAGGCGCGCGCGGGGCTGGATGAGAAGGGGGCTATTGCGCTGATGGTGGCGGGGCCCTCGATGATCAAGCGGCCGATTGTGGAATATGACGGCGGGCTGCTGGTGGGGTTTAAGGTGGAAGAGTGGGAGCAGGCTTTTAAGAAGTAGGTGCGAGGGGGCGCTTAGGGCCGATTTGCCGTTGCAAATCGGCTGGCCCCTCGCGCTCCCAAACCTGTCGGCGTTGTGCATCGGTTCAGCCTTGCGCTACGACGCAGCGCCGCAGGCTTTAAAAGCCGCTTTGCGGCTGGGCGCTTCGTCGCAGATGATGCGCCACGAAGACAGTTCCGGGAGCGCGAGGGTGTAACACCCTCGCATCTTCCCTCCCTATTTCTTCGCCGTCACAATAAAATTCAGCCCCAGATCGTCGCCCAGATGCAGCCCCTTCGCGGGCGACCAGACGATGCCGCGCGGCTCGCCCATCGTCAGCCCGGCTTTGGCGAGCAGCTCGCGCAATTCGTCGGGGGTGATGAAATCGTCCCAATGGTGCGTGCCGCGCGGGATTAGGCTGAGACGTTCGGCGCCTTCCACCAGCAGCAGGCGCGATTTGGTGGTGCGATTGGGGCAGGAGAGCAGCATCAGACCATCTGGGGCGAGCGCGGCGGCGAGGGCGGCGATGAAGGCGCGTTTATCCGCCACGTGCTCGATCACCTCCATGGCGGTAACGAGGTCGAAACCGGAGAGGCCCAATTCCGCGACATCGCCGCAGTGATAGGCGATGGCGAGGCCCGATCCGGCGGCGTGGGCGCTGGCGGCGGCGATGTTTTCGGGGGCGGCGTCTACCCCGGTCACCGCCGCGCCCAGACGGGCGAGCGGCTCGGCCAGCAGCCCTGCGCCGCAGCCGACATCGAGCGCCCGGCGGCCCGCCAGCGGCTTTACCGCCACGGGAGAGAGCCCGAAATGCGCGTCCACCGCCGCGCGCAGATAGCCCAGTCGCACCGGGTTCAGCCGGTGGAGCATGGCCGAGGAACCCTTGGGGTCCCACCAATCGGCGGCCATCTTGCCGAAATGCTCGGCCTCGGCTTCGCGGATGGTGGAGGTGGCGTGTTCGCTAGGGCTTGCAGGTTTCATGGCATATCCCTAACAGGGCCGCCGTTTGGCCGGAAGCACGCGTTTGGTTTCCGAGCCTATTTTTATACGCTGTTCAGGAGCAACCCTTGGCCCGGATCGTGATGAAATTCGGCGGCACCTCGATGGCCGGCACGGAGCGGATCCGCCGTGTGGCCAATATCGTGCGCCGTCAGCAGGCTGCTGGTCACGAGGTGGCGGTGGTGGTGTCGGCGATGTCGGGCGAGACCGACCGGCTGGTGAACTTCTGCCGCGAGGCCAATGCGCTGTACGATCCCGCCGAATATGACGTGGTGGTGGCCACCGGCGAGCAGGTGACCGCCGGTTTGCTGGCGCTCACGCTGCAGGCGCTGGGCTGCAAGGCGCGCAGCTGGCTCGGCTGGCAATTGCCGATCCACACCGACGATGCCCACGCCAAGGCCCGCATCGAGAGCATCGATACCGACGCCATTCGCGCCAGCATGGCCGCGGGCGAGATCGCGGTGATTCCGGGCTTTCAGGGCCTTACGCCGCAGGGCCGCGTTACCACGCTGGGCCGGGGCGGATCGGATACTTCAGCGGTGGCGGTGGCGGCGGCGCTGAAGGCGGATCGTTGCGATATCTATACCGATGTCGATGGCGTATACACCACCGACCCGCGCATCGTGGCCAAGGCGCGCAAGCTCAAGAACGTGACCTTCGAGGAAATGCTGGAACTGGCCAGCGTTGGCTCGAAGGTGTTGCAAACCCGCTCGGTCTCCCTCGCCATGAAGGAGAATGTGCGGGTGCAGGTATTGTCGTCCTTCATCGACGACGACGCCCCGGCCGCCGATACGCTGCCCGGCACGATGATCGTCTCGGAAGAAGAACTCGCCAGCATACAAGCCAAGAACTGTGAGAAAGGAGCGGATGTGGAATCGCAGCTGATCACCGGCATCGCCGCCGACAAGAACGAGGCCAAGGTTATCCTTACCCGCGTGCCCGACCGGCCGGGTGCGGTGGCCACCATCTTTGGCCCGCTGGCTGCCGCCAATATCAACGTGGATATGATTATCCAGAATGTTGGCCGCGAGCATACCGATACCGATGTGACCTTCACCGTGCCCGCCGCCGATCTGGTGCGCACGCAGGCGGTGCTGGAAGAAGCGCGCACGGCGATCGGCTATGAAAAGCTGACCACCGACGCCAAGGTTGCCAAGATCAGCGTTGTGGGTGTGGGGATGCGGAGCCATGCGGGCGTTGCCGCCACCATGTTCAAGGCGCTGGCCGAGCGCGGCATCAACATTCAGGCGATCTCCACCAGCGAGATCAAGACCAGCGTGCTGATCGATGCCGACGAGACCGAGCTGGCGGTGCGCGTGCTGCACACCGCCTATGGGCTGGATGCGGTGGACGCTTGAGCCTGCGGCAGCGGTTTCTACGGGAATAACCTCTTTGGGATTGGCAAAAATGGCCGACTATCCGCTGACCACCGCCCTCATGGCGCGCGGCGCAGAATTCCTTGGCGCCGACACCGCGATCCTGTGCGGGGCGATGAGCTGGGTTTCCGAGCGCAATCTGGTGGCGGCCATCTCCAATGCCGGCGGCTTTGGCGTGATCGCCTGCGGGGCGATGAACCCCGAGCTGCTCGACGCCGAAATCGCGGCGACCAAGGCGCTGGCGCACAAGCCTTTTGGCGTCAATCTCATCACGCTGCACCCGCAGCTGTTCGATCTGATCGCGGTGTGCGCGCGGCATCAGGTGAGCCATGTGGTGCTGGCGGGCGGCATTCCGCCCAAGGGCAGCATCGAGGCGATCAAGGATTTTGGCGCCAAGGTGCTGTGCATCCCCCCCACGCTGGCGCTGGCGAAGAAGTATTTGCGCTCGGGCGCGGATGCGCTGGTGATCGAGGGATCGGAAGCGGGCGGGCATATCGGCCCGGTTTCCACCAGCGTGCTGGTGCAGGAAATCCTGCCCAGCCTGCGCGACGAGGCGCTGGTGTTTGTGGCGGGCGGCATTGGCCGGGGCGAGATGATTGCGAGCTGTCTGGAGATGGGCGCGGCGGGGGTGCAGCTGGGCACGCGCTTTGCCTGCGCCAGCGAATCGATTGCCCATCCCGCCTTCAAGCAGGCCTTCTTCCGCGCCAATGCCCGCGATGCGATTACCAGCGTTCAGATCGACCCGCGCCTGCCGGTGATTCCGGTGCGCGCCCTGAAGAACAAGGGCACTGAGGCCTTTACCGCCAAGCAGGTGGAAGTGGCGCAACTGCTCGATCAGGGCAGCATCGAGATGGGCGAGGCACAGCTGCGGATCGAGCAATATTGGGCGGGCGCGCTGCGCCGCGCGGTGATCGATGGCGACGTGGAAAATGGCTCGCTGATGGCCGGGCAATCGGTGGGCATGGTTACCCTGGAAGAACCCGCCGCCGCCATCGTCGCCGAGCTGATGGCCGATTGCGAGGCCGCTCTGGCGCGCTGAGCGGTTGGGGGCGATCCCGCGCTCTGGCTGATCTCCCTGAGCCGATCTCCTTACCCACTGGCGCGTGGCGCTGGCTTGTGGTTCATTGCGCCTGTCGTTGAGAGCCGCCCATGCGGGATAAGCATGGAGCTGGCCGGAGAGAGGATCAGGCCATGCCCGTTACCGGGATAGATCATGTCAATATCGTCACCCGCGATCTGGCGGCGACGGTGCGATTTTTCAGCTCGGTGCTGGGGCTGGAAGAGCGTGAGTCGCCGGCTGTGCAGATTGGCCTGCAGGGGGCGTGGATGGTGGATCCCGCTGGCTGGGCGATCATCCATATCGTGGTTTTCGATCAGGGCTTTCATGGGGATCGCCACAAGGTGCCCGCCGCCGATACCGGGCCGCTGGATCATGTCGCGCTGCGCTGCGAGGGCTTTGCCGCGATGCGCGAGAAGCTGACCGCGCTGGGGCTGGAGCACAAGGCCAATGACCGGGCGATGGCCGGGCTGCGCCAGATCTTCGTGCCCGATCCCAATGGGGTGGTGGTGGAATTGAACTTCTACGGAGACTGACCAGCCTGAAGCGAAGCGGAGAGCAAACTAATGTGTGACGACCTCACCGCCCATGATGCCTTGGCCGCAAGGGGCCTCACGCGGCGCAGCTTTGCCGCGCTCTCCGGGGCGGCGGCGCTGATCGGCTGCACCGGGGCGAGCGAACCGCCGCTGCCCCCGCTGGGCGAGCGGAGCGTCTCTATTCCCACGCAGGATGGGCTGGCCGATGGCTTTCTGGTGCATCCCGCGCAGGGCAGGCATCCCGGCATCCTGCTGTGGCCCGATATCGCCGGTCTGCGCGAGGCCTATAAGGCGATGGCGCGGCGGCTGGCGGCGGCGGGCTTTACCGTGCTGGTGGTGAACCAGTATTACCGCAATGCCCCCGCGCCGGTGATGGCGAGCTTTGCCGAATGGCTAGATCCGGCGGGAAGGGCGAAGCTCCAGCCGATGATCGCCGCGCTCAATCCCGAGCGCACGATGGGCGATGCGGCCGCGTTTCTCGCCTTCCTCGATACGCTGCCGCAGGTGGATAAGGCGCGCAAGCTTGGGGTCTGTGGCTATTGCATGGGCGGGCCCTTTGCCATCCGCAGCGCGGTGGCCGCGCCTGATCGCGTGGGGGCGGTGGCCACGCTGCATGGCGCGGGGCTGGTGAGCGCGGCGGCGGATAGCCCGCACCGGCTGATCGGGCAGACCAACGCCGCCTTCCTCTTCGCCATCGCCCGCAACGACGATGCGCGCGCTCCCGCCGACAAGGACACGCTGCGCGCCGCTGCCGAGGCCGCGCATCGCCCGGCCGAGATCGAGGTCTATCAGGCCGATCACGGCTGGTGCGCGCTGGATGCCCCAAGCTATGATCGCGACGAGGCCGAGCGGGCCGGCAAGCGGATGCTTGCCCTGTTTGCGCGGCTGTAGCAAAAGCCGCCCACGCATCGTATTATGGCTGGCTCCCGCCAAGCCAAAGGAAAACTCTCATGTCCGACAAGCTGCCCCTGACCGAGGCCGAATGGCGCGAGCGCCTCACCCCCGAGCAATATCACATCCTGCGCGAGCACGGCACCGAGCGGCCCTTTACCGGAGAGTATGAGAGCAACAAGGCGGCTGGTGAATACACATGTGCGGGCTGCGGTGCGCCGCTGTTCTCCTCGGACACCAAGTATAATTCGGGATCGGGCTGGCCCAGCTATTACGCGCCGATGGAGAAGGACGCGGTGAGCGAACTGGTCGACGCCTCGCGCGGGATGATCCGCACCGAGGTGCGCTGCGCCAAATGCGAGGGGCATCTCGGGCATGTCTTCCCCGATGGTCCGGCGCCCACCGGTCTGCGCTATTGCATCAACAGCGCCTCGTTGCGGTTTAAGCCGGAGGAGTAGCGGGCTGCGGGGTAAAGGGTTTAGAGCAGGGGTGTTACACCCCTGCACCCCATACCTGTCGGCGTCGCGCCCCGGTTCGGCCATAGCGCAAGGTCGCAGCGCCGCAGGCTATTGATAGCCGCTTCGCGGCAAGGCGCGACGGTGATGGGATGCGCCAAGGCTGACAGTAATGGGGGTTTGGGGGTGTAACACCCCCAAGACTACCCTCTACTCCAATGGCACTTCATACGAATCCCCCGATTTCCCGCCGAAACGCTAAATCTCTGGTTAACCCGGCGGCTCCTATCGCTTATGGGAAGATATTCGCTTCCGGCTGATCGGTGCGGGGCAAGAGCAAAGGTTGGACCGAGTTCATGGCGGGTAGTGGCAAAGGGCCTCGCAAGATACGTCGTGGGGGCTCGGGTGGTGGCGGATTGGCTGGCTCGCGCTGGCCTTTGATCCGCAAGCTGCTGATCTGGCTGGGCATTCCCGCGCTGGTGCTGGGTGGGTTGCTGCTGAGCGCGGTGGTGATCGAGGCGCAGCAACTGCCGGGCTTTGGCGATCTCAAATCCAGCCAGAGCGGGCAGACCATCGTGGTGCGCGCGCGCGATGGCACCGAGCTGGTCTCGCTCGGGCCAAGCTATGGCCGTTGGCTCTCCTATGGCGAGATCCCCGATGTGATGAAGGCCGCCATCGTCTCCACCGAGGATCGGCGCTTTCGCAGCCATATCGGCATCGATCCGATCGGCGTTTTGCGCTCGCTGTTTGTGCGCGCGCAGAGCGGGCACTGGCGGCAGGGCGGATCGACCATCACCCAGCAGCTCGCCCGCACCGTGTTTCTCAACAACAACCGCACTTTCAACCGCAAGGCCCGCGAGGCGTTGATCGCGATGGCGCTCGAATGGCGCTTTTCCAAGGACGAGATCCTCGAGCTATACCTGAACAAGGTCTATTTCGGCGGCGGGGCCTATGGCATCGATGCCGCCAGCCGCAAGTTCTTCGGCCACCCGGCCACCAGCCTGTCGCTGCCCGAGGCGGCGATTATCGCTGGCTTGGTAAAGGCACCCTCGCATTTCTCGCCCACCGCCGATGCCAAGGCCGCGATGGATCGCGCCCATGTCGTGCTGGAGGTGATGGCGGACGCCGGCGCTATCTCCACCGAGGAGGCCGCCAGCGCCAATCTTGATGCGGTGCGCCTCGCGCCCGAGGGCAAGCAGAACTCGGTGCGCTATTTCACCGATTGGGCGCTGCCCCAGCTCGATACGCTGGTGCCCGACAATACCCAGCCGATCGAGGTGTGGACCACGCTCGACCCCAAGATGCAGCAGGCGGCCACCGATGCCGTGGCGCAAAATGCGCCCAAGGGGGCGCAGGGAGCGTTGCTCAGCCTCGATACCGATGGCGGGGTGCTGGCGATGGTCGGCGGCACCGATTACGTCACCTCCAATTACAACCGCGCCACGCAGGCCCAGCGCCAGCCGGGCTCGGCGTGGAAGCTGTTCGTCTATCTCGCCGCGCTTGAATCCGGGGTGAAGCCCGATGATCCGGTGCTGGATCAGCCGATCACCATCGATGGCTGGAGCCCGCACAACTCGCACGACAGCTATGCCGGCAAGATCGATGTTCGCACCGCCTTCGCCTATTCGAAAAACACCGTGGCCGCGCAATTGGGCCAGCAGGTGGGCTTTCAGACCGTGGCCGATATGGCCAAGCGCTTTGGCATCAGCACACCCGTGGCCACCAACCCCTCGATGGTGCTGGGCACCAACGATGTGCGCCTGATCGAGATGACGCGCGCCTTTGCCGAAGTCTCCGCGCGGGGCACCTCGGTGGAGCCTTATGGCATCACCAAGGTCGTTACCCCTGATGGCCGCGTGCTCTATCAGCGTCCGCAAACGCAGGGGCAGACGCTGGTGGCACCCTTCGTGGCCGCTGGCATCACCGATCTGTTGCAAACCGCCGTCAACATCGGCACCGGCAAGGCCGCGCAAATCGGCCGCCCGGTGGCCGGCAAAACTGGCACCACCACCTCCAGCAAGGATGGCTGGTTCCTCGGCTTCTCCAGCGGCGTCACCACCGGCGTGTGGATGGGCCGCGACGACGCCCACGCCATCCCGGGCCTCGCTGGCGGCACCGCGCCCGCGCGGGCCTTCGCGCAATATATGAAACTGGCCGTGGCCAATCGCCCGATCGAACAATTCGACACCCAGCTCAAACTGCCCGACTGGCAGCTGGAGCCCGACGACGAGGCCAATCAGGCGGGCGATGGCAGCTATTACTATACCGACGATCAGGGCAATCTCGTTAGCGCCGGGCCGGGCGGGCCCCATCCCAGCGCCTCGGGCGAACCCGGGCCCGCGCATGGGGCTCAGCAGCCAACCGCTGCCGCTAACGACGATTTCCTCAATCAGGCCACCGGCAATGATCGTCCGCCGCCAAAGCTGCGGAAGATACCGGGGTTTTGAGGCTCGGATTTTAAGCGGGTTTTGAAGGGGTAGGTGCGAGGGGATTATCCCCTCGCGCTCCCGGGACTGTCAGCCTCGCGCCTTGGTTCGGCTTTGGCGCAACGCCGCAGGCCTTAAAGCCGCTTCGCGGCAAGGCGCGGGGCCGAGATGGTGCCCCAACGCCGACACTAATGGGAGCGCGAGGGGGGCAACCGATTTGCAGCGGCAAATTGGCCCTAAGCCCCCCTCGCGCCTATCCCTTCATCCTTGCCCTATTACTTCAGCCGCACCGGCACATAGGTGGTCGGCTGCCCGCGACGCAGCACCTGCAGCAGCACCGCCGGACGGTTTGCGGCCTGCGCTGCGCGGATTTCGCGTTGCAGGTCAGCGGCGGCGGCTACGGGATGGTAGTTTGCCGAGAGCACGATATCGCCGCGCTGCAGCCCCTTGGCGGCGGCATCCGAGGTGGGATCAACACCGCTGACCACCGCACCGTGGAGGTCTTCGGCCACGCCCAGCTGCATGGCGATTTGCGGGGTGAGCGCGAGCACCGAGAAGCCCAGCACATTCTCGACAGCGCTGCTGGCGTCTTTCTGCTTTTGGGCCTGGGTATCATCGCCATCCTGCGGGTCGGCCTCGAAGCTTTGCTTGGAGAGCTCTTCCTCGCTGGGGCGCTTGCCGACGGTGACGGTGAGGGCGATGTGCTGGCCGTTGCGGATCAGCTCCAGCGGGATGGCGGTGCCCGGCGGGGTGTTGGCGACGAGGTAGGAGAGGGTCTGCTCGGGGCTGACCTCGCTGCCCTTGACCTTCACCACCACATCGCCCGGCTGCATCCCGGCCTTGGCGGCGGCCTTGCCCGGTTCCACCGATTGCACGAACTCGCCGCGATGATGGGCGAGGCCGAGCGAATCGGCCATGTCATCGGTGATCGGCTGGATGTGCACGCCGAGATAGCCGCGCTCGATGGTCTGCCCCTTCACCAGCCGCTCCACGATGGGCGCGGCGGTTTCGGAAGGGATGGCAAAGCCGATGCCGATCGAGCCGCCATTGGGGCTGAAGATGGCGTTGTTGATGCCGATGACCTGCCCGCTCATGTCGAACATCGGGCCGCCGGAATTGCCACGATTGATGGCGGCGTCGGTCTGAATCGCGCTGTCGTAGGCGCCCGAGCCGGTGGCGCGGTGCACCGCCGAGACGATCCCCGCCGTGACCGTGCCGCCAAGGCCGAAGGGATTGCCGATGGCGATCACCCAATCGCCCACGCGGGCGCTGCGCGAATCGCCAAATTTGACGAAGGGCAGCGGCTTGGGCGCGGTGATCTTGAGCACGGCGAGATCGGAGGCGGCGTCCTTGCCGATCACCTTGGCGGGATATTCGCTGCCGTCGGGCAGGGTGACGGTGATCGAGATCGCCTCGCCCTTGCCATCGGCGGTGATGACGTGATTATTGGTCACCACATAGCCGTCGGCGGAGATGATGAAGCCCGAGCCGAGCGACTGCGCCTCGCGGGTTTGCGGAGTCTGGCCTTGCGGCACTTGCCCGCCAAACAGCCCCTCGAAGGGGGTGCCGGCGAAGGGATTCTGTGTTTCCACCTTCACCTTCTCGCGGGTGGAGATATTCACCACCGCCGGCTGCAGCGTTTGCGCGAGATCGGCAAAAGAGGTGGGAGCGCCGGGCCGTGGGGCCATCGCCTGAATGCGCGCGGCGTCGTTTTGCGCCACCTGCGCGCCCGCGGGGATGCTGGCGACAAGCGAGAGGGCGGCGGCGCCCAGCAGGAGTGTTCTCGTAAATCGATAAGCATTGGGCCGATAAACATTGCGCACGGGCATCACATCCTTTTCATTCCGACCACCAACACGGGGGCGACCATTTCTTTTCTGGCAGCGCCAATATCAGCGCCCCGGGCCTGAATGGAGTTTGAACGAGACCCCACCAGACCCACGCCCAACCCCCTATTTGGCCTTACCGCCCCCGCGAAACTGGCGCAGATAATCGTTGCTGGGCGAGAGTACGATGGTGGTGCCCGAGTGGTTGACGGGGTTGGCGAAAGTCACCTCATAGCTCTTCATCGCGCGGTAGAAATCGTAGAAGGCGGCATCCTTGCCAAAGCTGGTGGCGTAGATATTCGCGGCTTGCGCCTCGGCGGTGGCCTCGATGATCTGGGCGTTGCGCTGGCCTTGCGCGCGGATGGCGGTGGCCTCCTGCTCGCGCGCGGCCTGCATCCGGCCATAGGCGGCATCCAGAGGGGTGCCATCGGGCAGATCGGCGGCCTTGATCCGCACGTCGATGATCTGCACGCCATATTGCCGCGCCTCGCGATCCAGCGCGGCGCGGATTTCGCCCATTACTTCGCTGCGCTCTGGTGTGAGCAGCGACTGGAAGGTGTGGCTGCCCAATTCCTGCCGCAGCACCGAGGTGAGGATCGGCTGGAGCTGCTCGACCACGCGGTCGCTGGTGCCAGCGGTGCGGACCATCTTCACCGGATCGATGATGCGGAAGCGGGCGAAAGCGTCCACCTCCAGCCGCAGCCGATCCGAGGAGAGCACTTGCTGGCGATCCATCTCTACCGAAAGCATCCGGCGATCAACCAGCACCACATCCTCGATCAGGGGGATGCGCAAGCTGAGGCCCGCGCCGGTTTGGCCATAATCGGTGTTGGGGGCAAAGCGGTTGATCACCCGCACCGGATCGCCAAGGCGCATCACCACGCCCTGCTCGGTCTCGGGAACGACGACGACGCTGGTGGCCACGCCCACCGCCGCCACGGCCAGCGCCACGATCAGCGGGGCCTGGGCCCGCCACAGGCCTTGAAGACTGGTCATGCTACTGCCCCCCGCTCGTGCCGGGGGCCACATCGACCGATGGCCCCCTGCGGCGTGCCTCGGGCAGCGGCAGATAGGAGGTGGTGTTGCCTTCCATGATGACCTTGTCGTTGTTCGAGAGCACGCGCTCCATCGTTTCGTAATACATGCGGCGGCGCGTCACCTCGGGGGCGAGCTTGTATTGGGCGTAGACCTTGTCGAACGAGGCGGCATCGCCCTGCGCGCGGGCGATCACCTGCTGGGCAAAGGCCTGCGCGTTGCTCATGTCGCGCTGGGCGCCCTGTTGCGCCACGGTGACCTGCTGGAAGGCGGCGACGACCTTCTCCGGCGGATCGGCCTTCTTGATATCGACGCCCTGAATCAGCACGCCCGAATGATAGGCATCGAGAATGGCCTGCATCCGCGCGCGCACCGCCTGCTCGATCTCGGAGCGGCCCGCGCCGCCCATCACATCATTCAGCGGCACTTCGGAGACGCTGGCGCGCATCGCGGCCTCGGCCACTTCGCGCACGGTGTTGTCGGGGTCGTCGAGCTGGAAGGTGTAGAGCTTGAGGTTCTTGATGTTCCAGCGCACCAGATAGGAGAAATCGACGAGGTTCTGGTCGCTCGTCAGCATCAGCTTCTCGGCCTCGCCATCGGGGATCGAATCGCGGCGGATCGAGGTGACGTCGGTGACGGCCACCGTCTGGATCGGCCAGGGCAGGGTCAGGCTGACGCCGGGGCCGATGGTGCTGGAATATTTGCCGAAAGTGGTGACGATGCCTTGCTCGGTGCTGCCCAGCTGGTGTGTGCTGGAGCTGATCAGCCACAGCGCCGCAAAGCCGCCCAGCAGCAGCGGCGCCCAGCTCTTGCCATTGGCGCGCGGCGGCAGGCGAAACTGGCCGCCCGATCCCAACAGGCCACCCGCAGCCGGGCCTGATTTGGGGCCAGAGCCGGAAGGCGAGCCGGGGCCATCCCCCGATTGGCGTCCGCGAAAAATATCCTCGATGCTGGCCGGGCGGCGCGGGGGTGCGTCGCGACGGGTGTTCCAAGGGCTGCGCGCAACGCGTGGCGGGGATGCCTCGGACGCGGGGGCATCGGCTGGGGGCGTCTCGCCCTCGGGTGCCGGGCTTTCGACCTCCCCGGTGGGAGGGGCAACCTCGCCTTGTGGCAAGCCGCCGCTTTCGGGGGCCTTATCGCCGCCATTGCCGCCAGCATTGCCCCAGGGGCTTTTCCGCTCGGTCATGAGCAGGATACCCCTTGCGATCTCCCCGAGTGCCATTCTTGTTTCATGCCAATCTGTTTCATAGCTTTCACTATAGGGTCGCTTGCCGCAAAAAACAGTGCCTGTTGCGGGATTTTCCCAAGAGAGCGCATGATCCGGTTAAATCGGGCCGCTTGGTGATCCACCCTGCGGCAAAACACGGTAGGCCTCTTACTGGCCCATCCCTAAAGCCAAAAACCGGTTTCCACTTTTTGGCGCGACGCTCTAGAGCCCGGTGGATGAGATTATTCCGGAGAAAGCGCGAAATCATGAGCAGCGGCGACAACCACAGCGAGAGCAACGACACCGGCCTGCGCGGCTTGCTGCCTGCCGATATCGCCGCCCGCGTGCTCACCTGCCGCCAGAACGCGGGGGTGGTGACCCTCGTGCTCGATGGCAATGGGCTGGATGCCCCGGCGCGCGAGCGGGTCGAGGCGGCGGCGAAAGCGGCGCTGATGGGGGCAGAGGGCGTTTCCGAAGTGCGGGTGGCGATGATGGCCGATAAAGCCGCTCCCGCCGCCGCCACGCCCCAGGCTTCTGGCCCCCAGCCGGGCAAGCCGCTGATTATCGCCGTGGGCTCGGGCAAGGGCGGGGTGGGCAAGAGCACGCTGTCGGCCAATCTCGCGGTGGCCTTGGCACGGATGGGGCGCAAGGTGGGGCTGGTGGATGCCGATATCTATGGCCCCTCGCAGCCGCGCCTGCTGGGCAACGAGGGCCAACGCCCGCAGGCCCACGACAGCACGATGTTTCCCGTGCCGAGCCAATGGGGTGTGCCGGTGCTTTCGATGGGCCACCTGATCGAGCCGGGCAAGGCCATCGCCTGGCGCGGGCCGATGGCCAGCGGCGCGCTGAGCCAGCTGATCGACGCGCATTGGGGCGATATCGAGCTGCTGATCGTCGATCTGCCGCCGGGCACGGGCGATGTCCAGCTGACCATGATCCAGAAGCACAAGCCGATTGGCGCGGTGATCGTCTCCACCCCGCAGGATCTGGCGCTGATCGATGCGCGCCGCGCCATCTCGCTGTTCGATACCGCCAAAGTGCCGGTGGTGGGGATGGTCGAGAATATGGCGGGCTATGTCTGCCCGCATTGCGGCGAGGTGTCCGATCCCTTCGGCTGCGGCGGGGCGGAAGCGGCGGCGGCCGAGGCCGGGATCGCCTTCCTCGGCCGGGTGCCGCTCACCCTCTCCATCCGGCAGGAGAGCGACGCCGGCCGCCCACCCGCCGCTGGCGACAGCGCCGAGGCGCAGGCCTTCGCCGCCATCGCCGGGCGGATTGCCGACTGGCTGGATGCGCGCGTGGCGGCGGAACCCGCATGACCAACCCTCATCAGCCCCCGCAACACCCGCAGCTCGCTACCGGGGGGATCGGCGTGCTGCTGGTCAACCTCGGCACGCCGGATGCACCCACGCCCAAGGCCGTGCGGCGCTATCTCGCCGAGTTCCTGTGGGACAGGCGCGTGGTGGAAATCCCCCGCGCGCTGTGGTGGCTGATTCTCCACGGCATCATCCTGCGAACCCGTCCGGCCAAAAGTGCCCATGCCTATGCTCAGGTGTGGGGCGAAAAGGGCTCGCCGCTGGCAACGATAACGGCGGCGCAGGCGGAAGGCTTGCAGGCGCGGCTGGGGGATAAGGTGCGCGTGAGCTGGGCGATGCGCTATGGTAATCCGGCGCTGGGGCAGGAATTGGCGCGGCTGAAGGCGCAGGGCTGCGAGCGTATTCTCGTTGCCCCGCTCTATCCGCAATATTCCGGGGCCACCACCGCCACCGCCATCGATGCGTTGGGCGCGGCTTTGGCAAAGCTGCGCTGGCAGCCCGCGATCCGCACCCTGCCGCCCTATGGCGATGATCCCGCCCATATTGCCGCGCTGCGCGACGATATCACCCGGCAGCTTGGGGCACTGGCCTTCACCCCCGAGGTGCTGCTGCTCAGCTTCCACGGTATGCCCGAGCGCACCCTCCACCTTGGCGATCCCTATCACTGCCATTGCCGCAAAACCGCTCGCCTGCTGGCCGAGGCGCTGGCTCCGGCCTTTCCCGGCCTGCGGATCGAGACCACCTTCCAGAGCCGCTTTGGCCGCGCCAAATGGCTGGAGCCCGCCACCGACACCGTGCTGGCCGCCGAGGCGGCGAAGGGCACCAAACGCCTCGCTATCGCCGCGCCGGGCTTTTCGGCGGATTGTCTGGAGACCGTGGAGGAATTGGCGATCCGGGGGCGCGAGCAGTTTATGGGCAGCGGTGGGCAGGATTTCGCTGTGCTGACCTGTCTCAACGATGGCGAGGCCGGGATGGCGATGCTGGAGGCGCTGGTAAGGCGTGAGCTGGCGGGGTGGATTTAGGGCTGAGGGCGAAGGGTAGTCTTGGGGGTGTTACACCCCCAAACCCCCACTACTGTCAGCGTGGCACATCCTATCAGCCTAGCGCCCTGCCGCGCAGCGGCGTTAATCGCCTGCGGCGCGGCGACCTTGCTCTAGGCCGAACTGGCGCGCGACGATGACAGTTCCGGGAGCGCGAGGGGGTAACCCCCTCGCATACCTAACCCTTCAATTCCCGCTCAAAAATCCACCGCAATCCCATCGCGCACCCAATCGCCATAACGCGTGGGCGAGAGACCGGCGGGGTCGGCTTCGCCCTGTGCCGGGGCGGGGGTGGGCGCGGGCTCGTTGGTCCAGTGCGCGGGCTTGGCGAAGGGCGCGGGGCGCTGGGTGGCGCGCTTCAGGGGTGTTTGATCCGACATGGCCCTTAAATGGGCCGTGGCGCGCCGCTTTGCAAGCGCTGGGCCCACCACTGGCGCATCATGGCGAAGTGCTCTAGGGGCACGCGATGGAAGAGGTTCAAGGTTTTGCCGCCCGCCGCGCCGCGTTGCGCCTGATTGATGCCGTGCTGCGCCGGGGCGAGACGCTCGACAACGCCGCCCATGCCGCGTGTCAGGGCTTGCCGCAGCCTGATCGCGCGCTGGCCCGGGCGCTGGCCTCCGAGGTGCTGCGCTGGCTGATCGATCTCGACGCGCTGATCGATTCCGCCATGGCGCAGCCCCTGCCCGAGGATGCCAAGCCGCGCGCGGTGTTGCGGCTGATGCTGGCGGGCTGGTTGCGGCTGGAAACGCCGCCCCACGCGGTGATCGCTACCGGTCTGCCGCTGCTGGGGGGCGGGCCGAGGCGGCTGGCGCATGGGGTGTTTTCGGCGCTGTCGCGGCGCGGGGCCACGCTGCCCGCGCAGCCCACCCTGCCGCTGGACGTTGCCGCGCGCTGGGCCGATGTGCGCCGGGAAGATCGCCTGGAGGCCATTGCCGCCGCGCTGGTTTTGCCGCCGCCGCTGGATTTATGTTTGCGGGATCCGGCTGAGACGGCGCTGTGGGCCGAGCGGCTGGGCGGGGTATCGCTCGCCCCCGGCCATGTGCGCTTGCCGCGCGGGCAGGCGGTGGAGACGCTGGAGGGCTTTGCGGAAGGCGCGTGGTGGGTGCAGGATCTCGCCGCCGCGCTGCCCGCAAGGCTACTGGGGGCGGGAGAGGGCCGCTCCGTGCTCGATCTCTGCGCCGCGCCGGGGGGCAAGACGCTCCAGCTTGCCGCCGCTGGCTGGGCGGTGACCGCGCTCGATGTTTCCGAGCGGCGGCTTGATCTGGTGCGCGACAACCTCGCCCGCACCGGGCTTTCCGCCGAGCTGATCGTGGGCGACGCGCGCAATTGGGAGCCGGAGCGGCTGTTTGACGCCATCCTCATCGACGCACCCTGCACCGCCACCGGCACCTGCCGCCGCCATCCCGATGTATTGCACCGCGTGCGCGAGCGGCTGATCGGCGAGATGGCCACGCTGCAGGCGGCGCTGCTGACGCGCGCGGCGGGGTGGCTGAAGCCGGGCGGGCGGCTGGTCTATGCCGTCTGCTCGCTGGAGCGCGAGGAGGGCGAGGAGCAGGCCGCGCGCGTTGCCAGGAAGCTGGGGCTGACGGTGGACCCTATCACCGCCGACGAGCTGCCCATGGGGCTGGTGCCGACAGCCGAGGGCTGGCTGCGGACGGATCCCGGGATGCTGGCCGATGTGGGCGGGCTGGATGGGTTTTTCGTGGGGCGCTGGAAGCGGGAAGGGTGAAGGTGCGAGGGCCATCGCCCTCGCGCTCCCATTACGGTCCGCGTTGCGCGCCATCTCGACGTCGTGCCTTGCCGCGAAGCGGCCTTAAAGCCTGCGGCGCGGCGGCGTTGCGCCAAGGGTGAACCGATGCGCCAAGGCTGACCGTAATGGGAGCGCGAGGGGGTAACCCCCTCGCATCTATCCCTTTACCCTACCCCTTCACCCTATCCGCAAAACTCTTCCGCAATTTCTGCAATTTGGGCGGGATCACCGCGAGGCAATAGGGATTGCGCTGGCCTTCGCCTTCCCAATATTCCTGATGGTAGTCCTCGGCGGGATACCACGGCGCGGGGCCTTCGATGGTAGTGACGATGGGCGCTTCCCGCTCGGTCTGGGCGCGGGCGATGGCGGCTACCGCCTCGGCGCGCTGGGCATCGTCGAGGGGGAAGATGGCGCTGCGGTATTGCGTGCCGACATCGTTGCCCTGGCGGTTGAGCTGGGTTGGGTCGTGGGTGGCCATGTGGATATCGAGCAAATCGCCATAGGCGAGGGCTGCGGGGTCGTAGGTGACGCGGATCGCTTCGGCGTGGCCGGTGGTGCCGGCGCAGACCGCTTTGTAGGTGGGGTTCTCGATGGCACCGCCGATATAGCCGCTTTCCACCGCGCTGACGCCAATCACATCCCGAAACACCGCCTCGGTGCACCAGAAGCATCCTCCCGCGATGATTGCTTGCGCCATGTCTGTCTCTCCATTTGCCTGAGCGGGCAGGATAGGCGCGGATGGCTTGGCCCGACAAGTGTGGACTTGGGGGCTGGCTGCGAATAAGCGGTGGGGCCATGAGCACGACCTCTCGCATCCTTACCGTCGCCGCGCTGCAACTGCCGCTGGGTTCCGCCGATGAGCGGGAGAATATTGCCGCCGTGGCCGCGCTGGTGGAGCGGGCGGCGGGCGAGGGCGCGCAGGTGATATTGCCGCCAGAGCTGTTTTCCGGGCCCTATTTTTGTGTGGCCGAGGACGAGGGGCTGTTTGCCCTGGCCCGGCCTACGGCGGAGCATCCGTCGGTGGTGGCGATGCAGCGGCTGGCCAAGGGCCTGAAGGTGGCCATCCCCACCAGCTTCTTCGAGCGCGACGGGCACCATTATTACAACACGCTGGCGATGATCGGCTCCGATGGCGAGATCATGGGCACCTATCGCAAGAGCCATATCCCGGATGGGCCGGGCTATGAGGAGAAATACTATTTCCGCCCCGGCAACACCGGTTTCAAGGTGTGGGATATCTTCGGGGTGCGGATTGGCGTGGGGGTGTGCTGGGACCAGTGGTATCCCGAATGTGCGCGGGCGATGGCGCTGATGGGGGCCGAAGTGCTGCTCTATCCCACCGCCATTGGCTCCGAGCCCTATGACCCCACCCTCGACACCAGCGCCATGTGGCGGCGCGCGATGCAGGGCCATGCGGTGAGCAATTGTCTGCCGGTGGTGGCCGCCAATCGTATCGGAGAGGAAGCGGGCCAGCGCTTCTACGGCCACAGCTTCATCGCCAATGAATGGGGCGAGCTGGTGGCGGATTATGGCGCGGGCGAGACCGGCACGCTGGTGGCGCGGCTCGATCTGGCGCGGGCGGCCACCCATCGCGCGGGGATGGGCTTTTTCCGCGACCGGCGGCCCGATCTCTATGGCCGGCTGGCCGAGGATAGCTGAGCTGAGCCATCTGGCTGCTCCAGAAGCGGGCTGGCGCTATCTCGTCGCGCTGGGATCGAATGTGCGGCATCACCGGCATGGCGGCCCGCGCGGGGTTTTGGCGGCGGCGCTGGTGGCGCTGGAGCGTGCCGGGCTGGTGGTGGAGCAGTCCTCAAGGGTGATCGAGAGCGCGCCGCTGGGGCCATCGGCGCGGCGCTATGCCAATGGCGTGGCGGTGCTGCGCAGCGATCTGCCGCCGCCGGGGCTGCTGCTGCGGCTCAAGGCGGTGGAGCGCGATTTCGGGCGCAGGCGGGGGCGGCGCTGGGGCGCGCGGGTGCTCGATCTCGATATCGTGCTGTGGAGCGGTGGGCGCTGGTGTTCAAAGGGGCTGCAGGTGCCGCACCCCGCTTTTGCCGAGCGGAGCTTTGTGCTGATCCCGGCGCAGGAGGTGGCCCCGCGCTGGCGTGACCCGCACACCGCGCTCAGCCTGCGGCAATTGGCCGCCCGTCTGGCGCGGCGGCAGCGGTCAATACTGCCGGAATTACGCTGACAGGCAGGGCTGTTTGCCCCTAACGAAACCGGCCCTGACACTCCCCGGAAAATGGGGAATATCAGGGCCGTAACGGGGTATCTCAGGCGAAAGATGCCGGTTTGGCGAGCATCCTCCAACCCTGAAACATACAGTTAGGCGAGCTCGAAGCCCTCATAGTTGCAATAGGCCACCTCTTCGCAGCGCTTGCGATAGGCTGGGCCGCCGCCAACATAGACGAGGGTGCGGCGCAGCACGCTGCCGTCGGGCTTGGTGGTGGTCTTGACCCACCAGGCATTGGCTTCGGCCAGCAGGGTGCGGGCGAAATCGGCATAGACCGACTCGGTCCACGCATCTTCCGCCGCCTGCGAGGGCTCGGAGAAGGTCAGGCCGCGCGCCGCCATATAGGTGACCATCTGGGTGACCCATTCCGCCTGCAGACCGCCGCAAACGCCGACGTTGCAGAAGGCCGAGCCATTGTGCGGGCCCACCAGCGTGTAGAAGTTGGGGAAGCCGCGCGCTTGCAGGCCGAGGAAGGTGGAGGGGCCATCGGCCCAGGCATCCTTCAGCAGCTGGCCGCCCTTGCCGCGAATGTCGATGCGGTCGAGCGAACCCGTAACCGCGTCGAAGCCGGTGGCGAAGATAATCACATCGAGATCGTAGAAATTATCGACGGTCTTGATGCCCTCGGGGGTGATTTCCTGGATCGGGGTCTCTTTGATATCGACCAGATGGACGCTATCCTTGTTGTAGGCCTCGTAATAATTGGTTTCCATCGGCACGCGCTTGGCACCGAAGGGGTGATCCACGGGGATCAGCTTTTCGGCCACCACCGGGTCTTTCACCCGCTGGCGGATTTTCTTGGCCACGAAATCGGCGAGGAATTTGTTCGATTCCTTGTTGAGCAGCAGATCGCGGAAGCCGCTGAGCCAGATGCCATAGCCCGGCCGGGCATAGAGTTCCTCGAAGAAGGCCTCGCGCTCTTCGGCGGAGACATCGGTGCCCTTGCGGGTGTCGCGGTGGTAGGGGAAGGCGGTGTCCGTGGTCTTCACATATTCGAGAATAGTGGGGAAGCGCTTGCGGATCAGCTCCATGTCTTCCTTGCTCAGCGGCGAATTGCCGAGCGGGGTGCACCAGTTTGGCGTGCGCTGGAAGACGTAGAGATCCTTGGCGGTTTGCGCGGCGATCGGGATGATCTGCACGCCGGTGGCCCCGGTGCCGATGATGCCGACCCGCTTGCCGGTGAAATCGAGATCCTTGGCATTGCCATCCGCATCGGTTGGCCAGCGCGAGGAGTGGAAGGATTCGCCCTTGAAGCTTTCGATGCCCTTGATATCGGGCATGCGCGTGGCGTTGAGGGGGCCGGTGGCCGAGATCAGCGTGCGGCAGGTGAGCTTGTCGCCCGTGCTGAGCGTGATTTCCCAGACATTGCCGGTGTCGCTATAGTGCGCGGCGGTGACCATGGTGTTGAAGCGGTAAAGCTTGCGAACATCCATCGCGTCGGCGGCGCGGTTGGCATAGCGCAGCATTTCGGGCTGGCCCGCGAAGTTCTCGCTCCACTGCCAATCGGGGATAATGCCCTTCAGCGCGAAGTAGCCATAGGCATAGCTTTCGGTATCCAGCCGGCAGCCGGGATAGCGGTTCCAGAACCAGGTGCCGCCGACATCGCTGCCGCCCTCGACGCCGAGCACTTTCAACCCGGCCTGATCGATCAGATAGGTCTGATACATGCCGGTCACGCCCGCACCAATCACCACTACATCAAAATCTGGCGTCTTTTCATTAGGGATCATACTGAAATACTCCTGATATTCGACAGCGAAACCGGCACGCGGCGATTGATCGCTGTCGAGAAACGCGGGAAAGGGTTCAGACGCTGCCCCGCCGATCTCTGCCCCGGCTCTTTACGGCCAAATGACGAGGGCCTGTTGCGCGAGCCCGGAACTCATGAAATCTCTAGTCAGCCATCTCGCCCAATCCATCCGGATATCTGCATTTATCGATCATTGCTGATCGCGCTTCGCCGGGGTTCGCAGATTCGCATCGATCAGTCAACTAGAACGTTGACAGGTTGATGCCCCGGCACTTCAATGGCGTGATGCCGCTAACGGCCAACCATCGTCAATCCCGCCTAAACGAAAAAGCCCCGGCGCCCTCCATGAAAATGCATGGAGGAGAGCCGGGGCTAATCGTCGGTCATCCGGGCCTAAATCAAGCAGGCATCTTGACTCGGGGAGCCACTTCCTTGGCGATCAGCTCCAGCGAGTGGAACTGCGGCGCGGGATCATCGTAATAATCGTGGGTTTCGACCTGAAGGGTGCCCCAGCCGCCGCTCTTTTCGAACAGGGCGCTGAGCTTTTCGACCACCGTATCGGGCGAGCCGACCACGAACACGTTGTCGACCAGGAACTCGAGATCGGCCTTCAGCGGATCGATGCCGGCATCCTTGGCAAAGCCGTCCATCATGCCAAAACGACGCCAGATCGGGATCAGATAGTGGTTGAAGCAATAGCCGATCGGGCCTTCCATCACTTCTTTCTTCGCCTCCGCGTCGGTATCGGCGACAAACACCGTCTGCGACACGGCGTGGCGCTGGCGATCGGGGGTGAAGCCCGCCTTGATGTTGGCCTCGGAGTAGGTTTCCCAGTGCTTCTTCAGCGCATCGAGGCCCGAGAAGATCGAGACAGGCTTGAAATTGCGCTCGCCAGCCAGCTTCATCGAGGGCGAATTATAGCTGAAACCGGTGACCGCAAATTCCGGAAAACCACCGCCATAGGGCGAGTAGTTCGCCAGCTTGTGCTGCTCGTCCTCTTTCGTCAGGGCCTTCTCTTCCTCGGGGAAGCCAGCACTCCAGAACTTGCCTTCATAGAAGAAGGGCTCGCGCTTCCAGATCTTCTCCATGATGTCGAGCGACTCGCGCACCATCTCGTTGAGGAAGGCGGTGTCGCTGCCGTTCTTGATGCCGTGCATATAAGAGGCCAGCGGATAGGCGCCCGCGCCGATACCCATGAAATAGCGACCCTCGAGGATCTGCGAGAGCCAGCCCACGGTCATCGCCAGCTTGGTGGGATGCTGGTGGGGCAGGATGTGCGCCATCGGGGCGAACTTGATGTTGTTGGTCTGCAGCGCGGCGCCGGCCATGATCAGCTCGGGGTTAGGGATGTTCTCCCAGATCTGCGAGGCGTGCTCCGAGATCATCATGGTGGTGATGCCCACCTGATCGGCCTGAATCGCGGTCTGGACACCCCATTCAAACGTCTGCTTCGCCGTGCGGCCGGGACGAAGATAGGGGTGAAAAATAATACCGGTGTCCATCGTCATGTCATGCCCTCCCAAGGGTGATTATGCCAACTGGCTTAAATAAGCCACGTGGCGCAATTAGGGGCGAAGCAAGCCTGCGTCAAGCGGTAATCTACGCGGGCGTTGATTCCCGCCATTTTGCGCCGATTGAATGTTGACAGCTTGGGGGCAAAGCCCCTATCAACGCGCGTGTTGACTTGAGGGACCGATGCAGGGCGGTTGTATGCCTGTTTCTGCATGGGGAGCGTCCGGAACAGCTCGAGGCCACCATGGAGATCTCGTTCCATCGGGATTTGCCAGAGCGAGAGCACTCGCCAAAGCAGAGTTTAGTGAGAATCAGATCGGGCAAGGCCAGATCAGGGATGGAGAGAGAGTATGTCTACTACCGGAATTCAGTGCGGCATGTTCATGACGCCGTACAACCCGCCCAGCCGCACCGCCCGTCAGGTGTTCGATTGGGCCGTGAGCATCGCGCATCTCGCCGATGAAGCGGGCTATGCCGATTTCATGGTTGGCGAGCATTACACGCTGGCCTGGGAAAACATCCCCCTGCCCGAGGCTATCATCGCCGCCTGCGTGGGCACCACCCACCGCGTCCGCTTTGCCCCGATGTCGCATCTGCTGCCCTATCACGATCCGGCCACGCTGGCGGTGCGGGTTGGCTGGCTGAGCCAGGTGCTGGAGGGGCGCTATTTCCTCGGCATCAGCCCGGGCGGCCACCACACCGATGCCATCCTGCACGGGTTTGACAGCATCGGCGAGCTGGGCCCGCGCCAGCTGGAAGCCATGCACCTGATGGAGCGCGTGTGGGAAGGCAAACCGTTCAAGGAGCAGGGGCAATTTTACAAGGCTGGCTTCCCCGGCCCCGACACCATGCCCGAATACCACGTCGAGATTGCCAACAACGGCCCCTTTGGCGGTCGTGACAAGCTTGAAGTTGCGGTGACCGGCCTGTCGATGAAATCGCCCTCGATGCGTTTCGCTGGCGAGAACAACTACAGCCCGATCTCCTTCTTCGGCGGCACCGAGCAGATGAAGGCACACTGGAATACCTGGGCTGGCGCGATGGAAAAGGCGGGCTACACCCCCGAGCGCAAGCGTTTCCGCGTGTGCCGCGATATCTTCATCGCCGACACCGACGCCGAGGCCCGCCGTCTGGTGCGGAATACCGGCCTGATGCAGTCCTGGATGGTGTATCTCAAGGATATGTACGTCAAGTTCGGCCTGTTCGACGGCATCATCGCCGACAGCGGCCTCAATGTCACCCCGGAGTCCATCGACGAGGATTACCTGATGGATCACGTGATCCTCTGCGGTTCTTCCGCAACTGTGACCGAGAAGCTGGAAGCTCTGGCCGACAAATGCGGCGGCTTCGGGCAGATCGTCGCCATTCAGCACGACAGCCTCGATGATCCCAAGCCCTGGGAAGAATCGCTGCGCCGTTTGGCCAGCGAAGTGTGCCCCAAGGTGCGGATGCCATACTAAGCTACCCGTGAGGATGAGCCGGTCTGCCCGCGCAGGAGGCAGGCCGGCTCATCCCAATCTCGCGCTAATCGCGCGACGAGGCGGCAGAATAGGCCGCGCCAATTCAATCGAGCGGGAGAGTTAGTATGGGCGACAGGCTCAAGGGGCGCGTATGCGTGGTTACCGGCTCGGGACAGGGCATGGGCCGCGCCAGCGCCATCGAAATGGCGCGCGAAGGCGGCAAGGTGGTGATCGCCGATATCAACGAGGTGGCCGGTGCCGAAACGGTGCGGCTGATCAAGGCGGAAGGCCATGAGGCCAGCTTCATCCGCGTGGATCTGCGCGACAGCGCCTCGATCAAGGCGCTGATGGATGAAACCGCGCGGATCTATGGCGGCATCGATGTGGTGCATGCCAATGCGGCGATTCACGAAACCGATCTCACGCCAAACACCTCGATCGAAGAAGTTTCGGAGGAGGTGTGGGATATAGTGCATGATATCAATCTGAAGGCGGTGTGGCTCTGCACCAAGCACGCGGTGCCCTATCTCAAGAACTCCAGCGCGGCTTCGATTGTCAATGTGGCCTCGACCGGGGCTTTTGTCGCCTATCCGATGGCCGGGGCCTATTGCGCCTCGAAGGGTGGCGTGGCGATGCTGACCAAGGCGAGCGCCACCGATCTCGCCAAGTTCAACATCCGCGTGAACTGCTATTGCCCGGCCTCGATCCGCACGCCGATGCTGGAGAAGTATCTCGATGCCGCGCCCGATCCGGCGGCGACCGAGGCTTTCCTGCGCGGGGCGCATCTGCTGCCGCGGCTGGGCGAGCCCGAGGAAATTGCCAAGCTGGCGGTGTTTCTCGCTTGCTCCGACAGCTCGTTCATCAATGGCGCGGCCTATCTGATCGATGGCGGCGCATTGGCATGGCGCGGGTTGAACGGCTGACGCGGGGTTTAGGCGGTGCCGCTGTGAAGCGGTGCCGCCGCCGCGATATCGAGCGCCTGCAGGATCGCGGTGCGACCCACGCGCAGCTGGATCGCGTTTTTCAGATGCAGGCGATAGCCCGGAAGGAAGCGGTGGGTGGGGCTGGCGTCGCTGGCCATGGAGGCCAGTTCCTTGATTTTCGCGCGGACGGTGCCGCTGGCCCAGGGGATCGCGCAATAGGCGAAGAAGCCGACGAAAAGATCGGGCGAGAGCCGCAGCATGGCATCGAGGAAGCCGGGCAGCTCCTCGGAGAAGCCAATCCAGAACGGGTCGTCGCCGACATGCTGCTCCCACAGCTTCGCCCGCTCGGGATCGAGGGGGGCGGCGGCGTCGATCAGGCCGCGCTGCCCGGCGGCATCGAGCACCAAGCGCGCGCTGACCATCAGGCTGTGCACGCCAAGCCCCGAGACCAGCGCGATGATTTCCTGCACCTGTTCCACGCTGGCTCCGGCATCGAGGGCCTTGGCGACACTGGCGGCAATGGCGGCCCGATCGAGCGACGTGACCGACACCGCCACGGCCAGTTCGATTAGCGCCACGGCCATGGCATCGAGCGGCTCTCCGGCAGGAAGATCGGCGGTGAGGGTTTCGGCCTGCTGGCGCAGATCGGCGATGGAAAGTGTGGTCATGGCAAGAGGATGGAGGGGGGCGGGTGTCTCTGTCAACTTCTTCGTTGATAAGTGGGTTGGGGGGCTGCATTCTATTTTGGGTAAAGGGAGAACTGCTGTGGCATCACTGGAAGAACGGATCAAAAAGCTGGAAGATCGGGCTGAGATAGAGGATCTCGTCGCCCGCTATTTTCTGCTGACCGACGACGATGACGCGGAAGGGGTGGGCGAATGTTTCACCGATGACGCGCGGTTTCTGGCTTCCGGCTTTGTCGGCGGGGAAAACCGCGCGGGCATTATGGCGTTTCTGGCGGCGTCGCGAGCGGTGATGGATCAAACCGTCCATACGCCGCATTATGTGCATATCGATTTCACCGGGCCCGATACGGCGAGCGGCACGGCCATGGCCCATATCGAAATCGGCATCGGCGGAACCACGGTGTTTGGCGCGGTGCGCTACATCGATGAATACCGCCGCGAGGGTGGCCAATGGCGCATCGCCAGTCGCGAGATGCGCTCGGTTCATGCCGGCAGCTGGGATCTGGTGGCCAGCTCGCTGAACGATCCGCTCAATGTGCGCTGGCCGGGGGCCGCGCCGGGGCCTTCGGATTTTCCCCGCAAGCGTGGCTAAGCGCTGAACCGGCGCGGTCGATCCCAATTTGGATCGACCGCGCCGGGCCTGCTTTATGCTTTAGCGCACCGAAATCAGCCCGCCATCCACCGGCAGCAGCTGGCCGGTGATGAAGCGCGAGGCCTCGCTGGCGAGAAACACCATCACCGGGGCGAGATCCTTATCCGGATCGCCGAACTTGCCGCCCAGCGGAATCTGCTCGGCGGTGGCCTTGTCGTGGGCGGCCAGATCCTCGGGCGTCAGCGCCGCGCGGAACTTGGCATACATCGGGGTGACGACATAAGGCAGCACCGCGTTCACGCGGATGCCCTTTGCGCCCCATTCGCGGGCCACGCTGCGCGTCCAGGTGTGCACGGCGGCCTTGGAGGCACCATAGACGGCGTTGTTGATTTCCGCCGTCAGCCCCGATTCCGAGCCATAGTTGATGATCGCGCCCCCGGTGTTTTCCATATGCCGATAGGCCGCGCCATTGGTGTAGATGGTGCCGTTGACGTTGATCGCGAACATCCAGCTCAGGGTCTCGTCGGGCACCTGATGCGTGGGGGCGTGGCGGTGGACGCCGGCGACATGCGCCAGCACATCCAGCCCGCCGAGCTCTTTCGCCGCGTGATCGAAGGTGGCATCGACCTCGGCGCGATTGCTGACATCGCAGCGCAGAAAGCGCGCGGTGCCCGGCCCGGCGGCATGGGCCTCGCTGGCCACCTTGCCACCCAGCTCCTCGTTAACATCCAGCACGAAGACATGCGCGCCAGCCTTCGCATAGGCGCGCACCACGGCCTCGCCGATGCCCTGCGAGCCGCCGGTGACGATGATGCGTTTTCCTGTCAGGTTCATGGTATTGTGTCCTTTCCCAAGGTTTTATAATTATTGAGCGGTCATGCCCGCATCGATCACGTGCTCTGCGCCCGAGATGTAGGAGCTGTCGTCGCAGGCGAGAAACAGCACCAGCTTCGAGACTTCCTCGGGCTGGGCAAGGCGGCCGAGCGGAATCTGCCCCAGCGCGTCGCCGCCTTCCTCGTTGGTGGCTTCCACCATCATCGGCGTCTGGATGAAGCCGGGGTGCACCGAGTTCACGCGGATGTTGTTGGGGCCATATTCGATGGCGGCGGCCTTGGTCATGCCGCGCACGGCAAACTTGCTGGCGACATAAGCGACACTGGGGAAGCCATAATTGGCGACCAGACCGGCGATGGACGAGATGTTGACGATCGAGCCCTTGCCGCCCTTCAGCATCGAGGGGATCACGGCGTGCATGCCGAGGAACACCGAGTGCTGGTTGATCGCGCAGACCTGCAGGTAATCGGCCTCGCTGATATCGGCGGTTTTGGCCATCGCGCCGAGAATACCGGCGTTGTTGACGAGGATGTTCACCGGGCCGAAGAAGCTTCCGGCGGCGGCCACCACGCGCGCCCAATCGGCGGCGTTGGTCACGTCCTGCTCCAGAAACTTCGCGTTCGGCCCCAGCTCGGCGGCCAGCGCCGCGCCCATATCGGCGCGCAGGTCGGTCAGCACCACCTTGGCGCCTTCCTCGATGAACATCCGCGCGTGCGATGCGCCCATGCCGCGCGATGCGCCGGTGATGATCGCGGTTTTTCCGGTAAGCTTACCCATTTCGAACTCTCCTGTTATACTCAATGCTGTGAAAACGCTGGCTTTCGCGCGGCGCGGGCGGTAGTCAAACGCGTATGAAAGAAACCAGCAATATTTCCCGACGCAGGAAGATCGCGCTTGAAGAAGGTAGTAGCGACTACCTCGCCAAGCGCGCCGAACTCGTCGAAATCGCCGGGCGTCAATTCAAGGCCAATGGCTTCAAGGCCACCACTCTTGCTGAAATCGGGCACAAGGCCGGGCTCGATCGCGCCACGGTCTATTACTATTTCGCCAGCAAGGAAGAACTCTTCCGCGAATGTCTGCGCGAGGGCGTCGATGCCAATGTCGCCGAGTGCGAGCGCATCTTCGCCGATCCCACCCTGCCGACGCCCGAAAAGCTGCGGGCGGTGATCCGCCAGCTGATGATCGCCTACGACCAGTCCTACCCGCATATGTATGTCTACATCCAGGAAGAGATGAGCCGCATCACCAACGAGAAAAGCGCCTGGGCGCAGCGAATCCTCACCAAGACCCGCAGCTTCGAGAAGATCGTGCTGGGGCTGATTGGCGATCTGATCGCCAGCGGCGAGCTGCGCGGCGATATCGCGGTTTCCATCGCCGCCAACGCGGTGTTTGGTATGCTCAACTGGACGCACCGCTGGTATCAGCCGGGCGGAAAGCATACCGCCGACGAAATCGCCGACGCCTTCTGCGAGATCTTTTTCAACGGCATGAAGGCCCACTAGCCCTGCCTTTCGGCCAGGCGGGCGCGCAGGGCGCGTTTGTCGACCTTGGTGGCCGACATCGGCCACTCACCCTCCAGCACAAACAGCACATCGCGCGGCACCTTGTAGCTGGCGATCCGGCCCTGACAGAAGGCGATCAATTCCTCGGGCGTGGCGCTGTGGCCCAGCCGTAGCTCCACGAAGGCCACTGGCACTTCGTCTAGCCGGGGATCGGGGCGGCCCACCACTTCGGCGATTCGCACCGCGGGATGGTTGCAGAGATAGGCCTCCACCTCGATCGCGGCGACGTTTTCGCCACCCACCTTGAGCATATCCTTGGCGCGGCCGTTGAAGGTGAGGCGGCCATCGGCGGATTTGGTGTAAAGATCGCCGGTGTGCAGCCAGCCATCGGCATCGAGCGCCTCGGCGGTCTTGTCGGGCGAGCGATAATAGCCCTCCATCACGCAATAGCCGCGCACCAGAATTTCACCCACGGCATCGGCGGGCAGATCCGCACCGGTCTCGAGATCGACGATCCGCACTTCCACGCCGGGCACCGCCTTGCCATGGCTGACGGCGCGCTGCTGGGGGGTTTCGTCGGCATCGCACAGGGCGAAGATGCCGGCGGTCTCGGTCATGCCGCAGCCCTGAATGAACTCGACCTGCGGGAACATCGCCTGCGTGCGATCCATCGTTGCGGGTGGCACGATCAGCAACGCCTTGCGCAGCGTGGCGAGGCGCTCTGGGCGGAAATCGGGATGGTCGAGCAGCGGCTGGAGGATCGCCGGGAACCACGGCCAGCCCACGGTCACGCGGTGGCGCTCCATCAGATCGAGGGCGCGCCCGGCATCGAAGAACACATCGGTGAGATAGGTGCCGCCGGTGCCGATCGATCCCAGAAAGGGGGCCAGCGAGCCGATGTGAAACAGCGGGCCACCGCCCCAGGTGATGTCGTGCTCGCAGCTGCGGAAGCGGCGGTCGGCGCGCTCCACCGGGCCGCGCGTGGCGGCTTCGTGCACGATCAGGCAGCCCTTGGGATTGGCGGTGGTGCCCGAGGTGTAGATGAGGAGGGCGGTGTCGCGGAGGCGGGTGGCGCGGCGGGCTTTATCTACCGCCTCGGGCGAGACCGTGGCGGCGGCTTTGGCGAAGGCGGCCTTGTCGAGGAACCCCGCAGGTGCCTCGCCTTCCATCATCACCAGATGCCGCAGCTTGGGAAAGCCGGGGAGCGATAGACTGCCTGATTCCGGCTGGCTCGATTCTGACAGGAAGGGCAGGGCGCTGGCCAGCGACTCCCGGAAATCGACAAAGCGGGTGTCGGCGGCGGTGGTCAGCACCAGCGCGAGATCGCCGTTCTCGATGATGTAGCCAAGCTCGCTGCTCTTGTGCCGGGCATGTAGCGGCACGGCGACGCAATTGGCCAGCGCCGCGCCGAAAAGGGCGGTCACCAGCTCGCGGCCGTTGTTGGCGAGGATGCCGATATGCGAACGCGGCGCAACACCAAGCCCGATGATTCCCCGCGCCACCTCGACCGAGGCATCGCGCAGTTCGGCATAGGTCAGCGAAAATTCCGGCATGGCCAGCGCCACGCGATCAGGATACCGACAGGCGCTACGCACCAGCAAATCCGCCAGTGGGCAGACCTCGGTCCACTCCTCGAACATCAACAGCACTCTCCCTAACGCCACTATGGCACTTATCCTAAAAAATGGGAGGAATATGCCTCCCTGTCAACGATAATGTTGATTGGCACTTTCCGAGTGAAAACGCCGTTGACAAGGTTCCCTTGCGCCGCCTATCAACGTAAGTGTTGATAAAGATGCGTGGGGATGCCGGGCTGCGAGACTTCGTCAGAAGCAGACGGCCATGGATAGACAGGGCAGGGGGCGCTACCAGTGCCTCGTCAAGAGGCGGGGGGGGCTGAGTCCGGCTAGCCGAATAGTGGGACAAGGTTTACCCGTCCTTCCCGGCGAAGGGCGCGGCAGAGGCCTTCGTTTAATACCGGGCCCGGGTATCTGCCCCGGGCAAGAGTTTCAAGGCCGCCGTGCGGGTTAAGGGCGCGGGGCTGTTTGGGAGATTGATGCGATGACTACCGCGAGAGCCTGCGTGCTGGTGGAGCCCAACCGTCTCGAAATCTGGGACGTGCCGATTTTCGATCCGCCCGCTGGCGGTGCGCTGGTGCGGATCGTGGTGGGCGGCGTGTGCGGCAGCGATGTGCATATCACCGATGGCGGCGCGGGCATCATGCCCTTCCCGATCATCCTTGGCCACGAGGGCGTGGGCCGGATCGAGCGCCTTGGCCCCGACACCACCACCGATTACGCGGGCGTGCCGGTCAAGCCGGGCGACCTCGTCTATTGGGCGCCGATCGCGCTGTGCCACCGCTGCCACACCTGCACCGTGCTCGACGAGACCCCTTGCGAGAATTCGCAGTATTTCGAGGATGCCAGCAAGCCCAACTGGGGCAGCTATGCCGATTATGCCATCCTGCCCAATGGCCTCGCCTTCTTCCGCTTGCCCGATGGCACCGATCCCGATGCGGTGATCGCGCTCGGCTGCGCCTTGCCCACCGCACTGCGCGGGTTTGACCGCTGCGGCCCGGTGCGCATGGGCGAGACCGTGGTGGTGCAGGGCGCGGGGCCGGTGGGCCTCTCCGCCGTACTCATCGCCAAATTGTCGGGCGCGCGCGAGATCATCGTCATCGATCAGCACGACAACCGGTTGGCGGTCGCCAAGTCGCTGGGCGCCACTGCAACCGTGTCGCTCAAGGACAGCGCCGAGGCGCGCCGCGGCCAGATCTATGACCGGGTTGGCGCGAACGGCCCGGATGTGGTGGTCGAAGCCGCCGGCGTGCTGCCGGCGTTTCCCGAAGGCGTCGATATCGCCGGCAACCACGGGCGCTACATCATCCTCGGCCTGTGGGGGGCGATCGGCACGCAACCGATCTCGCCGCGCGACCTGACTCTGAAGAACCTGACGATCGCCGGTGCGACCTTCCCCAAGCCGAAGCATTATCATGCCGCGCTGCAACTGGCCGCGCGGCTGCAGAACG
>Ga0007882_10000248_pt1 | contig 31985 bp, 28 predicted proteins | sample CryBogCBH12Aug01_FD_71195 | JGI IMG/M metagenome (GOLD analysis project Ga0007882, IMG submission 71195) | Freshwater microbial communities from Crystal Bog, Wisconsin, USA - CBH12Aug09.1 | ecosystem: Environmental > Aquatic > Freshwater > Lake | place: Crystal Bog, Wisconsin, USA | collected... | reverse complement strand
GTTCTCGCCCGAATGGCCATAGAGCGTGGCCCGCAGCACCGCGCGGCTGGCCCCCGGCACGCGGGTGTCGCCGGGCCCGAGGCTGGCCAGCGCGCCATACCAGCCGGGATCGCGCGCCACCAGCAGCCAGCCGACCACCGTGCCCGCCACCATCACCCCAAAAGCGATGGCGATATCGAGCCCGATGGCCCGCACCGCCCGGCTCCATTCGCCCCCGAAAAAGCGCCGGAGCCAGCCCCACAGCCCCACGCGCGGGCCATAGACCAGAAACCACGCCCGCTGCGCCAGCGATTCGAGATAGGCGATGGTGGCGGCATCCAGCGAGGTTTCGCGCGCGATGGAAAGGCTGGAGGCCAGCGTGCGATAGAGCACCGGCAGATCGAGCACATCGGCATCGCTGAGGCGCGAGAGCCTGCCCGCCTCCATCCGCGTCACGATCTGCTCCAGCCGTTTCCAATCGGCCTCGCGCACCTGACGGAAGCGGTCGGAGCGGAGCGCGGCTGCGGTGATGGCGCTATCCTGCGCGGTGGCGCGGCGGGTGAAGCGCGCGCGCAGGCCGGAGATCAGGCCATTGGTGGGTTGCGGCTCGCTCATCCGATCCCTCCGCGCTGGCGGATGGAAAGATAGCTGTCGATCAGCCGCGTGCCGATCAGGTGATGCGGGGCCTCGATCACCTCCACCCCGATCGCCCGCAGCCGTTGCAGGGCCAAAGCCCGCTGGCGCAGCAGCGCATCGGCGGTAACGGCCATCGCCAAGGCTTGGGTGGAGACCGGCGCGGCCTGCGCGATCTCCTCCAGCTCGATATCGGTGAGGGTGAGGAAGATCACCTTGTGGCGGCGCACCAGACGGCCAATGCTCTCCACCATCAGCTCGGCGCTGGTGGGATCGGTGAAATCGGAGAACACCACCACCAGCGCGCGGCGCTGCAGCTGCTGGGCCAGCGTGGCGAGGGCGAGGGTGAAATTGGGCTCGCGCGGCTCGTAGTCCAGCGTGGCGGCGGCGGCTTGCAGGCGGGCGAAGTCGCGGGTGTGGCTGGCGAAGGGGGTGGCGAGGCGCACCCGCGCGGCAAAGCCGAACAGCGCCACCTTGTCGCCGCCCTTCAGCGCGATATAGGCGGTGGTGAGCGCGGCGGTGATGGCGCGATCCAGCCGGGCGAGGCCTGCCACCGGCTCGCACATCGCCCGCCCGCAATCGATGGCGAACACGATCTGATTGTTGCGCTCGGCCTCATATTCGCGGGCATAGAGCTGGGCGTGGCGGGCGGAGGCTTTCCAGTCGATCCTTCGGCGATCCATGCCGCTTTGATACTGGCTCAGCGCCTCGAACAGCGTGCCATCGCCCGAAAAGCGCCGGGCGACGAGGCCGCTCTCCTGCTCGCGCAGAAAGCTCTGGAAGGCGGGCGAGCGGATCGGGGCGATATTGGGCACCACGCGGATGGCGCACGCCATCTCGCGCCGGTGCTGCTTGGCGCCAAGCCCCAGCGGCCCGCTCCAGCGCAGCCACAGCGTGCCGATCTCGCCCAGCCCCCGGCGTGGCGGGGTGATTGTGATGGTGCCGCTAGTGGCACCGCTTGCCGGATCATGCGCGAGGCCCAGCGCCAGCGTGCCGCCATCGGCCAGCAGCGGATCGAGCGCCAGCCGCGCCTCGGCAGCCTGCGCCCGCTTGCCCGCAAAATCGGCGAGCAGGGTGAGCGGGGCCGCCGCGCCCACCTCGATCTCCACCGGTGCGATCAGCCGCAGATCGGCCAGACGCGGGCTCAGCAAAGCATCGGCCAGCACCAGCGCCAGCAGCCCCACGGCCATGGCCGGGGCCGCGATCCACGCGCCGGGCACCAGCGTCGCCAGCATCAGCGCGAAAGGCGCGCACAGCGCCGCCAGCAGCACCGCGCGCAGGGTGGGCACCGGCATGGTATCGGGCCCCAGATTTTTAAGCCGGGACAGCCTTTCCAGGAGGGCGCGCAGCCTCAACGCGGGGCCTGCGTGCGCTCAACCAGATCGCTCACCAGCACCTCCACCGCCTTGCCCTCGATCTCGGCGGCGGGGGAAAGCAGCAGGCGATGGCGCAGCACGCTGGGGGCCAGCGCCTTCACATCATCGGGCAGGACATAATCGCGCCCCGCCAGCGCCGCGCGGGCACGCGCCGCATTGGCCAGCAGCACGCCAGCGCGGGGGCTGGCCCCGCAGGCAAGATCGGCGCTTTCGCGGGTGGCGCGGATCAGGCGCACGATATACTCCACCACCGGCTCGGCCAGCGTGATCGCGCGCACGGCCTGCGCGGCGGCGGCAAGGCTGGCGGCATCGGCCTGCGCCGCAATCCCCAGATCCGCCGGGCGTTGCGGCCCGCCGCGCTCGCCAAAGCGGGCGACGATGCGCGATTCCTCGGCGAGGCTGGGATAGGGCACCAGCAGCTTGAACAGGAAACGGTCGAGCTGCGCCTCGGGCAGGGGGTAGACGCCCTGCGATTCAATCGGGTTTTGCGTGGCCACCACCATGAAGGATGCGGGCAGGGGGTGGCTGGTGCCATCCAATGTCACGCGGCGCTCCTGCATCGCCTCCAGCAGCGCGGCCTGTGTTTTGGGCGGGGTGCGGTTGATTTCATCGGCCAGCAGCAGCTCGCAGAAGATCGGGCCACGGGTGAGAGTGAAAGTGCTGGTCTGGAAGTTGAACAGATTGGTGCCAAGGATATCGCCCGGCATCAGATCAGGGGTAAACTGGATGCGCCCGAAATCGAGGCCGAGGCTGGCGGCAAAGCATTGCGCGAGGAAGGTCTTGGCGGTGCCCGGCGGGCCCTCCAGCAGCACATGGCCCTGCGCCAGCAGCGCCACCAGCAGATGCTCGACGATGGCATCCTGCCCCACCACCGCCTTGGCGATCTCGGCGCGGATGGCATCGGCCAGCGTGCGTACTTCTGCCAGCGAGAGGGGGGGCAGCGTTAGGCTGTTGTTGTCGGTCTCACTCATTGGGTCAGCGTCCTTTCGAGGGCGTGCAGCTGGGCGGCGGCGGCAAGGATGGTGGCTTGCTTGCGGGCCGAGGTAAGCTCTTGGGTGGTGGCGGTGAAGCTGGGCCAATCCGAATCAAGGGTGCCGGGCGTGCGAGAAGCCAGCGCCCGGTCGATCGCCCCCTCGCTGGCGGCGGCATCGGCGAGGCGCGGCAGGCCGAGCGCCCGCACCAGCCGCTCGCGCGCGGCGCTGGCATAGGGGAGCGGCAGCAAATGCAGCCGCCCGCTGCGCGCGATCAGCCCCGCCGCATTGCCCACCAGCGCCGCCTTGCCAAAGGCGATGGCGCGGGTGGCGGCCAGCGGCGCGCCAAAGCGCAGGCTCCCCCGCCACAGCACCACCAGCGCCGCCAGCAACAGGCACAGCGTGGCCGCGAGATAGGGCGGGGTGAAGGCGAGGGTCAGCAGATTGGCCTGCCGGGCGAGGCCGTTGAGGGTGAGATCGAAAATGATGTGGCGGGGCGCACCCGCGCTGGCCGCCTGCACCAAGGCCTCGGCCAGCGCGGCGTTTTCGGGATGGGCGAGGCCAGCGTTATCGAGCAGGTCGGGCTCGAACACGATGACCAGCGGGTAGAGGCTGGGGCCATCGGCCGTGGCGCGCGCGTTTTTGGCGGCAATCCCCGCCATGGCATCGAGCGCGGGATAGCGGCCCGCATCATCCAGATAGGCGGCGAGATAATCCTGCCCGCTTGTCCACACCAGCGGCACCAGCTTGCCGCCGCCGCCGGTTTCCACGGGCTCGGGCTGTGCGGGATTGGGCAGGGTTCCGCTCAGCCCGGTGGCGGCATACCAGCGACCGGCGGTGGGGCCCGCCCCCGGCGCGATGGCCACGCGGGCATCGTCGAGAAAGCCCGGCCAGTTGGGGGCCTGCGTGCCCAGCAGCCGCACCCAGCCCCGCTTCGCGCCCTGCTCGCCTTCCGGGGCGGCGGCGGCGAGCCACTTGGGCGCGATCACCAGCACCGGCCCAATCTTGCGATGCGCCGCCACGATATGCGCGATATCCGCGCCCCCGGCCTGTTGCGGCGGGGTCAGCACCAGCAGGCCGGGGGCGGATAGGGCGGTGTCGTCCTGCGCGAGGCTGGTGTGATAGCCCGCCGCCTCCATCAGCCGGGCGAGGCCGGCATAGCCGGTCAGCCCCTTGCCAGCGGCGTGGGCCCCGCCATCGTTCAGCGCCTCTCCGCCCAAGCCCCCATTCAGCCCAGAGCCCAGCATCCACAACAGCGCCAGCAACAGCGCCCCACCGCCCAGCAAGAGAGCCAGCGCCGCGCGGGCGGAGAAGGGGTTGGGGCCGCTCATGCCGGGGCCTTGGCCAGCGCGAAATCGGCATAGGCGGCGCGGGCGGCCTGCCAATCCTCGCCACCCAGCGCGCGCAGGGCAAAGCGGCTTTGCTCCACCCTGGCGGCGATCAGCGCGAAGGCGGTGCGGGCGGCGGGGGGCAGCGCGGCCAGCGCGGCGATCTCGCGGGTGGTGCTGGCGGGGTGCAGCCAGAGCGGGCGGGCCTGCGCGATATGCTCCACGCTGCGGAGGAGCAGCAGGTGCGCGGCTTCGTCGAAGTGGCCCGCGCTGGCGAGGCGGTCGGCCTCGTCGAGCAGGCTGTGCGCTTCGTGGGAGGTGGGGATCCAGTCTGGCTCCGCGCTGGTGCCTGCGTGCCGCTTTGCCAGCAGATGCCGGGCCAGCCGCCACAGCAGCGCCAGCACCACCAGCACGCCAATTCCCGCCAGCGCCCATTCCATTGCCGGCCAGCCCACCCCCAGCGCCCGCCCCACCGGGCCAAACAGCGCTTTCAGCAGATGGCCCAGCGCGTCGAGCAGGCTGGTCAGCCAGCCGGGCGGCGGGGCAGGCGGCGGCGCGGGGGGCAGCGGCGCAAACTGGAGATCGCCGCCCGCGTGCAGCTGCTGCCAGTGGCGCGCGGCCTCGCGGCTGAGGGGGGCTACAGTATCGATTGCCACTTTAAGTTGCGCACCAGGGTGACCGCCAGAATTATGCCGGGCAGTGGTGACACGGCAGGACGGGGGCTGGCAAGTGTCGGCTGCTCAGCCGCGCGCCAGTTCCTGAGCGTAGCTGCCGAGTATCCGCACCTCGCGGCTGTGGAAGGCCAACTCCACCAGCGCGCGATCCACTGCGGGATTGCCCGGCGCGCCCACGATATCGGTGAAGAACATCGTGGCGGCAAAGCTGGCACCTTGCTGATAGCTCTCCAGCTTGGTCATGTTGACGCCATTGGTGGCAAAGCAGCCCAGCGCCTTATACAGCGCGGCGGGCACATTGTTGACCTCGAAGATCAGTGTGGTCATCGATGGAATGCCCGCGAGCGTGGCGGGGTCGAGCTTCTCGCGGGCGAGGGCCACGAAGCGGGTGGTGTTGTCCTGCGCGTCCTCGACATGGTCCTCGACGATGGCGAGGCCATAGAGGCTGGCGGCCAGCGCGGGGGCGATGGCTCCGGCGGCGTAATCGCCCTGTTCCTTCACAAAGGCGGCGGCCCCGGCGGTGTCGGCATAGGCCAGCGGCACCAGACCCCGCTCGCGCAGGAAATGCCGCGACTGGCCCAGCGCCTGCGGGTGGCTGTAGGCGGCGGTGAGCGGGCCGGTGCTGCCATCGGGCCGGGCCAGCGCCATCAGGCTGTGGTGGATCGGCATGAAATGCTCGCCCACAATGGCCAGATCGCTTTCGGGCAGCAGGAAGTGGATATCGGCCACACGCCCGTTTTTGGAGTTCTCGATGGGGATGATGGCGCGCGCCGCTTTTCCTTCCTTCACCGCATCCAGCGCATCCTCGAAGCTGAAGCAGGGCAGCGGCAGGCAATCGGCATCATATTCCAGCGCGGCGCGGTGCGAATTGCAGCCCGGCGCGCCCTGAAAGGCCACGGCGCGTGCGGGATCGGCGGCGGCGGCTTCGCTCATTGCGGCTACGAGGATCAGGGCGGGTTCGGGAAAGCTGTGCATGGGGTAAAGCGCGGTATCCGGTGGGAGAATCAGCGTATAGCGCCTTCCGCGAAGGGCCCGCCGCGCCAGGAATCGCGATGGGCCGGGCGAAAGGTGCTGCACGCCGCGAGGGAATATCCCCCCTGAGGCAAATTTCTTGTCGGGGCTCTTAGGCTGGCGGCTTAAAAGCCGCAATGGGCCTTGCGCTTGAGCACGCGCCTGACTAGAGCCGCAAATTATTTGGCTCAATCTCGGGGACGGGAAATTTCGATGGAAAATCGCTTCAATACCATCGCAGGCTGGGTGTTGTTCTCCGGCATTGTCGCGCTCGGCCTGTCGAGCCTCTCCTCGCACTATTTTCATGCGGACAAGCCCGAGGCCCCCGAAGCGCAGGGCTATCCCATCGCTGGCGTCAGCGGCGCTGGCGCGGCTGTGGCGGCGGTGCCGCTAGAGGCGCTGCTGGCCAAGGGCGATGTCGCCAAGGGCCAGGCCGTGTTTCAGAAGTGCGCCTCGTGCCACAATGCGGCGCAGGGCGGCGCCAATGGTATTGGTCCCAACCTGTATGGCATCCTCGGCGATTCGATCGCGCAGGGTCGCGGTGGCTTCGCCTTCTCCGATGGGCTGAAGAAGCACGCCGGCAAGTGGGACTTCAAGACCCTCGACACCTGGCTGACCGGCCCCGCCGCCTTCGCGCCGGGCACCAAGATGACCTTCGCTGGCCTTGATGATCCGCAGGATCGCGCCAATGTCATCGTCTACCTGAACAAGCAGGGCTCGAACCTGCCGCTGCCGCCGGTGCCCGCCGCCGGTGCCGCCGCTGCTCCCGCCGTGGCCGTTGTTGGCGATCCCGCCAAGGGCAAGGCCGTGTTCGCCAAGTGCGGTGCCTGCCACAACAACACCCCCGGTGGCCCCAACGGCATCGGCCCCAACCTCGCCAAGATCGTCGGCGACGACATCGGCAAGGGCCGTGGCGGCTTCGCCTTCTCCGACGCCCTCGGCAAGGTGGGCGGCAAGTGGGACGAGGCCAAGCTCGACAAGTGGCTGAGCGGCCCCGCCGCCTTCGCGCCCGGCACCAAGATGACCTTCGCCGGTCTCGACAGTGCTCAGGACCGCGCCGACGTGATCGCCTATCTCAAGGCGAACTGATCGCGCGGCTTTCGGGCCAGAATAACGGAAAGGGCGGGGCGCAGGCTCCGCCTTTTTTGTTTGGGGGTTTTGGGAAGGGTTAAGGGGAAGGTGCGAGGGGATTATCCCCTCGCGCTCCCATTACCTGTCCTCGTCGCGTGCCGGTTCGGCCTTGGCGCAAGGCCGCCGCGCCGCAGGCGATATAGCCGCTTCGCGGCAGGGCGCGGGGTCGAGATGGTGCCCCAAGGTGGACAGTATCGGGAGCGCGAGGGGGTTACCCCCTCGCATCTACCCCCTAAAACCCAATCACCCTTTGAACCCCTGCGCAATCACATACCACTCCGACGAATCCTTGCGGCTGGCGGGAGGTTTGGCGTGCTTCACCGTGGTGAAGTGGCGCTTCAGCAGGCTGAGCAGCACGGTATCGGTGCCGCCGGCCAGCACTTTGGAGATGAAGGCTCCGCCCGGCGCGAGGTTGGTGATGGCGAAATCGGCGGCGGTTTCGACGAGGCCCATGGTGCGCAGGTGGTCGGTTTGTTTGTGGCCCACGGTGTTGGCGGCCATGTCGGAGAGCACCAGATCGGGCGGGCCGCCCAGCGCTTCGAGCAGCGCGGCGGGGGCTTCGTCGGCCATGAAATCCATCTCGAATAGCACGACGCCCTCGATGGGGTCGGTGGGGAGGAGATCGATGCCCACCACGGCGGCGCGCGGTGCTTTTTGCCGCACGATCTGGCTCCAGCCGCCCGGTGCCACGCCGAGATCGACCACGCGGGTGGCTCCCTTCAGCAGGCCGAACTTCTCGTCCAGCTCGGCGAGTTTGTAGGCGGCGCGGCTGCGATAGCCTTCGGCGCGGGCTTTTTTCACATAGGGGTCGGCCAGCTGGCGTCGCAGCCAGTCGGCCGAGCTTTGCGAGCGTTTGCGGGTGCTTTTGAGCTTTTCGTTGGGATCTTTGCCAGAGCGGGTCATCGCGGTTGTTTTGCCTCTCTGAGGGCGGCGCGGCTGCGCTCGCCCGAATCGTTGGCGCCGATCAGGCTGCGCAGGATGCCCTCGCGGATGCCCCGGTCGGCCACGGCGAGGCGGCTGGCGGGCCACAGGTCGAGGATCGCCTCGAGGATGGCGCAGCCCGCCACCACCAGATCGGCGCGCTCGCGGCCGATGCAGGGCACCTCGCGGCGCTTTTCCAGCGAGAGGCTGGAAAGGCGGGTGGAGATTTCCCGCATCGAGGAAGCGGGCACGATCACGCCATCCACCGCGCTGCGGTCGTATTGCGGCAGGTCGAGGTGCAGGCTGGCCAGCGTGGTGACGGTGCCCGAGGTGCCGAGCAGGCGCATGTCACTGCCCGCCGCCGCCTCTTCGCGCACCGGGGCGATGCGGGTGGCGAAATCGGCGAAGCTGTCGCGCACCCATTGGCGCATCTGCTCGTAGCGGGCCTGACGGGCGGGGAGGTCCTCGCCCTCGCCCTCGCAGCTTTCGGTGAGCGAGACGACGCCCCATGGCACGCTCACCCAATCGAGGATGAGGGGCACGGTGGGGCCGCTTTCGATCAGCACCAGCTCGGTCGATCCGCCGCCGATGTCGAACACCAGCGCCGGGCCGTGGCCGGGCTCCAGCAAAATATGGCAGCCGAGCACGGCCAGGCGCGCTTCCTCGCGGGCGCTGATGATATCGAGCACGATGCCGGTCTCGCGGCGCACCCGCTCGATGAATTCGCCGCCATTGCTGGCGCGGCGGCAGGCTTCGGTGGCGACGGAGCGGGCGAGGTGGACATTGCGGCGCTTGAGCTTCTCGGCGCAGACGCGCAGCGCCGCCACCGCGCGGTCCATCGCCGCTTCGGAAAGGCGGCCCGATTGCGCCAGCCCCTCGCCCAGCCGCACCACGCGGCTGAAGGCATCGACCACCACGAAATTATCGCCCGAGGGCCGCGCGATCAGCAGGCGGCAATTATTGGTGCCAAGATCGATCGCGGCATAGGACTGGCGGTAGGCCGGGGCGGGTGTGCCGCTGGCCGCTGGCGCAGGAGGGCTTGGAGCCACAGCGGGCACCACTGGCGCGGCACCGGCCACCTGCTTGCCAGAGCCAGCCTTAACGCGCGGCCTTTTAACCGGCTTGCCGCCCCGCTTTTTGCCGCGCCCCGCGCCGCGCGAGGGGCCGCCTGCCCCAGCCGCATTGCCGGGCCCAACCCTATCAGGGGCACCAGCAGCGCTGGCACCATCATCCGAATCAGGGGCCGCCCGCGATGCCGCCGGCGGAAAAATGTCCGCCATGATTTGCGTACTCACTTCCAAAAGCCCGCGCGCATAAGCACCGGGTACCTGACGGCGATGGTAGCGCCGCTTGGTGTCGCAAGCAAGTAGACCCATCTTGACGCGGGGCGAGAGCCCGCTTAGAGGCGCACCCACGGCGCTGCCCCGTCGTCTAATGGTAAGACTACGGTTTCTGATACCGTCTATCGAGGTTCGAGTCCTTGCGGGGCATCCAGCATTCCAGTCCATCCGGCGCATTGGCGCCCGATTGAGCCGACGTTAGTCAAAGTGGCCTTGGGCCGCCCAAGGCTCGCGGGGCTGGACTTTGCCCGCCACCCCATTACTTCGCGTTCTCATGACCGAAGAAGCCGAAAAAAAGCTCTCCCACCGCGGATTTTACAAGGCCGAGCAGGAGGCCTCGTTTGTGGAGGGTTATGGCAGCGGCACCCCGCAAAGCCGCAGCCAATCCTATCGCCTCGCCTATCGCGATGCCGATTTCCTGCTGCGCGACGAATTGCGCCCGGTGCGCTTTCAGCTGGAGCTGCTGAAAACCGAGATGCTGCTCGACGAGGCGCGGATCGGCTCCACATTGGTGTGCTATGGCTCGGCGCGGATTCCCTCGCCCGAGGCGGCAGGTGATCTGGTGGCCAAGGCGGCTACGCCAGAAGCCCGCGCCATCGCCGAGCGGCTGGCCGCCAAGGCGAAATACTACACGCAGGCGCGCGAGCTGGCCCATATCGCCAGCTCCTGCGCGGTGGTGGAAAAGGGGATGCGGCAATTCGTGATCTGCTCGGGCGGAGGGCCCTCGATCATGGAGGCGGCGAATCGTGGTGCGGCCGATGCCGGGGCCGAATCGATCGGGCTCAATATCGTGCTGCCGCATGAGCAGGTGCCCAATCCCTATGTCACGCCGCGCCTGTCGTTCCAGTTTCACTATTTCGCGCTGCGGAAGATGCATTTCCTGCTGCGGGCGCGGGCGGTGGCGGTGTTTCCCGGCGGCTTTGGCACGCTCGACGAGCTGATGGAAACCATCACCCTGATCCAGACCGGCAAGATGCGGCGCATTCCGATCCTGCTGTTTGGCCGCGAATTCTGGAACCGGGTGATCAATTTCGAGGAGCTGGCTGCCGAGGGCGTGGTGAGCGCCGAGGACCTCGCGCTGATCACCTGGGTGGAGACGGCGAAAGACGCCTGGGCCGAGATTACCCGCTTCTACGATCTCGATTGTTAGCCCAGCAGCCCCTAGCCCAGCATATGCCCCAGCGGTCCATGGCCGCCGCCAAAGCCCGGCGCGGCCATCAGCGCCGCGCGCACATAGGCGATGCCCTGCTCCACCGCCTGCTCCAGCCCCAGCCCCGCGCCAAGCCCTGTGGCGATAGCGCTGGCCAGCGTGCAGCCGGTGCCGTGGGTGTGGCGGGTCTCGATGCGGGGGGCGCTAAACAGGCGCTCGCCGGTGGGGGTGAGCAGGCGATCCACCACCTTTGCCCCTTCGCCATGCCCGCCCTTGATCAGCAGCGCGCGGGCGCGCGCCAGCAGCGCCGCCTCGCCGCCCAGCGCTGCCAGCTCGGGCAGATTGGGCGTGGTGAGGGTGGCGCGGGCGATCAGGGCCTCGAAGGCCGCCACCACCTGCTTATCGGCCAGCACGCCGCCGCTGGTGGCCACCATCACCGGATCGAACACCACCGGGCCATCAAAACGCTCCAGCCGCTCGGCCACCGCCAGCGCCGTCTCGCCCGAGCCGAGCATGCCGATCTTCACCGCATCCGCCCCGATATCATCGAGACAGGCGTTTATCTGCTCCAGCACCAGCGCGGCGGGCAGGGGATTGGTGGCGCGCACCCCCAGCGTATTCTGCACGGTAACAGCGGTGATCGCCGCCATGGCATAGCCGCCGAGCATGGTGATGGTCTTGATATCGGCCTGTATGCCCGCGCCGCCCGAGGGATCGGATCCGCCGATGGCAAGAATGCGCGGAGGGCTCACCCGGCAAAGCGCCGCTGGCCAGAGGCCGGATGCTGGGCCAGCAGCCGCGCCGGGCGGGTGGGGCGATCCATCAGCTCGCCGCCGCAATCAGGGCAGGTCTCGTCGAGCACATCGGCGCATTCGGCGCAGAAGGTGCTCTCGAGGCTGCAGATGAAGGCACCGGGGGCCTGCGCGGGCAGATCAGCGCCGCATTTCTCGCAATCGGGGCGCATTTCCAACATCAGCGTTTCCAGCTCAGGCGGCGGCGGTGGCGACGGCGTCGCAGATGGCGTTCACCACCGCATCCACCTCGTCGCTGTCGTCGCCCTCGGCCATGACGCGAATCACCGGCTCGGTGCCCGAGGGACGGATCACCAGACGCCCGCGCCCGGCCAACTGGGCCTCGGCGTCGGCGATCACCTGCTGCACGGCGGGGGCATCCAGCGGTTTGCCGCCGGAAAAGCGCACATTCTTCAGCAATTGCGGCACCGGATCGAACAGATGCAGCAGCTCGCTCGCCGGTTTGCCGGTTTGCACCAGCGCCGCCAGCACCTGCAGCGCGGCAATCGTGCCATCGCCGGTGGTGGCGTGATCGAGCAGGATCATATGCCCCGATTGCTCGCCACCCACGTTGAAGCCCGAGGTTTTCATATGCTCCAGCACATGGCGATCGCCGACCTTGGTGCGGATGAGATCGAGGCCCTGGCCCTGAAGATAGCGCTCCAGCCCGAGGTTCGACATCACCGTGGCCACCACGCCACCACCGCGCAACTGGCCCTGCGCCGCCAGCCTTGTGCCGATCAGCGCCATCAGCTGATCGCCATCCACGGTCTTGCCGTGTTCATCGACCACGATCAGCCGATCAGCGTCGCCATCGAGGGCAATGCCGATATCGGCGCCGCTCGCCACCACGGTCTCCTTCACCAGATCAAGGTGGGTCGAGCCGCAGTGGTGGTTGATATTGGTGCCGTTGGGCGAAACACCCACCGCGATCACCTCCGCGCCCAGCTCCCAGATCGCCGAGGGGGCCACCTGATAGGCCGCGCCATTGGCGCAATCGACCACGATCTTCAGCCCATCCAGCCGGATATTATCGGGCAGCGAGCCCTTCACCGCGTGGATATAACGGCCGCGCGCGTCCTCGATGCGGCGCGCCCGGCCAATCAGCGGGGCATCGGCCAGCGGCAGATCCTGCGCCAGCATCGCCTCGATCGCCTCCTCGTCCTCATCCGAAAGCTTGAAGCCATCGGGGCCGAACAGCTTGATGCCATTGTCCTCATAGGGATTGTGGCTGGCCGAGATCATCACCCCGACATCGGCGCGCAGCTCGCGCGTCAGCAGCGCCACCGCCGGCGTGGGCATCGGGCCCAGCAGCACCACATCCATGCCCACGCTGGTGAACCCCGCCACCATCGCGTTCTCCAGCATATAGCCCGAAAGCCGCGTGTCCTTGCCGATCACCACCCGGTGACGATGCCCGCCGCGCAAAAACCGCGTGCCGGCAGCCTGACCCACCTTCATCGCAATCGCCGCCGTCATCACCCCGGCATTGGTGCGCCCGCGAATACCGTCTGTGCCGAAATATTGCCGTGTCATTGCGCGTTCCCGTATTTGCCCCAAGCGCTGCTTAGCCGCGAATGCGCGAAAGGGGCAAGAAGTCGCGGCACTATGCCGCGTGGGCAGCGTTAATGCCTAATGGTCGACAGGTGATGAACGGGGAAGGGGAAGAGGGTAGTGTTGGGGGTGTTACACCCCCAAACCCCCGGGACTGTCGGCCTTGGCGCACCGCATCAGCTTCGTGTGCTTCCGCGAAGCGGTATTAAAGCCTGCGGCGCGGAGACGTTGCTCTATGGCCAAACCGGCACACAACGCCGACAGTATTGGGGTGCAGGGGGGTAACCCCCCTGCTCTAATTCTACCCTTAATCCCCTGTCTCACAGCCCCTTGGCGTAAACCACATATTCCTTGTTCACCGTGGAATTGATCTCGCGGGCGATCGAGTTCATCCCCTGATTATCGTCGAGGATCCAGCCGATCTCGCCCCTGGTGGAGCCATAATTGGCCACCGAGGCGCGGCGGATATATTCGATCATCATGAAGGCGAGCTGGCTGGCGAGGCGGCTGGCCTGCAGCTGCTTCTTCACCCCCATCAGCGGCACGCGCATGGTGCGAACCTTGGGGCGCAGCAGCCACAACCCCAGCTTGATATAGCCGAGGATCGAGGGCTTGCCGTTCCAGCCATTGGCGCGTTTTTGCACTTCGTTGAGATCGGGCAGGGTCATCATGAAGGCCACCGGCTCGCCATCCAGCTCGGCGATCAGCACCAGATCGGCCTTGACCAACGGCTTCAGCTTCTTGCCGGTATAGGTGATCTCGCTGGGGGTGATGGGCACGAAGCCCCAATTATCGGCCCAGGCGTCGTTGAGAATGTCGATGAGGATCCCGGCTTCCGTGTCGAAGTTTTTGAGGACCACCTTGCGGATGGTGATGCGCGGGTTCTTCTCGCCGCTGGAGATGATGCGGCGGATCAGCGGGGGGAAATCCTTGGTGATGTCCAGCTCGTAGCACACCAGCCTCTTCACCGGCTCATAGCCAGCCGCCTCGATCCACGGCTGAAACTTGGGGTTCTGGTGGCCCATCATCACCGTGGGCGGATGATCGTGGCCCTTCACCAGCAGGCCGGGCTCTTCCCACACCGAGAGGCTCATCGGCGCGAGCACGCGGGTCATGCCCTGCCCGCGCAGCCATTCCTCGGCGGTGGCGATGAGCTGGTTGGCGATCTCCTGGGTATCAGCCTCCAGCGCGCCCCAATTGCCGGTGCCGGGGCCCATGCCCTGCTCGGGCGGCTGGGTCAGCGCCAGCTCGTCGATATGCGCGGAGATGCGACCCACCACCTTGCCAGCCGGATCACGGGCGAGGAATAGCTGCACGCGGGCGTGCTCGAAGAAGGGATTGCCGCCGGGGGTGAATTTCTCCAGCTCCTCGTCGCGCAATTGCGGCACGAAATTGGGATCATCGCGATTGGCCACATAGACGAAATCGACCCATTCGCCGCGCTCGCGCTTGGTGGTCACGGGGGCTACGATTATTTGTGTCTCTGCCACGATGATGCCTTTGTTCGAAGTCAAAGCGGACTGCGGGCCACATGGCACCTTGTCAAGTGGTTGGCCGCCGATACAGGGTCTGGATGCTTCCGATTCGAAGCTGCCCTATTCTGGAATATAGTGATGACAGTTCAAGAGAGCTTCGCCGCATCCGCCTCGCCCAAGGCGCGGATTCCCGACGACATGGAAATGTTGCGCGCGGCGGTGGAGCTGAGCCGCGATATTTCATACGCTGATCCAAAGGTTTACTGGCCCGATATGCTGCTGTGCGCAGGCGTGGGCTATGCTGGCCTCGCGGGGGCGATCCTGCTGCACAATCCGCTGGCCGCCGTGGCATCGGCGGCGGTGGGGGTGCTGGCGCTGTATCGGGCGCTGCTGTTCATTCATGAATTGACCCACATCCACCGCGATGCGCTGCCCGGCTTCCGGCTGGTGTGGAACCTGCTCGTCGGCATCCCGATGCTCATTCCCTCGTTCATGTATGAGGGCACCCACACGCTGCACCATGCCCGCACCCGCTATGGCACGGCTGAGGATCCGGAATATCTCTCGCTGGCGCTGATGAAGCCGTGGTCGCTGCCGGTGTTCATTCTGGTGGCGGTGCTGTTGCCGGTTGGGCTGCTGCTGCGCTTTGCGGTGCTGGTGCCGCTGGGGGTGGTGGTGCCGCCGCTGCGCCGGCTGGTGTGGGAGCGCGCCTCCTGCCTCGCCATCAACCCCGATTTTTGCCGCCGCCCACCCGAGGGGGCCTTTGCCCGCATGGTGTTCTGGCAAGAGTTGGGGGCTTCGCTGTGGGCGATCGCGCTGCTGGCCAGCCCCTATTGGCTGGGCTGGCGGCCCTTGCTGATCGCGCTGGCGGTGATCTCGGTGGTGGCGGTGCTCAATCAGATCCGCACGCTGGTGGCGCATCTGTGGGAGAATGGCGGAGAGACGATGACCGTGACCGGGCAGTATCTCGATTCGGTGAATGTGCCGCCGCCCGAATTGTTTGCGCCGCTGTGGGCCCCGGTGGGGTTGCGCTATCACGCGCTGCACCATCTGCTGCCCAGCGTGCCCTATCATTCGCTGGGCGAGGTGCACCGGCGGCTGGTGGCGCATCTGGGGCAGGATTCAACCTATGTGCAGGCGAGCTATCCCCGCCTGTTTGTGCTGGTGAAGCGGCTGGCGCTGGGCACCATGCAGCGGCGCTGAGCCTATTCCTCAGTGCGGATCAGCACCGTCTCGCCCACCGCGAGAAACAGGAAAAACGGCGCCCAGGCCGCGATCAGCGGCGGGTAGGCCCCGAAATTGCCAAAGGCGAGGGCGGCGTTGTCGATCACGAAATAGGTGAAGCCCAGCGCCATCCCCGCCACCGCGCGCAGCAGCAATTGCCCCGAACGCGCGAGCCCAAACGCCGCCACCCCGCCCAGCAGCGGCATCAGCACCGCCGATAGCGGCCCCGAGAAGCGGTGCCACCACTTGCCTTCCAGCTCGGACGTGCGCCGCCCGCTGGCCCGCAGCGCCGTGATGGTGCGCGAGAGGGCGAAGAGGCTCTCGCCATCGGCATTGATGACGCTGAGATCGATCTGACCCGGCGTTATGCCGCGCGCCAGAATGACCGGAGCGGCCAGCTTGGTGCTGGTGGTGCTGGCCACATCAAAGCGCGTGGCGGAGAACAGCCGCCAGCCGGGCGCGGCAAAGCTGGCCTGGGGGGCGCGCACCTGCGCGGTCACCATGCCGCTGGCGTCGCGCTGATACCAGGTGACGCTGCGCATTACCATGGCGGGGCCATTCCCCGTCACCGTCTGCGCGGTGAGGATATCGCTGCCATCGGTGACATAGACATTGCTGCGCGTGCCCAGTTCGCGGGGGATTTCGCCATAATCCACCCCCTGCCAGGCCTTCAGCGTGGCGTTGGAGTGGGTGACCACCCCCTCGTTGAAGCCAAAGCTCACCAGCGACACCGCCACCGCCGTCAGCACCATTGGCGCGAGAATTTGATGCGCCGAAAGCCCCGCCGCGCGCATGGCGATGATCTCGCTGTTCTGATTGAGCGGGAACACCGTGAACAGCGTGGCCAGCAGCACCGAATAGGGCAGAAAACGCGCGATCAGCTGCGGCCCGCGCAAGCTCACATAGGTCCAGATCTGGGTCTCGCCGTTGCCGGGATAGGCGAGGATCTTGCCGCTCTCGCTCAAAAGGTCGAGCAATTGTAGCACCATCACCAGCATCACCAGCACCGAGATGATCCGCCCTACAAACAGCCGGGCGAGATAGAGCGTGATGGTGCGCGAGGGGAAAAATTCGGTCTGCATCGCTTCTGCCCTACTGCGCCGGCGCGTGACGCGCGGTGCGCCGGCCCATCAGCGCGCGCAGCCATTTGGTGACGATGGCGAAGAAGCGCTCCAGCGCGCCGATCGGCTGGCCGCCGGGCACATAGGCGATGGTCCAGTACATCCAGGCGATTATCGCCGCAAACACCGCGAACGGCCCCCACAGCGCCAATGTCGGATCCACTCGGCCCAGCGCCGCCACCGATTGCCCGTATTCATTGACCTTGTGATAGGCCACCACCATCACGATCGAGACAAATACCCCGAGCGACGAGGTGGAGCGCTTGGGCGGCACCGCCAGCGCCACCGCCAGCAGCGGCAGCATCAGGATCATCACCACCTCGGCGAGGCGGTAGTTGAGGCTGGCGATGACGATGGCGCGATCCTTGTCGGAAGTGCGATCAGACCAGCCGATGCGGAGCAGCTCGGGCAGGAAATACTCGCGCTCGCGCCCGCCACGCAGGCGGAACTTCTCCAGCGCGGGCAGCTCGATTGGCAAATCATGCTGCGAGAAGCCCAGCACGCGCGGGGCAAGATGCGGCGAATCCTGGATCATCTGGCCGTCGTTCAGCCGGAGGATCACCGTATCGGGATTTTCCTTGAGCGCGAGAAAACGGCCATGCTGCGCCGAGATGGTGAGGATTTCGCCATCGGATTCGGTCACGCGGGCGAAAATGCCGATCAACTCGCGGCCCTCGTCGCGGCTTTCCTCGATGCGCAGGCTCATGCGATCCTTGAGCGTGTTGAATTCGCCCATCTTGATCGAGGCCCCCAGCGCGCCCGAGCGCAGCTGAAACTCCAGCTGCTCGTAATAATAGCGCGAGAGCGGCTGGACATAGCTGACAATCGCCAGATTGAGCACCGCCAGCCCCAGCGCAAACAGATAGGGCACCCGCAGCAGCCGCGTGTAGCTGAGCCCCACCGAGCGCAGCGCGTCCAGCTCGGAAGAAACCGCCAGTTTGCGAAAGGCCAGCAGCGTGCCCAGCATCAGCCCCAGCGGAATGGCGAGGCTGGCATATTCGGGCAGCAGATCGGCGAGCATTTTGAACACAATGCTGACCGGCCCACCCTCGGTGGCGACAAAGTCGAACAGGCGCAGCATTTTATCGAGCACCAGCAGCGAGGCGGCGAGCAAAAACACCGCCAGCATCGGCATCAGCACCAGCCGGAAGATATATCGATCAATGGCGGTGAAAGTGCGCACGCGCCGCTCCTAAAGGCTGGGGCGGGCGGGGGCAAGGAGCGATCGCCGCGCCGGGCTATGCGTGTGGTATTGGACGGGCGCTAATAGGCGGGAGGGCCGGGCCTGATTCAGGCCTTTTCCAGCGTGCACTGCAGGGGGTGCTGATTCTCGCGGGCGAAATCCATCACCAGATTGACCTTGGTCTCGGCGATTTCATAGGGAAACACGCCGCAGACGCCCACGCCCTTCTGGTGAACATGCAGCATCACCCGGGTCGCCGCCTCCAGATCCATGCCGAAGAAGCGCTTCAGCACCATCACCACGAATTCCATCGGGGTGTAGTCGTCGTTGAGCAGCAGCACCTTGAACTGGCTGGGCTTTTTGGGCTTGGCACGGGCGCGGGTGGCGAGGCCGATCTGGCCGCCGCCCTGCCCGAAACCAGGGCCAGAACCGAAATCACGATCGTCGCCGAAATCATCGTCGCCGCCCGCGCGGATAGCCGCGTGGATAGTGGGCGCAAACTGTGCTGCGGAAAATTTAGCGTATGGCATCGCGGCATAATACCGCAAATGGGGGTGGATCGGCAAGCTGTTGAAATGTCCGTCAGCGGGACAAACAGCGGTATTTTCGTGCCGATGCCGGACAGGCGGGGCAAAATGGCCCGCGCACCTGCCGAAAGAATCGCCGGGGTTGGCAGCCAACCCCGGCGATAATCTTACAATCAGGCGTTCTTCTGCAGCTTCTCAACCGCGAGGGTGACGCGGCTGGTCAGCGGGGCAGTGGCTTCGGTGGTCAGCTTCAGAACGGCTTCGCTCTGCTTCGAACCGAACGACACGGCGTGATCGAGATGCTTCTTGGCCAGCTCGCTCTGCAGACGCAGGAACTCGGTCGGGGTCTTGGCAGCGGCCAGTTCCTTGACCTCGGCGGTGAGGGCTTCAAAAGCGGTGCGGCTCTCGGCCACGATCTCGCCGCTCAGCTCCTGCAGGCCAGCGCTGAGGATCTTGCCGGCTTCAACCAGCGCCTCGACGTTGCCCTTGGCGAAGCTGTTGTAATCACCAAACGCGGCGGTGCCCTTCTCGTAGGCTTCCTTGGCCTTGGCCTGGACGTCCGAGAGGGTGTTCTGGAAAGCGGAGAAATCAACGGTGGTGGTCATGGTTTTTTCCTTCTTGGGTGGGGCAGGGGTGGGGGCAATTTCAACTTGAACAACGGGCTCAGCGGCAACCGGTTCGGGAGCAGGCTCCACGATGGGAGCCACGACAACTTCGGGTTCGGCGATGGCCACCGGGGCAGCGGCCACCGGGGCAGGAGCTGCGATTTCCGGGGCTGCCTTGGCCTTGGCGGGTGCCTTGGCCTTGCCAACGGTTGACTTGGTCTTTGCGGGCATGGTGTTTCAATTCCTGCTGTACGCGCACAAACACGCTTTGCTGCACTGCACAATATAGGAATCGTGTAGTGCGTCAAGCATTTTGTTGCAGTGCAGCAAAAGTGAAATATGGCCTAAAACAGACATAAAACCAGATATTTGCCCTTAATCACCCCATTTTGGTGTTAGCTTAGCGCGTTTTGACATAAGTGCCCGGCGCGTCTTCGATCACCGAATCGCCCTTGCCGCCGGGCACGCGCTTGCCCTTGGCGGCCACTTCCGCGCTGTCTTGCCCGCGCAGCCACTCCACCCAATGCGGCCACCAGCTGCCGGGATGCTCGGTGGCGCTGGCCTTATACTCGTCAAGCGTGGCGACGGGATTGGGATTGGTCCAATATTGATACTTGTTGGCCGAGGGCGGATTGACCACCCCCGCGATATGCCCCGATCCCGCCAGCATGAAATACCACGGCGCATTGTGCAGCAGCCGGGTGAGGCGCCACACGCTCTCGGGCGGGGCGATGTGATCCTCGCGACCGGCCTGGATGAAGCAGGGGGTGGTGATGCGGGTCAGATCGATCGGCGTGCCCAGCGCGCTCAGCGAATCGGGCTGCACCAGCCGGTTGTCGCGATAGAGATCGCGCAGATAGGCGGTGTGCCACTTGATCGGCAGATTGGTGACATCGCCATTCCAGTGCAGCAGGTCGAAGGCCTGATAATCCTCGCCCAGCAGGTAGTTCTTCACCACATACGACCAGATGAGATCGTTGCCGCGCAGCAGATTGAAGGTGGCGGCCATATAGCGCCCGTCGAGATAGCCCTCGGGGGCCATGGCGGCGATGGCGGCGAGCTGCTGGTCGTCGACGAAGTTCTTGAGCTCGCCGGCCTTCTCGAAATCGACCTGCGCGGTGAAGAAGGTGGCGCTTTTCACCTTGTCGGCCTCGCCCTTGCGCGCCAGCACGGCGAGGGTGGCGGCCAGCGTGGTGCCCGCCACGCAATAGCCGATGGTATGCACCGAGGGCACCTTCAGCCGCTCGCGCACCACCTCGATCGCCTCGATCTGCGCGGCGATGTAATCATCCCACACCACATCGGCCATGCTCGAATCGGCCGATTTCCAGCTGACCATGAAGGTGCTGATGCCCTGCTCCACCGCCCAGCGCACGAAGCTCTTCTTGGGCGATAGGTCGAGGATGTAAAAGCGGTTGATCCACGGCGGGAAGATCACCAGCGGGGTTTCCAGCACCTTCTCGGTGGTGGGCGTGTATTGAATCAGCTGGAACAGCGGAGTTTCATGCACCACCTTGCCCGGCGTGATGGCGATATTCTCGCCCACCACAAAGGCTTTGGGATCGCCATGCGAGAGCTGGCCACGGCGGATATCGGCCACGAGGTGCTCCATACCGTGCAGCAGGCTTTCACCATGGGTGGCGATGGCGCGCTCCATCACCAGCGGATTGGTGGTGGGGAAATGGTCGGGGCTGAAGGCATCCACCAGCGTCTGGGTGGCAAAGCGCAGCTGCTCGCGCTTGGCGGGCTCCAGGCCCTCCACCGTATCCACCAGCGCCACGATCTGCTCGGCCAGCATCAGATAGCTCTGGCTGACGAGGGTGAAATAGGGGTTGTCCTGCCATTCCTTGGCGGCAAAGCGCTTGTCCTTGCGGGGCAGCGGGATGGCGGCGGCTTCCACGCCATAGTCGCCCGGCAGCAGCCCCACCTGACCCAGCAGCCGTTGCCACAGCGCCGCGCCATCGTCCCACAGCTTTTTCTGCGCCTCGGGCTGGGCCAGCGGCAGGTGCACATACCAGCTTTCCAGCGCGGCAAGCCATTGCGTGGGATCGGTGGGCACCGAGGCCATCAGCGCCTGCTCGCCTTGCAGCCCCAGCCACATTTCCTGCATCTTTGCCGCCACGCCTTGCCAGTGGGCGGCCTCGCCGGGATTGGTGAGCGGAACCTGCATCGCGGGCAGAATCTTCTCCGGCAGCATCTGCGCCATCGCCGCCTGCGCGATCTGGGTGGGCAGCTGCATCATCTCGGCGAAGATGTTGGGGAGGGTGCCGGCCGAATCTGTGGGGGTGCTGTCATCGGCCATTGCGCGTCTCCTGTGGCATGATCGGGCAAACGCCCATCCGGCGCGATTGCCCGGACCTCTCCATGCATCCTCTATACAAGGGGCCCTATACAAGAGGCCATGCGGTATTTGCCAGAGGCGGTTTTGACGCCTAGAGACGCTGCACCGGCGATCCTGCCGCAAATTTACGGAAAAAGCCCCAAGATCATGGAAGACGAGTTCTACCGCATCAAGCGCCTGCCGCCCTATGTCATCGCCGAAGTAAACGGCATGCGGGCCGCCGCGCGCGCCGCCGGTAGGGATATTATCGATCTTGGCATGGGCAATCCCGATCTTCCGCCTCCCCAGCATGTGATCGACAAGCTGTGCGAAGTGGCGATGAAACCCGACGCGCATGGCTATTCGGCCTCGAAGGGCATCCCCGGCATCCGCAAGGCGCAGGCCAATTATTATGGCCGCCGTTTTGGCGTCGAGGTCGATCCCGAGACCGAAGTGGTGATGACCATGGGGTCGAAAGAGGGCCTTGCCAGCATGGCCACCGCGATGACCGCGCCGGGCGATGTGGTGCTCGCGCCCAACCCTTCCTATCCGATCCACACCTTCGGCTTCATCATCGCCGGGGCCACCATCCGCGCCGTGCCGGTGACCCCGGACGAGCATTATTGGGAATCGCTGGATCGCGCGATGGCCTTCACCGTGCCGCGCCCCTCGATCCTGATCGTCAACTATCCCTCGAACCCCACCGCCGAGACGGTCGATCTGGCCTTTTACGAGCGGCTGGTGGCCTGGGCCAAGGAAAACAAGGTGTGGATCCTCTCGGATCTCGCCTATTCCGAGCTCTACTACGACGGCAACCCCACCCCTAGCATCCTGCAGGTGCCCGGCGCGAAGGATGTCGCGGTCGAGTTCACCTCGATGTCGAAGACCTTCAGCATGGCGGGCTGGCGCGTGGGCTTTGCCGTGGGCAACCAGCGGCTGATCGCGGCGCTGACGCGGGTGAAGAGCTACCTCGATTACGGCGCCTTCACGCCGATTCAAGCCGCCGCCTGCGCCGCGCTGAATGGCCCGCAAGACATTGTCGAGAAAAACCGCGAGCTGTATCAAAAGCGCCGCGACGTGATGGTTGAAAGCTTCGGCCGCGCCGGCTGGGAGATTCCCTCGCCCAAGGCCTCGATGTTCGCCTGGGCCCCGCTGCCGCCCGCGCTGAAAGACATGGGCTCGCTCGAATTCTCGAAGCAGCTGCTGACCCATGCCGAAGTCGCCGTGGCACCGGGCGTGGGCTATGGCGAAGAGGGCGAGGGCTTCGTCCGCATCGCCATGGTGGAGAATGAGCAGCGGCTGCGCCAAGCCGCGCGCAACATTAAGCGCTACCTTGCCAGCATGGGCGTCAACGCTCCCACTTCAAACTGCGGCTAAACCCTTGCTGTCCCGTGCTTTATTGGGCTGGCTCGGCATGCTTAGCAAACAGGTTTAATGGCGGCTAACCCTGCGCGGATACGGCTAGGTTACGGATAAACCCGAATACTCCGACTCGCACAGCCCTCTAATGGGCTCTGAGGAGGGGTATGCGGGGGTTTCGCTGGCTAGGTTCGGGCACCATCGCCCCGTCGCAGGATTTGCGGCGGCGGGGCTGGTGGCTGAAGACGCCAGAGACCCCCTCCTCCTCCGCGACCAGCCACGACGCCACAAAAGGCCACGCTGGGGGCGAATGCCTGCTCCTGCTCGATGGCGCGCATCGGCAGTGGAGGCACTGGCTGCTGGGCGATAATGTCTCGGCGCGCCGCCGCTGGACGCTGGTGCTGGGCGTGGACGATCCCGAGGAACGCGCGCGGCTGCTGGCGCTGGGGGTGGGCGATGTGGCGGGGATGGATGCCTCGCTTTCCGAGATCGAGCAGCGCGCCACCCGGATCATCAGACAAATCGATTTCATCCCCCGCCAGCGCCGCCACGGGCCGCTGCGGCTCGATCTGTTCGACCGCGACGGCTTTGTCGGCGAGAAGCCGCTGGGCCTGCACCCGCGTGAATTCGCGCTGCTGTGGCGGCTGCTCGACCATCCCGGCGAACTGGTCGACAAGGCGGTGCTACTACGCGATGTGTGGCGGCTGCGGCATATGCCCGAAACCAATTCCATCGCGGTGCATGCCAGCCGGCTGCGGAGCAAGCTCGAATATGTGGGGCTGGGCGGACTGGTGCAAACGGCGCCCGCGGGAGGCTATTTCGTGGCACCGGTGGGGGCTATGGCAGGCAAGCAGCGCAAAGGCGGAAACGGCAGCAGCACGGGCAATCGGGGGATGATTATGGCCGCCACCGTGTGATTCGCCACCCTGTCGATGGACAGGGCCTATCCGCAACGCCCCTGCATTTGCCGGGGTTCATTCATCCAGCCGCCGTTGCCACAGCGCGAGGTCTTCCGGGGTGTTGATATTGGCGGGGGCGAGATCGAGGCGCACCGCGCGCGCGCCGATCGCCTCGGCAAAGGCGCGCATCGAATGGCGGCCGGTTCCCGCGAGGACAGCCTCTATCGCCCGCGCCGCGCCGGCCACACCCTGCTCGGGATGCGACCATAGCCCGATCACCGGCTGCCCGACAATATAGGCCGGGGCGTTCCCCAGCAGCGCGGGCAGATCGTCGGGCAGGCCGGTGCTGTCCACTCCGATGGTCAGCACCGCCTCATAGCCTTCGTCGGCAGCGAGTCGCAGTGCGGCGGCAAGCCCCCCAAGTGGCCCCATGCCCGGGCGTGGCCAATCGGGCAAAGTGGGCGCGGGGGCGGTTTCGCGACCCACCACCACCACCGCCTCGCACCAGCCCCACAGCGCATCCACCGCGCGGGCGAGCAAGCTGCGGCCAGCCAGCTCTGCCAGCGCCTTGTCGCTGCCAAAGCGTTGCGATTGCCCGCCAGCCAGAACGCAGCCAAGGATCATGCGCGGTTCTCTCCTTTGCCCCGCCGCCGTCTTGTTGCGCCGCCTTCGCCGCGGGGATGGGGCGAAACAGGCGGCAGGTGGGCTGGGCTTCGCTGGCAGGATGCGAGCCATCCCGCCGCTTGGCAAGACCTCCCGGCGCGCGGGTGACCGGATTTGTCGCTAGCGGAAATGTTTGGGCATTGGCTGATGGCTAGGGGCGGTTTGGGGTGCGAAACCCGTTGCGTCGGGGCGCGCGCTCGTTTAGGGCCCCCTTTCTCGCAGCAAGCTGCCCGGATGGCCCGATGGCGGAGTGGTGACGTAGCGGACTGCAAATCCGTGCACGCCGGTTCGATTCCGGCTCGGGCCTCCATCTACAATCATTATTCTGCTTATTTTTCAAAAATATAGGCGGAATGGATTGGCGTCCGTTACCAAAATTATAACCAAACTACCCTCGGCTGGTACCCAATCATGCGGCACCGGCGCTAAATCGAATCTGCCCGTGATGCGCTGATTTGGGACTATTGGCGTAGCGCCGTTTTGCCGTGCGATCGCTGGCAGGCAAGCTCACCAAGCGCGCGCATGACGCAGAGTTGGGGAAGTCCGATCATTCACATGCCCATCCAGACCCCTTTTCTGAAATTTAAACTAGAGCACTACCCCTTTGGGGCAAGGTAGGATAGCAAGTGCCAATTACTGACTATCTACCTTTAGCCATGCAGGAAGCCGCTATGTCACCTGAATTAGAAGACTTTCGGCAGCGCATCCTTTCACATGCGAAGCTGGTCTCCGGGCGAGCGCCAAAAGTCGAGTCGGAGGCAAGCACCAACGCATCTCTCGTCCAACCGTTTTTGACGGCGCTGGGCTACGATGTCGGCAATCCTGATGAAGTTTATCCGGAGCATCGCGCGGATTTTTCCGAAAAATACCAAAATAAAGTAGACTACGCTATCCTTCATCAGGGCATTCCAGTCATAGCTCTTGAATCGAAACGCGTTGGCGCTGTTATGAAAGACGACCGTGGTCAGCTTCGTAGCTACTTCAACGCCTGTTCGACCATAAAACTTGGCATTCTCACTGATGGCCTAAAATATGAATTCTATGCCGATTCAGACAAGCAAAATATGATGGATGAAGCCGCCTTCCTTCGGCTTGATTTAGCAGAAGTGGCAAAGGATGGCGCAATAGACGAAAATACTCTTGGCGGAATTGCGGCACTTCGGAATGGTTATTTTAACCCTGAGGATGTAGGGGCTGAGGCAAAGCGGAAGCTTTTATTCGAATCAATTGTAGAAACTGTTAAGCAGTTTAAATCTGAACCATCGGACGACTTCATTAGATTCATTCTCGGGCGTCCCGAAGTTGGCGGAAAGATTAGTAAGCTGACTCAGAAGATTGTTGACGCGAACCGTGATGTGGTTCGAGCTGCAATGGAAGCCTTTGTGGCTCAGGAGGCGCTCGCGCGTTTTGGCTATGCTCCAAAGGACGTGGTTCGGACGCCATCAGAACGGCTGGAGCCTGTTGCGGCACCACTGCCGACAGCAGCAGAGCCAGAGGCAGAAGGGTTCGCTCCAACGGAAGGTGAGGCGAGCGCACTCGAATATATGAAGAATAGGCTATTCTATCTTGTAAAAAATGACACATTATTTCGGGAAGTTCAGAAAATATCCTTTCGGAAATCAAAAACATCTTTTCGGGTATACTATGAAAAGCCGAATAACGGTTCGCTGTTTGATTTTAAGGAGCACAAAGATGGAAAAGCCATATTGCAATTTCCCGCGCTTGGCGCAGAGGATTTTCTATATGCACCTTCGCCAGATTTAGACGAGCGCTTGCTGAAATCCTTCACTCAGCGTGTTGTTGAAGCTGGGGTTGCATTCGACACCGCACCTGTGCTCCGAACGATTAAGGGTGGCCAGTAGGCAGGCGACTAACGAGCGCATCTCCGAACTTGAGCGTCAGGGATTTGCCCGCCTGCCCGCCCTCTGTCCGCTTCCTATCCGCACTCGTAAGGGGCTGATTTCTGCGCTGAAATAGTATGTTAACGGATAACCGGAGAACATTCTCGATCTTGAGCATAAAATTAAAATATAAACAAATAAATTTATGTGATAACTGTTATTTATGTCCGAATGTCCGGGGGTGCCATTTAATTATTTCATAAATATAGGAATTTGTCGCCGGACAATCCGGCGGGTAGGCTCCGGATAGGTCATATTTTTGTACGGATAGCATAATATAAAAGGAATAGGGGGAAGTTTCCTCCCCCCTTTAAAAATCAATTTACCTTTTCGACGTTCCAGACAGTCTGATTTAAGTCCCGGTCACGCTTTCCGACAATCCGATGACCATCTATAACTGTGTCCTTGTAGCGGCTTAGGTAGCTTGTCAGGCCTCTAGGTGTGGGCTTGCCATCAAATACTAATTCCAAGGCGTCCCCAAGAGGGCCATCGCCGCACTTGATAATGCCAGCCGCAGTCAGTCCATTATCGTGGTACCTAGCCCTCAGTGCATGGACTACGCTATGGAGCGCTGCGAGGTCATTGTCGTTATCTGCGGCGGCCCTTTGAGTTTCCACCGGATCGGGCTTGCCCAACCAGATTAGCGGCTCACGAACGTAGCGCGACCAATCCTCGAAGCTATTGAGCGGCTGACAATCAACGCGTTTGCCATCCTGAATGTAGGATCTGAGAATAATGTAAATGCAAGATAGATAGTATCCGCGATCACTATTAATCAACTTTATAGGATTTGTTTGATATACAACATCCTGAGGTCGCTCTTTCACAGCATCAAGTCTGGAATAAATAACGCGACGTAACAAATCTCCGCGTATTGATATATTATTACCATTGGCAAAAATGGCAACATTTGAATCAATTAATACCTGCTGATGCTTTCCCATTAGGCGGAAATTGACATTTTGGTTAGTCAGCGCCCTGCAAAGTTCGTTACTTTCCAATTTTCCATTAGCGTTATCAATTGATAAGATGGGCGCGCCGGTCATAAGCTGAGCCTGTAGCGTCTTGTCAAATTCCCTCATATCGCGCGCCACACCGATTTGAGGTGGAGCGCTGCCGGTTGCGAGGTGTCCGCACACATCAGTCAGATAGGACTTGCCGGTACCAGCCGCAGAGGCAGAGAATACGTGCATGGGGGCGGCAGCCATCATGGCGCGGATCACCGCTGTAATCATGCCGGAGAGCGCCACAGAGCGGCTGGCTTCGCTATCGAAACAAAATCCAGCGACAAGCGCAGACAGGCCCCCTATTGCGGCTAGGGCGTCCGCGCGGGTCGGCCTGCTGGGTATTTCAGGCATTTTAGGCAAACCATAGAGATAGGCTCCTGTCTCGCTGTCATATCCCTGCTTGGTGACAATGCTGCCATCGTGCCGCATGATGGGGGTATTGGATATGCCTTTGATAGTCGGAAACGCGCTGCTACCGGCGAGAGATATAATCTGCTTGGCCATATCGCGGCTGGGCTTTTTGGTTTTTGCGTTATCCCCCTCTCTCGTCGAGTACAGGCAATGTTCGCCCATAAGGCGGATCAGATTATCTTCAGTCAGGGGCACGACGCTGCCAGCGACAAAACGCACTAGCCGATTGCCCTGGGTGAATATCTCACACCCAGCATTTGCGAAGGCTTCGACAGTCTGATCTACCGCAGAATTGATACTAAATGCTTCAATTACAATGCTTTTCTTGGGTTGCCCATTGGGGGCACTTATGGTATGAAGTTTAGACATAATACGTTTAGTCCGTGATTGGCCCTCAGAGTGCAACCGAAGGGGCTGGTTCGGGTATCGGGGCCGACGGGTGACTAGCTATGGAGGCGGTCACTTGCTCGGCCCCTCTCTTTTAGGCATCGAGCCCAAGAGCTTTTTTAAGCGCCGTCACCGGAATGACGCGCCGCCCGCCGATCCTGCGGGAGTCAAGTTCATGATTCTTCATCATATTATAGATTGTCGAGCGCGATAGCCCGCTGGCATCAACCGCTTGGGCGACGCTGTAGACTAACGGGGGGGTCTGAAAGTTTTCGATTGACATGGGGTATTAAAATCCTAAGAGGAGTAATAGGACGCCATATTTGTTAGTGGCGTCCATTTGGGAACTATAGCACGACTAGCCGATTCGAGGCTAGGTTCGGTGCGTAATATTTATTGCGGCTGACCGTAGGGATTGGGCCGCAGCCCTGATTTGAGCATTTCACGCACACTCAATGGGATGGTGTTCTCTATAAAAGGGCATCCATAATCGCCACCGGTGCGATCTGAGCGCCACCTCGCCCCCCGCCCGCGTATTGGTAGCCTTAGCGGCCTATCCGCGCTCTCAGGGGCTGTTGGTGCAGGACTGTTGGCTCTGTGAAGGGGTGGGAATTCAAACAGCCTTCTTTGCCCGCGCCACGCCAATGCTGGCGACGTTGTTGGGGCGGCTCGAAAGCTTCGGTGCGACATAGCGTCCCCAGCCTTCGGATAGCGCCTCTCTCATGGCCGTGAAGTCGGCTGTAAGGTATGCTTGGTCTGTGGCATTGCCCACGTTATGGGATAGGGCCTTTTTCCCCACCATGAAGGGGATGTGCGGCATTCTCTCGGCCGCCCAGTTGCGGAAACTGGATCGGAAGCCGTGAACGGTATCACTTAGCCCCGCCTGCCGTAGCACCTTGGTTAGCGACATATCGGATAGGGGGCCGTTGCCGCGCCCAAGAAAGATAAGTCCCTTCCGCGATGCGTCATCAGGGCAAAGTCTATCCAGCAACGCGATGGTCGCATCACTCAGGTAAATGTCATGATCCCGGCCCTTCTTCATGATCTCGCCGGGGACGCGCCAGAGCCTTCCTTTGATGTCGATTTGCTCCCATTTGGCCAGCCGCACTGCGCCAGAGCGATTTGCCGTTAGTAGCGCGAACAGCATGGCCGCCCTGCTATACGTCAACTCCCTAGCCCATTGATCGGCAAAGAAGGTAGGGATGTCCTTATATGCCATCGACTGGAAGTGTTTGGCCTGAGGTAGGTTTGGCAATCCGGAGCGCATTTCGCGAGTATCGGGAAGGGCGGTTGTTCGCCATCCGCGAGCCTTTGCGAATGCTAGCACCTGTATAATCCTCGTGCGCACTTTTTGGGCCGTGGGCGCGTTGGTGCCCCACATGGTGGCCAGTGCGTTTACAATGTCCGATGCCTCAATGGCGCTAACCTTCTTGTCGCCCAGACCGGGCACGGCATGGCGTTGCAGAGACGCCAAGAAGGCCTTGGCAGTCTTGTCATTCCAGCCGCTCTTGAGGCCGTCATAGGTCAGCGTAACGGCCTTTGCGAAGGTCGGTATATCTTTACGCTCCCTGTCGCGCTCGGCCACCGGATCAAGCCCCGCTTTGGCGTATTGTCGCAATATGCCCGCCTTCTCCCTCGCCTCGCCCAGCGTCAGACTTTTGCGCTGTAGGATAGGGATTGTGTCAGGTGTCTTGATCGGTTCCGCCACCCACGACCCAAGGCCGATGTCGCGGCTTTCTCCGTCTACCATGACGCGCAAAACCCAAGTTTTGGTGCCAGACGTTTTCACCAAAAGTTGCAGGCCATCGCCATCGGTCAAGCGAAGGGTCTTGCCGTCGGCAGCCTTCGCGCTCTTGATCCTCACGGCGGTGAGCTTGCCCATAAATCATTCCCAAAAACGTTACCAAAATAATAGCTGGCTTTGGGCAAATGTCAATGGACGGCGGTGGATTGTCTTGTCTCTAATATCCTGTAATTCATTGCATTATATGGACTGTATCACGCCTCCTTGCATATGAGTTATATTCCGGCTCGGGCCTCCATCTTTCTCACCCCATTTTCGGAATGCCGGATATGGTCTCGCCGTTTGGCGGGTTGCGGCGGTTCGGCACCGGTGTTCCCCGATCCTGCCTAGTGTGCCTGGTCAAAGACTGAGGAGCGCGTTCAGCGCTCCATCAGGAATTTGCCGCTATTGCCAATTTCCCAGTATTCATCGGCATAGCCGGCCCGAAGGATCGGATTGGCGAGCTCCGTCCGGAACTGACCATCGGTCAGGCAGGCGCGATCGACGTGAACGCCAAGGATCTGCCCGATTACCATCCAGACATCGATGGCGTGCTGATCCAGATCGGCCAATCGCTTAACCTCTACTGCGCGACACTCCAGAATGGCCGGGCTGCCAGCCACGGCAGGAGGCTTGATTGCCTGACATGCCATGCGCTCTGCCCCGCAAATGTCGAATTCGTCTATCTCGGGCGGGAAATCCTGTGAGGACAGGTTCATCTCGTCCGAGAGGGTACGCGATACGAGGCTGATCGAAAATTCGCCGGTAGCCTCGATGTTGCGCACCGTATCCTTGTAACCCACGCTGCTGAACATGAGCAGCGGCGGGCGATCGCTGATCATGTTGAAGAAGCTGTAGGGGGCAAGATTGCCCACGCCTGCGCTTGATAGAGTGGAAACCCATGCGATCGGCCTCGGCCCCACAATCGCCTTCAGCGGATTGCGGGCAAGGCCATGATGGCGGGCGGCCGAGAAATAATGATAGCGCTCTTCAATCGATGTCATGATGGCCTTACCAGGAATTTCTGACCGGTGGCGAGGCGGGTGAATACCCCATAATGCTCGGCGGCCAGCATGTCGGATAGCGCGATCTGTTTGTGAAAGCTGGAAGCAAACAGCTGGGCGAGTTGGTCACGCACACGCATCTTTATCGCATTGCTGCGCTCGACGCCAAAACGCGCCAGCGCGGTTTGCAGCAGCCAGCCCCCCATGCCCCACGCCATTCCAAAATCACGCTGGAATGTAACAGCCGCGGGATCGAGGCCCCCGAAAAAATAGAGCTGCTTGTGGATTGCCGTTCCATACCGGCTGTATGCCTGTGCGGAGCGGGGGGCGCTATACTCCATCGCTCTCAGGATCCTGCCCGCGAGATTTCCCCCGCCGGTTGCATCGAAAGCAAGCGTGGCGCCGCTTTTTGCCAGAGCATCGCGCAGGGCAAGATCAAAATCCGCGCTTGTACTGTTGAGAGCGTGCTCCGCGCCCTGCGTATGGAGCAGGGCAAGCTGCGCTTCGGAGCGCACTATATTGACCAATGGCACAGCATCATGCCGACATAGGCGATGGAGCATCTGGCCAAGGTTTGAGGCTGCGGCGGTCAAGACCAAGCCGGAATGACCTTCGCTGTGCATGGTCTCTACCATGGCTAGGGCCGTCATCGGATTGATCCAGGCGGCGGCAGCCAGTTCCACCGGTGTGTCTGCCGGTAACACCATGCAATCCTCAAACGGCACCTTGCGATACGTGCTGAACATACCGCCCGATGCGGCAGAAACCCTGCAGCCTTTCAGGGCTTGCGCGCCGGGGTGATCTCCCGTTGCGATCACCACCCCGGTTCCCTCGTTGCCCACCCGGATAGGGACACCCAAGCGGCCAGCAAATTCTGGAAGTCTCTCGGGTGCAAGCCGCCCGATCACGCCGTTTACCCCCTCGAGTATGACGGGTTCGAGCGCGTCCTGCCCAATGCCGCAAAACAGTGTTTTGACGTCGGCAGGATGGATTGGTGCGGCATCAATGCAGATTATAACCTCCGCTGGCCCCGGGGAGGTGATCTCTTCTTGAACCAGCCTGACCTGTAGGGAGCCATCCGGGGAAAGCTGACTGATGATCCCTCGCGATTGCAGCCTTGTCACTGCTTCATGGATTCCACTAAATCGAGAGCTATATCGGTGATCATGTCCTCTTGGCCGCCGACCATTTTGCGGCGACCGACTTCGGCGAGGATGGATCTGGTGTCGACGCCATAATCGGCGGCGGCTTTTTCGG
>Ga0007882_10000246_pt1 | contig 32180 bp, 27 predicted proteins | sample CryBogCBH12Aug01_FD_71195 | JGI IMG/M metagenome (GOLD analysis project Ga0007882, IMG submission 71195) | Freshwater microbial communities from Crystal Bog, Wisconsin, USA - CBH12Aug09.1 | ecosystem: Environmental > Aquatic > Freshwater > Lake | place: Crystal Bog, Wisconsin, USA | collected... | reverse complement strand
CGGCGAGGCCGAGCCGGTGGCCAAGGCAGTCGGCGACGCCGCGCTGGCCGGCACCATTAATCTCTGGGGCGCGGTGGAAGCCGTCGTCACCCGTCCGGCGGCCGAGAGCGCGCTGCAAAAAATCATCACGCTTATCAAGGATGCCCAGCGCCAGAAGGCACCATCGCAGCGCTTCGCGGACAAGTTCAGCACGGTTTACACCTACAGTGTCCTGGGGCTGGCGCTGGCCATGTTCTTTGTGTGGTGGCAAGGTCCGTGGTTCCAGACTTTTCACGACGCGCGCCTCGCGTTTTACCGCACCATGACGCTGCTCGTGGTGTCGTCGCCGTGCGCGCTGGTGCTGTCCATTCCGTCGGCGGTGCTGGCAGCGATTGCGCGCGGGGCGCGGCTGGGCATCCTGTTCCGGGGCGGCGCGGCGGTGGAAAAGATGGCCGCCGTTAACATTGTGGCCCTGGACAAGACCGGCACGCTGACCACCGGCGAACTGCGCGTGGAAACGGTCGAGAGCTTTCCGCCGGGCCGCGAGCAGGACATCGCGCAAACCGCCTATTCGCTTGAAAAACTGTCCACGCATCCGCTGGCCCGCGCCATCACACGCCATGGCAAGCAGCAGCAGCTCACGGCGGTGGAACTGGCCGGGTTCACCTCCGTGACCGGCCAGGGCTTGCAGGCCATACAGGCTGGCCGACCCGTGTTTCTAGGCAAACGGGAATGGGTGGCCGCCCAGGCGGGGCGCGGGGATTTTCCGGCCCCCTGTTCCGGCGCGGGCATTTCCGAGGTGTGGGTGGCGTCCGGGGATATTTTGGGCCGACTGATTTTACGCGATGACATCCGCCCGCAGGCGGCGGGCGTGATTAATGAACTGCGCGCGGCGGGCCTGCGTTCCGTGGTGCTCACCGGCGACCGCCAAGCGGCCGCCGACCATTTGCGCGCCGAATTGAAGCCCGATGACGTGCGCGCGGAACTCAAGCCGGAGCAGAAGGTCGCCGCCATCCGCGAATTGAGCGACCAGGGCAACCACGTGGCGATGGTGGGCGATGGGGTGAACGATGCCCCCAGCCTGGCGGCAGCCCATGTGGGCGTGGCCATGGGCGCGCGCGGCTCCGACGCCGCGCTGGAACAGGCCGACGTAGTGCTGATGCACGACCGGCTGGAAAATTTCCTGATCGCCTTCCGCCTCAGCCAGCAGGCCCGCATGGTCATCCGGCAGAATCTGGTGATTTCACTCGGGACGGTGGTGGTGTTGGTCTGCCTCGCCTTGGGCGGCCGGATTCCGCTGACCATCGGGGTGGTTGGCCACGAGGGCAGCACCGTGGTGGTGGTGATGAACAGCCTGCGCCTGCTCTTCAGCGGCGGCATCAAGACGGCCCGCCGCGAAACCGGCGGAACGGGCGTGTCCTAATCCGACGGAGCGCGGCTGTGCTGCAAGCCAGCCGCAGCAACTGACGAGATGCAACCGGCCCGAACCATCGACCGAGTCGCTTGGTTGACCACATGGCTGCGGCTGGTCTCCGACACCGCCGCGCTCCGCGATTTTAAATTAGGACAGAACCGTGGCCCCGGCGCTATTTCCGCGACACCTTGAACGTACCGGTTGCCGGGTCGTAATCAATCTGGTAGCCGATCGGAGGAACCGGCACCTGGCCCAAATAGTGTTCATCCACCAATTCCTGGAGGCTCTTGGGTAGCCGGCCCTCGCCGGCCTGAAACTGCTGGATGGCTTGGTTCACGTAGGCGAGGTCAATTTGCTTCTCGGAATATTTCTTTGCCTGCACCACGGCCCCCACGTAATCCGCCGGCGCGGTCAGGGGGTTGCCGCTGTCATAGCGGGGGGCGGCGGCGTTGGTGGCGGCCGGCGGGGCTTCAGTTTTTTTGCCGCAGCCGGCCAGCAGGGCGGTGGCGGCCAGTAGTGACAGCATCGTCAAGGTTTTCATGTCAGCAAGCTACGCCCCGGCCGCCAAAAAGCAAAACGTAAAATTTGGGCAAATCCGGATTCTGTGCACAAAAGAAGTACAATCAGTTCTACCAATATTCTGCCAATCGCTCAGCCATTTTACCGAGGTAGATGGTCGTGCTGGATGCCGTGGGTGTGCTGCCAAGCGTGGCGGAGGTGCGCGATGATGGAGTCCACGCCGACGCCGTGCTTGACCTGGGCAAAGACGAAGGGGCCGGAGCCGCGCACCATTTTGGTGTCGCGCTCCATGACGGCGAGGTCGGCCCCGACGCCGGCGGCGAGGTCGGTTTTGTTGATAACGAGGAGGTCGGACTGGGTAATGCCGGGTCCACCTTTGCGGGGAATTTTATCGCCGCCGCAGACATCAATCACCTGAATGGTGAAATCGGCAAGTTCGCGGCTGAAGCAGGCCGCCAAGTTATCGCCCCCGGATTCGATAAGCAGGATCTGGGGCTGGAACTGGCGGTGGAGCTCCTCCAGCGCCATGAGGTTGGCGGAGATGTCTTCGCGAATGGCGGCGTGGGGGCAGCCGCCGGTTTCGACGGCGCGGATGCGGGCGGGTTCCAGGGCTTGGTGTTTGGTGAGAAACTCGCCGTCTTCCTTGGTGAAAATGTCGTTGGTGACGGCGGCCAGGCTGAAGGTGTCACGCAGCCGGAGGCAGAGCTGGAGCATGAGGGCGGTCTTGCCACTACCGACGGGACCGCCGACGCCGACGGTGAAGGCCCGTTTTTTGAAGTCGCGGTCAAGCGGCAGTTCGCGTTCGTGAAAGTGGCCGGGGTGGGTGGCGTGGTCATGGGTATGCCCGTGGCCCCCCTCGGTATGAAAATGCAGCCGGAAATTTGGTGTCATTGCCTCAATGTGCGTTTGGTTGACCGGCCAAATAGGCCCGCCAGCCGCCATATGATGTAATCTCTTTTTGGCCGGCGCACAAGGCTGGTTCACCCAAAACACCCAATACTTCGGAGCCATCGGCCAGCCTGACCTTGCCGATGCTCAGGCCGGGCGGCTCGCTGAGGAGAATGGCGGCCACCCCAGCGGGTGGCACCGCCCAGACTTCCACCGCGATGGCCACGCCGGCCGGGTCGGCAGGACCGACGCGAATCATGGCGGGATGGCGGTCGTGGATGCTCCAGAGGCGGTAGGCGGCTTCGGTCACGGTTTCACTGACAAAGGTGGCGCCAGCGGCGAGGAGGTTGGGATTCAATTCCAGCCCGCGCATCAGGGTGCCATTGACGGCCAGCAAAACCGGTTGATCCGCAGAATTCATGGCGTTGGTTTGGGAAGAAACTTAACGGGCTTTTCGTATATGGCGAGGACGATACAGCCGCTCTCGCTGAGGATGCTGTGGCTGGTGCCCGGGGGATTGATGATGAGGGCACCAGTCTCGGCCTTGCTCACTTCATCCACCTGTTCCCCGGCGAGCACGAAGATGTGTTCATACCCCTGGTGTTCGTGCAGGGGCACGCGGCCGCCGGGGCGGAAGCGCAGCAGGGCAGCGGTGGCACCTTCGGGCCCGTTTTCATAGAGCCGGTAAATCTCCACCCCCTCCTGGAAGGGCTGCCATTTCAGCTTGTGTTGCCAGCCGGTAATCTGAAAGAGGTCTTTGAGTTTGAGCACCCGTTCTGGATTGTCAGCCATGAGAAGATGTTAGCGATGGGGTTGACGGGTTAAAACCTAATTCATCGCTAGCCCCTCATGCAGGGCCGACAATCCAGTTTGGGGTGCAGTTTTCAATGTGGGTGGGGACAGGGTTGGCATGAATTCAGGCGGGCTGGCTTTCCGCTTCCGGTTCCGCCGCCACGGGTTCCGGGCTGGGGGCCGGGACGGTGGCGAATTTGGCGACGCCCATCAGGATGATGAAGACAAAGAGGTAGCTCAGCGCCACGAGCGGGGTGACGCCCAGGCCGACATTTTCGCCGTGCATCAGGCCAAAATACGTCAGGATGGCACCCGCCAGGGCAAAGAACGCGCCGCGCATGAACTGGCGTTCAATGATGAATACCGTGATCGCAGCCAGTATCATGCCCGCCAGCGTTGCGCCGCCACCCATGACTGACAGGCCGTGATACAGCACGCCGTTGCCGGCCAGTTTGTCCAGGCCCACCGCGCTGGCGCTGGTGCCAGCGGCGCCAAGGGCATTGTCAATTTGGGTTTTGCCCCAGGCAGCGATTTGCGGCACGAGGGCGAGAATGACCGCGGGCGCATGACTCTTGGGGGTTTCCTGAAACGCCTGCGACCCAATGAGCATGCCGATATACAACAGGATTGGCAGGATGGCGACGACCGGGATGACGGCCATCATCAGCGAAATGACGCCGAACCAGGCGAGGATGATGACCATGATGCCGGTGGCGGCGGAATAACCGATGCGGCCGCCCATGGCTTTCCAGCCGGGATGGCCAATATATACGGCGTTGATGTAAGGATTGCCCATCAGGCAACCAATCAGGCTCACCACACCGTCGGCGCTCAATACTTTGACGGTGTGATAACTGTCACCGGCAGCCGAGGCGCTTTCGACGTTGTCCATGGCTTCCACGAGGTCATAGATGCCGAAGGGAATGGCGGTGACGAGAATGATGCTCAGGTATTTGAAGCCGGCAAAGACGTTCATCACGGCGGGAACCGGCACATGCAGGCTGAAATTGGAAACGGCGGCGGAAAGGTTGCCGGCGCTCAGGCCGCCAAAATTCCAGCCGAAGAGATTGGAACCCCAGGCAATGGTGGTGCCAACGCCGATGGCCACGAGCCCGCCCGGCAAGCCTTTGAAAAAGCGGACGCCCCCGAACCAACTCAGCAGAATCACCGCCAGACAGACCACGCCAATCACGGGGGTCACAAAAATCTGCGCGGCCGGGGTCATGGAGATGAAAGTGATGGAAACCCCCGCGAGTGACCCCAGCAGGGCGGCGCGCGGCGTGATTTTACGAATGATGGGGGCGATGAAACCGCCGATCATCAGCACGAAACTTTGCACAAAGACCCAGGTGAGACCCGCCTGCCAGGCTTCGATGGGATCATTGGTTTTGATCAGAATGGGCAGCATGATCACGAAGGTGACGATGAACATGTGCGGCACGCTGATGCCGGAGGGCAGGGCGCAGACATCGGTCCGGCCAGTCTTTTTGGCGAGGCGATAAGCCAGCCAGGCATAGTACATGGTGCTCAGACACAACATCAGTCCGGCGGCCGGCAGGATGCGGCCGAAGACCAGTGAATCCGGCATTTTTAACACGAACCGCAGCAGACCGGTGAGGGTCAGCAGGTTCACCAGAATGTTGGTGCCGAAGCCGAAAAACGCGTTCCAGTCCCCGGGCACCCATATTTTCGTTTTGCTATTCATTGTATTCTCCTTTGGTTTGATGGTTATGGTAAAGCTTGCCGTCGATGAAATCAGCCGAGCGCGGGCAGGAGGGCGTCCGAATGGGAAACCCAGCCAAAAATGCCGCCCTGGGCCTTGATCATTTTCAGGCCCATTTCTTGAAACTCGGGAAAGTAGGAGCCGACGCAATCGGCGGGCACGAGGCAGTCGTAGCCGCGATCGTTGGCCTCGCGCACGGTGGTGTTCACGCACACCTCGGTGGTCACGCCGGTGACGATGAGCTGTTTGATGCCCCGGTGCTGGAGGATGGCCTGCAGATCGGTGGCGAAGAACGCGCCTTTGCCGGGCTTGTCGATGACCGGTTCGCCCGGCAGGGGATACAGTTCGGGAATGATGTCGTGCCCGGCTTCCCCGCGCACCAGGATGCGGCCCATGGGGCCGGCATCGCCAATGCAGGTTTTGCTGCGGCCCCGGATTCTCTTGGCCGGCGGCAGGTCGAACAGGTCCGGTCGGTGACCTTCGCGGGTGTGAATCACCTGCAAGCCTTTGGCGCGCCAGGCGGCGAGCAGGCGGCGATTGGGTTCGATGGTGCGCCGGAGCTGCGCGACATCGTTGCCCAGCATTTCGCCGAAGCCGCCGGGCTCAAGGAAATCGCGCTGCATATCAATGATGAGCAGCGCGCAGGTGGCCGGGGAAAATTCAAACGCATAGGGTTCGGCGGCGATGGTGATGGTCTGGTTCATAGGCATTTCAGTGTCCGGCCATTTTCTGGCCAATGACGTTGATGTCCGCGGCGGCGGCGGTGGTTTCATGCACGAGCTGGCCGCCGGCCATGACCAGAATCCGGTCGGCCAGGGCGAGCAATTCATCGAGGTCTTCGCTGACGAGGAGCACGGCCACGCCGCGATTGCGGGCTTCGGTAATCTGGCTGTGAATGAAGGCCACGGCGTTAAAATCGAGGCCGAAACACGGATTGGCGGCAATGAGCGTGCGGGGCACCCCGGAGGCCAGTTCGCGCGCCAGAACGGTGCGTTGCACGTTGCCGCCGGAGAGATTCCGCACGGGGGTTTCGGGCGACGGGGTGCGGATGTTAAATCTTTGAATGAATTCACGGGCCACCCGGCGGCCGGCGCGGTGGTTCAGAAAAATCCCCTGGCGGGCAAGCGGCGGACGGTCGAAGGAGCGCAGGGCGAGGTTGTCCGCCACGCTCATGTCCGGTACGCAGGCATTGCGCAATGGTTCTTCCGGCAAGGTGAACAACTGGTGCTCGAACATCTGGCGGCGCGTGCCGGAGTAGGGTTTGCCTTCGACGCTCACGGAACCGAAGCCGGGCTGGCGCTGGCCGCCCAGAACTTCGACGAGTTCACGCTGGCCGTTGCCGGAAACGCCGGCGATCCCCACGATTTCACCGGCGCGCACGCTCAGGGAAACATCGCGGAGGGCGGGCAGGCCATTGTCGCGGTCGGCGCACAGATTGCGAATTTCCAGGACCGGGGCACCGGCAGTGCGGCCGGCTTTCTTCACCGGTCCGGCCACGCGCTGTTCGCCCAGCATCATCTGTGACATTTCGGCGATGGAGAGATCCTTGACCCGGCCGGCCCCCGCAAATTTACCCCGGCGCATAACCGTGATTTGATCACAAAAATCGGTGACCTGTTTGAATTTATGGGTGATGAGAATAATGCTGAGTTTTTTCGCCAAGACCATTTGACGCAGCAAGCCCAGCACTTCATCCGCCTCCTGGGGCGTGAGCACGGAGGTGGGTTCATCGAGGATGAGAATCCGGCTTTTAAGATAAAGCTGTTTGAGAATTTCCACCTTTTGCTTCTGCCCGGCGGCCAACTGGGAAACGGGGGCGTGCAGATCCACTTTGAACGGAGCGGTGGCGAGGAACTGTTCGAGCCGGGTGAATTCAGCCTTCCAGTGAATGACGCCAGGAAGGTTGTTCCGAGGCAGGAGGAGGTTTTCCGCCACGGTCATCGCGGGCACGAGGGTGAAATGCTGATACACCATGCCGATGCCGTATTTTTGGGCATCATGCGGACTTTTTATTTCCCGGGCGCGCTGGTGGATGATGATTTCGCCCTCATCGGCTGGGTGAAACCCCATGACACATTTGACAAGCGTGCTTTTGCCGGCGCCATTTTCGCCGAGCAAGGCGTGGAAAGTGCCGGGTTCCAGTTTGAGCGAGATATTATCCACCGCGGTAAGTGAGCCAAACCGCTTGACGAGGTTGACCAGCTCGAGCTTCAGCGGCTCGTCCGGCAACGGCTCCTCGGGTGGAATCAAGGTGCTCATGCAATCGCCCGGATGAAGGCGGCGGAATTGGCGACGGCACCGAACACACCACCCTGCATCTTGATCATTTTCAGTGCGGCCAGGTAATTGCCGTAATCGGTGGCCCCGGTGCAATCGGCAAGCATCAGGCATTCATAGCCGCGATCATTGGCCTCCCGCATGGTCGTGTGCACGCAGACATCGGTGGTGATGCCGGCGAGGACGATGTTTTGAATACCTTTGCGGCGCAGCAGCATGTCCAGATCGGTGGCGTAAAAGGAGCCTTTGCCGGGCTTGTCGATAATCGCTTCACCGGGCAGGGGGGCCAGCTCGGGGATCAGATTCCAGCCGGCCTCGCCGCGGATCAAGATTTTGCCACAGGGCCCGGGATCGCCAATGCCGGCCCCGATGCGCTGGCTGCGCCAGCGTTTGTTGGCCGGCAGATCGGCGAGGTCGGGGCGGTGGCCTTCGCGCGTGTGCATCACGTGAAATCCTTGGGCCCGGGTGGCGGCCAGCACGTTTTGGATCGGGCCGATGGGAGCGCGGGTGAGGGAGAGGTCGTAGCCCATTTTGTCCACATAACCGCCGGGACCGCAGAAATCCGTCTGCATGTCAATGACCAGAAAGACCGTGTTATCGGCGCGTAAATCGCCATTGTACGGCCACGGATAAGGATCAGCTTCCACGTATGTTTTCATGCATTTATTCGCCACTGCCCAGCGCGCCGGGCGCACCGGCCAGGGTGCGCTTGGGCGAGCAGGTAAAAATCATGATGCCAAGGGTGAGGAGGTAGGGCGCGGCATTGAACAGGTAATAGTAGGATTGCACCCCGGCGGCCTGCAGGGCGGGGCCGACCGCCTGAGCCCCGCCAAAGAGCAGCGAGGCGAGCAGGCAACGGCGCGGATTCCACCGCGCAAAAATAACCAAGGCCACGGCCATCAATCCTTGGCCGCTGGACACGAGGCGCGTCCAAGACCCAGGGTAAACCAGTGAAAGATAGGCACCGCCGATCCCGGCAAAGAAGCTGCCGGCCATGATGGACAGCGTCCGGACTTTGACCACGGAAATGCCTTGGGCGCGGGCGGCGGCGGGATTGTCGCCCACCGCGCGGATGAAGAGCCCCCAGCGCGTGTTATTAAAAAACCAGTAGAGTCCAAAGGCCAGCAGAATGCCGGCGATGAGCAGGGGACTGATTTTCAGCGCCGCGCGAAGCTGCGGAATACTGCTCCAGTTGCCGAGTTCGAACGTATGCAGCGCCGGCGCCATGGGCTGGATGAACGGGTCGCCCAGAAAAAAGGCCAGGCCGCTGCCGAAGATGAACATGGCGATGCCCACCGCGATGTCATTGACGCGCGGTTTCTGCGCCAGCCAGGCGTGGATCAGGCCCAGGGCGGTGCCGGCCAGACCGGCGGCCAGCACGCCGAGCCAAGGTGAGCCGCTTTTATATGAGATGGCGTAGGCGGTCATGGCGCCCAGCAGCAGAGTGCCTTCGAGGCCGAGGTTGATCTTGCCGCTCTTTTCCGTGAGACACTCGCCGAGACTCACGAACAAAAACGGCGCACTCCCGCGAATGGCCCCGGCCATGATCGCGAGCGGCACGCCCAGCCAGCCGATGGATTCACCTGCGTTCATGGTTCGGTACCTGAAAAAGTTTGAAACGTCCATACAGGGATTCGCTGTACAGAATCACCAGAAAAACAATGCCTTGGAACACCAGCACGGTGGCGTCCGAAAGATGATTCACCCGTTGCAGCATGCCGCCGCTGGCGAGGATGCCGCCGAGGAGAAGGGAGATGAACAGCACGCCCAGTCCATTTTGCCGGGCCACGAAGGCGACCAGGATGCCGGCATAGCCGTAGCCAGCAGCGAGGGATTCATTGGCACTGCCCTGCACGGCGGCTACTTCGGCCATCCCGGCCAAACCCGCCGCCGCCCCGGCCAGAAAGCAGGTGATGAGGGTGACTTGCCCCACGGCGAGCCCCGCAATGCGGGCGGCCCGAAGGTTGCCCCCGATGGTACGCACTTTGAAGCCGAAGGTAGTGTGTTCGATGAGCACCCAGGCGATGAGGCAGGCCACACAACCGAAAATAAGCCCGAAATGGACGCGTGACCCGGGGATGTTGCCGAGTTGGTTCGCCTCGGGAATGGGATAGCTGGAAGGCTTGTTTAAGCTGGAGGGATCGTGCATGGGGCCGTTGACCAGATGGTTCAGCACCGCGATGGCGATATAGTTCATCAGCAGGCTGGAGATGACTTCATTCACGCCGCGATACAGTTTCATGGCCCCGACGGCCATGATCCAAAGACCACCCAAAAGCATCCCAGCCAGAGCCATGCTGATGAGGGCAAGGTAGTGCGGCGCGGAGGACCACAGCGTACCGATGAGGGCCGTGCCGAGCCCGCCCATGACGAGTGCCCCTTCGTTGCCAATCACAATCATGCCCAGGCGCATAGGCAGGGCGGTGCACAGCGCGCAGAGCATGATGGGCGCGGCTCGGATGAGCGTGTTTTGAAACGCATACCAACTGCCAAACGCCGCGCGGTAAATGGAGTGATAAACGGATAAGGGGTCGGCACCGGCCAGTGAACAGAAGCTGCCGAAAAAGATGAGGGCAACGAGGACGGCGCCCACGGGAATAAAAACCTTCTCGGCCAAACCGCGCCAGTTGCAGGATTCTCTCCCCCATCCCGCAACCGGCGCAGCGCCGGCGGCGACAACCGCTTCGGAGCCAGTTCCACCCTCGCCAACGGGAACAGCATTGGCCGGGGTGGAATGAATGACTGGCTCCATAAGTCGGATACGATTATCGTCCGCAAATCAACCGCCGGTCTTGCCAATGACGCCTTCGACCAGCCAGCTCATTTTTTCCAGCGAGATGTCCTGCTGTTTCAATTCGGTGCCGGCGGGAATGACCACGGCACCCGTATTGTCCTTGAGTTCACCCTTGTAGATGACCATGGAGCCGTCCATGAACTTGGCCTTGGCGGCCTCGGCGTCAGCCTTGGTCTTGTCGCTCACCAGTGGGCCATACGGGGAGACGGTGCAGAAGCCCTCTTTCAGTCCGCCGCGGATCAGATGCGGGATGGTGCCGGTGGCGAGGGATTTGCCATCATGCACCCATTGGGCGTAGTCGGAATAGACCTTGCTCCAGTTCCATTCCGCGCCGGTGAGATACCCTTTCGGTGCCAGGGCGGATTGGCCCGCATGGTAACCGGTGCACATCACCCCGCGTTTTTCGGCGGTGGTGACGATGACCTTCGGGCTGTCCACATGGCAGGTGAGCACGTCCACCCCCTGGTCAATCAGGCTGTTTGCGGCCTCGGCTTCCTTCACGGGGAGCGACCAGTCGCCGGTGAAAATCACCTGGACGGTGGTGCCGGGCACCACGCTGCGGGCGCCGAGCGTGTAACTGTTGATATTCCGCAGCACCTGCGGGATGGGTTTGGCGGCGATGAAGCCGAGTTTTTTGGACTTGGATGTCTCGGCGGCCACAATGCCGGCAACGTATTCGGCCTCGTCAATGTAACCGAAGTAGCTGCCGACATTTTCCGGGTTGCCGGGCGACCACATGCCGCCGCAATGAAAGAACTGCACCTTGGGGTAATCCTTGGCCAGCTTCAGTATGTGCGGGTTGAAATAACCGAACGAGGTGGGAAACAATACGGTTGCGCCGTCCTGCTCGATCATGTCGCGCATGGTTTCTTCCACGGCGGTGGTTTCGGGCACGCTGGCTTCTTCCACAGCCTTAACCCAGCCCAGTTTTTGCACCCCGGCACAACCTTGGGAATGCGCCTGATTATAGCCGTAGTCGTCCTTGGGACCGACATAGATGAAGCCCATGGAGACCTTGTCGTCCGCCCGGGCGGCCGGGATCGCCACCGTGGCGACCAACACCGGCAGCGTGACGGAGAGCAGCAGTTGCTTGATTTTCATATGTCTGAATTTCCGAGCTGCGAATCAAAAGAACGTTTGGATGCCTGCGTAAACCTGGACGGAGTCCGCCACGGATTTTTCCGGGGCATTAAACGCCTGCATTTCCTGCAGGTTTTTATCCACGAACTTCATGTACTTGAAGCCCGCGTGAAAACTCCAGTGGCCGTAGCCTTCCGGCATGAACTTCATCGGGATGGTTGCTTTGATGCCCACTTCATACAGTCCCACCGTGGAAGCGGAGCTGTAGTATTCACCGTAGAAATCCTGGCTCGGCAGCAGGACGCGACAGGGAAGTTCCAGCTTCAGGCCAGATTTTTCAAAGGTGTAGCCGGGGGTGATGCCCGTTTCAAAGTAATAGCTGGAGCGGGGGCCGGAGCCGAGGTGCTTGGCGAGCGGATCAACCAGGTAGGGGACATCCGCCGCCGTGGACTTGCCATCCAGTTCCTGCCAGAATTCGAAATAGGGGTGGAGGGCGAAGGCCTTGAGATAGCTGCTGTCATCAAAGCTCAACTTGGTGTCGAGGTGCTGCGATTGCCCAATGTCGAGAATCTGCATGTTGAACGAGGTGTAGGTGACATCGAGTTTGAAATGTTCCGGGAGGCCGATGGAAATGCCGGCGATGGGATCAATTTCCACCCAGTCGGTCCGGGGTTTGGAGCCGAACGGCGCATGAATGGCCACGCCTTGGCTGGAGAAATCGTTCCAGATCCCGGGCACCAGGGTAACGTCCTTGATAAACGTGTCGTCGTCTTTATAAACGTTGACCAGACCGAGCACCAGGGTCTGGAAGGCCAACCCGGAGTCATGCACGATCATGCCGCGCGGGGTAAGGTATTTGTCCGAGAACTCAAAATTGACGAGGGCGTCGGTCCGGGAAGCTGCGCCGGCGGCACGGCAGGTGGCCACGCCGGACGGCAGCACTGCAGCCAACGCCAGGGAGCCGAACAGATATTTGGAAACGGATTGGGACAAGATGGGTGTTTTGGCCAGACAGGGAGCGGTCTTCATATGGTTTTTGTTCATAAGTTGGTACCTTTGTTTACCTCAGGCATCAGAACCTGATTGCCCCAATCATAGCCAGTCTCATGCCAACGGATTTGGCCCGCAAAAACATCAATGTTTTCAATGATTTTGTTCATTCCGCCTTAAAGCGGGCAACCGGTTGCCGCGGCCAGATGTCGCCCGTGAAACACTTGAAACACTTGGCCAGCCGGTTTCGCCCGTTATGAGCGTGTCCTTAGGTTGGTGGTTGCTTCCGGACGGTCGGCGTCATTTTCCAGGTGGGCCAGCTTGCGATAAATGCGGGTGCGATGAACGCCCAGCAGGCGCGCCGCCTCGGCAATATTGCCGCCGGTCTCATCCAAGGCACGCTGAATGAGCAACTCCTCAGCTTCCGCGAGGTTCAAGGGCAGGGATGGCACCGAAACATTCGGGTCTGCCGACCTAGCGGGCGGTGGGAGTTCGGGGCGGCCGCGCAACAAATGCAGGTGTTCCGGGAGGATGGTGTCGCCGCCGCTTTCAATCAGGGCGCGTTCGATGATGTTTTTCAATTCGCGGATGTTGCCAGGGAAATCATACGACTGGAGCGCAGCCGCAGCCGCGCTCGAAAGGCCGGGCGCGGGCAGCCCCATTTCGGCGGCAAACATTTTCAGGAAATACGTCGCCAGCAAGGGAACATCGTCAATCCGTTCACGCAACGGGAGGGGCGTGATGGTGTACCGCGCCAGCCGGAAATACAAATCCTGGCGGAACGTATTGTTGGCAATGCGTGCCGCCAAATCGGCATTGGTGGCGGCGATCACCCGCACATCCACCTTGCGCGATTCGTTCGCGCCGACCGGCGTAATCTGGCCATCTTCCAACACCCGGAGCAATTTTGCCTGCAAAGACCAAGGCATGTCGCCAATTTCATCCAGAAACAGGGTGCCGCCATGGGCGAGTTCGAAACAACCCTTGCGGTCGGCGGTGGCCCCGGTGAACGACCCTTTCACATGGCCGAACAGGCTGGACTCCGCGAGTTCAGCCGGGATGGCCACGCAATTCACCGGCACAAAGGGGGCCTTGGCCCGGGTGCTGCCGAAGTGGATGGCCCGCGCCACCAGTTCCTTGCCGGTGCCGCTTTCGCCATTAATGAGCACGCTGGTATTGGCGAATTGGTGCAGGCGGCGAATGTCCTCGACCATTTTCTTCAACCCGGCGCTGGTGCCGACCAGGCCGGTAATATTGCCGCGGGAGGCTTCCAGATCCGAAAAGGCGGCCAGCTGGTCATCCGCCTTTTGCAAGGCGTTTTCAACCTGCCGACGCCGTTCCATTTCTGCGGTGAGTTCGGCGGTGCGGATTTCCAGGGCGCGGTTTTTCTCCCGTAATTCATGGGTCAGGCGGGCGATGCGCAGATGGGTGGCGATGCGCTTGAGAATCTCCTCGGTCTGGAAGGGTTTGACCACATAATCCACGCCGCCCACGCGGAAGCCTTCGCAAATGTTTTCCACCTCGCCCCGGGCGGTGATGAAGATGACCGGGATATCGCGCGTGACGGGAGACTGTTTCAACCGGCGGCAAATTTCCAGGCCGTCCAGTTCGGGCATCATCACATCGAGCAGGATCAGATCCGGTGCCGCCTTGGCGGCCACCTGCAGGGCGGTGCTGCCGTTATGCACGGCAAAAATCTCATAACCCTCCGGTTCCAGCGCCGAGGTCAACACGGTCAGGTTGGCGGAAATATCATCCACCAGCAGGATTTTCCCGGCATTTTTCACATTCGTGGTCATTATTTTTTGAACTCATCAGCGCAAGGCTTTTCCGCTTCCAGAGTTGTCTGGCCGGTGCTGCTGGCGGGATTGGCCACCCGGGCGAGCAATTGCTGGATGCCTTCCATGTCGTAACTGCGCATCAGCAGCCGGATCTGGTCGGCCAGCCGCCCGGCCTCGGGACCGAGTTGGCGCAATTCCTGGAGACAGGTTTTCAATGCGGTGGTGCTGTGTAGTTCGGCCGCCACCATCAGCCGGGCGAATAATTCATCCGGTAGCGGCACGAGGCCGAGGGGCGCCTCCGGCAGACCTTCCGCCGGCAGTTCGGCCCGCTCAAACTTCACGCCCAGATGACGCTCGAGGCAGGCGTAAATTTGGTCGCACTCGAAAGGTTTGACAATGTAGTCCGTACAGCCCGCCGCGCGGGCTTCAGCCAGATGCGCGGGCAGCACCGATGCCGTATGCGCGATGATTTTCGGAGCGGCGGATCCCCAATCGTTTCGGATTTTCCGGGCCGTCTCCGCGCCGCTCATGCCCGGCATGAGCAAATCCAGTAGCACAATTTCCACCCGGTGTTCGTTGAGGATTTGCAGGGCCGCAGCGCCATCCGTGGCCAGCAGCACCTCGCAGCCGACCGACTGTAACATCCGGCCCAGCACGTCGCGGTTGGCGCGGTTGTCATCCACAATCAGGGCGCGAATCACCTGGCCGGCGGCCAACCGCACCACCCGGGGCGGTGTTTCTTCGGTGACCGTAACGGTGTCCGCCAGCGGGATGGTGAAGAAAAAGCGCGAGCCGATGCCGCGCTCCGAATTCAAACCCAGGGTGCCTCCCAGCAATTCCACCTGCCGCTGGGCGATGGCCAGGCCCAGACCGGTGCCGCCGAGATGACGGGCGCCACTGCCCTGATGGAACGGCTTGAATATTTCCGTCTGCTCCTCCGGCGGAATGCCCAGACCGGTATCAAACACCTCAAACAGCCAGGCACCGCCCGGCTGCCGTTGCATCCGCAGCGCCACTTCGCCGGCGCTGGTGAATTTAACGGAATTGGCGGCCAGATTGATGAGCACCTGCCGCAGCTTGCCTTCATCACCCCGTACCCGGTGGTGTCGGCCCTCGGTGATATCCAGGCGGAACCCGATTTTCTTTTGGGCGCAAAGGGGGCGGAACGTGGCCGCCAATCCGCTGGCCAACATGGCCAGGTCGAAATCAATGGGATTCAATTCCATCCGGCCGGCCTCGATCTTGGACAAATCCAGAATTTCATTGATCAAGCCCAGCAAATGGCGCCCGCTGGCGTAAATGCCGCTGATGCTGTCGCGCTGTTCCGGCGTTTGAGTGGCATCCCGTTGCATCAGCTGGGCATAACCGAGAATCGCATTGAGCGGGGTGCGGATTTCATGGCTCATGCTCGCAAGAAAATCCGACTTCGCCTGATTGGCTGCGCCTATCTCCACGGTTCGCCGCCAGCTACCGTATAGGTAGGCGGTAATGAGGCCGGTGAAAATTAGACCGGCGGCCAGCACGAGCCACGATTGCAAATGGGATTCGGTGGCGATGAATTCCGGGGTGAACGCATAATCGACCGCCCAGCGCCGGCTGGCAAAATCCAGCCAGGCGGTGCCGTCCCTTTTGCTGCTGGTGGTGTCGGCATATATCAACTGGCCGGAGGGCATGCCGTCGAACAGGCGGGTTTCAATGCCATTTTGTTTGAGCTGCGCAAAAGTGGGATTCACCAGCGTGGCCACCCGAAATACGGCCACCGCGAAGCCAGCCACGGCGCGGCCATTGGTACCCGTTTCGGTCGCTTCCAACGGACGATAGGCGGGGAGAAAAACCAAAAATCCGGCTTCATTGCCTTTTTCCTGGGCCAGCCGGATGGGTTCCGTGGCGGCGGGTTGGCCGGTGCGGGCGGCCAGTTGCAAGGCCTGAGACCGCTGGGGATTGGAGGCCAGATCCAGGCCCAAGGCCGCCTCATTGCCGGTTGCCGGCTCCGCGTAGAGCACCGGAAAATAATGGTCCCGCCGGCCCGCGTTGATGACCGACCCATCCGGGGCAATTTCCGTGAAGGCAAAACCGGCCAGCCCATCCGCCTGTGCCGCCGATTCCACCCGCGACCGGGCAGCAAGCGGAACGCAAGGAGTCCATTCCAAGGCCTGCAATTCCAGCTGACGTTGTAGAGCCGGTTGCACGAAGCGATGGAATTCCTCGCGTGAAATGGTGCCATCCGTCCGGACAAAAGCGGTGATGGAATACAGCACCTCCATGGAGCGCAACCCGGTCACCTGGAGTTTTTCGACCTGCTCGCGCACGAGATCGGCCCCGTGCTTCTTCATCTCCTTCTGCTCCCAATTGCGGACCACAAAGCACAGGCCAACGGACAATAGCAGGCCTATCCCCAGCACGAAACTGATCCAAGCCGGAGCTAGACGGGACTGCAAAGTGGATGAGGTATAACCCAAACAGCTTTAGTAAGCATTTCGCCTGCCGAAAGGGAACCGATTCGGCAAAAATGGAATAAACCTTATATTTACAACTGTTTGCGGCAACGAGGCCAGCGGGCAGGGCCAGGCAGTGGGAAATTTGGACAGCAAAATCTGGTTAGTTTTGGACAGTCTGGGCGAAGCCCATCAGCTTTGGAACAAGCGGGAATACAAGCGATCCTGCGCGCCCTGCCACAGATCCAGCAGTGGGGCCGTTTGGGCAACCTGATCCAGGGTCAGACTGGTGCAGACATTCAGCACCTGCTCAATTCGCGAGGATAGGCTTTGCTGCATCACCTGGGCTTCCATGGGGCCGACTATGTTCAACCGCACCGCCGCCGTGAGGACGCTGCGCACCTGGTAGAAAAAGTACATGCGGCCGACCGTTTCGCGCGGCACCTTCAGGCGGCGCAAGACCGCCCCGAACACCGGCGGGAAGTGGGCGAAGGGCGGCGACCACGGATGGGCGGCCATTTCCCCCTTAAAGATGCGTTCCGCTGCCGTCAGATAGGCGCGGCCTTGCAACCGGCTGGCGCGGTTGGCGACGTGATTGGTGGTGAAGGCCTCGCAGAGGGCGTCAAATTTCGCGAGCTCCTCCGGGGCGTCATAAGCTGCGAGCACGAAGGGCAGGCTGGCGTGGCCCGTCTGCTCCAGACTGGTTGCGACAAAGGCCGCCAGTTCTGCGCGGCCGCGCACTTGGCCATGTTGCCACGCGGCCTCCAGCCCGTTGGAATGGGCGAAGCCCCCGGTGGGAAAGGCCGAATCGGCCAGTTGCCAGATCAGGAAATCCGGAATCGTTTGGCCCGCCGCCTGATTGGGGTTGAGCGCACTCATGCCAGCCTTAACCGTGGCTGGCCCGGGTGCTTCAATGAGTTCATCAACGCAAGGCTAGAACAAATAATAGCGTTGCGCCAGCGGGAGGATGCTGGCGGGTTCGCACCGCAGCAGTTCGCCATCGGCCCGGACCTCATACGTTTCCGGGTCCACGGTGATTTCCGGCATGGCGTTATTCCATTTCAAATCCTTTTTGCCGATTTTGCGGCAGCCGCGAACGGCTTCAATCCGTTTGCTCAAGCCATAGTCTTTAAGCCCGCCCTTTTGCTTGGCGAGCTGGCTGACGAAGGCAAGCGAAGTGCCGCCCATCGCCCGGCCAAAACTGCCAAACATGGGGCGCATGTAAACCGGTTGCGGCGTGGGAATGCTGGCGTTCGGGTCGCCCATCTGGGCCCACGCGATGAAGCCGCCTTTGATCACCATCTCGGGTTTGGCTCCGAACAACGCCGGCTTCCACAAGACCAGATCCGCCAGCTTGCCCACTTCCACCGAGCCAATGATATGCGCCATGCCATGGGCCAGCGCTGGGTTGATGGTGTATTTCGAAATGTAGCGTTTGATGCGCAGGTTGTCGTTCACGCCCTTTTCGCCGGCGAGTCGGCCGCGCTGTTGCTTCATCTTGTCGGCAGTCTGCCAGCTCCGGGTGATGACTTCGCCGATGCGACCCATGGCCTGCGAATCCGAGCTCATCATGCTGATGGCACCCAGATCGTGCAAAATATCCTCGGCGGCGATGGTCTCACCGCGAATCCGGCTTTCGGCAAAGGCCACATCCTCCGGCAAATTCGGGTCCAGGTGATGACACACCATCAACATGTCCAGATGTTCATCAATCGTGTTGACCGTGTACGGCTTGGTGGGATTGGTGGAGCTGGGCAGAACGTTGGGCTCGCCGCAGATGCTGATGATGTCCGGCGCGTGACCGCCACCGGCGCCTTCACTGTGATAGGTATGGATGGTGCGGCCTTTGAACGCGGCAATCGTGCCTTCCACAAAGGTGGACTCATTCAACGTGTCGGTATGAATGGTCACCTGCACGTCATGTTCATCGGCTATGCCGAGGCAGCAATCTATCGCCGCCGGGGTTGTGCCCCAATCCTCGTGCAGTTTGAGGCCGATGGCCCCGGCCTTGATCTGGTCCACGAGACCGGCAGGCAGGGCGGTGTTGCCCTTGCCAGTGAAACCGAAATTCAGCGGCAGCGCATCCACCGCCTGCAACATTTCGCGAATATAGAACGGTGCCGGGGTGCAGGTGGTGGCGCAGGTGCCAACCGCCGGACCGGTGCCACCACCCACCATGGTGGTGAGCCCGGCGGCGATGGCTTCGTGCGCCTGCTGCGGACAGATGAAATGAATATGCGTATCTATGCCGCCAGCGGTGATGATGAGGCCCTCACCGGCGATGACTTCGGTGGTTACGCCCACGATCATGCCTTTGGTCACCCCGGCCATCATGTCCGGATTGCCAGCCTTGCCGATGGCTGAGATAAAACCGTTTTTGATGCCAATGTCCGCTTTGTAAATGCCGGTGTAATCCACGATCAACGCATTGGTGATGACGCAGTCCAAGGCGTCTTTGGCGCCGATGCCGGCGGCCTGGCCCATGCCTTCGCGGATGACCTTGCCGCCACCGAATTTGCATTCGTCGCCATACACGGTGAAATCCTTTTCCACTTCGAGCATCAGCGAGGTGTCGCCGAGGCGGACCTTGTCGCCCGTGGTCGGGCCGAACATGTCCGCGTAATGGGCGCGCTTCATTTTATATGACATATCAGGCTGGCTGGTTGGCGAAATTCTTTTGGTGGACGCGTTTCAGCGCGGTTTTTTTGCCGGCAGCGGACACCTTGCCGCCGGCCAGATTATTGCCGCCGCGAATGACTTTTTTGCCGGCGATGTTTACCAGTCGAACCGTTTTGGTTTCGCCCGGTTCAAAGCGGACGGCCGTGCCGGCCGGAATATCCAGCCGTTTGCCATAACTGGCACCGCGATCGAACTTCAGCGCAGCGTTGGTTTCTATGAAATGATAATGGCTCCCGACCTGCACCGGGCGGTCGCCCAGATTGGTGACCGGAATTTCCACCGTGGATCGATTGACGTTCAGTTCGATTTCGCCCTCGGTAATCTCCATGGCACCGGGCACCGGCTCCTCCGGGATGGGCTTGAAGGCGGCCAGGTCCGGCACCGGCAAAAAACTGCCGTGCAGGGCGAGGGTCAGATTGCCGTTTTCACTGGCAATCGGATGATGCACGGTGACGAGTTTGGAGCCATCAGGAAAGGTGCCCTCCACCTGCACATCGTAAATCATTTCCGGCACGCCGGGCATCACCTGGTTGCGACCGAGCAACTGGCGGCCGAGATTCATCAGCTCGGCCACGCGTTTGCCGTCGCGGATGAATTCCAAAATGACGGTGGCAATGAGCGCCACGGCTTCGGGATGATTCAGGCGCAAGCCGCGGGCCAGGCGCTGCTGTGCCAGAAACCCGGCATTATGCAGCATCAACTTGTCAATTTCTCGGGGGGACAGGTGCATAAAAATTCAACCTCCGGGCCGCTACCATTTGCGCGCCCAAGGATTCTCCCCCAGCAAATCATGGATGCAGGTGAGATGTCCATGGATTTCGTGCCGGACGGCTTCCACCGATTCGCCGGCGACGCGGAGCAGCAGGCCGCCCCGCACCGGACTGGCGCTCACCGCCAGCGCGCCGCGCTTCTCCACCGGGCGGCGGGAAATGCCAGCTAGCACGGTTTCGACCACTGATTTGAGCGGCGCGCCGAAGATGAGCAAGGTGGCCAGACAGTTGAACCGATCCATGTGGGCGGCAACGCCGGGGTAATTCAGGCGGATGGAATCCAGCACCGCCAGTTCGCCATTGATGAAGATGTCGTTCCGGCTTTCGAGGTGAGAAAACCGCCACCGCTCACCCCGGGCGGCCCGGCCGGAAGTGAACCAGTCGAGCAGTACGAGGGCGGAGCCAGTGGCAAGCTGAAATTCCTGGCGCTGCCGGTAATGGGAGTCGGCGAAGGCCTGCAGCGGGTCGGGCGCAAAGACCAACACGGCAGCTTCCGCCAGCGTGGCGCGGGTGGTGTGCGAGCAGGGCTGGCCGGCGGGGTTGCGATAGACTTTGGTGGAGGCTTGGGTGCCCAGAAAGCAACGTGCGCCGGCACTTAATTCCACCTCCAGACTCGTTTCATCCCCGGCCACCAACCCGCCGCCAAAGCTGCTTAGGCAAACCCAGGCGCTGCGCCCACGCGAAACCGGCGTGAGTAGCTTCATGGGCGTGCCAGCGTAGGCGCCAGTAACGGTGCTCTGACCCCGGACGAGCTCCACTTTGAGCGTCGCCCGGCCGGCCGTGGGGGCAAAGGTGGCGGTTTCGGTCAACACAGTCAGACGGTCAGATGCTTTTTGACAATGTCATCGTTGAGATGCGCAATCGGCCCTTCAGCCACCACCGCACCCCGGTCCATGATGTAAAAAGTGTCGCCGACACTCAGGCAAAAATCGAGATATTGTTCCACCAGCAGAATGCTGATCTTGCCCTCTTTCTTGATCTTCATGAGGGTGTCGCCGATCAGATCAATGATATTGGGCTGAATGCCCTCGGTGGGTTCATCCAGAATCAGAATCTTCGGATCGGTGAGCAGCGCGCGGGCAATCGCCAACTGCTGTTGCTGGCCGCCGCTCAGAACGCCGCCTTTGCGCTGGAGAAATTCCTTCAGGATGGGAAACAGTTCCAGCACCCGGTCCACTTGGCCATTGGCCTTGGTGCCGTGAACCACGAGACTCAACTTCAGATTTTCCCAGACCGTCAGATGCGGAAAAATGTCGCGTCCCTGCGGCACATAGCCCAGGCCCGAGCGCGCCCGCTCGTCCGGTTTCATCGCGGAAAGGTCGGTGCCGCCCAGCGTCACCGTGCCGGCATCCGGCCGGACCAAGCCGACGATGGTCTTGAGCGTGGTGGTTTTGCCGACGCCGTTGCGGCCCATGAGGCAAACCAGGCTGTGCTCCGGCACGGTCAGATTCACGCCGCGTAAAATCCGGGAGCCGTCGTAACTGACATTGATGTTGGAAAGGTTCAGCATGGCGGCTTAGTGTTTCTTTTTCCGGCCGAGATAGACTTCAATCACCTTTTCGCTGTTCTGCACCTCATCCACCGTGCCTTCGCACAGCACGTGGCCCTGATGCAAAACCGTGACCTTGCGGGCAATCTGCCGCACAAAGGTCATGTCGTGCTCAATCACAATGATGCTGTGCTTGCCTTCGAGGCTCAGCAGCAATTCGCCGGTACGATGGGTTTCCTCATCGGTCATGCCGGCAGCCGGCTCATCCACGAGCAGGAGCTTCGGGTCCTGTGCCAGCAGCATGCCAATCTCCAGCCACTGTTTCTGGCCATGGGAAAGGGAGCCAGCCAGCACTTCGGCCTTGGCCGAGAGACCGATGGTTTTTAACACCGCCGCGATGCGGTCGCATTGCTCGGAGGTGGTGCGGGAAAAGAGCGCGGTGAAGACGCTGCGCGAGCCTTTGAGCGAGAGCAGCAGATTTTCAAACACCGTGTGGTGAATGTATACGGACGGCGTCTGAAACTTGCGGCCGATGCCGAGCCGGTTGATTTGCGGCTCGTTCATCAACGTGAGATTGGTATCCAGCCCAAACTCCACCTTGCCGGTGTCCGGCTTGGTGCGGCCGGTGATGATGTCCATCATGGTGCTTTTGCCCGCGCCATTCGGGCCAATGATGGTGCGCAACTCACCCTCATCCATGTAAAAGTTTAGGTCCGTGATGGCTTTGAATCCGTCAAACGTCTTGTTAACCCCTTCAAGCGTCAAAATGAATTTCTTGAGCGTCATGGTCATTCCGGTTTGGCGGGTTGTATGGCATCGTCAGCCACGGGCACAGCCGGTTCTTCCGTCGTTTTTTTTCGGGTCAGTTTCTGATAGATGGCCCGTAACTGGGCGGGTAGACCGACGATGCCCTTGGGCATGAAGATGGTGACGAGGATGAACGAGACGCCCAGGAAAATCAGCCAGAGATCCGGGTAGGCGCGCGTGGCCCAGCTTTTCAGGGAGTTGACGGTGAACGCGCCGATGATCGGTCCGATCAGCGTGCCGCGTCCGCCCACCGCCACCCACACGACGGCTTCCAGGGATTTGTCCGGCGCCATTTCGCTGGGATTGATGATGCCCACCTGCGGCACATACAGCACGCCGGCCAGCGAGGCGATCACCGCCGCAAACACAAAAATGAACAGTTTGAAATTGGCGGTGGAGTAGCCGGAAAACATCACGCGGTTTTCGCTGTCGCGAATGGCGCGTTGCACCTTGCCGAATTTGGTTTTCGTGAGCCACTGGCAAACCAGGTATACCGCCAGCAGCATGATGCCGGTGGCGATGTACAGTCCGCGCTGGGTGGCCGGTTCGCGCACATCAAATCCGAGGATGAATTTGAAATCCGTGAAGCCGTTGTTGCCGCCCAGCAGCAGGCTGTTGCGGAAGAACAGGAGACAGGCCGCATACGTCAGAGCCTGGGTGAGAATGGAGAAATACACCCCCTTGATCCGGGATCGAAACGCGAGAAAACCGAAGATGGCCGCCAGCGTGCCCGGCAGGACAATGGCCATCAGCAGGGCAAAAGCAAAGCTGCTGAACGGCTTCCAAAAGGCGGGGAGGGTGCTCCAGCCAAGAAACACCAGAAAGTCTGGAATCGGTTTGTGATACTGCCCCAGGTCGCCGATCATCCGCATCAGGTACATGCCCATCATGTAGCCGCCGAGCGTGAAAAACAGCGCCTGTCCCAGACTCAGCAGGCCAGTGTAACCCCACAGGAGATCCACACTGATGGCCAGCATGGCGTAGCACAGGTATTTACCGTAAAGGGTGATGGTGAAATTGCTGACATGCAGCACGCTGGTCTCCGGCGTAAAGGCGTTCAACGCCGGCAACACGACGATTAAAATTAGCGCCACGAGAGGCACCACCCAGCGTTGCAAGGGCTTCAGTTTGGCTTCCATGAAATGATTAATCGAGGCTGCGGCTGCGAATGGAGAACAAACCGCCCGGTTTCCATTGCAGGAACAGAATGATGCAGATGAGCACCACGATTTTGCCCGTGACCGGGGAACCGGTTACCTGCTGCAGAATCTGGTCGCTGGTGCCGATGCCCACGGCGGAATACACCGTGCCGACAATGCTGCCCACCCCACCCACCACGACCGTCATGAAGCTGTCCACGATGTAGCTTTGGCCGAGACTGGGACCAACGTTGCCGATTTGGGAGAGAAAGGCCCCGGCCAGGCCGGCCAGGCCCGATCCGAAGGCAAAGGTCAACATGTTGACGCGGGCGGTGCGCACACCCATGCAGGAGGCCATGTCGCGGTTTTGCATCACGGCGCGAATCAACAGACCCAGCGGGGTTTTGGTCAGCAGCAGCCAGGTGCCGACCACAATCAGCACGGCAAAGCCGATCACAAAAACACGGTTGTAACCGAGCAACACATCGTTGATGGTGAAATGCCCCAGCAGCCAGCGCGGTGAACTTACCTGCACATTATTCGCCCCGAACACCATGCGGAACAGTTGTTGCATGACCAGCGAAACGCCCCAGGTGGCCAGCAGTGATTCCAACGGCCGCCGGTAGAGAAAGCGGATGACCGTACGCTCCAGCACCAGACCGGCCAGCGCCGCCATAAGGAAGCTCAGCGGCAGGGCAAACAGGAAATAACTCTCATAAAACCAGCCGGTGGCGTTCATGCCCGGCAGGCTCAAGCTGAAGCCCAGCGGATGGCCAAATATGCTGAAAGGAAGGTTGATGGAAAACGCAAACCCGCTGCCGAAGAGGTTCTGCACCACGTAGCAGGTGTAGGCGCCGATGGCAATCATCTCGCCATGCGCCATATTAATGATGCCCATCAAACCAAAGGTAATGGCCAACCCCAGCGCCACAATCAGCAAGATGGATCCGAGGCTTAGGCCGCGGAAAATGGTGCCAAAAATATTGACCGTCTGTATGTGTTGTTGAATTTTATCCACGGCCACATTTGCGGCCTTCGCCACCTCGGGCGCAGTGCTGATTTTGGTGGCCAGCGCTTTTAAGGCATCCACACTGCCAATGGATTTTAATTCGGCCAGTTGTTGCGCGGCGGCCATCTGCACTTTTGCATCCGGGTCGCCCAATTGCAGCATGGCAATAGCTTCCTTGATGGTTTTCTTCACCAGCGCATCGGTTTCCAGAGCCTGACGGGCCTCGAGCAGGGGAATGTTTTTCAGTTTCTGAGAATTGCCCAGCTTCTGCACGGCGTTGGCGCGGGCATCGGGATCGGCATCCGCCAGCGCCAGGGTGTCCATGCCCACTTGCAACGCGACGCGCATGTTGGCATCCGTATCCACCGTATTCAAATCCGTGGGGCCGAAGCGCAGTTCCACATTTTTTGCGTCCACCACAAACTTGCCGGTGTCAATTCGCACGGCCCGAGCCTTGCCATCGGCATCGGTCTGATCCTCCAGCATCACGGGGATTTTGGCGCCATTCAGTTCATAAATGGCCACGCCATCGCGCGACCAGGCCAGCAGCACCTCGCGCACGGTCTTGGAGCCGGTCGCGGCCAGTTCGGTGATGAGCGTTTTTTGCGCAGAACCCTCCGCCTGGATGGCCACCACCAACTTTTGCCGGATGGCGGCGTCATCGGGAATTGGTGCCGCCTCGGCAGCCAGGAGGCTGCTGAGTAGGAGCAGGATGAATCTAAAGACCGGATTAGTCATTGGCTTAAAAAGGGCGGAGGTTTCTTGCCTCCGCCCTTCGCTTCAAACACGGGCCGCGTGGAACACTCGGGCTGCATGGACGGCAACCTTCTGAGGGCACGGCACGTGCAATCGGTTATTTGGCGGAGAGCTTCGCATCCAGATCCTTCAGCATGAAGGGCTCGCCGTAAACCTGCGGGAAGGTTTCCAGGATTTTGAACTGGCCGTTCGCCTTGGTTTCGCCAATGTAAACGTTCTTGGTGGCATGGTGGTTTTTCTGCATGGTGATGGTGCCGCCGGGGCCTTCAAAGGTCACCCCGGATTCCAGCGCTTCACGCACCTTGTCCACGTCAAAGGAACCCGCCTTTTCCACCGCAGCCTTCCAGAGGTAGACGCCGTCATAGGAGAGCACCATGGGGCTGTCCACCACGCGCTTTTCCTTCACCACGCCAGGATGCGTCTGGGTCTTGACCCAGTCCGCCCAGCTCGTGAGGAACGTCTTGTTCGCGGGCGTGTTGATGGACATGAAGTAGGTCCAGCAACCGAGTTCGCCAACCAGATCCTTCGTGGGCAGCGCGCGCAGTTCGTCTTCCGCGAGGCTGAATGAAACCACCGGGCAGTCGGCGGCGGTCAGGCCGGCGGCGGCGATTTCCTTGAAGAACGGCACGTTGGAGTCGCCGTTGATGGTGTTCAGCACACAAGCGTCGCCGCTGGCGGCAAACTGCTTGATATCCGCCACAATCTGCTGGAAGTCCGTATGGCCGAACGGCACATACTTGCCGGCAGAAATAACCTTGCCGGAGTCATCCTTGCGGAAGCCGCCGCCAATGTTTTCAGCCGGAATGCCATGCAGCAGCAGGTATTTGTAGAGAATCAGATCCGTGGTCTGCGGATACACGTAGTCCGTGCCGATCAGGTAGAATTTCTTCTTGCCCATCTTCAGCAGGTAATCCACAGCCGGCGTGGCCTGCTGGTTCACGGCTTCAGCGGTGTAGAAGATGTTCTTCGAGAGCTCTTCCCCTTCGTATTGCACGGGGTAGAACAGCAGGCCGTTGTCCTTCTCGAACACGGGCAGCACCGACTTGCGGCTGACGGAGGTCCAGCAGCCGAAGGTGACGGAGACCTTGTCCTCTTCGAGCAACTGCTTCGCCTTTTCGGCAAACAGCGGCCAGTTGGAGGCGCCGTCCACAATGACCGGTTCAATTTTGTAGGACTTGTCGCCCACCTTGATGCCGCCAGCGCCGTTGATTTCGTCAAAGGCATACAGCAGCACGTCGCGCAGCGAGGTTTCGCTGATGGCCATGGTGCCCGAGAGCGAATGGAGAATGCCCACCTTGACGGTATCTTCCGCCGAGGTCTGATGGATGAGTGCGGCACTGGACAGTGCCATCATGCACTTAATTAGATTTTTAATCATGGGATAATTTATTGTATAATGTTTATCTGGAGGGTTTAATCGGCTTACTTGATTTAGAAGAGATAAGAAATACCGCAGCCAACGATGATGCGGTCCTTTTTGCCATCCACGCCTAAGCCCTTGGAAAAGGAGGTGTAGTCGTAGCGGACTTCAGGCTGGATTTTGATATTCGGGGTGGGTTTGAGGTTCAGGGTCAGCGTTAGGCTGCCGAGATCGCCTTTCGAATCGGCGGAAAGGGGGAGCCCGGCACCGGGGCGCACGGCTGGCCCGAGTAGGCCATCGCGGCTATCCACATAATCAGCGCGCAAGGCCAGATCCACCTTGGCGGTGAAGTCATACCAGGCCCAACCGCCCACGGACCAGAGGTCGCTGGCGTTGGCACCGGAGCTGAAGTTGAAATAATCGACTTCGTAGCCGGTACCAAGCTTGGTTGTAATCTGATCACCGCCAATCGAGGAAATACCCGAGACCACGGTCCCAGCGGTTTGGCAATCATACCAGCCCACCAGATTCACCCAGATATCCTTGGTTGGCTTGTAGCCGAGGCTGCCGCTGAAATCCTTGCCTTGGTTATTATCCACCGGTCCCTGAAAGAGACCGTTGTCCACGCGCACTGTCAGGCTCCATTTGTCATTGAAGTTATACGTGGCCTGAACGCCTGCCGATGGGCCGTTGCCGGTAAACCACCATTGATTGCCTTGCGAAAAGTTGGGGTTGGCCGCGCCGCCATCGCCGGACTCCCAGTTCAGCAGCGAAATCAATTCACCCGCCTTGATGTCAATGCCCGTGCCGATGGGAACGTTTAATTCCACATACGCTTCACGCAAATCATTGAAGCTGGTGTTGGCACCGGTGCCATTGGCCCCGCCGCTGTTCAAATCCGGCGCGTCATCACCGACCAGCAGCGAGGCGCGGTAACCGGCGTCCCATTTGTCGGAAGCCACGGGCTTGCTGGCGACCGTCAGTTTGAATTTGTTGAGGGAAAATGAGTTGTCCTTGGTGTTCCAAAGATAACCGTCGTTGTTGCCGTCCGCAGGATGGCGGGTGTTATAGAAATACGAGGCCTGGACATAGCCGCTGATCGTCATGTCGCTCATGGCGGAGACGAGACGCGGGGCAGGCGTGCCGCTGGGCAGCAGACCTTCCTTCTGCGCCATCTGTTCCAGCGCGGTGACGCGCGCCTTCAAGTCGGCATTCTCCTGGGCGAGTGAACTGGCATCCTGAGCCATAAGCATCGACGTGCTGCCGATGAAAATGCCGCTGACACAAGCCTGCTTGGTAGCCGCCAGGAGCCGGGGAGTATTGCGTGGTGTTTTGGGGGATGATCTCTTCATTTTTACCTTATTTGTTTAGTATATTTAGGTGACTGCGGGATTATCTGGCGACAATCCACGCCATTTTATCCATTTGTTTGCCTAGCAAGCCGAATGCCAAGAAACGGTAAGCCCCGAACAATAACTGGTCTAATGCATGTAATTTTATTAGCCAGCAATGTAGTTTAACTCATCGTAGCTGCGTCAGGATTGGTTGGATTATATTTCCTGTGAGTGGAATTCCATTCTTCAAAACGGTGATTTTTATTTTTGCCCGGGGGGAGGATCGCTGAAAAATGCCGCAGTCGGCTTGCTTCGTTTTATCCACGAAGGAAGAAAACGCGCAACCCGACACCGGTTTAATTCACTCCCGCACCCTCACCTTGTCGGGTAACGGGATCAGCTTGGACGCCGCCTCAAGTTGGACTGTTCGTGGGTAGTTGGTGGCCGATGGGCGGCAGAATCTGGTTCCAGCCGGTTTTTCGGTTAACGCCGCGTTCATCTGGCCCGTGCGGGTGATGGCTTCGCGCGCCCCCCGTCGGTGGCGTCCAGAATGCCACACGCGCGGTCGATCAACGGCGCGCCGCTGTTTGGGTTGATGATTTACTCGTGGGCTGGCTCCATCGACCTAATGGAGTTCAAGGAAAGCGAGAGTCCGATGGTCATGCAGAAGACTGATTTGGAACAATAAAACGCCCTGCTGGAGCAGCAGTAATACCATAATACCACTTCCAGTTTGTAAGTGCACTATGATCCTTGTGGGTGAGAGTTGCCCGCATGAGGCGCGAGCGGGGCGCGGCGTTCACGCCGCTTCAGCGTCCAAAATGAAAGCGGGCTGGCCGATGTTGGCGCTAGACCGTTTTGCTCATTGAAGCGGGCTGAAGCCCGCGCTCCTTACGAGCCAGCCGGTGCAATTTAAAACTGGAAGTGGTATAAACTAAATCGGCTCGAACCCTTGAACACCTTGATTTTTAGGCAAATAGGACTAAACCGTTGGTTTCTGAGAACAAGCAGTGAAAATGAAGTCAGCTATCTAAAAGGTCGGCTCGAACCACCTTTTAAGCGCTCAAACCACCGTCGCGGCGCAACTCGCCGCGTCCGCAAACGAGCGAAATTCAATATGGTGGAGGCGGCGGGAGTTGAACCCGAAATGGCACTTTTCGCTAAACCTCTATAAACAAGTTGTTTAACATGAGGCCAGCGACTTATGCAGATTTTAAGATTCCGTTAAGATGCGGCGAAGTGCAACTAAATCGGTTTAAGTTGATAGAAAAAGATAGATTTCTACCCACCGGCGAACATCGGCTGGAAGTTCGCCTCGGTCAGGTCTGGAATACTTATCAGATTACGTGAATCTGCGATGCCTTGAGCATGGCCGTCACCCGATCGCCCGGATGCAGGTTTAGTTCTGCTTGCGCCTGCCGCGTCAACAATGCCTTAAGCGGAAATCCGCAGTCCAGTTCCAGGCACACCAGCGGTCCCTCGCCGGTCAACGCCCGAACCACGGCCGTCAACCGGTTGCGCGCCGAGGACGGGGCATCGCCAGCCGGGGCCAGCAAAACGTCTTCCGCCCGGATGCACACATGCGCCGCAACAGCCCCAACCGGCAGCTTGTCGGCGCTGGCCGTCAGCGGAATCCCGTTAACCACCACCGTGGCGAACCCCTCCGCCCGCTCGGTCACGGTGCCGGCCAGCACCGTGGCCGTGCCCACCAGTCGGGCAACCTCCGGATTCGCCGGCAGGTTGAAAACCTCCGTCACCGATCCCCGCTGCAATATTTTTCCCCGCTCCAGCACCACCATCTCCTGGCCCAGCGCCGCCGCCTCCCAACGATCATGCGTCACCAGAATGACCGGGGTTTTCAAGCGCGCCAGCAGAATCGCCAATTCACCCCGCAACCGGAGCCGCACCACCGTGTCCAGAACTGAAAACGGCTCGTCCAGCAACAGCAAGTGCGGCTGCCGCACCACTGCCCGCGCCAGGGCCACCCGTTGCTGTTCGCCCCCGGAAAGCGTCAGCGGACGTCTAACCGCCATCTCCGCTAGGCCGAGCCATTCCAGCGCTTCGGCCACGCGCGCCTGTCGTTCGGCGGTCGCAAGTCCGTTCAGACCGTAGCCGATGTTCTCCGCCACCGTCAGATGCGGGAACAGCGCATATTGCTGCGGCACGTAGCCAATCTTCCGTTGTTGCGGCGGTCGGAAATAGTTTTCGGCACTTCGGAACCACACCTCGTCGCCGAATTGAATCTCCCCCGTGTCGGGCCGTTCCAGTCCGGCCAGGCAGCGCAGGATGGTGGTTTTTCCGGAGCCCGAGGCACCAAACAAGACTGTGATGCCCGGCCCGATGCGCAGGTCGGCAACCACTATCTCCGGCCCGCCGGAAAATTGTTTGCGAAAGCTGGCACTTAGCATAGGTTCGTTTATTTGAGTCGGCCCGGACCAGTTCCGCTGAGAAACACGGCCAAGAATGCAATCAATATTGCTACGCCCGCCAGCGTCCAGGCGTGAGCGTCATCGCCATTTTCGACCGCCTGATAGATGGCCACCGGCAACGTGGTCGTGCGACCGGGGATATTGCCCGCCACCATGATGGTGGCGCCGAATTCACCCAGTGCCCGCGCAAAGGCCAGCAGCATTCCCGCCAGCACCCCGCGCCGGGCCAGCGGCAGGGTGATGGTGAAAAACACCCGCCACTCCCCCGCCCCCAGCGTGCGGGCGAGCTGTTCGTATTTTACATCCACCTCCTCAAACGCCGTCCGCACCGTTCGCACAAACAGGGGCAGCGACATCACCGCCAGGGCCAGCGCCACCGCGCGCCAGGTGAACACCACCTCAAATCCGAACGTCGTGTGCAACCAGCTACCCACCGGCCCACGCCGCCCAAACAGTTGCAGCAGCAGCAAACCCGTGACCACCGGCGGCAATACGAGCGGCAGCGTGACGAATGTTTCCACCAACGCCTTCCCCCGCCAATGGAACCGGGCCAGCCACCACGCAAGGGCGAGACCAGCCGGCACCACCAGCAACAGGCTGGCCAGGGCCATTTGCAAAGAAAAACCGGTGATTTGCCAGTCTGCGGCGCTCATTGGGGCGGAGTGGGTGATAGCACCATGAAACCGTGTTGTTGGAACACCGTTGCAGCAGCAGGCGATTCCAGCCAGGCGAGAAATTTCCTGGCGGCTTCCGGTTGCGGCGCGTCTTTCAGCAAGGCGAGCGGATAGGAAATTTTTGGGGCATCCGCCGCCGGCACCTCATACGCCACCGTCACTTTGCGGGAAATCGCGGCATCGGTTTTATATACAAAGCCTGCCTCGGCGTTGCCCGATTCGACCACGGAAAGCACCGAGCGCACGCTTTCGCACGGGACAACCTTCGGTTCGAGCACCGCCCAAAGCCTCATTTTTTCCAGATACTCTTTTGCGTATGTCCCGCAGGGAACCGTTTGCACCTCGCCGATGGCCAAGTGCTGAATGGCGGCATTGGTCAGTTCCGCCGGCGAGTGAATGGCGGCGGCACCGGGAGCGGCAATGATCACCAGCGAATTGCCCAGCAGACTTTTCCGAGTGTCGCTGACGAGCAGGCCCTTTTTCGCCAATCCATCGGCCTTGCTCTCATCGGCGGCAAAAAAAATGTCCGCCGGTGCTCCGGCCTCAATCTGCCGCGCCAGCGTGCCGGAGGCGGCAAAGTTAAAAATGATGTTGTCGCCGGAACTGTGCTCATAATCAGCGGCGATTTGCTTGAGTGATTCGGTTAAACTCACGGCCGCAAAGACGGTGACATTGGCCGCCCGCAGAGCAACCGACATCGCAGACAAAATCGCCAGCCAGGCAAACAGGTAAAGGGTGTTTTTTTTCATTTCAGTTCATGGTTAGTTTAGCCGAGTCCACCGGAAAGAAGATCGGATGACTGGCCATGGCATCGCGGTCAAAGGTAAGCAGGTAATCCTGCACGGTGGGCGACAGCAGAAACTCCGCCAGGGCATGGGCCCCGGCGTTGTTCGCCTCGGGAAATTTCTTGGGATTCGCTTCCATGACAATGTAGGGACGCCGCATAACCGGATCGTTTTTGACGAGAATTTCCATCCCTTCATTGGCCATTTTGCCGGTTAGTGCGGGGATATACCCAACCACCACATAGGCATGATTTGAACGGCAGAATTGCAGCACATT
>Ga0007882_10000242_pt1 | contig 32268 bp, 25 predicted proteins | sample CryBogCBH12Aug01_FD_71195 | JGI IMG/M metagenome (GOLD analysis project Ga0007882, IMG submission 71195) | Freshwater microbial communities from Crystal Bog, Wisconsin, USA - CBH12Aug09.1 | ecosystem: Environmental > Aquatic > Freshwater > Lake | place: Crystal Bog, Wisconsin, USA | collected... | reverse complement strand
GCGTCACCGTTACTGCTGGCGGCATGTCCCCTCCGTGATTTGCTACAACATGTAGCGAATCACGGTGACTCACCGGACGCAAGCCCCTTGACGCGAGTCAGCCTTTTCGGCCGCTGGTATTATAAAAAATGAGTGTTAAAGCAACCGCAAAGTTAATATCATCAATCAATATTTGATATTATAGGTATGGCAATTAAACTATGGGTGTTGAGGCCTTGGGAGAAAGCGCCATGGTGGTGAGGAGCAATCCCTTGTTCTATATACTCAAGGTTGCGGGAACAACGGTCCTTGGGCTCTCTCTGTTCAGTTTTCTGTGCGGCCTGCATCCCTTCGCCCTCGGCCTGTGGTTTCAGTCCGAACCGACCGTGCTGGCCTTTTATATCGCCGGTGGACTGGCCGGTCTGGTCCTGGCCGCCGCCGCGGTTTGCGGTATGGCGGTCGGCAACACTCTGCGCCATCCGGCGATCCTCGCCCTGCTGGCGCTGGTTGCGTGGTCGGGATTAATCTCCCTCGCCCAACCGCTGGCCATGCGCTCCTGGCTGGGCACTCCGGAAACCGGGCAAGGCGTGTTCAGCCTGATCGCCCTGGCGGCATTGACCTTGTTGGCGCGGTGGCTGTGGCGGTTCCCCCGGCCGCGCAAGATCCTCATGGTAACCGCCCTGTTCGCCGGAACAATGTTGACCGTCCTGGATCTGGCGCTGCCGCGGGACCACGCCCTGCGGCCCGACGCCTGGCCGGAATACGGAGCCTTCGTCGGCCTGTTTCTGCTTGTCGCCCTGTCCTGCCTGCCTGGTCATGGCCGCCGGTTCCGGACCTGGACGGCGGTGTCGGCCGGGCTGGCGCTGGCCATGATCCTGCTGTCCCACAATCGCAGCGCCTGGGCGCTGGCTGCCTACGCCCCCTTGTTCTGGCTGGTGGTGAGCGGCCTCGGCCGGCGCCTGCCGATCCGGCATACCAGACGCCTGGCGGCCGTGCTGGTCCTGCTGACTCCGCTCATGGTGGGTCTGGCGATGGCCGGCCTGGGCGTCGCCGGGGTCAATGAGTCGGCGGCGGGCCGCCTGATGATGGATCGGGTCGCCCTGGCCCGGCTGCGGGCCGAACCAATGACTCTGCTGCATGGCGCCGGCTGGGGCAGCTTCAATGACAGCATGCTGGCTTACCTCAATGTCGAGGGAACCAGATATTATCTGGGCGGGATCGCCGTGCCGGGCTGGGAAGGGACCAATGCCGGGGCCTTTCATGTTCATAACGAGGCCCTGGAGATCCTTTTGGATACCGGCCTGCCGGGCCTTATGCTGGCCGGCCTGTTTGTCCTGATGTTAGCCGCGCTGGCTCCGAGGCATCGCTTCGCCGTCACCGCCGCCCTGTGGGCCGCGGTCGCCGGCCTCGCCGGCGCCTGGTTCCTGCTTCCCGCCTGCCTTCCCTTCGCGGCACTGGCGGTGGGAGCAACAACGGCACAGGCCATGCGAAGAGGTCTGCCGCGAAAGATCGCCACGGCATTACCCCTGTTCGCCGCCGCCGCTATGGGACTGGGTGCCTTTTTCCAATACCACAGCGCCCGCAATGGCGAAAATCTGGCGGCAGCGATCGCCGGCCCGGCACCGGCGACCCTGCCGGGTATCCTGTTCAACGATTTCGGTCGCGGCGGACCTTACCTGTGGTGGACCACCCTTTCCCTTGGCGTCGATCTCAGCGCCAGGGCCCAGGCCGGTCAGCCGCTCGGCCAGGACAAAATGCGCTGGCTGACTTACCTGCTTAAGGCGGGAGACGATAAAATCGCCCGGGGTCAGGGCTCGCTCCGGTTGACGTCATTGGCCCCGGCGATCCGCGGTGACCTGGCCGTCGGCCGGAGCGGCGGGGAATTCGCGGAAGTCGGCGGCGATCAGCTTCCGCTGTGGCGCCGAAGCCTTGAGCGGTTGCTGCTGGCGGCACCGCTGCGCAGCGATCTGGCGATTCCGTTTCTGGAATATTGCATTCAGCGGGGCGATCGCCGGGCGGCTGCGGAGTTTTCGCAAGACATCCTTGCGCGCCAGCCATTTGATCCGGTTGGACACTGGTTCCTCGGCCTTGCCCGGATCGATGCGCAGCCCGGTTTTGACGAGGCCTTACGCCATCTGTCGTTAGCCATCGACCAGGGTATCGACCGCTTCCTGCCGGTCAGCGACGTTCTTGACCTGCCCGGCGAGGGCGCCCGGCGCTTTATCCTGGATGCCGACGGGCTGGCGGTGGCACGGGTTTTTTCCGCCGCTCTCGCACGCAGTCCGGACGCCGACGGGCTGCGGCAATGGGTATCGATTTATAAGAGATCCGTTCCCGAAGGGGTCAGACAGGCCATAGGGCGCAATGATTTCGAGGCGCTGAGCGGACGGCCGCTGCTTGGCGGACACTCGTCTCTGGCCGATGGGTTGCTGGGCTCGGACGAATTCCGCCAGCGCTTCCCGGCCCTGAACGGGACGATCGTCGGCCTCGCCGAGGATGATCGTGCCTTCGTCACGCAGATCCTGACCAATATGGCCGGCGGCGCGGCTGATCCGGCGAGAGTCGATCGCTGGTCTGCCCGGCTGCGAGAGTCCCGGCCAGCGGGCTGGGCCCGGATCCTGGCCGAAATCGCCATGACGGAGGATTTTCGGACGCCCGTCGGCCTAGTTCCGGTCTGGTGCCTCATCGGCGACGCGCCCGCGCAACCCATCGCCTGGCGACGATGCCCCTCAGGGGCGCAATCGCCAAGGTAACGGATCAGGAAGCGACCCGACAGCGAAGACAGGACTCCTGTCACAGTAAAAGGATCAATGGGCCATTGCCGGAAAGCGTGTTAAAACCGCGGCTGTTACCTCGCTCCGGTAGAAGCGCTCGATAGCAGAGACGTGAAGTGTTCAGTCAGAGCAAATCCGATAACTCTCTTTTGACCACCGGTTCTGAGTATGAACTGGTGAAAACTGAAGCCGCCGTGACGGATTTCCGGCGCAACATCGTCATCACCTATGTTTGGGTTTCATTGGTAGTGATGATGGTCATTATTGTCGCCGCCACCGCGCTGCACGGAATGCGCCAGCGGGCCGATGTGCTGACCGCCTCGACAACACAAAATTTGGCGTTGTTGATGGAGCAGACCTATGACGGCATGATCGATTCCATCGATGTTGCGCTGCAGAGCGCCGCCGATGATATCGGCTTGCACATGCGTGAAGATCCCCAGGCCATCACATCGATGCTCACGAAATCGCAGAAGCGATTGCAATACGTGGCCTATTTGCGTGCCACTGACGAGCAGGGAAATGTCATTTACGGGGCCGGCGCGCGGAGTCCACCGGTCAACAACTCTGACCGTGATTACTTTATTACATTGCGGGACAAGCCGAACGCCGGCCTGTTTATCAGCAAGGCGCTTCTGACGCGCACCGATAAGAGATGGGTGTGGTTGTTTGGCCGACGTATCAGCAGACCCGACGGATCCTTTTCCGGCGTCGTCTATGCCACCATTTTTCTTGAGGACCTGGACGCGATGCTGGGCCGGATCGTTTTGCAGTCCGGGGGTGTCGCGACGCTGCGCGATGCCGATATTGGCGTCCTCGCCCGTCATGTCACACAAGGACCCTATCGCGCCACCCCAGGCGAGAGGACGATCGCGGCACCGTTTGCCGCCGCGTTGAAGATAGATCCCGATCAAGGAACCTATGTTAGCGGCGGAACCAGCATTGACAAAATAAATCGTACACAGACATATCGCCGCAGCGCCAAATATGGCTATTACGTAAACGTCGGCGTCTCCAGTGAGCAAGCACTAGAGGTATGGCAAAGACAAGTATGGCTTGTAACTTTGCTTGTATCTATGTTTGTAGCAGCGTCTACCATTTTTGCACTGCATGTGCGACGGTCATGGTTGCGTCGAGAAAAAGATGTGCGGGCGCTTGAAACCATGGTTCAGGATAAGGTCAGGTTGAACGCTGACTTGGAGCGCTTCGCCTATGTAACGTCGCATCATCTTCAGGAACCGACGCGGCGTATCGTCATATTTTCGCAACGGCTGCAGACCTCGCTGGGACAGATTGAGGATGCCGATATAACGGCATCAATGGCCTTTCTGCATAAGGAAGGGATCAGGCTTCGCAGCTTGCTGCATGATGTTGAGCTCTATCTGGATGCCGGCCGACCCCATGGACCTATTGAAAGTCAAAATACATCGATAATTGCCGACAAGGCTATTCAGGCCCTAGACGGTGAACTGCGGCAAATTAACGCTGACATTGAGGTTTCTTCCCTTCCACCTGTCTTGATAGACAGTCGACGCTTACGTGAAATATTTATCATTGCTTTGAAAAATTCCATCACTTACCGTTGCCAAGATCGACCTCTGCGCATCAGAATTTCCGGGGCAACCACCGGAAGAGATGTTGTTTTGCGAATTGAAGACAACAGTACCGGCATCCCCGCCGCATACCGGGAACGGGTGTTTCGCGCCTTCGAACGGATGCACCCCCAGATGGATGAGACGTCAACCGGTGTCGGCCTGGCAATCCTGCGACGCATTGCCGAGTCGATGGGGGGCAATGCATCGATAGAAGACGGCATGGAAAGCGGGATCACCGTCGTGATTAAACTGCCTTCGGGGGGGCTGATATGAGCGCGGTCATGCCTAAATCCCACACAATCCTCTTGGCGGAGGATGTCGATGCGGATGCTCATCTGACCCGCCTGGCATTCTCGGAGGCTGACTGCAAGGTCAACCTTCTGCACGTTCCGGATGGCCAGGCGGCGATGGATTTTCTGCGCCGGCAGGGACCTTATAACGATGCCCCGCGCCCGGACCTGATCCTGTTGGACCTCAACATGCCGCGCATGGACGGTCGGGAGTTTCTGAGAAAAGTAAAAATGAACGACGAGTTCTCATCCATTCCCATTATCGTCCTTACCACCTCCGTGGCCGAGCGGGACATTTCCGCCTCCTACCGCGGCGGTGCCGCCGGCTATATCAGCAAACCCAACGACATGGACCAGTTTGTCGAAGCAATCCGGCGCCTGCAGAATTACTGGTTGGATCTGGTGCACCTGCCGACACAATAAGCTGCTGATCTGGCCGCCACCCGCCGAGCGCCGGCGTTACACTTTCTGACATTGTCATCGATGGATGTCCTCCGCAGGAGGTATACACACACGATCAGCGTGAATTATCGGATCGCCTGAGGATCTAACAGGCTCGCCGTCAAACCCGTGGTCCGGCATCTCCGGTCACCTCACCGGCACCCAATATTCAGCATCAGTCAGCACATAGGTGCTGATGGTTATCTGGCCGCCGCCATGGCTGCTCAGCCGAGCATGCGGTATTCCGTCAACGGTGGTCGCGACATCCACGACCACCCAGGTCTTTTGCGGATCTGAGGCCTTACGGAAGCTCATGCCAGGATCAATATTGGATCGTACTTTTCGCAGAAACATCGAAGGAGACCTCGTGACAAAAATTAGAACGGCCTAATTTTACCTGCGCATCGATGAACAACCGGTAAATCCAGAATCATTCACCGGGGTTGATGGTCGCAGGTTTCAACCATCGCGGTGATGCGGATGAAAAATGGTGCCTCGCGTCACAGGGCGATGTATTTGCGAATACTTGATCAAAATCCGGTCAAAATGTCATATTGACGGATTGATGATCATGCGATCGGCAAAGGAAAACCATGTCCTCCACTCCACAAAACTATGCAGATCCAGTTGTCACTATTAATACTTCTCTTGGAAGTATCGATGTAGAATTGTTTACGACGAAAGCCCCCATAACGGTCAATAATTTCTTAACATATGCGCATAATGACTTTTATGATAATACCATTTTTCATCGTGTCGTGTCTGGTTTTGTGGATCAGGGGGGAGGCTACACAAGCCAGCTTCAATTAAAAGCCACTCTGCCACCGATTGCCCTCGAGTCCCAAAACGGCTTGAGCAACCTGCACGGCACCATCGCGATGGCGCGAACCTCCGACCCGAACTCTGCAACCTCGCAATTCTATTTTAACGCGGTGGACAACTCCTTCCTGGATTACGTCAATGCAAGTTCGCCCGGATACGCCGTATTCGGTGGTGTCATACAAGGCATTGATGTCGTCGACCAAATAAACCGGGTCCCGGTTAACTCGAATAGCGTTCCGCTGACCCCCGTCGTCATTCAGTCGGTCATTACCACGATGTGTTATCCGGGTAGTGTTGGGAACTACACGATCAGCACGTCCAACGGTCAACTCTCTGTTGCCGCCAATGCCGCCCCCCTCACCGCATCGGATGCAAGCATTCTCAGCAAAACCGAGGTGTTGCAGTTTACCGACGCAACCGTCACCGTCGCCTCTTCCGATAACGCAAATGTCGCACGGCTCTATCAGGCGGCTTTCGGACGGCACCCCGACGCCGGTGGGCTGGCCGCCTGGGAAAATGTCTACAACTCGGTGTCAAGCACAACGAAGTCCGCGGGGACCACCACCGCCTTGGCTTTAACACCCGTGGCGGGTCTGCCAAACATAGCCTACGGCTTCACCAATTCTACCGAGTTCCAGACTAAATACGGCCCCCTCAGCAACGCCGATTACCTGACGCAAATTTACAATAACGTCCTCGGCCGCGTGGCCGATACCAGCGGTTATAACGCTTGGCTCACTGCGATGAATACCGGTGGTTACACAAAGGAAATGGTATTGGTGGGGTTTGCCGAAAGCCCGGAAAATGTCAGCCTGACCGGATATTCCGCCAGCCACACCTCCGGATGGCTATTGGCAGTCTAGTTTCGGCCGGTCCCGTTTCGGATTGGCGTCGAGGGTGTGACGGTCGTCACAGCTGACGGGAGCAATCGAAGTTCCTGCCAATATCATTCAATTGTATATTATTGATGATGCCAACAATTCCTCGAAAATTACTTCGCAATTTAATTTGCCGATATTGGCAAATGAGTAATTCCCGAACCTAGCGATCTCATAAGTCGATGTTTATGGTACCGTAACTTCGCCGATACCAATCGATCGACCTCAGGGAAGGGGTTCGGAAATGTCGGGCAAACACAGGCAAGGGATGGTGTCGGCCGCTCTATCCATGATGCTCGTTGCGATCACGGCCACCGCGCTTATAACGACCGCGGCCCAGGCTCGCGGACATCACGGTCGGGGATCGTCACATCGCGGTGGGGGGTGGGGCTTCGGTATTGGGTTGGCCATCGCCGTGGATCCCCTTTTCGGTTGGCCCGGCTATTACTACCCGAACTCTTATGCTTATCCCCCCGCCTCCTATCCATATCCCTATACCTATTACGCACCAACCGCGGCGCCCGTAACAATCATCCAGCAAATTCCGCCGGCAGCGGTTTATGCCCCCGTGCCCGACCCTATGCCGGTCGCAGTTGCAACCTTGCCTGCCTATTATTATTGCAACAACCCCAAAGGCTATTATCCCTACGTCCAATCTTGTCATGTGTCATGGCAGACGGTTCCCGCGACACCACCGGGTCCATCTCGCTGAGACAGTAGGGAAATGATCGGCGTCACAAGAAATCAACCGCATCTCTTCCCGTCGCCTGCATGAGATCGGCCGAGTACTTCTATGAAGAACTGGCGAAAAGCCTGACCGCTTGGTGATTTCAGCAGCTAACCTCAACTCAGGTGACATTTCCGATAAAATAAATATCGGCTAATTCTGGTGTATTAGGACCGTTTGGCGTATAGTAATTTTGAAGGTGACTTTTATGTCTATCTCATCAATTTCAGCCATCGCATCCGTACAGTACCCAATTATGGTTAATGGGTTCCTTGTCTACAGTGCCGCCGGGGCACAATTGGCAGCGCAGGGGCTGAATCCGAACAGCAACCAGTTTCCGAAATCATCGAATTCCGCCTACACCATCAAGCAGACGACGACGGCGAGTTCCCCGTTCAATGTGAGCCAGGCGTCTCAATCCAAGAATAGCTTCTCAGCCACTCAGATCACGACCAAGCCCAATCTGTACGGGCCTAAGGCCAGCAGCCTTACAAATTACACCGGTTACAATCAAAGCGGCTCGTCCGTCAATTTCGGGGCATTCGCTCGCCGGGGGTCTTTCCTTAATCTTTACGCATGAGGCCGCCAGCACCGATTTGGACTTACTTTCGCGGAGCCGGGTCCGCTAGCAAGCGGACCGCCCTATCCCAAAATGGAAAGCCCCCAAAAGGCGTTACCTTTCAGGGGCTTAGATGGTGCCGAAACGCGGATTTGAACCGCGGACCTACTGATTACGAACCGGGCGGACTCCAGGCCCGCCGCGGGTTTCGGAGGCGCCTGGCAAGGGAATCCGCCGTTTCGGCCCTTGCCGAAACGGCGGATTTCTGCGACGCTTCCTCGCATTCGCCTCGCATCCTCGCAGTCTACCTCGCAGTGCGGGGCCCTTGGACGACTTGGAGGCATCATGAGGCGCATAGAGGTGGAGCAGGGGGCCTACCTGCACCGCCGGCCGAACTCGTCGCGTTGGCAGCTCTACGCCTACGTCGGCGGCGAGGAGGTCAAGGCGAGCACGGGCAAGGCCGACCAGGCCGAGGCCCTTGGGGAGGCCAGGCGCATGCTGGCCGAGGCCAGGCGCCGGCATGAGGCCGGCAAGCGGCTGCGGCCGCCGTCCTTCGCGGAGGCTGCGGCCTCCTGGGCCGCGGCCGAGCTCTCCGCCGACCGTCCGAAGGACAGGGAGGCCAGGCGGGCGCTGCGGGACCACCTGGTCCCGTTCTTCGGCGCAGGCGGCAAGAGGGCCGTGAGCGAGATCACGGACTCCGACGTGCGCGCCTATGCCAAGTGGCGCCAGGAGCGACGCCAGGCGCTTCTGGAGGCATTGAGGCGCAAGGCCCTCGACCGCAGGGCGGAGGCCGAGCGCCGTTGGCGGGCGTCGGAGTCGATCCGGCGGCGCCATCCGGTCCTGGCCGACTACCTGCCCAGGCTCTCGTCGGGGATCGTCCAGCAGGAGGTCTCGGCGACGGCCTTCAACCAGGAGATGGCGGCCTTGCGGGCCGTCTTCGCCCATGCGGTGGCCGCCGGCATGATGCTGCGCTCGGAGGTGCCGGCCATCGCCAACCGGCCGCCGTCGGGCTCCAATGCCCGCGGCGGGATCGGGCCGGAGGAGCTGGAGGCGGTGTTCGCCTGCGCCCATGGCCGCTTCGAGGCCGCCAAGGCCGAGGCCATGGAGGTCGCGGCGAGGCGCCGGTCCGATCCGCCCGAGGACGCCTGGACGACGGACGCGACGGCGTGGGGCAGGTTCGTGCTGGCCAACGCCGTCGAGGTGCTGGCGGGCACTGGGATGCGGCCCAGCAGCCTTTGCGGAGTCCGCCGCTGGCATGTCCGCGAGCACCTGGAGGGCCAGACGGCGGACTGGGTCCGGGATCGGCTGGCACGGGGCCTGCCGCTCCAGTGCGGCTACCTGCTGAAGGTGCGCACCGAGAAGGGCAGGAAGCCGCGGGAGTGGGAGGTCGTGCCGGAGGAATGGTGCTGGCCGGCCGTCGCGGCCTTGCTGGCGCACGCCAGGGAGCCGGGCGACAGGCTGGTGCCTACCAACCCGCCCGCGCTCAACCGTGGCTTCAAGAAGGTCCTGCGCCAGCTTGGGCTGGACACGCGGCCCGACGGCTCGTTCAGGAGTCTCTACGACCTGCGGCACTACGCGATCTCGGCGCAGCTCTCCGACGGGGTGCCGCCGGCGATCGTGGCCGACAACACCATGACGTCGCTCGCCATGATCGACCGCCACTACAAGCACCTGTCGCCGGAGCGGCACTTCCGTCTGCTGTCCAAGGTGGGCAGGTAGGTCGGCAGCCTGGGCCTCGGGGGATGTGGTAGGGGCTGCCGGCCAGGTCCATATGTCTTTGGACCAGAGCAGGAGGCAGCCATGTCCAAGGATCTTCCGACCGATGCGTTCGTCGACGGCGACAACTTGAAGCTGTCGGCCCCTTCGCTGCCGCCGGCAGCGGACATGGTCATTGAAGGGCCGTCTTCTCAAGACATGTTGAGTCTTGGCGATTTTATGCTTCGTTCGAATGCCTTGCAGGTTGTTGCCTTGAAAAGGTTGGTTGATGCTGCTGCCTCTTGTTTGATTGATGGCAAAGGCGAAGGTCGTCGTGAAGTCTATCTAGAGGCTGTAAGTGAAGTTGATAAAGCCAAATGCCTTCCAGGATCTAGATTGGCGGCTGAGAAGAAGGCTTTGATGATTGCTGATGCGCGCCGCCCGAACAGCTTGGGCGCTCTCAAGCCTGCGCCGGCCGTTCGTAGCGGCCGTGGCAAGGGTGAGGAGCGCTGATGGCAAGGATGGCTTCTGGAAGCCATGCGAAGAGGGCGGCCCCGTTAGGGGCCGCCCTCTTGTTGTCTCAGGCATACTTGTTAGGCCGCTGCCAGATCGTTTCTTCTGAACTTGATGCTAGACATTTTGGTCTCGATTAAGATGACTTTGGTCAAGACGGCTCCTGTCAAGTCGGCTCCGGTCAAGTCGGCTCCGGTCAGGTTGGTCCTAGTCAGGTTGGCGCCGGTCAAGTCTGCGCCGGTCAAGTCGACTCCGGTCAGATTGGCTCCGGTCAGGTTGGCCCTGCTCAGGTTGGTTCCGGTAAGGTGGGTCATGTACAGGTTGGCCCCGGTCAGGTTGGCCCTGCTCAGGTTGGCCCCGGTCAGATCGGCCCCGGTCAGGTTGGTGCTGCTCAGGTTGGCTCCGGTCAAATCGGCCCCGGTTAGGTTGGCCAAGATCAAGTTGGCCCATGACAGGTCAGCTTCGGCCAAGTTGGTTTCGATCATCTTGACTGAGTACAAGTTGGCTTTAATCAGAATGGTTTTAGCTAAGTCGTATCTTGACAGGTCGAATCTGGCTAGTTGGGCTCTTTCGCCTTTGGCCAGCGCGGCGGCCAAGGCCGCTGTCCTCTCGTGTCCGCTCATGGCTATGCCGCCTTGTGGTTGCGACTCTTGGCCTTGATTTGTGAACCTCCGACTTTGCTCAACAGGTGGTCGATGATCTCTCGATCCTTTGCAGTGAGCGGCCAAGTACACATTCCCAGCCACTTCCGAGCCGCAGCGTCGAGGTCGGCGTGGCTTTCTGTCTCGGCCGCTGTCTTTTCGTGTCCGCTCATGGCCACTTCGTTCCTTTCGACTTGATGTTGGCTAGGTTGGCGCCGGTCAGGTTGGTCCCTGTCAGGTTGGCGCCGGCCAAGTCAGCTGAGAACAAGTTGGCCTCTGTCAACTTGGCTTTGAACAAGTCGGCTTCGGTTAGGTCGACTCCGGTCAAGTTGGCGCCGGTCAGGTTGGCCTCGGTCAGGTTGGCGCACCACAAGTCGGCATTGGTCAGGTCGGCCTCGGTCAGGTTGGCTTCGACAAGGTTGACTCCGCTCAAGTCGGCGTCTTGCAAGTTGGCGCCTTGCATGTTGACCTTGCCTAAGTTGGCTCCGGTCAGGTCGACGCGTGTTAAGTTGGCGCCGGCCAGGTTGGCGCTGGTCAGATTGGCCCCCTTGAGATTGGCATCGGCCAAGTTGGCGTCTCTCAGGTCGTATCCAGCCAGATCGAATCCTGCCAGCTGGGCTCTTTTGCCCTTGGCTAGCGCGGCGGCCAAGGCCGCCGTCCTCTCGTGTCCGCTCATGGCTAGGCCGCCTTGCGGGTGCGGCTCTTGGCCTTGGCGGCCGGCTGGGCGGCCGCGGAGGCCGCCTCGGCCTGGACGAGGGCGACCTCCAGCTGGAGGGCTTGGCGGTCCTCGCCGGCCTTGTCCTTGTAGGCCTTGACGGCGAAGGTGCCGGCGACCAGCACGCTCTGCCCGAGCTCGAGGGCGGCGGCGTGGCTGTTGCGCCAGGCGACGCACTGGATCGGGCGGCCGCGGTTCCCGCGGTCGAGCGCGAAGCCTGCCCAGAGGCGGCCCTGCTTGTCCTCGCCCTTCACGATCCGGCTGACCGTCCCGCGGACGATGGCGACCGTGGGGCGTTCGTTGTTGGAGGCTGCGTAGTTGCCCATGGTCCCTGTCTCCTCGTTGGGTTGCGGCCGCGTCGGCGTCCGCCGTCCGCGACTGCGGCGGCGACGGCGCGGCGCTTCACCTCCTCCGCTACCGTTCGAGGCCGTCCAGTTCCCTGGGCGGCCGTTGCCTGGCCTTGGCCCTGCCGGCGTTGGCGACGATCCGTTCGGCCTTGGCAGAGGCCGTCTGGATCGCGATCATGGGATCGATCAGCCTCATGAGTTCCTGGACTTTGCGTTCCATGATGCCGCGCAGCCAGGCGGCCTGGGCCGCGACCCAAGCCAGCACGCCTTGGCGGTCCGGCTGGATCGCCTTCTCGATCTCTTCGCGTCGGGCCTTCGGGACGCCGTCGGCGAAGACGGGCTCGAGTTGTCCCGGCGGCCCCTTGGCGTCGAGGATCTCTCCCTTGTCGAGGGCGTCCTGCCCGGCTTGGATGGCCGCCATCCGGGCAAGGTGCTCGGCGGCGGCCTGCTCGGCTTGGGCGGCGGAGGCCAGGCTTCGGGCAAGCTCGGCCTTGCCCTTGTCGAAGGCGGCCTGCTCGGCGGCCGCCTTCCGGCGGCTTTCCTTGGCCTCGGCCTCGTGGCGGGCTATCGCCTTGAGGCGGTCTTCCCTGGCCTCGGTCTCGTGGCGGGCCGCCGCTTCGAGGTGCTGCTTGACGGCTTTCGCCAGCTCGAGCTGTGCGGCTGCGGCCTTCTCGGCCTCTGCGGCGGCGGCCGCGGCCAAGCGGCATGCCTCTTCGGTTGCTCGCGCCTGCTCGGCCCGCCATTGCCAGGCCGTCCTGTGCTCGGCCTGCGAGACGGTCCTGCTGACGCCCCGCTCGATCCCGAGCGGGGCCAGGGCCTTTCCGATCCCGTCCTGCAGGGCGACCATCTTGTCCCTGGCCTCGGCCCTGCCGCCGCCGTAGAGGCTGCGGTAGTCGAGGCGGCGGCATGGTCGGCGGCCCAGCTCGGGCCGCCTGCGGTTCACGGCCGTCTCGGTCTCGACGACGGGCACGATCCACACGTGGAGATGCGGGGCGGCCTCCCCGTCGTGGCGCACCGCTGCCACGACCTTGCCGGGGAGGCTGGCCTTGGCCCAGGCCATGGCATGGGCCGTGAAGGCCTCCGCCCGCTCCTTCCGTGTGGAGCCTTCGCCGAACCACTCGGCGCGGGCCGTGATGATCGCCTGGACGGCAACCGTAGCGCCCTTGCGCGGAGGCTTGTCGTGGGTGGCGAGCTCGGCCCGGACGGCGGCGGCGGGGTCGGTCGCCTCCGTCAGCCAGACGGTCCCGCCCTTGGCGGGGTCGTCGTTGGCTGGCGGGGTGGCCCGCGTGTCGTGCCTGCTGAGCCGGTCGAGGCCGTCGGCCTTGACCTTGGCGATGCGCAGGACGGCGCGGGCGGGTCGGCTGCTGGCGTCCATGGGCGGCCCTCCTTGGGGAATGGAAGGGGGCTCTGCCCTCTTCCCGAACGGCAATACATCGGACCGCAGGTCCGATTATTGCGAAGTGAGTTCTCAGAACTCGTTCTGAGAACCTTCCTTCCTACGTTCAGGGCGGGTTGTCGGATCAGGACTGGATGGCGTCTTGGTCGTTCATGCTGATGCGTCTTTGAGGTGTCGAGAAGCCCAGGCACGGCGGAAGGCGCCGTATATCTTGAGGCGGTCGTGGGCTGAGAGGCCATTGTAGGCACTGTCGGAGGGATGGATCCTCCACCTCCTGCAGCGATAGTGGGCCTTCTCCTCGCCGTCGATGTCGTAGGCCAGCCAGGCGTCGTACCAACGCAGGTGGATTAGCCCTTGCCAGGCCGCCCGCAGATCCTCTTCCTGATCGGTCATGGAATGTCCTCTAAGAGGTCGGGCTGGTCGCTTACAGCAGGGAGAGCTGGTTCGGGTCGGCCATGGCCGGCTCCGCCGGCGCCTGCTTAGCCTTCCTCGCTTTCCTAGAAGCGGCCTTCTCCATCTGCTGGTGGGCCGAGGTTGTGCTTGGCCTCTTGCCGAGCGCGCCGAGGACTTTCACCGAGAAGGCCCGCTTCTCGTTCTTGGACAGCATGACGTTGGTGTGGAAGGCAGCCAGGTCCTTTCCGTCGTCCGTTCCGCGCCAGACTTGTTGCGGGTTGAGGCAGTAGGCTGTCGAGCCGCCTGCGCGGAAACGGACGACGGCCGACATCCGTTCCAGCGTCGCGATGTGGACCCGAAGCTGGCGCGAGGTGATGTCGAGCTGTTCGGCGAGCCATTCTTGCGAGGCGACCACGCATCCGAACTTGGCGTCGATGTTGCGAGCCAGCAGCAGGTAGAGCTTCGATGCCGCTGGTGAGCGTTCGACGAGGCTTTCCATCATGGTCCAGCCATGCTGGTAGACTTGCGTGAAGCCGTGGTTTTTCCTTGCCTCGTCAGACGCCGCGGTCTTGGCGCGGTTTTCGGCCATCATCTCCAACGCCCGTGCGGCGAAGTCCGCCTCCGTTATGATGGCCTGGCCTGCCTGGTCTCCTTTCGTCGCTCTCATGGCTGTCTCCCTTCCGGTCCAAGCGGAAGTTTTCTTCCGCTTTACCGGAAGATATACGACCGCTTTATGGGAACGGATTTTCCTATAATTAGGACCCCATTTCATGTCAGTACCGGAAGTCAGCTACTTCCGGTTACACCGGAAGAAGCTATCTTCCGGTTGCTATCCTGCAACCCATTGATATTCCTATATACTGGTGAGTTTCCTTCTATTCTAAACGTACTGTCTCTGTCGACCGGCGAAGACGGTCGGCAGTCCGGCCGCCTTCGGCGGCTCAGCGGGAGGATACGTTTGCCCCCTTCGGGGGCTTGTCTCGTGGACTTCCCTGCCCGCCTTCGGCGGGTGGGGCGGCCACTGGCCGCCCCTGCCATGCGGGGCCTGGCCTCGCAGTCTTCCTCGCACTGTTTCGGATTTCTCCGGGTGCGAGGCGGAAACCCTAGGGTTTCCGCGGGGAAGGGTGGTGCCGAAACGCGGATTTGAACCGCGGACCTACTGATTACGAATCAGTTGCTCTACCGCTGAGCTATTTCGGCCGCTTGATCGCGAGGCGGGGAAACTAGCGCGGTTCCCAGGCCGGCGCAAGTCTCCCGAAGGACGCACCCTAACTCCAGGACAGGCTGTCGACACCGCCGCAAGCCGGGCAAACCAATGACCAGCCGCCCGGCCGGGCGTCGCAGGCGCCGCAGTTCCAGCCGGCCTCGACAGGCGCCGTGGCGGCCTTGGCCAGCCAGGCGGCGGCAGCCGGTTCGTCACCGTATTCGCCCTGTTCGAGGCGGGCCAGCAGGCGATAGGTGGCGGCAGCCGGCCGCAGTTGCTGGGCGGCCAGCAGATGTTTGCGGGCGACCCCCCATACCTTGGCCTCCAGCGCCGCTTCGGCAATCGCCAGATGGGCCGGCGGCCCCTCGGCATGGCTGGCCACCAGCCGCTCGACCCGGCGCAATCGCTGCACCGCGTCCTCCACCGGCGGCAAGTCGGCGCAGGCCCGCGCCAATTCCGGCACCGGTGCGGCCCGCCAGGCTTTCTCCAGGACCGTCACCGCCTTGCGGCGGCGGCCATCGGCGGCATAGAGCGCGGCCAGGCGGATGGCGGCGGCGGCGACCGTCGGATCGGCGGCGAAGGCCTTGGCGGCCGCCGCCAGGGCGCCGCGCTGGTCGCCGGCGGCCTCGGCCTCCGCGGCCCGTTCATTAAGCAGCAGGGCGCGCCGCCGCAGCAGGGCATCGGGGGCCATCGCCCGGCGCCGCTCGGCATCGCCGAGAAGGTCCTCCGCCCGCTGCCATTGGCCCAGCCTGACCAGCAGGGAAAACAGCGTCTCGACCAGCCAGCCGTCGTCCGGATTGATGCTCCGCGCCCGCTCGGCCAGCTCGACGGCGGCGGTCAGATCGTTGTCCTTGAGCGCCGCGTCAAGCAAGCCGCGCACCCCCAGCGCCGCCGTTTCCGGCCGTTCGAGCATGGCGCGGAAATGTTCGCGGGCACCGTCGCCGTCACCGGCCAGTTCGGCCGCCCGCGCCGACAGATAGCTGGTCAGCGCCGGATCGCTCAGGAGACGCTCGGCCCGGCCGGCCAGATGGCGGGCCCGGCCGGCATCGCCGGTGGCCGCCGCCGCCAAGCCATCGCTGAGCGCCATATAGCCGCGACGGCGGCGGTTTTCGCGGCGTTTCGCCGCCCAGCGGCCGGGCAGCGCGGCGACGCCGGCGATGAGGCGCAGCACGGCCAGCAGCAGACCTGCCACCAGCAGCAGGCCCAGCAGCAACACCGGCACGCTGGTGTCGAGCCGCCAGCCGAGCCATTCCACCGCGACCATGCCGGGGCGGTCGGCCAGCCATACGGCGGCGGCCACCAGCAGGGCGACCAACGCCACAAAGAACAGGGCGCGTATCCTCAAAGTCGGTTCCCCCCGGAGAAATCCCGCCCGATGGCCTCCAGCAATGCCGCCTGGTCGGGTCGGTCCGCCGTCCGCACCGCCTGCCACGGCAGGCCGGCGAGCGCCCCGCCAACGGCGGCGCTGAGGCCGTAGGCAATGATCCGCCGGCAGGCCGCGCCGAGATTGGCGGCAAGCGTCAGGGTAACAAAGGTGGCGGCCGTGCGGGGAGAAAAAAACAGCGCGAGGTCAAGGCCCTCGCCGGCCAGCCGGCGGCACAGCGCGTCGCTGAGGGTCGACGCGGTCTCGGCCTCGTAGAGCACGGCGCGCCGCACCGTGAAACCCCGCCCGGCCAGTTGACCGGCAAGATCGCCGGCCAGTTTGCTGCCGGCGGCATGCAGCAGGGTGCCGGCCTGCGGCCGACAGCGGCGGGTGACCAGGGCGGCCAGGGAGGCGACGTCGCCGCCGGCGCTGTCCACCTCGGCGAAACCGTGCTCGCGGGCGGTCCTGGCGGTAGCCTCGCCGACCGCGTAGAGCGGCAGGCGGCGCTCGCCCAGATTGGCGGCCAGGGCCCGCACGCCATTGGCGCTGGTGGCCAGGATCGCCTGCACGCCGTCCAGCGACAGCGCCGGATCCTGCCGGATGACGATGTTGAGCAGCGGCTCGACGGCAACCTCGAAGCCCTGGCTTTCCAGCGCCGCGGCGATGCCCTCGGCATCCTCGCGAGGGCGGGTGACCAGGGCGGTGGCGCTCATTGGCCCCGGAAGTCGAAGAACCCCGGCTCCAGGCGGCCCAGCAGGTCCTCGCCGGCACGCCGCCCGAGCTCCGCCGCCTGGTCGGGCCGGCCGGCCAGGGCGATGTCATGGGCCATCCCGCCGTCCGGACGGATGACCAGACCACGGAACGACAGGCGGTCGCCGTCGAGTTCGGCCAGACCGGCGATGGGGGTACGGCAAGACCCGTCGAGCACCGCCAGGAAGGCCCGCTCGGCGACGACCCGGATATGCGACACCGCATGGTCGAGGGTGGCCAGCAGGGCCAGGGCGCGTTGGTCGCCGGCCCGGCAGGTGACGCCGATCGCCCCCTGTGCCACCGCCGGCAGCATCTCCTCGGTGGACAGCGCCGCCGCGGCATGCTGCGCCAGGCCCAGGCGGTTGAGCCCGGCCATGGCCAGCAAGGTGGCGTCGACCTCGCCTTCGTCGAGCTTGCGCAACCGGGTCTGCACATTGCCGCGCAGCGGCTTCACCACCAGGTCAGGCCGACGATGCAGGATCTGTGCGCCGCGCCGCAGGCTGGCGGTGCCGATCACCGAGCCGGCCGGCAAATCGGCCAGGCGCCGGGCCTTGCGGCAAATGAAGGCGTCGCGGCAATCTTCACGCTCGAGGATCGCCGGCAGCACCAGGCCGTCGGGAAGGACTGTCGGCACGTCCTTCATCGAATGGACGGCGATATCGATCTCTCCGGCCAGTTGGGCGTCGTCGATTTCCTTGGTGAACAGGCCCTTGCCGCCGACTTCGGCGAGGGTGCGGTCGAGGATGGCGTCGCCGGTGGTCTTGATGACGACGATGGCGATGGCGGCATCGTCGGCGAGAGCCGGGTGACCGGCGCGCAGCCGGTTGGCCACCTCATGGGCCTGCGCCAGCGCCAGGGGGCTGCCGCGGGTTCCGATACGGAGCGGGTTTATCTGGGTCATGGGCGTCGGTTTTAAAGATTACGCGGCTAATAGGCCAGCATGTTCTTGATCATTACATCGCCCTTCCAAGGATGGCCGAGGCTCTTGTCGGCGGCCTGGCGTATGATCTGCTTGACCAGCCGGAAACCTTGCCGCGGCGCCTTGTACTCCTGGAAGTCGCGCTCGGGCAGGGCGTCCTGGGTGAGGCGGACGATGGTGGAGCGCATTTTGTCCAGGTCCTCGGTGGTGGCATCGTCACGGGTGGTCAGCCAGGCGTCGATGCGGATGTGGTTCCAGCCGCCGTCCTCGCGGGCCAGCGACAGTTCAATGGTCGGCAGGGTAACGATGTAGCGGGGCTTTTCCTTCTGTTCCGGCATCTCCTGATGGCCGCCCAGATTGATGTCGCGGGCCTGCAGGGCCGGCGAGGCAAGGCACAGGGCCGCCGCCAGGACAACCGCCGGCAGCAGGGAAAGCGACTTGGTCGCCATCGACAGGGCATCCATTTCAGGTGAACCGTTTATCACCATATCCCCTTCTTTTCCTGCGGACAACAGAGGCGGTTTTGATTACTTTCGTCCCCGGGGGGCACAAGGAAAGCAGGGCAAAATGAACAAATGGCTGATCCTGGCGATTATCGGCGCGGCCCTTGGCCTCGGCCATCCGGCGGCGGCTTCCGAAGGGGGCGAAGGGCATAAGGAAGGCGAAGCGCACAAGGAAGGCGGCAAGGAAGGCGGCCATGAGGCCAAGCCGGCAAAGGGCAAGAAGGGCGAGGAACCGCACGGCAAGAATGAGATCATCGCCAAGGTGCCGGGAGCCTATCTGGCCTTGTCGAAAATACGCCTGGTGATCGAGGAAAACGACACCGGCATCCTGCGCTCCCTGGACATCGAAGCCTGGCTGCAGCCGGACGATGAAGAACAGCTGGCCCTGGCCCGTTCCAAGAAGAAACAGATCATCGCCGCCCTCAGCGAGGAATTGAAGCGCTACAACTGGGAGGCCTTCAAGGATTCCAAGCGCGGCATCGAGGTCGCCAAGGCGGTGGTCAAGGAAACCGCCGAGCGGATCAGCGGCGCCAAGATCGCCGAGGTGGTCATCAAGACCCTGGTGCTGAAGTAAACTAAAACTCGACAAGCGGCCGCAGCAGCACCAGCGCCCCCATCGCCAGCAGCAGGAACAGCGTCGATACGCCGACGAAGAAGAGGACATTGCCGGGGCGCAGCAGGCGATGCAGGCGGCCTTCGATGGCCAGGCGGTCGCCGGCGCGCCGCTCGCTGCCGGCGACCACGGTGACGAACAGCCGCCGCGGCAGCCAGGGCAGGTTGACGCGGATGTTGACCGGATGGCGCTTCCAGGTCACCGCATGGCCGGCCTCCCACAGCTGGGCCCGCTGCTCGGCGTTCAAGCCGTCGAAAAAACCGGACGGCAGCCGGTCCAGCAGCTCTTCGAGAGGGTTTGTTTGCGATGACTCGGCCATGTCGTTTCCCCCGAGAATGGTCGCTCAGTCAAACTTAGATCAATTCCCCGCCGGAGGGAATTATCAGAGAATATTATTATGCCCCGCCTTGTAAATCTCCGAAGGCTCGCTACGCTTAAGAGAAATGACTATCGCCAACGGGGGGAACCGCAGCCATGGCAAAGCGCATCGACCATCTGAAGGACAGCCTGGTGGACAAGGTGCTGGAGCTGGCCCGGCGGCGCCTGAATGGCCAGTCGGCGGCGGCCGAGCGCTTCCTCAAGGCCTATTACGCCAATGTGGCGCCCGACGACATGGCTCATTCCGATGCCGAAACGCTTTACGGGGCGGCCATGGCCCTGTTCGCCTTCGCCCGCGCCCGCGCCCCCGGCGGCGGCCCTGGCGCACCCAAGGTCCGCGTTTATCAGCCGCGCGCCGGCGAGCATGGCTGGGACTGTCCGCACAGCGTCGTCGAGGTGGTCAACGACGACATGCCGTTCCTGGTCGATTCCATGACCGTCGCCCTGCAGCGCCGCGACATCGCCGTCCATCTGCTGGTGCATCCGGTGCTGGCGGTGGCCCGCGACGCCAACGGCAAACTGCTGGATGTCGGCGGCGACGGACCCTTGGAAAGTTTCATGCATATCGAGATCGACCGCCGCTCCGGCGAGGCCGAAGCCGAGGCCCTGGCCGCCGAGCTGGCCCTGGTGCTGGCCGATGTGCGCCTGGCGGTCGACGACTGGCCGGCGGTGAAGGCACAGGTGGAGGCCATCGGCGTCCAGCTGGCGGCCCAGGCCACCGTCGCCGACCCGGCCGAACTGACGGAATCGAAGGAATTCCTCAAATGGATCGGCGACGACAACTTCACTTTGCTGGGCTATTGCTGTTTTGACCTGAAGGACGGCATCGCCGTCGAGCCGGATGGCCGTCTGGGGCTGATGAAGGCCCCCGGCTTCACCCTGTTCGACGATCATGACGGCATGATGCCGCCGGAAATCCAGGTCTTCCTGGCCCGCCCCTATCTGCTGATGCTGGCCAAGGCCGACCGTCTGGCGAGAGTGCATCGCGGAACACCGCTGGACATCGTCGGCATCAAGCGCTTCGGCCCGGACGGCACGGTGATCGGCATGCATGCGGTGATCGGCCTGTTCACCCATTCGGCCTATACCCTGGCGCCGCTGGCCATTCCGCTGCTGCGCCGCAAGGTTCAGCAGATCCTCGAACGCGCCGGCTTCGGCCCCAAGAGCCATGACGGCAAGGCGCTGCTGGCGATCCTCGAGAACTTCCCCCGCGACGAGCTGATGCAGACCGGCAAAGACGCCCTGTTCGAGACCAGCCTGGGCATCCTGCGCCTGCAGGAACGCCAGCGCGTCGCCCTGTTCCTGCGCCAGGACGAATTCAAGCGCTTTTTCTCGGCCCTGATCTTCGTGCCGCGCGACCGCTACGACACCCGGCTGCGCCAGACCATCCAGGACATCCTGGAGGACGCCTGCCAGGGCCGCGTCACCGCCTCCTACACCCAGCTCGGCGACAGCCCGCTGGCCCGCCTGCATTGCCTGGTGCGTACCGATCCCAAATCCATCCCCGAGGTCGACGCGGCGGCCCTGGAGGCCAGGGTGGCGGATGCCGCGCGGTCATGGAACGACCGCCTGCAGGAAGCGCTGGTGGAAACCCATGGCGAGGATCGCGGGCTGGCGCTGTACCGCCGCTGGGGACGCGGCTTCCCGGTCGCCTACCGCGAGCAGGCGTCGCCGCGGGCGGCCCTGTTCGACATCGAGCGCATCGAATCGGCCACCGACGGCCTCGGCCTGCATCTCTACCGCCCGCTCGAGGCCGCCGAAAGCGAAGTGCGGTTCAAGGTCTACCGCGATGACCAGCCGGTGGCGTTGTCGGATGTGCTGCCCTTGTTCGAACATAAGGGCTTCCGGGTGATCTCCGAGAATCCCTATGAATTGTCGCGGGACGACGGCGCCAAGCTGTGGATTCATGATTTCACCATGTCGGGGGTCGAAGGTACCGCCATCCCCGTGGAAACGGTGCGCGACGCCTTCGAAAGCGCCTTCCGGGCGCTGTGGCAGGGCGATGCCGAAGACGACGGCTTCAACCGCCTGGTGATCAATGGCGGTCTGTCCTGGCGCCAGGTCATGGTCTTGCGCGCCTATTCCAAATATCTGCGCCAGGCCGGCTCGACCTTCAGCCAGAGTTATGTGGAACGCTGCGTCGCCGGCAATCCGGCTGTCGCCCTGCTGCTGGTGCGCCTGTTCGAAAGCCGTTTCGACCCGGCCGGCGCCGGCGAGGGGGCGGAGGTGGCGGCGGCCCTCGACAAGGCCCTGGAAGCCGTGGTCAGCGCCGACGAGGACCGCATCCTCAGGCGTTTCCTCAATCTCGTCGACTGCACGCTGCGCACCAACTATTTCCAGTCGGGACCCGGCGGGGCGCCGAAAAGTTATCTGTCGTTGAAACTCGATTCGCGCCGCGTCCTCGGCCTGCCGCTGCCCCGCCCGATGGTCGAGATCTTCGTCTACAGCCCGCGCATGGAAGGCATCCATCTGCGCGGCGGCAAGGTGTCGCGCGGCGGTATCCGCTGGTCCGACCGGCCGGAAGACTTCCGCACCGAGATCCTCGGCCTGATGAAGGCGCAGATGGTCAAGAACGCGGTGATCGTGCCGGTCGGCTCGAAGGGCGGCTTCGTCGTCAAGCGGCCGCCCAAGACCGGCGGACGCGAGGCCTTCCTGGAGGAGGGCATCGCCTGCTACCGGACGCTGATGCGCGGCCTGCTGGACATCACCGACAATCTGTCGGGGGGACAGGTGGTGCCGCCGCCCGAGGTGACGCGCCGCGACGGCGACGACCCCTATCTGGTGGTCGCCGCCGACAAGGGCACCGCCACCTTCTCGGACATCGCCAACGGGGTTTCCGCCGAATACGGTTTCTGGGTCGGCGACGGCTTCGCCTCGGGCGGCAGCCAGGGCTACGACCACAAGGTCATGGGGATCACCGCCAAGGGCGCCTGGGAATCGGTCAAACGACATTTCCGCGAGATCGGCCGCGATATCCAGTCCGAGGACTTCACCGTCATCGGCGTCGGCGACATGTCGGGCGACGTGTTCGGTAACGGCATGTTGCGCTCGCCCCATATCCGCCTGCTGGCGGCCTTCGACCACCGGCATATCTTCATCGACCCCGACCCCGATCCCGTGCGCTGCTTCGCCGAACGCCAGCGCCTGTTCGGCCTGGCCCGGTCGAGCTGGGCGGATTTCGATGCCACCGTGCTGTCGCCGGGCGGCGGGATTTTCCCCCGCGATGCCAAGATTCTGCATCTCAACCCGGAAATCCGAGAACGTTTCGATATAGAAACTGATTCCCTGACGCCGGTCGAGCTGATGCGCGCGCTGCTGACGCAGCCGGTCGACCTGCTGTGGTTCGGCGGCATCGGCACCTATGTCAAGGCGTCCTCGGAAAGCAATACCGAGGTCGGCGACCGCGCCAATGAGGCGCTGCGCGTCGACGGCGGCAGCCTGCGCTGCAAAGTCGTCGGCGAGGGCGCCAATCTCGGCTTCACCCAGCGGGGCCGCGTCGAAGCGGCCCTGGCCGGGGTGCGGCTCAACACCGATGCCATCGACAATTCGGCGGGCGTCGACTGTTCGGACCACGAGGTCAATATCAAGATCCTGGTGGACGCGGCGGTCGCCGACGGCGACCTCACCGTCAAGCAGAGAAATGAATTGCTGGCCAGCATGACCGACCAGGTGGGCGAGCTGGTGCTGCGCGACAATTACCTGCAGAGCCAGGCCATCTCGGTGTTCGAGGCGCAGGCGACGCAACTGCTCGACCAGCAGGAACGTTTCATGCGGGTGCTGGAGAAGGCCGGCCGCCTCGACCGCGCCGTCGAATTCCTGCCCAATGACGAGGAGCTGGCCCGCCGCGCCCATGCCAATCTAGGGCTGACGCGGCCGGAAATCAGCGTGTTGCTGGCCTATGGCAAGCTGTGGCTGTACGACGTCCTGCTTGACTCCGACCTGCCGGACGACCCCCTGCTGCTCGACGATCTGGTGCGCTATTTCCCCTCCCAGCTGGGCAGCCAGACCTGGCGGGCCCGCATGGATCGCCACCGGCTGAAGCGGGAAATCATCGCCACCAGCGCCACCAACAGCATGATCAATCGCATCGGCGGCAGTTTCGTCGCCCGCGTCTGCGAGCGCACCGGCTCGTCGCCGGCCGATGTGGCGCGCGCCTATCTGGTGGCCCGCGACGGCTTCCAACTGCGCGAGGTGTGGTCGGCCATCGAGGCGCTGGACAATCTGGTGCCGGCCTCGGTCCAGACCTCCATGCTGATCGAATCCAACCGCCTGGTGGAGCGCGGCATCGGCTGGGTGCTGTCGCACGCGCCGCGCCCGCTGGACATCGGCCGCCTGCGGACCGAGCTGGAACCTGGAATCGCCATGCTGCGCAGCCAGCTGGCCGAGGTCCTGCCGCCGGCCACCCAGGCGGCGCTGGCCGCCCGGGCCGACGAATACCGCGCCGCCGGCGTCCCCTCGGACCTGGCCGAGCGGGTGGCCAGCCTGATCGTGCTGGCCGCCGCCAACGATATCTCGCGCGTCGCCCAGCGGGTCGGGCGGCCGGTGGATCTGGTGGGACGGCTGTATTTCCTGGTCACCGCCCGCTTCGGCATGGGCTGGCTGCGGGCCGCCGCCGAGGGCCTGCCGGGCGGCAGCCACTGGCAGAAGCTGGCCATCGACGCCATGATCGACGATCTTTACGCCCGCCAGGCGGAGCTCACCGCCTCGGTGGCCGCCGAGGCCGAGGCCGGCGCCGCCGAGGAGGCCCTGGCCGCCTGGATCCAGCGCCGCCGCGGCACCGTCGAACGGGTCGACCAGCTGTTGGGCGAGCTGAAGACCGCGGGCAATCTCGATCTCGCCACCCTGGTGGTGGCCAGCCGCCAGTTCCAGGGGCTGCGCGAATGAGCCTATCCACCCCGGCGGCGCTGATCTGCAGCGCCGCCGACGCGGGATATTTCCCGCTGCTCAAGGATCTCGTCGGCTCGCTCGCCGCCGGCCGCTTCAGCCGCGAACTGGCTGTGGGCATTCTCGACCTCGGCTTCACCGGCGAGCAGCGCGACTGGCTGCAAGGCCAGGGCGCACTGCTCACCGAGCCCGGCTGGGACCTGGACTTTCCCGGCCGCGCCGAGGCTCCCGCCCATTACCGGGCGATGACCGCGCGCCCCTTTCTGCCGCGCCATTTTCCCGGCTGGGACCTGTATTTATGGATCGACGCCGACGCCTGGGTGCAGGACGACCGCATGCTGCCGGTGTTTCTCGACGAGGCGGCCAAGGGCCGGCTGGCCATCGTGCCGGAACTGGATCGCGGCTATTGGACCATGTACAAGCCGCCCAAGCTGTGGACCCAGAACCACAAGGCCTTCGCCTGGGGTTTCGGGGCCAGGACCGGCTATCGCCTGGGGCGCAATCCGATCCTCAATTCCGGGGTCTTCGCTTTGGCCGTCGACGCCCCCCATTGGCGGCTGTGGGCGGCCGCCCATGCCCGCATGCTGCAGCGCCGCCGCCGCCGGCCGCCGCATCAGGGCGATGCCTTCAATTTCTTCATCGCCGAGCAGACGGCGCTCAATTACGTGGTGTTCGGCGACCGCCAGCCCTACGGCCTGCTTCCGGCCACCGCCAACTGGTTCTGCGGCAAGGGCACGCCGAAATGGGACGCCGCGCGCGGCCTGCTGGTCGAGCCCCACCCGCCTTACGAGCCGCTGTCCATCGTCCATCTGGCCGGCAGCGGCATGAAGGAGCGGGTTTGGAGCCTCGAGACCCTGACGGGCGGCACCGTGTCGTGCAGACTGACCCGCGAAGAGGTGCGCGGCCTGGAGGTTAGGCTCTGACGGATGATGCCTCGCCCTGGCGACCCCGGAAAAGCGTGGCACCGGCCTCCGTGCCGGTGTTTCGGCGAAGCCGAAAACCAAGTGTTTTCGCCGCTTTGCGGCGGAGTCCGGCAGGGACGCCGGACCCACTGAAAATCAAGAGTCCGGCAGGGACGCCGGACCCACTGGAAGACAATTTTTCACCGGCACTTCAGGCCGGTGCCACTTTACCTTTTGAATGAGCCAGGACACTTGTTCGCTGTCAGTCATCAAATACGGGCCCCTGAGTTTCCAGGGGTTGGCCGCCATTACAAAGCAAATCCTCAGTCTTTGCCGAGCCGGACAGCAACCAATCCCGCAGTGTTGAATGGCGGCAAATGACCAGCCGTCCATCGGAGATCGCTCCCGGCGATAGCCTTGCCAACCGAGAGTCTTGCCTGGGGTTTTGCGACCAAAATCTGCGGAAATCTGCGCAATCTGTGGATAAAATTTTTTTATCTATCCACAGATTGCGCAGATTTCCGCAGATGAAAGATAAGATCTGGCGCGGTGACCGGATAAGCCTTCCTGCCGCTGTGCGGAATTTTTTCAGCTTATTAATAATGGTACAGGCCGCGGTCAGGGATCGACGATGTCGAGGCGCCGCTTGATGCGGTCGACATCCTCGCGCAGACGGTCGAAGCGCAGCTCCAGGCTAGCCACATCCTCGGCATCGCCGGTCTGCTGGCGGCGGATCGCCGCCAGGCCGGATTCGATCCGGTACAGCCGGGTCCCCTGCTCGCGCTGCGAATCGCGGGTTTCCGCGACATCGGCATGGATGGCGCGCAGGCGTTCGAATAGAATAGTTGTAGGCTCGTCCATGATTGCTCGTAAAAATTGTGTTTTTGCATAATTGCTACTGTTAAGTGTAGGCCGCCTAGCCGTTCGGGTCAATGGGAAGTTTAACCGCCCAGGCCCGCAGAATCGCCAGCAATCCCGCCACCACCGCCACCGCCGCCGCCAAAGCGGACCAGGGGTCGGTCTCGGCGGCCAGGGCCAGCACCATCAGCGGCAGATCGGCGGCGAGGATCAGCCCCGCCACCCGGGCATGGCTGGCGCCGCCGGCCACCGCCCGCTGATAGAAATGCTGGCGATGGGCCTGCCAGACACGTTCCCGCCGCCAGGCCCGCGCCGCCAGGGTCAGGGTGGCATCCGCCAGGTAATAGGCGGGCAGGATCAGCGCCGCCGCCCAATGGCCGTCGGCCGCCGCCGACAGCAGCAGCCAGCCCAGCAGATAGCCCAGCGGCACGCTGCCGGCGTCGCCGAGAAAGATGCGCGCCGGATGCCAGTTCCAGGCCAGGAAGCCGAGACCGGCGGCGGCCACCACCACCGCCTGCGGCGCCCCGGCGAGGCCCGGCAGCAGGGCCAGGCCAAGGCCGATGGCCGCCGTTTCGACGCCGGTGATGCCGTCGATGCCGTCCATGAAGTTGTAGACATTGGTGAACCACACCCAGGCCAGCAGCGCCACCAGACGGTCCACCGGCCAGGACAGCAGACCCTGGAAGACCAGATGCTGGTGATCCAGCCCGGCCAGCCCCAGCCCGCCGGCCGCCAGATGCAGGCAAAGGCGCAACGCCGCCGGCAGATGCCCGAGGTCGTCCCGCCAGGACAACACCAGCAGACCGGCCGCCGCCGCCATCGCCGGCACCTGCCCCGGCATGCCCTGGCCGGCCGCCGCCAGCCCGGTCCAGGCCAGCAGGATCACCGGTGTCACCGCCAGGCCGCCGCCGCGCGGGGTCGGCAGGCGATGGCTGGAGCGTTCGTTGGGATGATCGAGGATTTGCCGGCGGCGCAGCCAGCCGAGGACGGCGCGGGTGGCGGCCACCGTCGCCGCCAGGGTGGCCAGAAATACCGCCGCCAGGATGGGCTCAGCCGGCATCGTCGACAGGGGCCACCGTGAGCCGCCCCTGCCAGGGCAGATTCACCCGGGCGGCGAACACCACCAGGGACAGCGGCAGTTCGGTGCCGTCGGCGGCCCAGCGGCAGCCCTGATGCACCTGCGCCGGGGCGTCGCCGGTGATGCGGATTTTCCGCCCGCCGCCCATCAGCGTCACCCCGGTGGCGTCGGCCACCGCCGTCAGCGGCGTGACGAAACGCCGCTCGACCAGGTAGCGGCCGGTGCCGAGAATGCGGTCGTCGACGACCATCCCGCCGTCGCCGAAACGCCAGCGGCGGCTGCATTGGCGGGGCCCGCCGAGGCGCCGATAGCTGTCGAAGACCAGGCTGACGCCGTCATGTTCGGACGCCAGCACCGGCGGCGCGCCGGCGATTTCGCGCCGGAAGTCGTCGCTGTAGAAGGGCCGGGCCGGCGGATAGGGATCATGACCGCCGATGGTCAGGCCGCCATGGGCCGCCGCCGTGCGGAACAGCTCCGCCGCGCGGTCCCCGCGGAAGGGCGGCGGACTGCCGGGATCGACGAACAGCGGGCGGCCGCCGAAATGCAGTTCGCAGGCGCCGAGATCCTGATGACCCTGGCCGGTCATGCCGCCCCAGCCCTGCGGGGCGGCGTGCCACAGGCCGCTCCACGGTCCGAAATCGGCGCGCAACCAGCCGTCGGACCGCAACAGATCGAGATCGTAGAGCCCGGTGCCGGCCCCGAGCGCGGCCAGCGCCGCCCGGTCTTCCGCCGTCAGCAGGCGGCCCCAGCCGGTCGCCGGGTCGCCGCCGGCACCGAGGCCAGCCAGCATATCCGCCGGCCAATCGCCGGGCATGTCGCCGATCTCCGGCAGGCCGCCGGGCAAGGTCAACGCCGGCACCACCGCCAGCATCGGCCGCAGGAACGCGGCCAGCCTGAAGGCTTCCGGGCGGTGGTGGCGGCGCGCCGCCAGCCAGGCATCGGCATAGCAGCGGGTCAGGCGCAGGTGCTGACCGGTGGATTCGGCGAGGACCACGCCGGAACGGCCGATCAGGCGGCGCGCCTCGGTGGTGAGAATGGCCATGCCATGCTGGGCCGCCGCCTCCTCGCCGAGGTCGAGACCCAGCCGGTAGACGGCATGGCCCTGGGTCACCGCGCTGGTTCCCAGCCGGTAGTCGAGGCGCTCGAGGATCAGCCGCAGATGCGCGCCAAGAACCTCCAGCGTCTTCTTGCGCGGCCCCGGCAAGCCGACGCGGCGGGCGAAGTCCAGCAGGTTGACCGCCCGCTGGGCGGCGGTGTCGGGATGCCAGACGGTGTCGCCCTGGCCGGGACGCGGGGCCCGTTCGACCCAGGCCCGCCACAGTTCCGACACCCAGTCGGGCGAGAGGTCCGGTTGCCGCGGCAGCCAGGAAAAACATTGCAGGGCATACTGCGCCGAGGCCGGCAGCGACATCTGGAAGACCGCCGCCGTCTTGGTCGGCTGCAGCTCGATCGCCCGCCCGGCCAGAACCAGGCGGGCCGGGTGGCGCGGCAGGCGGCGCGGCAGGTCGGGCAGGACGCCGGCCGGCGGCTGGGCGGCGACGTTGGTCAGGCCATCGAGAAACGGTTTCAGCTGCGCCTCGGGCTCCTTGACGGCCGGCCAGCGGCCGAACAGCCGCCCCAGCCGCCAGCGGCGCAGCACCGGGTCGCTGAGGCTCTCGGCCAAAACTGTGAGTAAGGCGTTCGACATGGGATCCGGTTGTGGGACAAGGCATCGCCACCGTCAAGGCTCTTGGCAAAAGACATACTTGTAAGTGAGGCGAATCACTTATACACAACGAAAAGATGTGTAGTCTTCCCGGGTGACAGCAGCCGAACGGGATCCGCCATGAAATTGCGCCATTTTTTTCCTGTGTCCACCGCCGCCGCGGCAATTCTGTGGGGGGGTCCCGGCCTGGCCAATCCGCAGGCGCCCCAGGTGGTCAGCGGCGGCGTCACCTTCAGCCAATCGGGAAACCGCCTGACGGTCACCGAGACCACGCCGCAGGCGGTGGTCAACTGGCGGAGCTTTTCCGTCGGCACCGGTGAAATCCTCCAATTCGTCCAGCCCTCGGCCACCGCCACCCTGCTCAACCGGGTGACCGGCGGCCAGGCCTCGCAGATCGACGGCCAGCTGCTGGCCGGCGGCCACCTGTTCCTGCTCAACCCCAACGGCATCGCCGTCGGCTCCTCCGGCTTTATCCATGCCGCCGGCCTGTTGATGACCAGCTCGGCCCTGGCCAATGAAGATTATCTGGCCGGCCGCCATCGTTTCACCGCCGTCCCCGGGCAGGGCGGCATCAGCAACGCCGGCACCATCCAGGCCGACAACGGCGGCACGGTGGTGCTGTCGGCGCCGCAGGTCACCAACAGCGGCGGCATCGCCGCCCCCGGGGGCGGCGTCCAACTGGGCGCCGCCGACGGCTTTGCCGTCGACCCCGCCGGCGACGGCCTGTGGGCCTATCACATCACCCAGCCGGCGGCGGCGGCGCTGCTCGCCAACCACGGCACCGTCAGCGCCGACGGCGGCCAGGTGGCTTTCACCGCCCGGGCTCTCGACGGCGCCCAGCGCGAGGTCATCAACACCGACGGCCTGGTCCAGGCCAACACCGTCGGTGTCCGCAAAGGTATCGTCACCCTGGACGGCGGCGACCCCGGCCGCCTCGATTCCGGCGGGGTCACCATCGGCGGCGAGGTCAGCGCCCGCGGCCAGGCGGCCGGCGAAAGCGGCGGCACCATCATCGTCCACGGCGGACGGGTGGCGCTGACCGACGGCGCCCGCCTCATCGCCGCGGCCGGACTGACCGGCGATGGCGGCCTGATCGAAACTTCCGGCGCCGGTCTCACCGTCGGCAAGGCGGTGGTCGATCCCGGCGCCGCCCATGGCAAACCGGGCCGCTGGCGGCTCGACCCCAATGACCTGACCATCGACGGCGCCACCGCCGCCACCGTCGGCAATACCTTGAAGACCGCCGATGTCGAATTGGCCACCGACGCCACCGGCAGCGGCGGCAACGGCGACATCGTCGTCAACGCGCCGGTTACCTGGTCCAGCGGCCAGACGCTGACGCTGACCGCCCAGCGCAATATCGCCATCAACGCGCCGATCACCGCCAGCGGCGCCGGCGCCGGGCTGGTGCTCAATTACGCCCAGGGCGGCGCCGGCGGCACCGATGTCACCGCCGCCGGCGCCTCGGTAACCTTGAGCGGCGCCGAACCGCTGCTCAAGCTGTGCAACGGCACCGGCTGTGTCCTGCCGACCCTGATCAACAGCGCCGCCGGGCTGAAAGGGCTGGACCCGACCGGCACCTACGCCCTGGTCGGCGACGTCGACATGTCCGGCGTCGGCGGTTTCGCCGCCCTCGGCGGCGCCACCGGCTTTTCCGGCAGCATCGACGGCCTGGGCCACAGCATCGCCAATCTGACCGCCAGCGGTAACGGGCTGATCGGCAGCCTCGGCGGCACGGTGCAGAATCTGGCGCTGAGCAACGCCAATCTGACCGCCACCGGCTCGAATACAGGCCTCCTCGCCGGGTCGACCGCTGCCGGCGCGGTGATCGCCAATTCCAGCAGCACCGGCAGCCTGTCGGGCGGCAGCTTCGCCAATATCGGCGGTCTGGTCGGCAACAACGCCGGCACCATCGCCGACAGCTACAGCAGCGCCACCGTCCGCGGCGGTGCCTCGGTGGGCGGACTGGTCGGCCAGCAGCAAGGCGGAACCGTCATCCGATCCTTCGCCCTCGGCCCGGTGCGGGCCAGCGCGCAGATGGCCGGCGGCCTGGTCGGCAACAATCTCGGCACCGTCACCGACTCCTACGCCACCGGCGGCGCCTCCGGCGCCGGCGAGGTCGGCAGCCTGATCGGCTTCAACCAGGGCGCGGTGCAAAGTTCCTATGCCGCCGGCGGCGGCGCGCTCACCGGCGGCAGCGGCGGCAGCGCCACCACCAGCAAGCTGTTCGCCCTCGCCGACATTCTCGACCCGTCGCAGCTGTCGGCGGCCTGGACCGCCGGCCCCAATGGAGCGCCGATCCTCGCCAACCGCCAGACCTATCTCAGCATCACCGCCCAGGATGCCTCGGCGACCTATGGCGCGGCGCTGCCGGCCTTCCAGAACACGGTCAGCGACGCCACCGCCACGGTCAGTGGCGTCACCTACACCACCGACGGCGGCGCCACCCCGGGGACCGGCAGCCATGCCATTACCCCGGGCGGCGCCACCGCCGTCAGCGCCATCGGCTATCCGGTCACCAATATCGTCTATCAGCCCGGGACCCTGACCGTCGGCCAGGCGAAACTGACCGTCACCGCCAATGACGCCACGCGGTTCTATGGCGGCGACAACCCCGCTTTCACCGTCAGCTATAGCGGTTTCGTCAACGGCGACAGCGCCGGCAGCCTGCCCACCCAGCCGAGCGCCACCTCTGCCGCCACCCGGGGCACCGGCATCGGCATCACGCCGATCACCGCCAGCGGACCGACGACCGACGGCAATTACGCCGTCACCTACGCCAATGGCAAGCTGACCATCAACCCGGCACCGCTGACCGTCACCGTCGACCCCGCCTCGCGCCCCTACGGCGCCGACAATCCTGCCTTCACCCTGCACTACAGCGGCTTTCTCAACGGCGACGGCGCCAGCCTGCTCAGCACCCTGCCCACCGCCGCGTCGACGGCCACCGCCACCACCGGAGCCGGTGTCTATCCGGTGACCGTCACCGGCCCGGCCACCGACGCCAATTATCAGATGACCTATGTCGGCGGCTCGCTGACCATCTCCAAGCTGCCGCTCACCTGGTCGGTGACCTCCAGCTCGGCGACTTACGGCACCACGCCGGTCCTGGGCGTGGCCACCTTGTCCGGCCTGGTCAACGGCGACCAGGTGACCGCCAGCGTCGGCGCCGTCGGCGGCGGCGCCCCGCTGACCCTGTCGGCGGCGACACCGGCCGGCAGCTACAGCCAGATCGTCACCGGCATGGCGGGCGACAACGGCAATTATGTTCTCGCCGCCGACGGCAACAGCCCGGGCAAGCTGACGGTCAATCCGGCACCGTTGACGATCCGCGCCGACAATGCCG
>Ga0007882_10000241_pt1 | contig 32300 bp, 34 predicted proteins | sample CryBogCBH12Aug01_FD_71195 | JGI IMG/M metagenome (GOLD analysis project Ga0007882, IMG submission 71195) | Freshwater microbial communities from Crystal Bog, Wisconsin, USA - CBH12Aug09.1 | ecosystem: Environmental > Aquatic > Freshwater > Lake | place: Crystal Bog, Wisconsin, USA | collected... | reverse complement strand
CACCAAGGGGGCTATGGGGGACAGGATGTCCCCCACCAAGGGGGCTATGAAGGACAGGATGTCCCCCACCAAGGGGGCTATGGGGGACAGGATGTCCCCCACCAAGGGGGCTATGAAGAACAGGATGTCCCCCACCAAGGGGACTATGAAGGACAGGATGTCCCCCACCAAGGGGGCTATGGGGGACAGGATGTCCCCCACCAAGGGGGCTATGGGGGACGGGACGTCCCCACCAAGGGGGCTATGGGGGACAGGATGTCCCCCACCAAGGGGGCTATGGGGGACGGGACGTCCCCACCAAGGGGGCTATGGGGGACAGGATGTCCCCACCAAGGGGGCTATGGGGGACAGGATGTCCCCCACTTAGAGGAGTCCAATATCGTCCTTTGTTATGAAAAGAGAATACACTTTTGAAAATTCTCTATCAATAATTATCATATATTCGACAGGAGTTCCTACAATATTTGTATGAATCATGTTTATTTCATCACTGTTCTTATTAATGTGATGAATTTCAAATCGCGGTTTTAAAGTTTTTACTCTATCAATTATCTCAATAATATGAGATAGTCTTATTGAACCATTTGCATCCCATAAAACACTTGTATCTAACCTATAATTAAAGTGACGATGACATATATTATTAGATATGTTGTTTATAATTGTCTGTGCTTTACTTTTCATAGTCACTTGTTGGTAATCATGTCCATATACGTCAGTTAATTTAGACATATTCTTTGTAGTATATTCTTTGTAGTATATTCTTTTATATTCTTTGTATATTCTTTGTACGTGCTCTAAGTAAGTAAGTAAGTCTCTGTTATTTTTAAGAATAGCCCGGAACTCTTAAGTCTTCATACTCTAGACAATGATTCATATCTCCACTCTTGCAAGCATACGGCGTCGCATATACCCAATCTGTGAATGCTTCTCTATCATTTGGATACGTAGTAGATGGATTTGTATAATATTGTCTCTGTGAGTTGTTTTCTTCCCAAATTTCATTAACATCCTTAAACAAATTATGATCTAGATAAGCTTTTGCCTGATCTTGGGCACTTTCTGTTTTACATGCTTCTGGTCTTGTCGGATTATCTCCGGCTAGACCATTCATAAATGGATTATCTGCTGTTGGAGCTTGACATTTCTGCGTGTCTTGAAAACCTTCATTTGATGCTGTAGGAACATTCTGAATATTTGCTCTATATAGCATTATTATCATAGCAATTAGAATAACCATAATCAGATGTTCATTACAAAATAACGCAACTAACATTAAAATAATCAAATCTTTTGTAAATGTATTATAATATTCTATGTTTGTCATATCTGAAGATGGAATCGCTATAGGACTTCTTAATAATACATTTGCATCTGTAGACCAATATACAGTTTTATATTCTGTATCTTTGTGTGCAGTATTAATAGATGCCATAAATTTCTTATACTATATATTATTAGTATACTTATGTAAATTATTTATCTACTCCAAAATATATAGTGTATAGAATGTCAAACGATACATTTAGAGAAGATTTTATACCTTATCCTAGGATTGACGATCCTAAATTTTATAAGAAGATAGTTTCAAAAAAAGAATTCAATAAAACTGCAACCGAAAGCAATCCATACGATGATCTTTTAGAAGACACTCCAGAAAGTTCTAAGTTGAGAGAGGAAGAAGTTAAAAAAATGTGCAGTCAAACATCATTCAATCTCCAACCATATCAAGAATTTATAAGAAATTATATATCTTCTGGAACAAGTTATAATGGTATACTTGCATTTTGGGGTGTAGGTACTGGTAAGACATGCGGAGCCATCCAAATAGCTGAAGGATTAAAAGATACAGTTAAGAGAAATGGTGGAAAGATATATATCATTTCTAAGAAACAGATCAGACCTAATTTTATTAAAGAGATATATTCTATCGATAGAGAAACAAATGAAATGATTCCGGGAAGTAAACAATGTACTGGCGCAACATACTATATATCACCGGATGAAATACCTGATGAAAAACTTAGAGAGAAGCGTATTCGTGCGAAGTGGCGAGAATATTATAGGTTTTTTGGTATGCAAGAATTTACAAATTTTGCTGATATCAAAGTAAAAGGAGCATATAAAGAGTTCTATGGAGCTACAGTAGTAAGAGACTCTACTGGCGCGATTATTAGCAATGCACGAGACGGATATTTTTCAAATTCTGTATTTATTATTGATGAAGCACATGGACTTACAGGTGAGAGCAAATCAAAAGAAGAAGGCTCAGAAAACTCAAAAGACAAAAAATCATCATCAAAAGGTAAGTCAGGAGATACAGATACAGAATCTGAGAGTGATGCACTTGACGATGATGAATCGTCAAGTGCATCAGATGATGATGAATCATCATCAAAGAAGACATCTAGATCAAAATCATCAAAATCATCAAAAACACCAAAGAAAGAACGCCTTATTTCAAAGAATGGACCTCTCACAATTCTACATGAAATCATTACATATAATAAAAATCTAAAGTTTATTTTACTCTCTGCTACACCAATTAAAGATAATAAACGAGAATTAGTTGATTTATTAAACATATTACATCATAATGATGGACGTCCTCTTGTTGATGAAAAGAAGTTATTTGGTACAGCCGTCGATGGATCGTTAAATATAGATGAGGAATACTTAAAAGAACTATGTAAAGGATACATATCTTATGTCAGAGGTGAAAACCCAATTTCTTTTCCACAAATTCTACCAGCTGTCGATTCAACATACTTACCAAAGCCACAGTTTGATGAAAAAGGTGCACCTTTTCCGCAAGAAGAGTATATTAAATACACTCCTCTTTTAAAATGTGAGATGTCTGATTATCAATTTACTGAATATTGGAATACTCTTAATGATAGATCAAAGAATAAACCTTCGAACAAAAAACGTGGAAAGTCGATCGATCTTTATGGACGTCAAGCAGGTAATATTATTTTCCCTCCTGTTACAGAAAAAGCAAAGAGTTATAATGATGACAATGTTAGAAGCTTATTAAGTAATCCTCAATCAACTGGTAACAAAGGCTTCGAACGCATTTTTGTTGTAAAAAAACCACATAAGAATGATGCTATTCAATTACCTTCGACATCAACTAAACGCAAACAATTTATTAAGATTCCTACACAATATGAATTGACTGACGATAGTTATTTTAATGAGTTTTTATATAATGATGATCCATCTATTGGACTTGGTAAATATTCAACAAAGATGTGGACATTCTTAAATCGTTTAATAAATGGAGTGGATGGTCTTGCATATTTTTATTCTGATTTTAAGGAGTGTGGTGCTCTTTTGGGTGCATTGATCCTTGAAATTAATGGGTTTAAAAAATATGAGAAAAAGAGTAGTGCAGAAAACAGATTACTTAAATTATCACCAGAATTAGCCTCAAAATTAGCAAAAGATAAAAATCGTTTTAGATGCATATGCGGAAAATTAAAGAATGATCCTATTCATTCTTTAACTAAAGAAACAGGTACAACAGGTACAACAGGTACAACAGGTACTAATACATCAAATGATACAAAGAGCAAACATCAATTTATTCAATCAAATTTTGTATTATTTACTGGAGACAATGATAAAAACATGGAGGAAGAGATTAATGTACTTAACAGTGAATCCAATCGTGAAACAAAACTTATTAAGATAATTCTTGGAACAAGAGTTTCAGGTGAAGGTATAGATTACAAGAGATTACGACATGTATTTATTTTTGATCCATGGCACAACAATACACGTTTATTTCAAGTCATTGGTCGAGCGGCGCGTAATTGTTCTCATGCTGATCTATTGCCATGGCAAAGATTTGTATATGTTTATAAGTTGTGTGCCTCTGCAAAAACTTCCCACGTACAAATGACACACAGAGAGACATCTGATGAAAAGATATATCGTCGTATTGAGAGAAAAGATATCGAGAACAAAAAGATAGAGAGAATCCTTAAAATATCAGCGGTTGATTGTAAATTAAATAAATCTGTTAATGTTTATGCAACTGATAAAGACTTTACAAGGGAAGCAGATTATATACAAAAAGAGTATACATGCGCCGGCGATGATGATGAACCTATTATTGTTAATAATGATACATATAATATAAAATTCGATGAGATAAATATCACTTATATCCAAAGAATTATATTTGAATTGTTTAAATCTCGATTTGTTGTTGAAAAAGATGATTTAGTTGATTTAATATTAAAAGTAAAACCATCATTAAAGAATGACATCCAACTAATATATGAAGCTATAGAAAAATCAATTGGTCACAGTCCAGACTATAAAGCCTTAAAACTATATGATGAATATGAACGATCTGGTAAATTGATATTTATTGAGCCTTACTACATGTTTCAACCAGATGATATTGAAGATGCACGTGTACCTATCTTTTACAAGAAAACTCCTATCACTATAAAACCAGTCGTAATATCTGCAGATCAACTTATAAAGCAGAAAACAATAGATACTCTTGATAATGTGACTATTGATCCTAAAATATATAATATGAATGCACAGAAAAATATCAATTTTAATCCATCTAACATGTTCGATAATTTTATATCTCTTCTTGGATTAGATAAAGATGATTATCCTTCATATCATAAAGATCCAAGCATTACTTTTGCAACATTAGAGGCAGAGATAGAGAATACAACTGATGCTATATCAAATTGTGCAGATTTCTACTCATATGTCAGCAAATTACCATTAGCCAGACAAGTTTACATGTATGAATTGTTATATTTTGTTTCTAAAATACCAGCAAGTGAAGGAAAGTTAGATGAATTGTTAGCATTACAAAAGTGGCACATTTTTGGAAAAGGTAAAAGCAAATATGATGATAAACTTGATAGTGAAAAAATAGATATTATATTTGGACTGTTGCACTTATATTATTATAAGTTTGGATATGCAAATGAAGAAGGAAACATACACCGCATTGCAGTAAAAATGCAAAAGACTATTGAGGCAACAAATTATTATCCTTTAGTTGATAGTATAACTATAGATTCAAAATCAGCTGGATCATTTAATTTAAGTCCTAGTACTGATACAAATGATACAGATGATACAAATGATACAGATGATACAGATGATACAGGACTAGATAATTTTATTGAAAAATTGCATGATATTAGCACTTCTCTGGATGATTATCGTGATCTTATTCAAAATATATCAGATGATGACTTAAACATGTTGAATGAGTATACCAAGGAGATTGAAGGAGAGTTATTAAATGTTATAATAGATAATAAGAACTTATTATCTTCCGATACTAAGAAAATTTTCGAAAAGATATATTCATATCTTCTCGAAAAGATATATTATTCTGTAAATAAAAAAGAAAGACTCTCAGGAGATAAAAGTTTATGGTTCACAAGAGATGAATTTACTACATACATAACAGACAAATTATCTAAATTACAATCAGAGAAGGAATTAAATGTTATTAAAAAACTATTACTTAAATTATCAGTAAATGTCTCGAAAGACAGCAGTGGATCTAATAAACTTAACGCATATGTGTTTTATAATGCTGTATCGTATCTTATAAAAAATCAAGGATTTTTTGATGTATCTAATCTAGGCGAAAATGCGATTGATCATGTTGATAATATATTTACAAACTTTAACACAGAAGCTAACACAACAATGGATGAATTAAAAGCAAATAAATATAAGTATCTAGGTCTTATATCAGCAAAAGGCATTTACAATAATGTAACATATAATTTTAAAGTACTAGATAGCAATAAAGAACGAATTGTACAAAAAGTTAATAGTAAAGATATTAATTCACGTAATCTTTCTACAGGACGTGTATGTACAACAGATACAATTGCTAGTATTTCAAGATATTATGCAGAATTGTATGAAGAACTTACTGAAACACTTTCTAGTATGAAAGACGCAGATATGTTTGGAGGACTCTTAGAAATATTTCCAGATCCGGGAAATATTGAAAATATGAATCGTCAAACTTATTGCACATTGCTTGAAAAATTAATGTGGGTCTTGCAAATAGTTATTTTTAGGAGTGGTACATATAAACGATATATTGATTTCGATTACAAAGATGTTACTAGAAATTAAAGAATAATAAAGAATAATAAAGAATAGACTATGAGACTATGAAAGAGAGTATTAGCGTTTAACTCCTAAGAACTGACAATATGTAACAAACTTCTTTGAATTAGTTGTATTAATAACTGTTTCTGCATTTTCAAAACTTGTAATTAATGATTCTGACATAGCTAATTGTTGCCCTACTTGCTTTCTTGTAAGACCTTTGGCTGACCTTGCTTTAAGAATGTTTTCAGCGACAGCGTGGGTAACTTTCTTTGGTGGCGGAGGATCATTTGAATCAAGTGCTTTGGGCACATCGTGTTCATGATGGCTTTTCTCTGCAATTATTGTTGAAGCTGTTCTTCGATTAATTTGTGGATTTTTCCCGTGAATGATAATTGTTGGGTCGGCCATAATTCTTGAATGATATAATTAATCAATTTATTAAATAAAATATTTTAAAACATTTTTAATATTAATTAATATTAAAATTAATTAATTTCGTATTGCACATTTTGTCATCATTCCTGTTTTAACATATCGTTGCATAATTGCATAAAATTTATCAAGCTCATCAAATGATACAATATTTTCTTGTGAAATACCTTCATCATCTTCATTATCTTCATAATCATGATACATGTGATGCCAGTATTGTATCACTATTTCATCTTGAATGTAAACATTCAATTGTTTAAGGTATGTTGTACCATCTTTACACATGATGGTATGTTCATATTGCATTTGTGTAAAATTATATTTCTCATGTAGTCCAAGATGTATATTATTATTTCCATAAGTTTAACATAGTTAAACAAACAACTTGCTAATATATAAGTATCAAATATACAAATCCGGCGATAAAATAAATCAATATGATAATCGTTTAAAATACATGCAGTTGATATCCTTAATGTATAATCATCATATTTATGAATGAATGCACCTCTATCTTTTACTATATAATCAATATTCAATGTTTGTAATGTCGTAATTATTAGTTCCATTCTTAAAAAAGTCAAAATATAAATAAAAATAAGTTTTAATAATTATTTTTTTATTATTAGATAAGATGAGACATATAAAAAATGCTTTAAGAGGGTTTTAGGATAATCATGTCCAAAAAATAATAAAACATTAAATTTATAAGTTCTATCAATATCAATATCAATAAATAAAACAATATAAAACAATGCCTTATTATGTACATACTATACCTACAAATGACAAATATAAAGAATTTATGTATCAAAGCAAACATATGAATTATTTTAGTGCATTAAAAAAACATATTAAAGTAAATTATGAAACAATAAGATCTGTAGAAATAGAATATGGTGATTATCTTATTAATATAAAATTATTGTTAAGAAGTTTATGCGGATTAAAAACAAATTGGGAAGATATTGGATTATCTGCTGAAAATAAAGGTACGATTATCGTGTTTAGTAAAAATGAATAAATTTAAGGATTTCTATATTAATAAATGATATTATGCTCTCTTATACTCTTATACTCTTATACTCTTATACTCTTATACTCAGCAAACTAAAAAGTTAACCTTAATATTGTTGTCAGCTCCACTGGCAACAGCAAGAACAAATGAACCCTCATTAACAGCAGTAAGTCCAAGAATTGGCAATGGTCCATTGACAGAAGGATTAAGGAATGACAACAGTATAACGGAAGAAGCATGCACTTTGTCATTAGTAACAGTAATAAGATTGTTAAAATTTCCAGTGTTTAATGCAAGATTAGTAATTGATAACACTCCCGATGCAGAGTTAAGAGTCACTGCGCCTGCACCTGCAGTGCAGATGCATGAAGCTGTCTTGTCACCGAAGTTCAAATGACCTTGAACTTCCAAATGATGTTCAACCTTCGCATGTCCTTCAACACTAAGATCTCCCTTAACTTTCAAATCATCGTGACCCATTGTTTTGATTAATGTGTGGTGTATATAATATGTTTATATTTTTTCTTTATGTTCTTTATTGTATTCTAAAAAATGCATTTTACAATTTAATTTAATTATTTCTTAAATATAAGAATTATAATAATTATTTAAGAATGTCTACAAAAATTAAGGTCAAATGCCAAAATACACATTATCAAGATCATGCTCAGGAGCAATCTCCTGAGCATGTTCTTGATTTTGGTCTTAATAGTCAAGAGCAAGAGCAAGAGAAAGATCTAGATACTCAACAAAATAAAAATAAAAAAATTAAGCTTACATACAAAATGAGTGATTTTGATGTACAATTCATTAATAATCTAAAAGAATGCGGTTTAAATGAAGATATAGCAAATGAATTCAATTTAGCACTTAATAACTATTTTCTTGAAAATTGTAAATACACAATGCATGCATTGTGTCTGTATAAAAGCTTAGTATTTAATATGATGAAAAATAATAAAATGATCATTGATAGTTTGAATACTACTCGTAATTATTATACTGTCGCTGATATGACGTTTTCAGAATTAAGTCCAGAAACGTTTAAAGATGTATTTGAACATATTGAAAGGATTAAGGAAATCAAAAACACTAAAACTGTGTCGACTATAATACAATGTTCTAGATGTAAACAAAAATCAACCACATATTATTTCAAGCAAGTTAGAAGTATGGACGAAGGCATGACTTGTTTTATTACTTGTAATGTTTGTGGCAAAGAATGGAGACAATGATCTAAAGAATACTAAAGAAAAGAAGACTAAAGAAAAGAAGACTAATTATCGTCATCAAAAATAACATCATCTTGATCACCCTGTGTGTTTGCATGTGTCTCATCATCTACTTTGACATTATCTGGTATTTCACCATATGCCTTCAAATTACGAACTTCCTGTGGCATATATTTATGAATTACATCACCTACATTTTTTTCATAATCTCTTGTTCCAATAAGAATAATATCTCCAACATTAATCCACACCTTTTTAGTCATTTTACCTCTAATATGACACTTTCTTTTAATATCATCAAAACAATGAGCTTCAACTTGCGAACCTCCAAGCATTTTTAATACTTGAGCATATTCTTGTCCTTCTTCTTTGAAAAGTAGTTCACGTTTAGATTCTTCATCTGCTGTATTCTTCCCTTTACGTTTATTTTTGCCTCCAGCTCCTTTATTCTTAGGCATTTTGGAAAATCTCTTGAAGTCTTTAGATCTAAAAAGTATTTTAGAAAATTTTTAGCATTTTCTTCTTTAATATATTCGATACTTATATACACAGCGCCAAATATGTCTCATTGTCATGGTAAAACTATCTTGATCGAAAACAAGTCAAAGCATTGTTATCGTATTAAGAACTACAAAATTGAACCTCATAGTGCAGTTGTCGTGAAGTTGCACTACAGTGCTCAGCATAAGACATCACACGTTCTTCATGGACACAAAGATCTTAAATTCAAGTTAGATATTAATGGTCAAATTCATGAACATTCTTCTGACTTGTCTCTTATTGACACACAATATTACATAAATATTGATAAATCTGTGGGAACTGGCACAGGTTTCTACTGGACAGAGACTAATGTCTCGCCAATTTGGGTTGAGCCCCGTACAAGACTCTGCATTCGTAATTAATTACTTCTTTTATTAAAGCATAAATAATTTAATTCTATCATCTGTTCTAACTATTAAATTAATTAATGGTTCAATCTCTTTGTATTCTACTGGATCTACTGGATCTACTGGGTCTACTGTGGTGAGTAATTCATTATACACCTTAAATAAATCGTAATTTATTAAGAAATTAAGTGACAACAATGAAGAATTATCTGAACATATAACATTTAATGCATGACTAATAATATAATTTTCAATATTTAATAGATTCATATATGATGTATTATTTAATGTCATTATTTCATATGTAAAATGTTGATCAGGCTCACATACACTAAATTTTCCTATTCTATTTATAGAAATTCCAAATGACTTCAAATTATTTTTTAATTCTGTAGCCTCTGTAGTCTCCAAGTATTGTATAATTTTAAATAAGACAACATCAATAAATACCATTAAATATACACTTGAATAATTAAGTTCAATTTGTAGAAATTTATCAGCAGTTGATTTAAAAATTTCATCAATCTCTTTGTATACAATTAAATCATTTTCAACCATTAGCTTATATATTTTGTTAATGTGTTTTTTTACTAATTTACTATTTACTTCACAATTACTACTGTTAATACTACTACTACTAAAAATACTCTTCGAGAAATCAGTAAGACTTAATATATCTATATATGATCCTCCTTTAGAAACTTGATAAAAGTTAGCTCTAATTAATTCTTCCTGCTTATCATTAATATCAACAGGACATTTAAGAGTATTGTATTTTAATAATAAATCTGTTAAGAACAACTCATCATATGCAAATATATAGGATCTATTGTTATCAATTGATAACAATTTTTGAATATTCATATTAGACCTTTCAAAATCATCTATTGTAAATGTAAATCCTTGAACACGCTTAAAACCAATTAAACCAGCTAAAAAATCAATATATGTTTGTTCTACTTTTGATCCGCTAGAAATAGTAGTGCTTATCATCTTATTATAAATATTCAGCCATTCTGAATATGCACTCTCTCCACACTGTTTGTAGACTGATCCTTGTGTCTTAAATGTTTTATGCCTTAAATATAATGGAATACCAGCATTAGTCAGATAGAATGGTTCATTACTCTCAGAAAAATTAAGTATATTTATACATTCAGCTAAAGATAAAATAGAATCTGCATCTTTGCAAATACATATGTGGATATCCTCTTCAAGAAGAGGTAATAACCGAAAAAATCGAACATATCCTATAACATCTATTGTTAATGTGGAACATTTGTATTGAATAATATCAATATTTTCATCCTCTTGTAGTTCTTTATATATTTCTCTACATTTTAATGATGTAAGACTTAAAAGATTCTCTAGTTCTTCATGTTCTTTGTCTAATTCTTTTTCATGTTCTTTGTATAATTCTTTGTCTAAAAGAGTATTTATTGAATCATGTACATAAATTCTTATTTTCCATTTATCTACTGGCAATCCATGTTTTAAGTTAAATAATGAAAGTTTAATACTAATTAAATAATCGTATAACATTGGTAAGTTATCGTTTAAAATGTATATTGAGTATACTAAAATACATTGCTTTGTGTTCTTCGTCTCTTTTGTCTCTTGCTTTGCCTCTTTTGTCTCTTGTTTTTTAAATTCGCATATACCTAAATCCTTAATAAAATCAAATTGCATAATATTTTGATTTCTTATAATTCTTGTATAGATACTTTATACAAATAAGGATGTATGATTAATAAGAATTTTATATATTTTATTTATTGTCGCTTGAGAAGGCCCACATTTTAACTTTATTTGATTTTTATCTACTCCTAGATTCAGCATAACTGAGCAGAAAAATATACATCCACACAATATACATTGTGGTTTGTTCTTTGTTAAAAGATTTTCTTTTTCAATAATGTTCAAGCATCTTTTAATCGTGTCAATTGCTCCATTATTATTATTTATTCCAAGAAGCGAACAATACTTATCAACACAATTGTAATATTGCTTATCAGATTTCTTGTAAGCATATTCACTACTATCTTGACTATTAAGCATTGTTTTAGAAAATAAATCATTTGCTCTTGTAATATCGCTCTCATCTATTCCATAAAGTTTGGCCGCATCACTCTTAAACATAGGAATACCAAATGCTTCACATGCTCTCATAGTACATACAGCAACGAGACCTTCTCTGAAATTACCTCTTGATGCACTTGATTTCAAATTTTGATGGATCTCTATCACTTCAGAAAATAATTGCTTTGATCTTTCAATAACATTTTGAGCAATGCCATATTGCTTACCATGTGTTTCAAGTATAAGGTAAACATCCTTCTTACTTCTGTCCTGTGGAGTCATAGCCTTCCATTGCATAACTTGCCTCATTTTAATATATTCCGGATCTGTAGTGTAACCAATTGTCGTCCCAGAAGAAGCGGCGGAATATAATAGAGGATCATTAACAGACCCACATCGTGTTGGATCAGTAAACTTAACATTACTTTCAGAACTAAAGTTGTGCCATTCTGCAGAATGATCAATGATCTGATCTGATTCTTTTCCACATTCTCTGCATATTATCATATTTTGAGAATTAATATTTGAATATTTATTACAATCTGTACAATAATACATACTTTCAATACGATGTTCTATTTGTTTCTGTTGTGTTTCTGTAGCATCCATATATAGAATTTATTTTTAATAGAAAAATCCTAAAATAAACAAAAACAATTTTTTGGGTGGGGACGGCACGTCCCCCATAGCCCCCTTGCTGGGGGAACCTTGGTTCCTCCATAGCCCCCTCCTTTGGTTGGGGGACGTGCCGTCCCCCAAATTTTCCGTATTAAGTCAAATGATAAAAATTAAAATATTTATACAAAGATTATTTCCATGGCAAAGCCAATCAATGACTTTCAGAAACAAATGTTCAGACAAATTGATGAATTCAATAAACAGTTATCGATAGAAAAAGGCATAGAGCGCACTCCCAAATCTCAAATTATATTAGCTGATCTGAATCACTTAGTTCAACAATATAATTTAATTAAATTATATTCTGATTATTTAGGAGATTGTGATTATTTTTTAAATCCAAAGACAAATATTATAAGTGAATTTTGTTATTCTAATGGAATGTATAGAAATGCGCCATATGACATTAATGATCGTCTCAGACAATTGCCTCAGAATGCTCAAATATTTGGATATAGATCATAAAAAATCTTAAAAAAAGGGTCTATATTTGGTTATAGACTCAGGCAAGGGGACTATGGGGAACCTTGGTTCCCACGTGTATCATCTTAGATAAAATAAAGATCAAGTCTTTTCTTCTTTTTGGAAACATTAAAGATCCTCCTAGTCGTGCATTAATTTCAAAAATTTTGATATTGTCATGATGAATCTTAAAATCAATATTACAAATACCAGAATATTTACATGGAATCAAAAATTTCTCAAATACATCAATGTATTTCTTTGTATTCTCTGTACTTGAGAGATCAACTAGAGTTGAACTCTCGATCATTTCATCCGTTACAGCATGTTTAATATAATTACCTTTCTTATTAGGAGTGGTAGTATTAGAATTATTAGAATTATTAGAATTATTAGAATTATTAGAATATTTATATGTTCTAATATGTTTAACCTTACCTTCATCTGCAATAACATATGAGCAATATTCTTCATCACCTTTAATATATTTCTGTATGATTCTATTTTTTGAAATCTTCTTAATGTCAAATTTGCTCTTAAATTTTGTTACTATTATATTTTGTCCGGAACATAATCCATACGGTTTAATAACAATAGTTTTATTTAGTGGAATACCTTTATTAAGATCTGTACATAAGCCACCGCAAGAGTATGTTGTTGGAATGTATATTTTTAGATTGTTCTTAATTGTATACTCATAAAATTTCTTTTTACACATAAATGTTTGAATTGATAATAGATTAGACATTGTTATAATTGCTCCGGTCGGTGTATTAGTATTTTCTGTATTCTTAAGTCTAGTATGTAAATCTATCATATCTTTTTCTGTCATTGGTATAATCACATCAAAATGTAACATATTATCATCAAATGTTATGAAATTTTGTATCTTTGGATAAAGCTCTTTCTCTTTCTCTTTCTCTTGTGCATTTGGTATCAACACTCCCTCAGTAATTAGATCTTCTTTCAAATCACTATTTAATGTTTTAAGCCATCTTTCAGAATTTCCATAGAATGCAATTGATGATGCCATACTTAAAATAAATATATTATAAGTGAATAATAGTAAAATGCTAATAACATATATATATTTGATTTTATAATAGCAGTCACTATTAAATATATAGCCAACATCGTTTGCACTGAAACTATTTTACATTGATTTACACGATTTCTACTATAACTGCAAATAATAAAAAAACTATATGTAATATATGTTAAGATCACAACTAATGGATATTTTGAATATGTTTCATAGATATTGAAAATCTTTATCAAGATTATCAATAGAAAGACATTAATAAGATTAATAATCATTACTACTATTTTTACTATTACTATTACTAAAAGTAATTATTATTACTTACTGAGAGGATTTATTTTTTTCAATTTTAAGTTTAATAATATAAAAGAAAAATCGTCATAGACATTATAGACATATAAGCCTCAAAGAAACTATAATGTTTGAAAGTATTTCACCATATATTTTATTACTTTTAATACTTGTTCTTGGATCTGTTTTAGGATACATAATTTATTTATACATAGTTACTAAAAGTGATCTTGATGAAAAATGTGCAAATATAGAAGTTACAACAAAAAGGAAGTGTGATGAAATAACAGAAGTTGTTGATAGATTGGAACAAAAAATAACATTCGGGGAACTTGTTGAAAATCAAAATGAAATGATAGCAAAATATTCAAATAAAAAACGCATTAATAGTGATCACAGTGATCATCAAAATAATGATCAAAGTAATCAAATAACTGAACCTCAAGAAGACCATTATCAAGGTAATTATCAGAGTAATCAAAGTAATCAGAGCACTCAAAGTCAGTTAGATCAAAATGCAGATCAAGATCAAAGTGCTATAGGCCTATTAGATCAAAGTAACTATAATACATATCAAGATCACATGAACATCAAAGATAATGATGATATAACAAAGCTTAAAGTTCAACATGATTTGAATGAAATTTTCAATAAAGATGATGACAATGACAGTAATATTTATAATTTATCAGCTTTTCAAGTACATGATACAACAAAAGACATAACAAGAGAACAAGTACAGGATACAACAGGAGTACAAGATCTAGCAAAAGACCTAAATCAAACAAAAGACCTAAATCAAACAAAAGACCTAAATCAAACAAAAGACCTAAATCAAACAAAAGACCTAAATCAAACAAAGGATCAGAAAAAGTTTAAACTAAAGTTAAAATACTAAAAGGCCTTTTAAGCATTATATTTGTGAATGTACCCTATCTAATTCCTTCTTATATCCTAACTCGATAATCTTAGTAGATGACATTGATTTTGGGATATTACTACAATCATTATAAATATAATGTCTGCATAGGCATGTTTCAATACATACGTCATCAATAATAAACATATTTTTGACAATTACTCTGGTAGCAGTAGAATAATCACTAGAATCATCGATATCCATGCCTTTGTTAATCAGTATCCACATTCCTTTGTTCGTAATAAATGCATATTCAAATACTCTATTACTATTACTACTACTATTACTACTATAATAATAAACTAATCCTAAGAGATTTAAAGATGATTTTTCATGATAATATCTAGAATTTCCTATGAATGTCAAATCTTTGAAATCAATCATATTTTTTGTAAGAGGTAAATTATCAAGTGTATTATTAATATTTGCCTTCTTATCATCAATCTCTTTGATAAGTAAACATTCTGTACAACAATGATGAGCATTCACATGCTCATTATTAGTAAATATTCTTGCTTTGCATCTATAACAAGTCTTATAATCACAATATTCAATTGTAAATTTGTGCGTGTAACATACAATTTTACGAATTATATGCTCGTGCATATTATTACATGAACATGATGGACATATTTGTTGCGCAGACATTATTTTAATTGCTTTATTAAAGAATTGTTTTTAATTTTTTAATTTAAAACATATTTCTGGAAAAGACTATTCCATAGTATACTCTCCGCCCAAATACCTTTTTGGTCGTCTTTTTTTGTGCTTCTTTTGGTCGTCTTTTTTTGTACGTCTTTTGGTTGTCTTTTTTTGTGCGTCTTTTGGTCGTCTTTTTTGTGCGTCTTTTGGTCGTCTTTTTTTGTGCGTCTTTTGGTCGTCTTTTTTGTGCGTCTTTTGGTCGTCTTTTTGGGACAAAAAATGGTACAAAGTAATATTTTTATCTTTTTCTTTGAATTCCAAAGACAAAATTTCAGTGGAAAAATTCCCTTATGAAGGCCATGTCCAAAAATTATTTTTTGTGATGTATTTTTTGGAGGAAAAGTCTTACAAATTATTAATTTTTAAAATTCTTCTTTGAATTTCAAAGACAAAATTTCAGTGGAAAAATTCCCTTATGAAGGCCATGTCCAAAAATATACTTTTTTTGGAAAAATCCCTTATGAAGGCCATGTCCAAAAACGTAATTTTAGTGGAAAAATCCCTTATGAAGGCCATGTCCAAAATTTACCATCGGTGTCATTTTTTGTAGGAGCGGATTTTTTCTTCATAAATTTTTTTCCATAAAAAAAAAAGTTTTCCAAAAATTGGCTCCTACAAAAAATGACACCGATGGTAAATTTTGGACATGGCTTCATAAGGGATTTTTCCATTTTTGGACATGGCCTTCATAAGGGATTTTTCCTCAAAGCAAATTTTGGACATGGCCTTCATAAGGGATTTTTCCACTAAAAAGTATATTTTTGGACATGGCCTTCATAAGGGAATTTTTCCACTGAAATTTTGTCTTTGGAATTCAAAGGAAAAAGACAAAAATATTACTGTGTACCATTTTTTGTCCCAAAAAGACGCACCAAAAAGACGTACAAAAAGACGCACAAAAAAGACGACCAAAAGACGCACAAAAAAAGACGACCAAAAGACGTACAAAAAAAGACGCACAAAAAAAGACGCACAAAAAAAGACGACCAAAAGACGCACAAAAAAGACGACCAAAAAAGACGTACAAAAAAGACGCACAAAAAAGACGACCAAAAAAAAGACGTACAAAAAAAGACGACCGGAAAGAAAGTCAAAAAAATGATTCAAATTTCCAAGAATGATATTATCTTTTGTAAGGATATAGGAAGTACACATTTGCAAAGATGCCTGTTATCTCACAAGAGTCATTAACATTAATATCAAATTTTGTTAAGGATGGACGGATTAAAGAGTTTTTACGATTCTCAATTCATGATGAGTCTGAAATCGAGAGAAAAGTAAATACTGTAGCTTCACCTGAACTAGAAAAACATCTTACTGATCTTTTGAAGAAATACAACATTAAACGTAATTCTCCAACAACATGGTACATTATGTGTTGCCTTATTGATAGAACTCCTTCCTTGTGGTAAAGGCTATATTGAATGTATTAATTATTAGTAGTATTAGTAATATTCAAACTTCTTTGATTAGACCAGAAAGAAGACCATAAAGAAGACCAGAAAGAAGACCAGAAAGAAGACCAGAAAGAAGACCAGAAAAAGACGACCAAAAAAGACGAGGAAAGTTTGTTAAACTTTGTGGAACTTTTTTAAGAGCGGGATTTTTGAAACTTTTTTTTAAAATGACTTTTTTAGTTACGATCAGGAAAAATTTTGAATAAAAAAAAATCCCCACACAACTGAGAGACTTCGTCATGTTTTTTTTCAACCAAGGAGGCAAAAAAACATCAAAATTATTCGGAATTTTCATCTCCGTCTTTGATCGTCTTTGGAAAAAAAGACATGGCAAACTTTTTACATGGCAAAGTTTAGTAAGAAAGTTTAACAAAATTGACTGAGAAATGACTGACGTTTCTTGGAAAAAAAACATGACGAAGTCTGATCCAAAATACACAAAGAAATACAAAGAAAGAATAAGTCAAAGCGTAGCCAAAGAAAATAAGAAGTATTAATGGGTATTAATGGGTATTAATGGGTATTAGTGGGTATTAATGGGTATTAGTGGGTATTAATGGTAGGGTGGGAGCATTAAAATAGTTATTGGTCAGCCACTAGTTGTAGGAATTTTTTATAAAGATAATTTATTTGTATTTGGCATTTGTTGGATACTAATCTATGAGATCTATCTTGACACACATTATGTGGTTTTATGTCAGTAACTATGGATAAGAATATTAATTTTCTGACAAAAAAGTATTTTTTCTTGCTTATAAGGAAATCACAAGCATATTTTATTTTATCAATTTGATGTCTATTTACTCCTAATGACAATAACCATTCCCATATTTTATTATAATCTGTTGTGATTATTTTGATTAATGCTTGTTTACATTTTTCTACCATCTTTGCATTGAATGATATAATGAAATCAATCCAGATAGGATTTGTGTAATTGTTCCACATTTTTTTGTATTTAGAATTATATGCTGTATTTAATGCGTCAGCGCATATTTTATCCTCATCTAAATCGTTATTTTCTTCTACCTCTAAGTCATTATCTTCTAAATCATTATATTCTAAGTTATTATCTAAGTCAGCATTTTTTTCTAATGATTCATATTGTTCTTTCCGCATATCCTTTGTAGATTCCTTTGTAGAATTCTTTGCAAGAGTACACATATCATTACATAAAACGAATTTTGATATAAGTGCACACAATTTGTTCCTAAATTCTAATGTATTTGCTAAATAATCAGTATGAAGAGTTTTCAATTGTACAATAACAAATTTGTGAAACTCATAAATATCATACAATATGCTAATATTTATCTTATAATGATACGATATATAATATTCATATAACAGGAATATTAGTCTTCTATAAGATTGTGTCGATATAAATTCTATTGAGACCATTTGAGCTTCTTGGAGATTCTTTTTTGAAATATAATTGAATAGCTCTACATCTGCTTTTTTTATATTTCTGTTCAAAAATGTTTTCCATTGAGCTCTTGAAAATTGAAAATTAAGCTGAAATTCATCAGGAATAGTATAAAGTAACGGATTAAATGGTTTATAAACTTTACCAGACACTTGATTATCAATGACATTTTTAATGAATTTTTTACTCGAATCCGAAAATCTGTCTAACTCTTTTGATGATTTTAATTGATAATTCTTTGTTACATTTGCTAATCTATCTACTAATAACATATTTATATTATCATGTAATAACATTCTATGATTTTCAAGAATATCAATAATAGATATTGATGATACTTCATGTAATTTTTTAGTTATAATATCACTATTCTTTTTTTTACCTACTATTGGAAAGCTTAAATCTTCAATAATTTCTCTTTTTATGTTTTTTATGAATGCTTCAACACTTTCATTATTCTCAACATTTTCATTATCACTAGAGTCATTATCACTAGAGTCATTATCACTAGAGTCATTATCACTAGAGTCATTGGAGTCTTTTTTATCTGTTACAAGACTGTTAAATTTATTAACAGATGAGTCGACATCTATATCAATTAAAATATCTTTAGGTGTTCCCTTATTTTTGGGTATTTCTTCTTTAGGTATTTCATCTTTAGGTGTTTCTTCTTTAGGTGTTTTTTCTTTAGGTGTTTCATCTTTAATAAGATGTTTAGGAACAATACCTTTTTTTATTATTTTAGTTGGTTTTTTACCAGCCTTTGGTGTTAAAAACTTATATTCTTCTTTTATTTTTATTTTAATAGGTGTTTCTTTGGATTTAGGTGTTTCTATAGGAGCACTAATATGATTAATATTATTAACATGAATGGGTATTTCTTTGCATTTAGGTGTTTCTATAGGAGCACCAATATGATTAATATTATTAACATGAATGGGTATTTCTTTGCATTTAGGTGTTTCTTTGCATTTAGGTGTTTCTTTGCATTTAGGTGTTTCTGTAGGAGCACCAATATTATTAATATTATTAATATTATTAACATAAATAGGTGTTTCTACTTTAATAGTCTTAGTAGTAGTCTTATTAGTCTTAGTAATATCTAATTTATATATATCGTCATCTGAATCACTATTATATTCACTAATAGGTGTAGATGGTACAGAATCTTTTATGTACGAGATCTTATTAACTTTTTTTACCTTACTCATACATAAATAATATATTGATTATGCAATTTATCTCTTATTCATATTTCTGAACTTAAACCTTCTGCTATTTCATTCAATATAACTTTAAGTAATGTTAATTTATGTAAATGATGCTTTATTTTTTCAACAGTTTGTTCGACTGTAAACCAGCCTATTTTTCTTATTTCAGATGATAGTGTTTTATTGTAACTATCATAATAAATAAAATCATTCTTTTTACTATGTGACGTGTAATCAGAAATAAAGTAATTATTACAATATTCGTTGTTATTTGTTCCAAAAAATTTCTCTTTAAAAATATATGGACAAACATCTTCGACAGATAACTTAATATCTGTTTCTTCTGAAAATTCTCTTATTGCACAATCAATATCTGTTTCGCCAAATACACGTCTTCCTTTTGGAAATTCCCAATCTGGTTCAAAAAATACTATAGGAATAGTGTCTAGTAAATGCATATAATTCTGAGAAAATATTTGATATTTCTCTTTACAATCATAATATCTCTCTTTATTTAAAGGTAAATCTTTATCATTCCAACACCAAACCATATCCCATAAATAATCAAAATTGTTAGTCTTTACAAGATATCTCTCATTATATGGCATAAGTTTTATTATTTCATATAAATGTGGCTCACTTAATGTTTGATTTGCATTTCTAAAATATTTAGCTGAAATTAAACTATCTAAACTATAACTAAATTTTCTTTGTATTAGTAAGAATTTAATTGCTGTTCCACTATTTGCTGGTAAAAGAGAACCTATAGTTGATAAATTTCCAATAATATCATATTTATATAATATGATTCCATAACTGTTCTTAGGAAATTTGCATCTTTTCTGTATATGTCCTCTCTTTCCACAGTTTAGACATATTATTTTGTCAAATTTACTTTGACTATTATTGTTGTAATTATTATTATTGTTGTAATTACTATTAATACTATTGATACTATTAATATTATTACTATAGTAGTAATTATTTTGTGAATATTGGTATGAGCCATAAGAACCATAAATTGGTTCTGCTCTTGATAATTGTTCAAGATTATAATTCATGTAATTTACAGATATTCTTTTAGTTTAAACATATAATATAAGTATAGTTTTATTTATATATATCATTGGCAGTATTTTTTAGTTATTATGATTATTGCGAGTTTTGATATTGGAATTAAAAATTTGGCATTTTGTAAAATGTCCTATAATTCACAACTTCAAAAAAATAATTTTACAATTCATGATTGGAGATTGATAGACTGTAGAACATCTACAACAGATGTTATAGCAAAATTAGATATATGCGAATTGGCAACAACAATTATAAAAAAACTAAATGAGATTGATTTTAATGATTGTGATGAAATCATATTAGAGTACCAACCTCATTTAAAAGTAAGACCGTCAAAAACTGGTTTGTTTAAACAAGTTGGAGGAGGTTCTGTTGTAAATACAAAGATGAAAGATGTATCAATTATTGTTATGAATTACTTTATAATGAAATACATAATTACAGAAGGTCATAGAATGAAAGTTCGATTTGTTAGTTCAAAAAATAAATTAACTGTATATGATGGTCCATATATTGAGTGTAAATTAAAAACACCATATGCTGTTAATAAATTTTATTCCAAGCATTATACAATATATTTGTTGCGGTATAATCAAAAATGGCTTAATTATTTCAATGATTTTAAGAAAAAAGATGATCTTGGCGATTCTTTTCTTCAAGGTGCATGGTATTTAATGGCAAATGACTCAACAAAGCAAGGAATAAAATCAACAAAACCAGAAAAGCCAGCAAAGCAACCAAGGCAAGAAACAAAACACTCAGAAAAACAAACAACGCAAGCAGTTATTCCATGTATTAATAAAATAAAATTGAAGATACACCAAGTCTCGAACACAAATACTTCTTCTGAAGATACTGCTACTAATGCATCAACAAAGATTAAATTAAAATTAAAGACTAAAGAACCAATAATAGAAGAGTCAATAATAGAAGAGCCAATAGTAGAAGAGCCAATAGTAGAAAAGCAAGAACAAAAGGCAGACACGACAGAAATTATAATGCCAACAGGACAAGAGAAATTATTACTCATAAAGAATAGTGACACATCTCAGAAAATAATGTGTCAAAATAATATTAAAAAGATGAAAACATTTAGTAAAGTTCGTAAACCAAATGGCAATGGAATGTACACTTTAAATAATGTATGCTGGTTCGTTAAAAATACTCTAAATACTCTAAATACTACTAATACTTTACATAACAGAAATTTAATTGAAAAAGCATGTGCAAATGATTCAAAGCTAAAAATAGCATTCAATTTCTTTTTTGGATCAATCGATAATTTTATTCAGTTTTACAAATAATCTATTAGACTCTATTAGACTCTATTAGACTCTATTAGACTCTATTAGAGAATAATTCTCTATATTCTCTATATTCTCTATATTCTCTATATTCTCTATATTCTCTATAAAAGAATGGATGAATCAATAAAATTAAATAAAAAGTTAACTGAATTGTTCAATGTTCGTGGATGGTCTGTAAAAGAAAAGAACTTATTTTTGGTAATTAAAAAATTTTATGATAGATATAATGAAAAATTCTTGATAGAATCTGTTATAGAAGATATCAAAGCAATTAGAAGTAATTTGAAAGATCTTAATTGGTATTCAAAATGCAAAAACCAATGCTCTATATCGACAATGTTATCAACATTAAAAATAGAACATGTTCGTTATATTAAAGAGCATCAAATAACATTATTGTCAATATCTATAAAGATATTTAATTATTCATTAATCATTTCATATTATAATAATTCTTACAATGGTTGTAATTATTGTAATTATTATATTTATTTTATGATAGATAATAAGAAGTATTATATTGCTTATTATAACAAAGTAATTGGTATGTCATTTAATGACACGTCAATGGCAATTTCTAGTAGTATAGCATCTATACCAGAAATTGATGCCATACATATAGCTACACGATCAGATTTGACAAAGAATGAATTATTAATGTTTCTAATAGAGATTATACTATATTATGATCAATCTGGTGAAATTGGAAATTTACCATTAACACACATTACTGATATTACATTGAATAAGATACATGAAACTGGAGAAAAAGTTTTAAGTAAAGAGAAATCTCCATCTTAAACATTAACTGATCCAATTACCTTATAAAATAAAACAATAAAATAATTACAATGATCTTCTGCATAACAATTAAATAAATAAAATAATTAAAAAGAAGTTATAAAGAAGTTATAAAGAAGTTATAAAGAAGTTATAAAGAAGTTATAAAGAGTATGCTAAACTTCAATGCTGGTAATACATTTTGTATTACTCTTGATAAGCGACGTGAAAGTATTATAAGAAAATGCTCTGCAATTGGATTAAACATAACAATAGTTGATGCGGTGACGCCGGACAAACTTGATAAATCATTAAATTTTTGGAATTACTTAAACGAAACAAATCGGGCTTGTAGTCAGTCTCATTTTAATTTATGGCAGAAAATAGTAAATGAGAAAATACCTTATGCTATGATTATTGAAGATGATGCATGTTTTGTTAGAGATTTTTTTGCAAAATTAAGTACATTTCCACCAAATACAATGTTTGATTTAATTTTATTGAATTGTTCTGAACCAATTACTACATTAAATGAATGGGTAAAAGTATGTGAGCAATATCTTGCTGGTGGATATATTCTTTCATACAACGGAGCGAAACTTCTTACCGAATCATATTCTAATCTGTTGGCAACTACAGATTGGATGACATCAAGATTGCAGAATTGTGGTCGATCCTATGCATATTTTCCATGGTTAATAATACAAGAAGGAATTTCTTCAACAATAGGATCGAATGTTGAAGCAGATCATGAAAAGGTACTAAGATGTTTAAATGCTATAAATTATGATATAAATAATTATTTATTTTAAATACTCTTATATAAAACGATGCCATTTTCACCATTGACAAGAGAAACAACTATAAGAGCTGATATGGTATATAAACTTACTGACAATGCCGATACTAATAATTATTATTATGATAGTATTAGTGATATTCGTAATGCAAATTGTGAAGAATATGCCGAATTAAAATCATCGAAATGGAATTTATTTCTTCTAGAACATGATTATAACCACCAGACATTTCCATGTAAAATATATGAATTGAATCCAAATTGGATTCTATCGTCTACTAACAGATGAAGAATATCAGGAAAGACTAGACACTAATGACACTAAAAAAGAAGAAGACACTACTAAAGACACTAAAATAGAAGAAAGTACTCTAAATAGAATATTAGTATGCCCATGTACTGCTTGTTCTCCAAATAGAGATGACATGAATGAAGATACATATGGATATCAAAGAAATTATTATCTCAAATCATTGTACATTTTGTACATGTTGTGATTGTGTATGTCCTGCGAGATTTGAATTAAGACAATTTGATTCTGAACCTACACTTATTAATTGGGATGGATCTTGTTACGGTAGATGTATTGTATGCAAAACGTTTGATACATATTATGAAAATTCTATCAAAAACACAAATGTCATTCGAAAATTACTTAAAATTGATACGTCAGCAAATAAAACAATGGAGTAGTGATAAAAAGTGATTTCTCAAGATAATACCAATAACCTGTTTAATTTATCTCTTTGTTTAATGTGTTTTTAAATTGATCAATAAATAATCTTTTACTTGCTGAACGGAGATGATCTACAATGAGGACGAGCAACCTTACCTGTCTTCTTGTTGGCTTTCTTTGGTGTAGTCCAAACACATGGTTTGCCGTTAATGGAACGCGATTTGCCATGTGGACAATCTCTTTGTTCAAGACCCTTACACAAGGTACCAGCACTCTTTGGTAGAACATAAGAAGCTGATGCTTTCCATGCTGCGGCAGCATCATAGATAGTGAATGTCTTGCCAGATTGTCTGCACTCAGTTGCAAATTGCTTGACAAACATGTTGTAAGCAGATGGTTTGCGTGGTTTAGTTGCGGGTTTGCCTCCAAAATAGTCCATTTTTTGTTTGTATATTCCTATAATAGAAAAAATTTGTATTCTCTATAATATTAATTATGATCATATTATGTTTGGTATTATGTTTTAAAGATCTACAATATGACTATTGATTATATCTCTGTCAAATAATTTCTATAGTAGATTATGATAATTAAAAACTTAAGACACAAAGTATAAGAGATGAGTTTAATTATAGGTCATATTTTAATTCCATTTAATTTATTACTTTGCTTAATTATTTATTTTATTCTTAATTGTAAAAATAAAATAAATAATTATGGAATAAATATAAAATGAAATTTATAAGTCTATGGAAACAATATTTTTCAAGTAATTTAAGTAATTCAGATCAATTATTTAACATATATAAATCCGTTAATTTAAAACAAACAAGTATATGTTTTAATAGAAGCCATATATAATTCCATATAACTCAAAACATTATATATTTTGGCACGATGGAACTTATACTATGCCTGAAGCATTAAAAACAACTCAAACAACTTCTATTTTATGGAACGTTTCTAAAGATAAACAAATTAAAGATATAGTAATATTTGAAAATGCTCTACAAAATAGAAGTGTCAAATATATAAACCATTATCATTTAATTGCTTTTTATTTTTAGATTATGATAATTGTTTTTTACCATACTAAGTTTTCAAGAATTTGATCATTACACTCAGCAAAATACCAATCTACATGTAGACCTCTAAATTTTTCAAGATAATACCAATAACCTGTTTCATTTATTACTTTGTTTAATTGTCTGTGTTTGACTGTTTTTGTAAACAATTCAATTTCTGTTAAAGTAGTATTAAAAAAGTTTACTAATGATTCAACGTCACCAATAAAAAAATTACCATAAAATCGCAATATTGGATCATTAACATAATCCAATATTTGCCCAGTTTGGAGTTCAAATGCCCAATTTCCGGGGATTTTTAAAAACTTCTTCCCTAGAAATTGTACTTTTGATAATTCGTGTAACTTACAAGACCATTCATATCGTCTTTCTTGTTTAAATATTGAGAATATATTAAAATCAATCCACGAATAGTATAAAGTTTTAAATGCATTCATTTGTATTGCATTCATAACAAGACTAAGTTTTGGTATTTGTAATTCATTATCAACATATCGTATTATCAGATTTTTCCTATATGCAATCTTGTTCCTCAGAGTAGAAGATAAAAATAATACAGTTGGAACGGGTGGTATCAATTTAAAATACCATGTTTGCTGTCTACTAAGAGTTGATTGTTTTGATAAGAAAGATGTTACAAATGTTATTGTCCAATTCTCTGAGGGCTTTAAAGAAACCCCTAAAGAAGAAGAATAGTAATTTGAATGTATTAATTGTATGTCATTGCTTATAGAAATATTACCTAGTTTAATTATTTCTCTTTTTAAATTGTTAACAAAATCATCGGTTAGTATGGAATTTAATACATCCTCATTTGATGCAACAACATACCAACAATTATCACGTGCTTTGTCTACTTTGTCTGCGGTGTTTTCTTCATGTAGTTCATGTAGTTCACATAAAGTAATTTTACGTACAATTATTAGTTCACTTGGAATATGAATAATACTATCATCATGGTCAGATGCATACCAATACAATTTAAAGTTTTTGAGTAGTCCTTTTCTATCAAGATATGCATAGAAATTTGTTTCCCATATCATTCTTGGATCTGTTTTATCTGTAACAAATTGAGTTAATTCATTATTCCAAATGTGATACAATTTTATTAAAGATTTACTATCACCACAGAAGAATCCTCCACAAAAGTGCCAATTTATTTCATTTAAATAGTCACTATCTTCATATCCATTACACCCCGGAAAAGCTAAAAATTCATCCTCGAGAGCGCTTTCATTTAGCATCTGAAGATATTTTATCGCACTATCATGATCTTTAATAACATGAAAGATTCTAAAATCTATCCAAGCATACTTTCTATTTTGATGTTCTTCGCCTTGGCCTTCTTGTAAATCGCATGCTCTCTTAATAAATTCAATCTTAGAATTCATTAATATCATAAAATTAAGACTATCTCTGTCATCAGATCTGTTTTTAGGCAACACAATATCATCTTTATTCGCATATACAGAAAGTGGTAAACTATCAAATGTTGCATATATAACTTTTACGTTATCATGCTTCTCTTGTGTCTCTTGTGTCTCTTTTCTAATTGAATTGGTAATTTCAATATAATAATCTTTAAATGCCTCATCAATGAATGCTATTATGTTAATTCCAGATCTTTGTAATTTTTCAAAATTTGAAAATGTATCCTTAATATTAACTTCAAGATCAGGAACTTTAATAAATGCAGTAACAAATGTTAATGACATAATATAAGTAATATAAAGTAATCTATGGTTATATTATTTATGCCGTGCAAAGAAAAAAAGTCAATCAATAATAATAGTCAAAATAATAGTCAATATTCAATATAATGGTCAGTAATATAACAATAATCAATTAAATCACCATTTCTTACAACATAGTGATTAGACTGCAACAACACTTTGTATTTTTCTGGCATATCTTTCATTTGTTCATACATTTTGTCATCGCTTTGGGAAAAAACATGTATACGATGACCTATATATTCTTTCTTATTATCAAAACAATCAAATAAAGAAAAAAATAAATATTTTTTGAAGGCTCCTCAGAAAGGGGCTATGGGGGACAGCATGTCCCCCAACAACATAAACATTCCAGAATGTTCCTTAGCAAGGGGGCTATGGGGGACAGCATGTCCCCCAACAACATAAACATTCCAGAATGTTCCTTAGCAAGGGGGCTATGGGGGACAGCATGTCCCCCAACAACATAAACATTCCAGAATTTTCCTTAGCAAGGGGGCTATGGGGGACAGCATGTCCCCCAACAACATAAACATTCCAGAATGTTCCTTAGCAAGGGGGCTATGGGGGACAGCATGTCCCCCAGCATATCCCCCAGCACAGGGACATCATAATACCATTCTCCTGAAACTCCATCAAGAACTCCTTTTCCATGCTTTAATCCATTTGATACAGATCCAGTATAAACAGATGCATCTTTGTATGTTATTGTTCCTTGTCCATTTGGTTCACCATTATAAAAATCACCTTCATACTGCATAATGTTTTGATAATCTGTAAGTAGCCCTCGCCCATGCGGTAATCCTCTTCTAAACGTTCCGGAATATACCGTGTTTCCTGTTCTAATTGTTCCTACACCATGTAGGACGCCATCAACAAATTCTCCTTCTTGATTTACACCAGTGGGAGAAACAACAAGACCTGAACCATGTGCTTTGCCATATTTATAAGATCCAATATGATATGTACCATTCCTGTAAATAGTTTTTCCATATCCATGACGAATTGGTTCTGTATGATGAATAGACCCAGTATACATTAACATTGGAGTATTACTATTGTATTCTATTATGTAATCTCCAGAATTACTAGTGCTAATAGTGCTATCAGTGCTAATAGTGCTATCAGTGCTAATAGTGCTATCAGTGCTAATAGTGCTATCAGTGGTAATAGTATGAATATTTTCATCCATAAGTTGTTTGTCAGTGAACGTCATGTATGATTTCTTATGATGTTTATGATTGTGTATAATTGTTTTTATTAATATTCTTTAGTATTCTTTATTGGAGAGTATTTATTGGAGAATATTCATATGGACTCCTAATTGGAAATATACAATTAAGTATTTTCTTCGTTCTATGTATGTCTTTTTCTGATGGATCATTAATAAAATCATCTTGCAATGTTAAAACACGAGCAGTGGCAGGAATACTGCCATTATTGCCTATAAGGTCTTTATATGTTAAACAAATTGTATTGATTTTTCTAGCTATTGCATGTCCTTTATAATATTGATAATACTGATGAAATCCACACATAACACCTATATCTTCAGCACTTCTAAATTTTGATAACTTAGTTTTCTCTATCTCTTCGGAGACATATAGATCACTTTGTTTGTGTCCAACATAAGGAGCATGGCTTAAAGCGGGTCTATATGCATCTGCAGATGATAATTCCATTTTTTCAAGAAGTTGATGAATATTTCTCCATGCATACTCATGTGATCCACTAGAAGAAGTGACATTACGCCCTTTTTCGTAATTATCCACGTAGAAGACGATTTTATCATTATTATTATTTTTATCATTATTTTTATCATTATTATCATTATGTGATATGAAATCTCTCATATTCCAATTACCAAGCATCCAAATATCATCATTTAAATATACAAATATTTTTGATATATTTGGGATATTTTCAAGACATGCCTCAATAGCATGAGAATTATATGTAGATTTGTGATCAGGCATAATCTGAGAATGTCTAATTATAATTACTTTTTCTTGATTGAGCCATGATGGTAATGTTTGTTTATCATGTACAACTATATACAAATTTCTGATTAGGTGACCACATGATAAATTAATTGATCTAAGAGAATATTTTAACTCATCAAATCTACTCTTGTATCTATTGATTGTCGCACTATCACATGGCAAATGCTTTGCTTTATGATACTCTTCACGAAAATCTTCTTGCCAAGCAGGGCAATCACTATTAACCCATGTAACTACAAAATCAATATGGTGGGGGACGGGACGTCCCCCAAAAAAACTTTTCCTGAAATATGAGCCAGTTATTTTCTCTCTTGTTGATAAATGTTTTAAATACTCGTGTGTTTTTTGTATTAATGCAACATTTGTACTTTTATGCAATAGTTCATCATAATTATTATAGTAAAAAGGATAATCATTTCCAAGATATTCAACAACTGAATCAAGCTTATTTATAAGGATTGGTGTCATGCTAGCTATACACTCAATAAGACCATTGTTGCAAGATGATCCAATTAACTCTGTGACAACAATATTTTTTGTCATAATATCTTCGTAATTAGATGAGCTCAAGTTAACTAATGATACATCATTATGCAATTTATAATATACATTTTCTTTGAATGACTTTAAAATTTCCATTAAATTAAAACGTTTATCTTTTGAAAGCGTATTAGCAATTCTTAACAGAGCATCTTTATCTCTACAAACCCATGTCTTCTTTGTATCATGAGGTGTCGGAAGTGAGAAAATCATTTGTGAATTTCTTAGCCATGTTCCGATTTGAAGCAATTGTTTATTATCATTGTTAATATATGAATCCATACTAAAATGTTTTTCTGGAAATTTAATTGGATGAAATAAACTTGTTACTGGTATAGTATGAAATCCAATACTCTCTAATTTTCTGGAAATATGACATCGCATGCTTTCTGAAAATACAAAAATATGTTTACACATTTTAAGACTCTCTAGAAATGATGCTCTATTACATATATAATCAGGACAATGAATATATTGTTTTTGATCACTATACTTTGAAAAGTATACACGTGATTCCGGAGGATTATGCCAAAAACCTATCCATTCACTTTTATACACAGTTGGCTTCTTGTAATACATAGATAGCTGTTCAAAATCGTCTTCTGTCATGGTATTAAGCACTTCTGATTCAGTACAAAATATCACACCTTCTTTAGGGAGAGGAAGAGAGAGGCGAAAACACATTTGTCCTCGATATAGTCTTGCTTTTTCTAATGGAATCTCTATTTTGACACCATTAGAAAAAGCAAATACTTTCATCTTTAATGGTGCAAGATTCCAAGAGAAAGTTCTTTCAATAAAATCATCAACTATTATTCCATTAGGATCATGTAAATCCTTTAATTGTTCATATACATATTTCCATCCTGAATTATGAGATGGAAAAGTTATCCATCTAGATAAATCTAAATGTTTTGGATTAGACTTCTTAGCAATTATTTTCCAATCTCTTTCATCATGACTTTGACATTTATATGCATGTTCTGTGTTTAATATTTCATTAGTGTATGCGTCAATACTATTTGTATTACTTGTTTTAGTGGTATCATTAATGGTAATATTATCTTGTATTGTCATAATTAATAATTAATAATATTTTTCTCCAAAGAAAAATATTTTGTCATTTTTTCCCTTTGTATTTTACTTTTGTATTTTACTTTTTGCCTCTTTTTGAGCATTTAACTTGTGTCTTGTCAACAACTTGCGTACGGTGTTCAAATTCCTTATAGATCTCATCGATTGTTCTCTTATCGTGAACAACTTCTTCTATGGCTTTTTTCATATCATCCTTCTTTAATTGCTTCTTCTTCTGCACACTATCAATATAAAACTTCAATTCTCCGTGAGAATATTCTTTTATTCTATGAACATTTAACATAGATTCAATCTCTTCCATATATGCATCTGTAACAGATTTTAACTTTTTACCAGTTTCTTTGACTTTCTTTAGTTTATCAATCATGATAACATATGAACTACACAACTTTTCCAATTTAGCTTGTGCTCCTTCATCGAACTCTCTGTATTCAGGTTCTTGAAGATCGTCATCAACTGTGTCATAGTCAGCTTGATCCCTAGCAACGTTAAATGAATAATCGTTATTATTATCATTATCATTACTATTATCATTGTTATTATCATTATTATCACTAGCATAGTCTTCTTCATATTCCTCTTCATAATCTTGAACTTGTGGTGCCCTACGGATTATTTTCGACATGATTTTAAAAGCAATATAGTTTTATTAAGAATTATATTTTTATTGTTCTTTATTTTTTATGCCTTTATTATTCAGTCCATTTCATAATCTTGTAATTCTGTTCCAACAGCAGGTAAAGAATCAGGAAGTGATGCGAAAATTGCATCATCACTCTCTAAAAATGTATCTTCATCGTCATATTCAATATTTTGAGTATTTTCAGCCTCTTCAGCACCGCCATCATAATCATCATAAGGATCAATATCCTCTTCAGCCTCTTCAGTAGTTTTAGTCTCTTCAGCACCTCCATCATAATCATCATAAGGATCAATATCCTCTTCAGTATTTGTAGTCTCTTCAGCATTTTCAGCCCCGCCGTCATAATCATCATAAGGATCAATATCCTCAGAATATTCAAGATCAGAATACTCATTAGTATTTTCAGTATCAGCAGATCCTCCTGCGTAGTCAATCGAGTCCGGTAAATCAGCAATTTGATTATATTCCTCTTCTGTCATGCTCTTCTTTCTAGAGGATCCACCTACGTAGTCAATCGAGTCAGGTAAATCAGCAATTTGATTATATTCCTCTTCTGTCATGCTCTTATTATTTCTCTTCTTTTTAGAGGAGCCTCCTGCG